>OIZL01000404.1_pt1 | contig 33071 bp, 32 predicted proteins | sample 1588541 | NCBI WGS metagenome assembly OIZL01 (sample SAMN03283285) | human gut metagenome | biome: human-associated habitat; material: feces | host: Homo sapiens | place: Peru | collected 2012 | reverse complement strand
AATATTCATTGTATACATTAAAGGCCAATTCTAATTTTACAAGTGTTAAAGCGAAAAAAGACTTAGATTATCAAACAAGAAATATTAAATATACAATTAAAGATTTAGTTAACGAAATAAGAAGTAATAATAATTTATAAAATAAGGATATTTCTGTAATTGGTAAGAGAATGATAGGAAAGTCAAAAAAATTATAAAAGAAAATGAAAATAATGAAAGTGGTTTTTAAGAATAATATTAAATCATATTTATTAGTATTTTCATTGAATGCACTTGCGGGATTTTTTGTAGTAATATGTTTAAATATACTATTTTAATATCACTTGCTATTGAATTATGCAATTAGTAATTGATAGAAGTTTTGATGATACTTATTATGCAGGTGTTATATTTTTCTTAATTGGAATATTTATGGGGCTAAATGATGATAAACTTAATTTGATTTTTTTATTCAGTCATGGACTTTTTGGCCTTGCATTAATGATAGGCCAGTTATACATAAAGTTTTAAAAAGTCCTATATTAACTGATTCAGCAAATAATATAATGATTTATTTAATAGTTTCAATAGTTATACTTGCAAGTGGTTTTATCACTACTACACTTTATAATTTAAATTATAAAGTTAGAGATTATAAATATAGTTTACCTATTATACTTTCATTATTTTTGATAGGTATTCTTATGATTAAATTTTTACCAACAATATATGGAATAGATATTAGTTTTCCATTTTAATATAAAATATATTTAGTTATGAAAGAGGTGTTTTATGAACGATAATAAATATAAAGAATATTTAAATAAGATAGATGAATATTATAAAGATAATCCAGATACTACTATAAAAGAACTTGAGAAAGCTGCAAATAATATTGAATATGTTATTCTTATGAAAAATAGTGGTATTAATTCTAGTAAGTTTTTAGGTGATAAATCTGTTCAAATGTATATAGGAGCATTTGTAATTATTATACTAGCAATTGGGTTACTTGGTATACGTAATAATAGTTTTGATGGTGCTTACTACTTTGGATCAATATTTTATATAACAGGTTTATTAGTTGGTTTAAATGCTAAAGGTGTTGGATTAATAGCTTTACTTACTCATGGTGGAACTGGTTTTGGCTTAATGATAGGTCCAACTATTAGAAATATTATTGAAAGTCCAATTATGAGTGATTTAGCAAATAATAATATTATAAGTTTATTAGTGATTGCTTTAATAGCAATAGTAGTAGCAATTCTTATGACAATATTTTATAACTTGAGTGAGAAATTTAAAAGTAAAAAATATAGTTTGCCTGTTATGCTTTTATTATATTTGATTGGTATTGTGATAATAAAAGTAATACCTGTTATATATAATATACGTATTGATAATTTATTCTAAAAGAAAAGTCTATTTGAATTTGAAATAGACTTTTAATATGTTAATTTTTTTATTAAATAGTTTTCTAAATTGAAATTGTTTTCTTGTGCGATTATTATAAGTTCTTCATTACTTGCTTTCTTTACTCTATCTGACTCTAGTACTGCAGCCATATTAACAGTAAAAGCAAGTGAATAGAAATAATTAAGTAAATCATTTCTAAGTGAGTCAAAATCTATATTATAGTTCACGAAGTTCTGCTCCACACATCTTATTTAATGTTTTAACAATTGCTTCTAATTTAGAATTAATTTCTTCACTTGTAAGAGTTGTGTTTTCTGAGGCGAATGTAACTCTTAACATAATAGATTTTTTACCTTCAGGTATTTGATCGCCTCTATACTCTTCTATAAATTTAATACTGCTTACTTTTGATTTAATATATTTAGTAATTGTTTCCCAGGTAACATTTTCATCTACAATTAATGATAAATCTTTTTCTATAGATGGAAGAACTGGTATATGTTTAAATTCATTTGTTCTTGATGGATAAGGTATTAATTTATCTACATTTATTTCAAACATTGATACATTAGTTCTTTTGATTTTTGAATCATTCATTGCTTTTACACTTAGTAATCCAATATTACCAATAACTTCATCATTAAGTATTATATCTAAATGAGCATTAATATCTGCCCATGATGGTTTAGTTCCTTCTTTGAAACTAATTTTTTCCATATGAGTATATTCACATATATGTTCAAGAACACCTTTTAACTGATAGAATATTTCTTTTGGATCTTTACCTACTATACATCCAGTTAAAAGTTTTTTATGAATTGGTAATGTTTCATCTTCACTTGATTCATGATAAACACCTTTTTCAAATACCTGAGCCATTTCATACATCTTGAATGAATCAAAGTATCTTAAGTTTTTAGATATAGATTCTAACATACCAGGAACAAGTGAACTTCTTAAATATGCTTCTTCTGGTGATGGTGGTGTTGCTAGTTTAACTAGATTGTTTGTATCTATTGAAGATGCATTTATATATTTAATATCTACCCATGGATAAGTAAATATTTCATTAAATCCACATCTTACTGATAAATATTCTTTAATTCTTCTTTCTAAAATAACATTATTTTGACGAACTGCTTTATCAAATTTAATAGTAAGTGGTTGTTTTTCAAAACTTTCAAATGATAGAAGTCTTGCAATATCACCCATTACATCATCTTTTAAAGATACATCTCCAGTACTTCTCCATGTAGGAACTACTGTATGATATATTCCATCTTTATATTCTACTTCATAACCTAAATGAGTTAATATATTTGTAATAGTTTCACGTGGTAAAACTTTACCTAATCTTTCATTCAAGAATTTTTCACTTACATCTATTTTTTCGTTTTCAGTTTTAACTGGATATACATCATTAAATGCAACTATTTTAGATTCAGGGAATATTTCTTTAAATAGTTTTAATGCAAGATTTAGTCCATCATCTACTCTTTCTGTATCAATATTCTTTTCATAACGTATTGATGCATCTGTTTTTTCATCAAATCTTTTACCTGTTTTTCTTATAGTTTTAGCTGTAAAGTTAGCTATTTCAAGTACTATACCTGTTGTTTCTGGAAGTATTGAATCTTTTTTACCACCACGAATGCCAGCTAGTGCCATTGGACTATTTTCATCACATATTACTAAGTCATCAGTTGTAAGTTTAATACTATTGTTATCTAATAATAGTAATTCTTCATTTACTTCTGCATTTCTTACGATTATTTTATTTCCATCAACATGAGTTCTATCAAAAGCATGTAATGGTTGACCTACTGCTAACATAACATAATTTGTTATATCAACTATTGCATTAATTGGTCTCATACCTGCTTTTATAAGTGATGATTGCATCCATATTGGAGAAGATTTTTCATATACATTTTCTATTTCTACTGCTACATATCTTTGACATTTAGTAGTATCTTCTATTTCAACTTTATATTTTGGTAAATTTTCATCAATAGATACTTTTTCTAAAGGAATAAGTTCAGTACTATAGATTGCTGATAATTCACGAGCAATACCATAGTGGCCCCAAAGGTCTGGTCTATTAGTAAGTGATTTATTATCTATTTCAAGAACTGTATCATTCATATCTATAACATCACTTATGTTTTCGCCTACTGTACATTCTATATTTGATAAATCTACTATTTCAGCTTCGCTCTTTGGTGGGAATAGTCCTTCTAAATATACTTCTTCTGCTCCACAAATCATACCATATGAGTCTACTCCACGCACTTTTGAATCTTTAATCTTCATAAGTTCACTTTCACCATGCCAATAAACTTCAGCACCTGGTTTAGATACAACTACAAGTTCGCCTACATATAAATTAGTTCCACCACATACAATTTGTTTAGGTTTACTTTCTCCAATATCAACTTTACATACTCTTAACTTATCAGCATTTGGATGATCATTTATTTCTAATATTTTACCAACAATTATATCATGAAATTTATCACTTTCATTAGTAGCATCTTCTACTTCTACTGTACGAAGTGTTAAATCATTAGTTATTTCTTTTGTATTTATATTTTCAGGTAATTTTACATATTTTTTTACCCAGTTTAATGATACTTTCATTTTTCTTTACCTCCTACTTAAATTGTTTTAAGAATCTTAAATCAGCACTATGGAATAATCTTACATCATCTACTCCATATCTCATCATAACTAGTCTATCAAGACCAATATTTATATAGAATCCTGTCCATTCTTCAGGGTCTAGGTGAGCACTCTTAAGTACATTAGGATGAATTACACCACCTGGCATAACTTCTATCCATCCATTATGATTACATACTTTACATCCTTTACCACCACACACTAGACATTCCATATCAATTTCATATCCAGGTTCAGTAAATGGGAAGAATCCCTCTCTCATACGTACATTTATTTTTCTACCAAACACTTTTTCAAGTATTGTTTGAATCATTACCATACCTTGTGAGAATGATATATTTTTATCAACAATTAATGCTTCATATTGGAAGAATGCACGTTCATGTCTAGCATCTGTATTTTCATTTCTATAAACTCTACCAGGATAAACAAATCTAGCAGGTGCGCCATGTTTAAGTAAATATCTAACACTTCCACCTGTTAAATGTGGTCTTAAACATAATCTTTCAGTTCCACTTTTATCTTCAGTTCCATCTATCCAAAATGTATCCATTGTTTGTCTAGCAGGATGATCTTCTGGGAAATTTAAATTATCAAATGCATATTTTTCACTACTAATATCATCTTCACTAAACACTTCAAATCCAAGTGATGTGAATGCTTCATTTAAGTCATAACACATTTGTGTAATTGGATGAAGTGCTCCACTACTTACTTCAGTTCCTGGTAATGTTAAATCAATTGGACTATCAAGAACACTTTGTAATGAAATAAGTTCTTCTTCTTTTAGTTTATTTGCTTCTGCGACTACTCTTTTTATTTCAGTAGTAATCATACCTATCTCTTTTCTTTCTTCAGGACTTAAAGAACCAAGTGTTTTCATTATTTCAGTAAGTTCACTCTTTTTACCTGTAAGTTCTTTCATTACATCTTGTAGTTCAGTTATAGTTTTAGATTCATTAATTTTTCTTAAACTATTTTCTTTAATTTGTTCTAATTTTTCTTTCATACTTTCTCCTTCTTTTACATAATCAATTTATAAATATTATTATCTATTAAATTGCTTTAGTTTATTTTTTTAATTAAAATAAATCTTATTATCATTTATATCAACTATATTGTTCTTTTACTTTCTATACTTTCAAATCCATAAACAGGACTATCATAGTTCCTCTCAAATAATCTTTTAGAAAATTCTGCATCTCCCAATCTATTATTTGATATTACATAATTTTTATAGTTTTCTGGAATATACTCATCAATTTTGAAATATTCTTGTTTATGATAGACATTAAAGAATAAATCAGTTAAATCTAAATCAACAAGAGTTGTAATTCCAATTTGGTAGCAATATTCAGCAACCCTTTTAACACAATCGTTAAAATGAAAGCCTCCAACTACTATCTCATCAATTTTTCCAAGTTGCTCAATTAAATAGGATTCGCTAGGATATCTAATATATTCCTCTCTTTTTTCACTTCCATCTTGATTATAACCACTTGCTTGTTCAAAAGTTACATCAGTATAAACTATTCCATCTTCTGGTAAGGGATTTATTCCATATATTTTTTTATGAGGATAAATAACATAAACAACTTGATATCCTTTATCCCTATATCTTTTTTGTATACACTCATTTAATATTATATATGGATTTTCTCTTCCAAGTTCAACTAAATAATCTTTTGAAGATTCAAACATACGATTATATTCCCAAATAGGATATAAATATAAAAAGACTTTTTTCAATACGCCCTCCTTTCTCTAATAAAAAAATAGTGTTCATCCATAAAGGACGAATCACTATTAAATCCGCGGTACCACCTTTGTTCTAATAATTAGCACTCTATAGAATAACGCTCATCACGATTTAGCTCCATTATTGAAATTCATAAGATAGACTCTCTAAAGTAACTCTCAGTCAATGATTACTATTTCCTGTATAGAATTCTATATTACTACTTGTTAACTTCATTGCTAACAAAACTGATTAAATTATACATCTTAATAATAGGCTTGTCAAACTATTTTTGTACGAAATATTTACTTATTCTCATAACTTTCTCTTGTTTAGCATTTAATCTATCATGAAGTTTATATAATTCTATTAATATATTATTTAAAATATTAACTATTTCATTTAAATCATCAGTACGTATATAAATACCTACTATTCTTTTTAATTCTTCTGTCATCTCACTATCTATTTCCATTATAGTTAATATTTCATTATATATTTCTTTTAATAATATATTTATATGTTTATTATTACTTTTAATTAAATCTATTTCATTATTGTTATTATTATCATTACTTATTCTTTTATAAATAGTTCTTAATGCATCATTTATATAATCTTTATTACATCTATCATCACTTATTCTATTTAACATTTCTTCTCTTGATTTAATAAGTATATCATGCTCTTCACTTTTTGAAATATTTAATATATTTTCTAATATTGGATGTAATCTCATTCTAAAATAATTTTCATATTCACTTATATTTTTATATGGTAATGTTTTAGTATCTAGTCTTAAATTAATACCTTGTGTAAGGGTACTAATATATGATAAATATTCTTCTATTTTCTTTTTATCTTCTCTTAATAAACTTATTATTTTGTTTCTTATTTCTTCACTTTTATTAGTGTTACTGCTTAAGTTAGATAATATATCATGATTTATTCTACATAAGTCACGATAAAGTTCACTAGGAGAATCAATTATTTTACCATTTAATCCATCTATACATTTATCAATATAATCAATTATACGATTATACTCTAAATTATTTTCTGCATTTCTTTTTAATTTATCTAGTAATGTATTTAAACTTAATATTAAATTATTATGTAGTCCTTCTTCAGTATAAAGTACTAATCCCTCGTTATTAATTAAGTTATTTAAATCATTATTATATTTATCAAGTAATGTTGATATAATTTCTTCTATATCTTCTTCTCCATGATAATACATAGCATATAATCTTATTTCATTCAATAAAGAAGTTATTTCATCGCTAGGTGTTTTCATTAATGCTTCGTCTGTATTTTCTAATTTCTTTTCTTGATGCTGAAATATAAGTTCATTTAAGAACGTACTATTTAAAAAATTATATACATTACTATATTCAAAAGGTTTTTTAGCATAATAATCAGAATCATATAATATACCTGACAATAATAATTTTTTACATATTAATAATTTATGTTCTCTATCTATATACCAAGTTATAGGTTCTACTTTATACGCTGTTTTTTCTTTTTTATTTTTATATTTATAGTTTATATAACTTTGACCATCAATTTCTATTTCTTTAAAGTTTTTCATTGATATTTGCATATTTTTAAATGAGCCTTTTGGAATAGAATCTATTGGTAATGTATAAGATTTTGTTGTATAGATTGCTTCACTATTTTGCAAGTCAATATTATATATTCTTTCTGTTGGATATTTACCTAAAGTTATTTCTGTTTCTGATTCACCTATATCTTTCATTAGTTCATCAAAAGCACTTTCTGATAATTCTATTATTGGTAATATATATAAACTACTTAATAAATCACCATAATAACTTATTTGGCCTTGATGATAATAATAATTTTGATAATAAGTACTCTTTGAAAAATAACCATATCCAAGTTTATTTGAATGTTCTGATTTTAATTCCATTAATGCTATTTTTCTTTCAAGTTTTAAAATGTTTTTTATTTCATATGATAAAGATGTACATTCTATATCATTTATGTGTTCTTTTAATATGAATAATCCTTTTTCTTCATCAAAGTCTTCTATTGAAGGAATTCTTACTTTATAATCCACATTTGTCATAAAAAAATACACCTCTTTAATGAGGTATATTCTAACATATTTATTATGTTTATTCTATATATTTTTATAATAATAATTTACAAGTACTTTTTCACTTTCTCCATCAACAGTTCTTTTAGCATATTCTTCATAATCTGATTTTAAATAATTTATAAATCCCATCTTAAAGTATATTTGTATGTTTCTAACTTCAACAGGTTCAACTCCTAAAACTAATCTATTAAATCCTTTAGATTTTAAATCTTGTTCCATATATCTATATAATTTACCAAAATATCCTTTATTTTCTTCTTCTTTATTAGTTCTAAAAGCACATAAATACGCAGTTTTACCATCAAATATTTCATCTAATCCTTCAACATCTTCTTTATTAAAAATAGCTGTTGCTTCGCATATTATTTTATCATTTAATATTCCATAATATGAAACTCTATTACCTTTTTTAGCACTTTCAATAAATTTTGTTTTGTAAAGACTCCATGATATATCACCTGGATGTATACTTATTTCATAATCCCATTTTGTATTCATTTCATTTAAATCGGCTATTTTACATATATAATTGTTCATTATCATTCCTTCTTTCTAATTTAATTAACACTTCTCTTGGTTTAGAACCTTTTGCAGGACCTACTATTCCTTGTTCTTCAAACTGATCCATTATTCTAGCAGCTCTATTATAACCAATTGAATACTTTCTTTGAATTAATGATGCACTTATTTGTCCCATGCGAATCGCATAATTTAATATTTCATCATAAAGTACATCTTTTTGATTATTATCATTATTAGGTTTTTCTTGTGTATTTAAAGTTTTAGGTTTTTCATTGTTTTCTTTAGTATAATTTAAAACATTTACAATTTCTTCATCACTTATATATGGAGATTGTATTCTCTTTGCTTCGTTATTATTCACTGATTTATATATCATTTCGCCAGGACCTAATAATTTATTAGCATCAAGCATTCCTACTTTAGTCGCATACATTGATTCAGTTAAACTAAATGATATAGTTGTATGTAAGACTTCCATAAGTTCTTTTTCAACTGCATAAGGTTGATTAGTTGAGGCAATTAAATAAATACCTGTCATCCTAGACATACTTGATATTTTATTGATAAATTCTATCATTTCCTTTTTACCATAGAATATTAAATCACTTAATTCATCTATTACTATTAAAATGTAAGGCATTTTATTAAGACCACAATTAGGGTTCTTCTTAAGTTCTTTTTCTACATATTCATTATATGATTGAATATTTTTAGTTTTACTATTCTTAAAACTTTCACATCTATCATCTATTTCTACTAATATTTTTTGTAGTACTGAAAATGATTTTTTTAAATCTGTTACTACTGGTACCATTAAATGTGGTATATCATTATAATTTATAAATTCTACTTTTTTAGGATCAATTAATATGAGTTTTAATTCTTCTGGTGTTTTAGTATATAAAAAAGTCATTAACATATTATTTAAAAATATACTTTTACCTGTACCTATAGTACCTGTTATTAAGAAACTATTTTCATTTTGTAATGTTGTAAATTGTGAAGTGCCAAGTACACTATCACGTCCTAATGGAAATGATAAATTATTTTTAAATTCCTTATTTTTTATTAATTCTTCTAATAAATCTTTAAAATTTACTTTTGTTTGCTTTAGATTTTTAACAGTTATACCTATTGTACTTTTACCTTTAATAGGTATATCAAATATAGCATTATCATCACCTGATGCGAATAATAAATCTTTTCTCATATTCATTATTTTATCTAGTTTTGTATTCTTTGGCATTTCAATTTCATATTGAGTAAAATTAGGTCCAACATGTACTTCCACTACTTTACCATTAACTTTATATTCATTAAACATTGCTTCAATATTTTTAGTAACTTCAAGTATTTTATCAGGACTCATAACTCTATTTCCTGATATATTTTTTAATAATGATATTACTGGTTTTTTATATGAGTTTGGTGTATAAAAGTTTTGATTATTTTGATGTGGTGTGTTTATTTTATTTGAATTATCTATATTATTTATATTAATATTTTCAGTATTATTATTTTTATTATTGTATAATTTATTATTGTCTTTATGATTATTAAGTTCATCGCTTTCTTTATTTTCTTCTATTTCATTATCTTCTTTAGTCTTATTATAAAGTATTTCATTTCTTTTATTTTCTCTATCTCTATTTAATAATGGTACTACTATTGGTGATAATATAATTATTAATATGCCTATTGATGTAGACTGAAGAGTATTATTTGTCATTAATCCAAATAACAATATACACACTCCTAAAACAATCATTTCTTTTAAACTTATTTTATCATTCATACTAACACCATACCTTATATTATTATTTTATATGTTTTTAAAGTTTTATTCAAGTAAAAGAAAAATAAGGTTACCCTTATTTTATTGAAAGTATCATATCTTCTAAATAAAAATTATCATAATAATTATTATCTTCTAAATGCTTTATCCATTTATCTATATTTTCTTTTATATTATCACTAGATTTTCTATATGTAACTCTTAAATACATAGCAAGTGATGGCATTAAATCTATAATAGTTTTTTCTTTATTTAGAATCTTACTATCATGATATGCTTCTATTATTGCTTTAACTATCTTATATGATTCACTAAATAGTGATGCTCTTATATTTTCTTTTATATCATTTATTGATTCTGTTACTATTTTTTTAAATGCATAATCATCATTCATTATTAATGAGTTATATATATTATTATAATAGTATTCATATTGTACAAGTGGTAGATATTTCTTAAAATAATCATTGAATGCTTCCATTTCAAATGCAACACTATCTTTATATTTAGCATTTAATAGATAATCTTTTAATTCTTTAGCAGGTATTTTTGATATTAATGTATGCATATCTATTTCAGTCTTATTTATTTCTTTTTTAAGAGTTGTTTTTATATACTTTTTATTTTTTATTGACATTAAAACTGCATATATATGTTTACATGGATATTCACAAGGACAAGTGCAATCATAATCATAGTAATCATCTTCCTCATCATATTCAACATTTACTGTATAAGATACATTCGTACTACCAGCAACTTTAGCAACATACTTATTATTTGATTTTATTACTGATAAGACCATACCATTTTCATAATAATCTTTACCTCTTTTAATTATTGCATCATTAAATTCATATTTATTATCTTTAATAATATTGTTTTCATAATCATATTCCATACTATTCATCTGTATACGTATCCTTTATTAAATCATTTAATATCTCTATTGGATAACTATTTTTAAAGAATCCAATTATTATATCAGTTGCTTCTTCTTTTAGTTTTTCTCTAAATACATCATGTGTTGTTTTATCAAGTAATACTATTTTCTTATGTGGATTTTGTATTTCATTATATACATGCTCTACAGATTCTTGTGGAACTATAAAGTCTTTATTACCTCTAAATATTAATGTTGGTATTTTTATATCCTTTGGTGTGTTTTGCAATTCTTTTATTAATTTAAAGAATTCTAAATAACAATTTGCAGGTAATTTAAGTAACCTATTAGCCACTAATTTAGCACCATATTCTTCAAATATTTTTGGTGTTGCGTTAAATGCAGTATTAAGATTTATTTTTTCTTGTTCATAACCAGATATTCTAAAAGCAGGAGCAACTAAAACAAGTTTTTTTACTTCTTTATATTTACTTGCTACATATGATGCTAAAACTCCTCCCATGGAATGCCCTATTACATATATTGTACTATAACCATTATTAATTAAGAATTCCATTTCATGATCAACTTTTTTAATCCAATCTTTATATGTAATCTTATGTTTAAAATCTCCATCATGTCCAGGTAATGTAAAAGTATATACATCATAATTACTGATAAGTTCTAATCTATGTGTTAGATATTCTTGATCATATACTCCTCCTGCAAACCCATGAATTACTAATATTGCTTTTCTAAATAACTTCATAAATATACCTCTCTTATTTATATTATTCTATCATATATTATATTACTTTTAATTGTTATTTACATAGTGAATGTAAATGTGTGTTTAGTTAATGTAAATTAATCTTTTCGCTTTTCTAGTGGAAACATTTTTCCATCTTCTGTCATACCAAGAGGAAAAGATATTCTTTTATACCATTCATCATCAAGTTCACTTACTATTTCACCGTTTAAGCAATCTTCAAATCTTCTTCTTGCTTGTTTTATAGCCATTTCATCTAAATTATTACTAACTTTTTTAAATATGTTTATATATTCAAATGGTATATGTAAGAGTGTTATTAAAGTTTTATTATCTTTTTTATATACATCTAATACTTTAAATACTGAATCTAAATCTAAAATATGTACGAGTGGTGCCCTACTATTTTTTAGTTCACCTATGTAATGAGCATCATTAGAAAAGATAGAATATCTTACATTTTTAGTAAGACCACTTATTAATGATGTACAATCTGTAAATGCCCTTTCTAGTATTATATCATTTACCTTATATTTATTTATTAATTCTTCATCTAAATCCATATCTCTTACATAATGAGTAAGACCTGGATATACATTATTTACTATTTTTTCATATTCTTCATTATTCATTTATTCACCTATTTATTTCCTTCAATTTGTAATAATTCTTCTTTAGTTATATTAACCGGATTATTACCTTTTTCATTAAAAATGCTATCATTATAAAATGATTCAGCTACTTTAATATCAACATCAATAATTTTATATTTAGAATTTTCATTATTCTTATCTATTCTTTCAAGTTGAAATAACATATTATCTTTAATAATAAATAATTTAGTTTTAACATTTATTCCCCTTTGATATCTTTGTATATATGGAAAATCTACTGTATTGCCAATTGTTTCAGTATGATTAGTACTACTTCTATAAACAATTCTTTTATCATAATTAACAATTATTCCATTTTGATATAACTTACTAAAATCACTTATATCTTTTATATCATAATGATTTAATTTAATTTCATCATACATTGAATTTATATCTATTTTGTTTAATAAATTATATAGCATTAATGATTTATCTAGTGCCTCTTTTATTTCTTTCTCATAATCTATAAATTCAGCATTAAAAGATATAATTGGTACTTGTAATCTAATAACCATATACTTATTTATTTTTTCTATTATCATATCTTTGTTTAACAAATTATCAACATATTTATGAAATGTATTAGGATATTCTCCCATTTTAGAAAATGTTAAATCAAGATAACCTTTATCAAATTTATATTTTATTTTTACATTTGAATTAAATGTTTCAAATTCAGAGTAATTATTAATATCGCTTTTAGGCCCATATATTTCATTTATCTTAATAGTTGGATAGTTATCTTTAATATATTTATAATAATTCTCCCAAAATTTAGTAGCTCTTTCATTTTCTATAACAATGTATCCACTTTTCTTTTCTTCAATTGCTTTCTCTATTAAAGTTTTAGAATATAAGTCATCTAATACTTCTCTTATTTCTTCATATGATATTTGATTATCATATTCTTTAACTTCATTATGTGTGTTTAAATATTCACGTGGAGCAATTATAAAAACATAATATTCATCATATAATCCATCACTTATTCCTTTATTTCCACGTTTATAATATCTTATAGGTTGTTCATTCATAAATGGAGCATCAATTTTATTTTCAATTAATATAGCAATTTTACTCTTATTATTTGTAAGTATTATAGATATGTCTGTTTCACCTAATTTTTTATCTATTTGCGAATGCTCTATACTTACAATTTTATATTCACTTTTATTAATCTTATTTAAGAATAGATTTAATAGTTTATCATTATCAATTATCTTATTTATTATTAATAAATCTATATCACGTTCTAGTACTTTTTCAATTTTTATATTCATATTTACCTCTATAACAAAATTATATCATTTATTTTTAGCAATTAAAATAGACTTATTTTGTGTAAGCCTATCATATAAATAATTTTAAATAGATTCTATATCAAATGCATAATCATAACTTATTTTATGCGTTAATTTTGTTTCATTAAATGCTTTTTCCTTATGAGAAAATTCAGCTATTTTAGCAGAACCAAAATCTTTGAATTTATTTTTTACTTTCTCTAATATTTCAAGTTCTTCACAATTAAAAATAGTTGAATCAAATTTTTTCTTTGATGTTATATAACATTTTACTGAATCAAAACTTAATTCTTCTTTATAATCTATCACTTTATCTTGAATACATTTATATATAATATTTTCGAATCCATCTGGAACTGGACCTAATGGTAATTTAGCATATTCTAATCCAGTTATTGATTTACATGATTCTTTGTAGCATAAAAAATCAGCATAAAACATTTCTTTTAATAGTTTTACTTTAAAAATAGTGTCTTTAGAAAAATATATAATCATATTATAAATTTTATCTAGTGATAGTTTTGTATAGCCATTATATTCAGTTGGCTTATCTTCATCACTACCTATTATTCTTTTTATATTATTTGGTAATGACTCATTAATTCTGCTGTTAATTTTCTCATATTCTTTATCTGTAAATTGTTCTTTGTTAGCATTAAGTAATGTAATAATAGTTTCAGGTTTTAATAATAAACTTTTTAGTATAATCAAGTAACAATCATTTGGAATTGACTTACCTTTTTCATAACTTATTAATGTTTTTTTAGCACAACCTATTATTTTTGAAAATTGTTCTTGTGATAATTTGTATTTTTTTCTTAAATCAATTATCATTTCTTTTGTAATTCCATATTGTTCGTTATATTTTGATATAGCCATTTCTGATGCTAGATTATCTAGTTTATCATCATAAACTAAATTGTTACATTTTTTACAAAATCTTCTCTTTGATGTGAATCTTATTTCTCTACTTTTAATATTAAAGATATGTTCATAATCTTTTATATATGTTTCTTCACTTCCACAAATATCACATCTCATAATTATCTTCCTCTCTATTTATGATCAATATGAAATGACCAGCAAACTGTTTCCTCATTATTATTATATTCTTCAATTATTAATTTAATATATATTAGATATCCATTTATCTTTTTCTTAAATGTTAATCCGTCACTCTTTCCTTTTGAAAAGAATGGCTTATAATCATGTATATAATCATGTAAGGACAATAGTAATATCTCACTCCATGCATATTCTTCTGTTATACCTATGTCAAGTAAATCCTGAAGGTAATCTCTATCGTTTCTAGTTTGAAATTTTCTATGTCCCTCATTTATTAATTTTTTCATTTTAGATAATTTCTTTAATTGTTCACCAGTCATATGTTGTTATCTCCTTATAATTATTTGATCATATAATTCTTCCTTTCAATAAATTAATGGTAACATATGTAACCTATTTTGTCAATAGATTTTTTATAAATTATCAGTTTTTAAATTAAAATAGACTTATTTTGTATAAGCCTATTATTTATAATGATTTATATTATTCTTTATTATGTAAATATTTTGATTCAATAATATCTTTTTTTCTATTAAAATTTGGATATAAAAAGAAGCCTATCGAATATAAAATATTATTAAATCTATTGAATAAAATATATAGTCATAATTTATTTATTACTTAATCCTACTCTATTTCTTTAAAATCATCATAATCAGAATAAGCAGATAAAGAAAATCTGATTGTTTCTCTTATTTCTTTATCACTATAGCCACAATTTTTTAAAACGTATGAAGGCTTTTCATTACTACATGCAGAACCACTACTCGCTGATATAACAGATGAAGCATTTTTTAAAAAAAGCTGATTATTATAGCCTAATATTCTAATACTAATTATACCTGGCACCTTATTCTTAAAATCGTTATTAATTATTATTTTATCACCGAAGACATTTTTCATTCTATTTATAAATTTCTTTTCTTCAGATTTTAGTTTTGCAATATTCTTATTTAAATCTCTAACACAAATTTCTGCTGCTTTTCCCATACCTACAATCTGATGAACAGGCAATGTACCTGCTCTTAAATTATTTTCTTGTTCACCGCCATGTAACAATGGTGTTATATTAGGATAAAATCCATTTGAATCTTTTCTTATAAAAACAATTCCAATTCCTTTAGGACCATAAAATTTATGTGCAGATAATGATAAAAAATCAACGCAATTAAATTTTTTCAAATCAATAACGCCTTTTCCAACAAATTGAGTAGCATCTGTATGGAACGCTGCACCATATGAATGTGCTATTTTTGATAGTGAATCTATATCATTTATACTCCCTAATTCATTGTTTGACCACATTATAGAAACGAGGATTGTCTTATTAGTAATAGCCTTTTTTAAAGATTCTGAATTTACGAAACCATTTTTATCTGTAGGTAGGTAGGTTACTTTAAATCCATTATCTTCCAAAAATTTTGCAGTATTTAGTATTGAAGCATGCTCAACTGCTGATATAATTATGTGATTGCCCTTATTTTTATTAGCATGAGAATATCCTTTTAGTATAAAATTATTACTTTCTGTCGAACCACTTGTAAAAATTACTTCATCTGAATCACAATTTAATAATGCCGCTATGTTATTTCTTGACATATCAACAGCGGTTTTTGAATCTATTGCTTGTTTGTAATATTTACTATTAGGATTGCCAAAAATTTCAGTCAAATAGGGCAACATAGAATCTACAACTTCTGGTAATACCTTCGTGGTTGCTGAATTATCTAAATATAACATTTAATCACCTCCTATATCAATGTAAATATTGATTCAATAACCTTATCATAACTTCCTTTTAGTTGATATTCGTCATATAATAAGTCAATTCCTCTGGATATGTGTGCATTAAATAATTCAGGAAATAATTTATCATCTGATATTTTTTTACCTATTTGTTCTGTTAAAAGTGCTTTATAAAATTCATCATAATCTCCTGTTATTGTAATTTTTTGATACGTTGCTCCTCCATGATCATTTTCAGCTTCTGGATATTCCAATCTTGGATCACTTTTACTTCTCAGTGATAATCCTATTGCTAATCTCATCACAGAAGCTTTAGTAGATAATTTTAATATTTTTTGAAGTTCAATAATTTTTCTTTCTACCTCAAGTGATGTTGTTAATCGTCCATTCATTTTTAAAAATATTCCTCCTCTATCCTTGTAGTACCTGTTTTCTCATCATTAACTAGCATATATTCTTTTCCAATACTTTTTTGTACAATACTATATACATTTCCAACTATTTCTTCATCAGTAGATAATATCATTACTTGATTTGAAATTGTACATAAAACTTTTTCTACAAATAATTCTCTATTTATTTTATCAAGTCTTGCTAGAGGTGTATCAAAAGTAAACATATTAACTCTATTTGAAAGTTTAAATATAGACCAAATTATAGCTGAAATTAGTAACTGTTTTTCACCAGCTGATAAAATTGTAATATCTTTTTCTAATTCGTTATTATCAAATAATCTAATGGAATAAGTTATAGGCTCAATTAATATTTTAGTAATATAATTTTCTTTTTTATTTATTTCTTCAAATTTTTTAACGGATAACTCTGCGATTTGTGATAGATATTTGCCAATTTGTTTTTCTTGGTATTGCTTTGAAACTTCCAATAATTTTCTAGCAATATTGAAACTGTTTTCTTCTTTCTTTTCTGAATCTACTTTTTTTTCAATTGTTTCCAATTCAATTAAAGCTAATGACATTTCTGATTCTGCTTTTTTTATGTCTTTTTCTATAATTTTTATTTTAGATGACAATTCTTCATTATCTATTTCAATATTTTTAATTTGATAAAGTAATCTTTGCAAATCTTTTGAATTATCATTTTCATTATTACCGATTATTTTTTTATACATTCTTGTATCATTCAAATCCAACTTAGTACTATTAAATATTCTTTTTATTTTAAAAGCAGGCATTTCTTCAAATAGTTGTAAATATCTATTAATTTGATTTATTAATTTTTGTGAACTATGATAAACAATTTCATCTCTTGTGCCTATATCATTTTCTAATTTTTTTCTAATATTCTTAACATATTTTTCACCCATATAATCAGATAATTCAGAAACATATTTTAAAAGTAATATTGGCTTTTCAATTTCTATTTCTCTTTTAATATTTTTTATTCTATCTTGATTCAAATAGAAAACAATATCATCTTCCAAAAATTCTTTAATAGAAGCCATATCTTTTTTTCTGGATTGTTCCAATTTTTCTAATGTACTCCTCATAGCAAATTTTTCAGAATCAGTTAAACCACCATAATTTTCAAACTTTTTTATGTAACCTTTTAATTTGAATTTTTGTTCATCAAGTGTTTTTTTATATTTTTGAAAAATATCTTGCAAATTTTTAACATTTTTAACACATTCATTGTATTTATTTTTGTATTCTAGCAAATTAATTTCATCAGTACTAAAAGCCTTCCTATTTTTTTCTTTTTCTATATAAAAATTTATATCATCATCCATTTTTTCGAAAATATTAATATTAAAATTAACATTAATTATTTCCTTTAAATATTCTGATATTTTATTATCATCGATAATCTGTGCAATCTTTTCACCATCAAACAACATGGTATCGACCACTGCTGGTGGCATTATTTCTTTTAACTTAGTTTGTATTTCTTCTTTTTCACTATCTCTTAAATAGATATTATTCCTTTTTATTCTTAAAATTTCGGTAATGTCATCATCAACTTTTTTCCATGATCTAAAAATAGTATACTTGTTATTTATATAGTTTTCTACCAATTCAAAATCAATTTGTATTTCATAATTTGACAGTTTCTTTTTTGCTTCGACATAATTAAATATTTTTTTTAATGATGAGAAATATATATTTCCTCCATTTTTTAAACCAAATGCATATGTTCCAAATAACCCAATTTTAATAGAATTAAGAAGAGTTGTTTTTCCAGCACCATTTTTTCCACCTATTAATATAATATTTTTATCAGGTGTAACATTTAAATTCAATTCATTTTTTTCATTTTTATATGGTCCAATATTTGTAAGTTTAATTCTAGTAATTTTCATTTTAATACCTCATTCTTTCTATTAAATATGAATATAATCTTGATTTAATAATTTTTGTAACTCTTTTTGTAAATAATCTCTTCTAGTAAGGCCATAACTATTTTTTTCTAAATATAATATTTTTTTCACCAAATCAAAATCAATTCCGTTATTTAAACATATATCCTTTAATTCCTCTAATTCACTTGATGACAGTAACTTTATGTCATCTGAAATTATATTCAACTTTTCACCATACACATCATAATAAATCTTTGAAACATCATCATTCCAAAATCCCTGTTCTAACCACAGTTTACTAATTGCTACTAATTCTTCTTTATAAATAAGTATGTGTTCTATTCCAAATTCATTTTTAATTTGTTTTTGAAGTATTAAAAGACGTTTTAACATTTCCTTTCTTTCTTCATATGTAAATGGTCCCAATCCTAATTGACCATATCCTTCTGTTAATTTACAAATAATTTTAGGATCTTCTGAACTAGATAAATCTAATTTACTATCTTTAATAAATTTTAAAGCCTGTTTTTTATTATTAAATATATTCCATTGATCCCCAAAATTATCTAAACCAGTTTCTACATTGATCTCTATTTTTCCCCTATCACCTTTTTTAGGAATTATTAAACAATTGCCTTGTTCCTTTAAGGCTGAAAAGTAAATTTGTCCTGAAGCTCTTCTTTTCATTCTAAGAGTTCGATCATCTCTAATACTATATAACCAGTTTCTATATTCTAACAATGGTATTAACCATTTTTTTCCACTTTGAATAAAACCTGTTAGTGCCTTATCTTGAGCAACAACGGTGCATACCCAACATCCAAATCTACTATTTCCACAGCTACCTGCACTATTTTTAGTTTCTTCATCTATTATAAGCGGACACTCCGAACTAGTGGAACTTTCAGCATACAATTTAAATAATTGTTGATTATCCCCTCCCCAAGGGCAAGGATAATTTAGTAACACATCCCATACATCACTTATTGTAAAATCAATAATAGGTGCAAATGTAAAAGCATTGTTTAATGTTGTGTGTTTCATTAAATCACTTGTTTTAACTGAGTGGCTTTTCAACACCCTATCTCTCGAATTACTTTCACCCTTTCTTACTCCTAAAACCATTATTGCTTCACCATTTGAAGCAACTACTTCCTTTACAAAACGATTTGCTGGTTCTATCTTCATTCTATCTGTACACCATCTAAATGTTTGATTAGGACATGGATATCCTCTACCAATCAAATTTGACCAAAAAGAATTATCATATAGTGGCATAACTTTATGCGTACTTATAGGTAAGTTTTTGTTTTCAGCATAATTTTCAATCATTTTCAATGTTTCATCAATTTCATTTATAATAAGTGGAGTTTCAACTAACGTATCAGAACTAATTATATAAACATGTTTGTTTAGCTCGTCTTTGTCCATTTCTGCTAGTGCTGTTAAAACTACTGTACATGTACAAGTCGAATCTTTTCCACCGCTATACCCAATAATCCATGGTCTAGAATCTTGTTTGTAAACTCTTTTAACCTTTTCAACTGCATTATGAAATTTTTCACCTTTGCTATCTAAAATGCTTGTTAATTTCATATTGTCCTCCTAATCTACATCTCTTCCTCTAATATTTCTTGCAATGATTTGCTTTCTATATTGCTATAATCAATATATCTTTCTATTATATCTCGTATATTATCAACTTGATTTTCATAATCGACCTTTGATAGCATATCATATAATATATCTATTCCACCCATTGCATAATCATCAAACAACATTTGCTTGTATAACTTTTTTGGGTGATCAATTGAACTATCTTCAAAGGCCAATTTGATCGCATTGTCAACATTTGACTCTATTTCTTCACTTAATGTAATTACCTCATACAAAAATTCGATTCTATTGCTTCTGCTAGTTAATGTTGTTCTAGGCAAATTTGCCATGGACTTGCTATCATTATCTTGAATATCCTTTTTATTATTGATAAATCCTAAAACTCCTGACATCATATATATGTCAACTAAATCCCAATCATAAATATTTTTTAAGGTTTGATATTTTTCTGCTTTCTTTCCTCTTATAATTATATCAGTTTGAAAAGTTAACATATTATGCAGCCTCCTTTATTTCTTCTATTACAGAAATTCCAGACTCAATTCTTTTTATTTCATACATTTTTCCTATTTTTAGTTCTAATGATTTTTTTACATCTTCATCCCATTGACTATCTGCTGAAAGAAGAATAATTTGGTCAGTTAAAAATGGAATTAATTCTGTAACATTTTTTCTATGTGTTGAATCTAATTTAGCAAATGGAGCATCCATTACTAATGTAAATTCACTATCTTCACCTGAATCAATTATCTCTTTCGCAACAGAGATAATTGAACCTACAAACGCAAAACTTGTAACTATTTTTTCACCTTCTGATAATGTATTTGTATGATACTTATCATATACATTAAAGTTATAATCATCTCCAATTTCAATGCTTTTATTAGATGCAAGCATTTTAGATAATAATTCAGATGTTTTCTCTTGTAATTTTGTTTTAACTTCTTTTTCTTTTGTTTGAAGTTTACAATTAATTTCATTTATTAATCGTTGACAAACATCTACTTTTAATTGTACAAATTCATTAGTTTCGTTACTTACTTTAATATTACTTCTCTCAGTTTCTCTATTTTTTTGAATTTGTAAATATATCTCAATTTGATTTTTTGATGAACCTATTGCTTGATTTTTTGAAGCTATTAAATCTCTATATCTAAGATATTCCTTATTATATTCTGATAAATCTTGATCCCCAATATCTGCTATTAATTTATCATTATCCTTACTTAAATTATTTAATTCATCTCTTTCATTTAATAATTTGTTGTATTCCTTATAATAATTGTTAAAATTATCATAATATTGTTCATTATTTTCCTTCGAATTTTTAATTTTAACATCAAGAGATTTTAATAAAGTGCTAAAACTTTCTGGTGGCAAAAATTTTTTAAATTCTTCTAGATGTTTCTTTGCATTGGAATTATTAGTTAAATCACATCCACATATGCATCTTCCTTCTTTAAGAATATGATCTATTGCCGCAACATTTATTCCCTCAATTCCTTTGTCTTGTAAATCAGAATTACTAATTTTTTCTTGCAACATTTTTAAAGCATGTCCAAGGAAAAAAGTAGGTGCTATATATCCGAAATTTTTAAATATGCTTTTTTTCTTATCATTTATTTTTATCTCAATATTATTTAATTGTTTAGCATAATTTTCTCTTTTTTCTTGTAATTCTTTTAATCCTGAAAATGATTTTAATATTTCGTTTATTTTAGATTGACTTGCCTCCAGCTCAATCAGTTCTTCTTCATATCTTACTTTATTATTTTTTTCTATTTCTATATTTTTATCTAGCTGTTTTAATTCTTCATTTATTTCTGCTAATCTAGTAGAACTATCAGACACAAATTCTCCTTCAAAGTCTCTTTTTGCTTTTTCCAAATGATATTTACCATTTTCTAACACATCTAATCCCATTAAATTTTTTACCGCATTTGACAAATCTTTTCTGCCAATCCTTTGATTATCAGCTAAATCTTGCATTCTTTCTCCATCAAATAAAAAATAGGTGGATAAATCCTTTGGAAATATTTCTCTTATAGCATTTGAATTAGTTAATTTAGTTTCACCAGTATCTGGATCTTTAATAGTAAATGTTTGTTTTTCATCTAATTTTTTTAAGTTTCCTTCTGGGCTCCTTAAATAGGATAAAAAATTTCTACATGTATATATTTTGTTTAAATGTTCTAATTCTATAATTACTTCACATGCAACTTTTTCACCAACTTCAACTTTTTTCAAGATATCTTTATTTATAAGTTCAGTTGGATTTTCTAACTTTGCTTGACCATATAAGCACCAATTAAAAGCTTGTAAGAAAGTTGTTTTTCCAGCACCATTGTCTCCAAGAATTACTGTTACATTTTTATCCTTATCTGTTGAAAAAATAATTTCAGTCGTTCCTTTAAACTGTCTAAAATTAGTTATCTTTATTTTCTTGAAAAGCATATTTTTTTACCTCTCTTTCAACAATTCTTTTAACATTTTTTATCATTTCAGAATCAGTATATTGCTTTGTGTTAAAATTTTTTCTTTCTGTAAAAATTATTTCAATCAATACTGTTTTCAAAATTTCATTCATAAATTGTTCTTTATCATTCATAATCTTCACCTACATTATATTTATCTATTGCGTTTACAATATTTTCATATGGAATTTTGTAATTGCTAACAAGTTCATCAATTAAATCATTATTTTCTAATTTATTTTCTGCTAAAGAATTAAATTCGTACACACGCTTTAGTTCTGTTTCAACAAGATTATTTATTTTATCACTATATTGATTTAATGGCAATGTTATGAAATCATGTATGTACGCATATTTTTTTCCATCGTATTTTCTTAATACTCTACCTCTTCTTTGAATAAATTCTTTTGGATCAGTACTACTTGCCATTATAAACGCGCGCTGAATGGCAGGGATATTTACACCTTCATCTAAACATTTAATTGCAACAATGGCCTGCAATGTTTGACCATCACTAAACATTTTTATTATATTTTCTCTTTCTTCAGGGCTTTCATCAGCAGTAAATTTGTGAATTTTCATATCAAATTCATTTCCTAGTATTTTGCATACCTTTTCTATTTGTCTCTCCTCAATCATTTCTGTTTCATCTAATGTTTTGGTCGCACCACAATATACTAAAATATAATTTTTATCTTTGTAGTTTCGCATTAAATTTCTCAACAGATTTAACTTGTTGCTTGCTCCTGCAACTAATCTCGCCCTCTTAATTAATAAGTTTTTCGCTATATCACTTATAATTAGTTTGCCATTTTCTTCCTTTATATTTTGTGCTATTTTAAGTGATAATTCATTATATTTTTCTTGTTCTTCCTCATTCAAATTTATAGTATGTGGGTAATAATAATATCTTGTTAAAAAATTCTTTTCAATTGCTGTCTTTAAATCAAAGCTAAATACTTCTCCATCAAAAAAATTGTAAATAAAATTAGTACTTTCCTCATCGCGAAACCTTTTTGGCGTTGCTGATAATCCTAATCTGTATTTAAATTTATCACTTAAACATTTTTTCATAGTGTCAGTTCCTGCATTATGTGCTTCATCAACAATCAATAAAATAGGACAATTTAACATATCAATTAATTTTTGCATTTCATTTGTAACAAATGTAGCATTCGTAGTAACTATTGTAAAATTATCAATAGTTCCAAAATTTATAAGTTTAATTTTTCTATAAACTGTATTCTTCCAATTAGCATATTTTGAATAGCATACAACCGGATTAATATTAAATTTTTTCACATCCTCAACCCATTGTTCAACAAGATGCTGGTATGGACACACAATAATGCTTACTAATTTAGGAATTTCATTCCATAAACATGTCAATCCATACAATCCAGTCAACGTTTTTCCTGTACCCGTAGCCATTGATAATAGCCCTTTGAAATTATTCTTTTTCCATTTATCAATTGCCTCATTTTGATAATCTCTTGGCTCAAACCATTCTGGTACTTTTGGATACTTTGGTGTTAATTCCAATTCATCGATAGGTAGATTCTCAAAACCATTACTTTCTTTATCATATGTCGGCTTTTTATATTCTAAAATTTTATTTTTCAATGCCTCTGGAAAAGATTCAACACTTAATTTTTGCGTTTTATTATTCCATAATTTTTCAAAATTTTCTTCATATTCGTCAATATATTGCTTTTGTTCAGTATTCCAAGACTTAAATACAACAAATGACTCAAAATTAATGTTTTGCCCATTATTTGTTTCATTCATAGATCCAGTAAATAGAATTTTATTATCTGAACCATCACTTATTAGTCCAAACTTTTCGTGATATGCTCCATACTCATTCATTACGGCAATTTTAATATCCAATCTGTTATCAGCTATAAGTGTTGCTATGTAGTTAAGTTTCTCTTTTTGCTCCTCGGATTTTATATTACTTACTTCTCTAATCATTGCATCAAGCATAACATCATATTTCATCTTATAACCAAGTTCGATAGTATTTATATCTTCAACACTTAGTTTTGGCGATGCTATAATTTTTACTGTGCCACCATTTTCAATTAAGTTTGACAATCCTTGTGATACATTAATTAATGAAGATAATGTAAAATATCCTACCGCTCTCTTATATGACTTAGCAGCAGATAAAACAGGATTATAAAAATCATTAATCATAGAATCTAAATTACTTCTATAAGATTGTTTTATATTTAAATCATTTAATAACATAGTACCTCCTACAAAGAATATATGTATATTTATTATAGCATATAAAATAAAATTTTTATCTAATTTTATATATAAACTTCTACATATTAAATTGTTAATTTATTTCTTTTTTTAGTCCAGCCTTTGTATAATAAAAATTTAAAAAGCAATGATTACTATCTTTAACAATATTTAAATCTATTTGTTTATAGATATTTAATAATATTAAATCTTCAATAAAATACATGTAGCGTAAATAATAAAAGGAATACTTATTTGCAGTTTTTCCCTTATGAATACATAATTTTCTTGCTTTTTTGATATTCTTTGATATTCTCATGAGTTCTTTTTCACTAAAATTAAAAATTTCGTTAACTTTTCTCATTAATACAGTCAGTGCACTTTGAAAAGTTAAGTTTTTTGACTTATATATTACATTATCAAGTTCATTCGTAATTTTAGATTCGTCTTTTATATCTATATATTTACTTTCCTTTAATATTTTTATTATATCACTAATGGTTTTACTCTTGTATTCACAATCTTCTTTAACTTGCTCATTTTTTCTACTTTCCTTAAAAAATAAATCGGCAAAATCTTCAACCATCATCGTTGAGTTTACAAATCTTATCTTCTTTGACATTTTATATTTTATACTATCAAAATATTCATTTAATATTGATTCTAGTTTCTCATAAATATCATAAAAATTAGTTATGATTTTATCAAAATTATCTATCTCATATAATTTTATACAAAGGTAATCTAAATTTCTTTTTAGTTCTAAACTAATGGGACAATAATTATACTCATTAATACAATCATATATGTTACAATATTTTTTATCTTTTAAAATAATTATACTTGTAATATTAATATATCTTCTTCCAAAAATCATTAATAAATTTCTAAACTTATATACATATTCTATTATTTCATTAAAACTCTTTTTATTTTTAAATTTAAAATTAAAATCCACCTTTGTTTTATAATTGATTTTTTGGGTGTTTTTTGTTTTAATATCTTTTTGCTTAATTTTCAATTTTGCTTCTTTAAATGAATATATGTTTACAATGCTTTTATCTTCATCATCACTAATAAATTCAGCTTTTGCTTGTGTGAACCATTCTATATCATCAAATGTTATAGTTACATTATCAAAATCTTTTCTAGATAAATCAATTAATTCAGAATCAAATATTCTATCTATAATATACTTTATTTTATACTTATCATTTGATGAACATTCTATTTCCTTAATTTCGCAATTGATAAAGCTTATTCTTCTTTTTTGAGGTAAAATATATGCCAAAAAATTAGTGCTTGTAACATTTTCATATTTTTTAAAATCAATATGATTTTCAAACTCAATAATTAATAAACAATACATGTCCTCAATTTTTATTGCTGCTTTATATTTTTCATCTATCAAAAATTTATATTTAGTATATTTTTCTAATTTTTTCATTTTATTTACTTTCCATTTTCATTCTACTTTTTAAACTTAATTCAATTTTTCTCCTTCTAATTACTTTCTAACATTTCTAAAGTAACTCTATCTCTCTTACCATTATAAAACTTATCTATTATTTTACCAAATATTTTTTCTTCTTGAATAGAATATTCAAATAGTGTCATACATGAATTTAATTTAAGATAGTCTGGATAACCAAATATATTTTCTATACTATCATCTAATTTATATAATTCATTACATATTTCAATCATATTGTCTTTTAAATATGGATTCTTCATATATTCAATCACTTCATCAACACCATCAATACCATAATATTCTGAATTATAACTTTGACCTAAACCTTTTAATTGTGGAAATATATACCATATCCAGTGAGTTCTTTTATAACCATCTTTTATTTCAGAAAGTGCTACTTCATAATAAAGTTCCTGCATTTTAATAAATCTATCTATATCATACATATTTCTTCCTCCCTAATTACATATTATCATATAATTATTAATTTACTTGTGCTTTTTATTAACATTTCCATTTACAATATATTTTACATTAACATTTTTAATAAAAACATACACAATACATAATAAATATGATATTACCTATAAACAAGTTATTAACATTTAATTTACAATAATTATTTTAATTTACATAGATAACAAAAAACAGAATATATTTATCCATCATATCCTGTTCTTATTTCATATTCCCTATCATTAGCCGGATTATAATATTCATCACATACAATTCTTCCATCTTCATCATCATAACAAACCATATCATTATTAGCATTTCTATTACTATTACTAGAAGAACCATCATCATTTACTATTAACACAACAATCATTCCAACTATAATTATAAATATTATCCATTCAAAAGTTACCCTTTTATCTAAAATACCTTTTTCTTTTTTCATACACACACCTACCAAATTTATTGACTATATTATACTATAAATATATGTAATTTTCAATAATGACTAAATTTTCCATTAAAAAGAGGATACTGTATTTACAAAATTGAATAAGTCAATAATGTAAAATTAATCTCTTTTGTTTTATATAATTATTTATCTTTTTTTCTAAACTTTACTTCTAACACTATTCCTTTATCTTTTTTATTTGTATCTTGTGATGCTTCAATTAACTGATATGTTCCATCGCCAAATATAATACCATTTAATATTCTTTTAACATTAAGATATATTCTTCTTTCATTTATATCTGTATTTAATACATATGCTGTAAAACTTTCACTATTTTCTTCATCAAAAGCTTCATCCATTTGCTCTATAGCAATATCTTTTAAAGCTTGTGGCGAATCATCATATTTAATAACTTTATCAAATATTCCAAGTTCTCTTGCTACAAAATATAAAAGACAATCTGTTCCTAAAATAGTATCAGTTGATAAAATATAATCATATGATTCATTTATAGCTCTTTCATATTTTTCTCTTTCTATTCTCTCATTATATTTTTCAAAGTTATCAATAATTCTTTTTGTTTCCTCTTTTACTTCATCTAAAATATTTAAATGTACACATGTATAACTTGCTAAAGATGAATCATATTTTTCAATAAAACTAATATAAAAACTATTTAATTTAGTTCTACTTACTTCATCCTTAGTTTTAAATTGTTTATGTAACATATCTTCTAAACTCTTATTGTTTTCATGGATTATATCATTTATCATTCTTTTAGCAAAGTAATTTAAAGTCTCCTCGTATCCTTTATATTCCGCGTAAATATAGCAAAATCCCATACCAAAATATTCTAAAACTTCTTTATCTTCTTCACTTTTCTTATATATTTCAATTACTAATTTTTCTTTATCATATTTAGCTACAGGCACAAGAAAATATTTTCTATTTAATGATTTGTTTACTTTTGTTAACTCAAACATTATTGTATAAATTTCAGTTGTTTCAAGTTCTTTTCCAACATGACTTAAAAAATAATCAGCAACTTCACATACAAAATCTATCTTATCTCTAAATTTTATTATTAAATATTTAACAAATTCATAATCACATTTAATATTATCAGAACATAAATTATAGAAATTATTGTCCCCTGATACACTAATAACCTGCATCATAAAATCTTTATCATTTTCAAGTTCATCAATATCATATGTAGTTATATCTTCACCATTAATATATCTATTTATTAGATCACTACTATATTTTTTCACTTTTAACACCCCTAATTAAGTTAAAATATATTATATACAAAATAATGAAAAAGTCAAATAAAAAGCACACAATCGTGTACTTAATTTATTAGTTAGATTCTATACTTAACTTACTACCTGTACTTGTTTTATTAACAATTATCTTATTATCAATTCTACCGATAAGTTCTGTAACATGTGATATTACACCTATTAATTTATCATTACTAGATAAGTCAGTTAGGATATTTAATGCTTGATTTAATGATTCAGTGTCTAATGAACCAAATCCTTCATCTATAAATAGTGAATCTATTCTTATACCTCCATGAGTATTACTGATGGTATCACTTAATCCTAATGCTAAAGCAAGTGATGCTTTAAACTTCTCTCCACCTGATAATGATGCTACATCACGTTCTTTACCAGTATAAGAATCAAATATAGAAAAATCAAGTCCTGTCTTAACATTAAGTTTAGTCTCTGTTTCTTTTCTTTTTAATTCATATCTACTATCAGTCATCTTAATAAGTCTCTTATTTGCTTCTACTAAAACTGACTGCATAAAATATGATTGAACATAATTTTCAAATGTAATTCTTTGTTTACCAGTAAGTGTTCCATTCGCAGTATCACTTAATAATTTAATGACATTATATTCATCTTGAACTTCTTTGTTATCTTTTAAATAATCTTTAATATTACTAGTTGATAATTTAAGTTTCTCTAAAGTAGCATTTAAACTAGTATATAAATTATCATATTTACTATAAAGTTCTATTAATTCGTTTAATTGACTCTCTTTTTCTTTAACATCAATTACCTTTTTACCTCTTACCTCGGATTCTAATAATTTAATAGTCGATTCATATTCTTTCTTACAACTATCATAATTATCAATTTTATTTTTAAGACTATTTAATTCATATTTATCTAATTTATTATTTTGATAATCTTCATAATTAGTATTATTTTCACTATATAAATTATCTAACTTAACATTATATTCTTTAATATCTTTTTCTAATGACTCAATATCTTCTTTAAATATATTGATACTACTTTTTCAAGTGCAAGTGAAGTTATGACTTGTGTTTTATATAGGCTTGGGATAAAAATTGATGCAGTATGTGCTAATATTATTTTAGCAGGAATAGTTATTGATACTAATAATTTTACTTTAAGAACTACTGCCAATACTTTTAGATGTGCTACTTATTTACTTAGTAATGGTGCAGATACTGTTAAAGTGCAATATTTATTAAAGCAAGATATAAAAAAATTTATAAAAAGGCAAAAACTATTAAGTAATATAGAAATTATAAATAAAAAAATAGCTATTTCTGTTGGTAAATCATTTGATATTTATAAAAGGGATGATTTAGCACGTACATCACAGAGTTTGCTTTTATTTGAGAAAATAGAGGCATCATTTACTATTGGTTACCTTGATAAAAGAGTAGTTGGTATAAGTGGTAGAAGTTATGGTAATATAAATATTTCTAATATAATGAAAAAATTAGGTGGCGGAGGTAATAATAGTGAGGGTGCAACAATTATTTATGATACTTCTATTACTGATGCTGTTAATAAGCTTAAAGGTATTTTAATTAAAAAATAATATTATCTTTTGTTATAAAATACTTTTCAAAATTAATAAAATGTATTAAAATAATAGGTACATTTATTTATGGAGGTGTAAATTATGGAAGTTATATTTGTAAAAGATTTAAAAGGTCAAGGCAAAAAGGGTGATATAAAATTAGTTAAAGATGGTTATGCTACAAACTTTTTAATAAAAAATGGTATAGCTGTTGCTAAAACAAGTACTAATTTACATAATTTAGAAATTGCTAAAAAACAAGAGATGGCAAAGGATTTAGAAAATAGAAAAAAGGCAGAGGATATTAAAAAAACTTTGGAAGGATTAACTTTAGAATTTAAAGTTAAAACTGGGGAACACGATAGAGTTTTTGGTAGTATATCTGTAAAACAAATAAAGCAAAAGTTAGAAGATTATAATATAGATAAAAATATGATAGATATGAAGACTCCTTTATCTTCTTTAGGTTATCATAATGTTTCTATTAATTTATATAAAGACATAAAAGCTAATGTTAAAGTATTGCTTTTTAAGTAGAGGTTTATATGAATAGAGAAATACCAAATAATATAGAAGCTGAAAAATCTGTTATAGGGGCAATGTTTTTATCAAAAGTTGCTCTTCAAAAAGCTATAGAATCATTAAATAATGATAGTTTCTTTTTAGATAAACATGGTAAATTGTTTGATTGTTTAAAAGATTTATATAATAAAGGGGTAGCAGTTGATTTAACAACAGTTGTTGATGAACTTAAAAATAAAAAGATATTAAATGAGATAGGAGGAGTTGAATACTTAACTGAGATACTTGATGAAACTCCTACTTCTGCTAATGTTGAATATTATATTGATATAGTAAATGATAAGAGTATTTTAAGAAATTTAATTACAACTGCAACTGATATTGTATCTTTAGGATATGATGTTACATCTCCAGTTGCGGAAACACTTGATAAGGCTGAAAGTAGAATACTTGATGTTGTTAAAAATAGAAAATCAAGTGAGTTTAAGATGATGCCAGAAGTTTTAACTGATGTGCAAGCTAATCTTGAGATGTTAGCTAATAATAAGGGTAAGATAAGTGGTCTTTCAACAGGACTTTTTGATCTTGATAAGATAACTAATGGTTTTCATGAAAATGAACTTATTATTTTAGCTGCTCGTCCTGCGATGGGTAAAACAGCACTTGCTCTTAATATGGCAACAAATATTGCTTTAAATGAGAAAAAATCAGTTATTATTTTTACGTTAGAGATGAGAGCAGAACAACTTGTTTCTCGTATGATCTCTGCAACGGGTCAAATAGAGGCAAATAAGCTTCAAAATGGTAATTTATTAAATGATGATTGGAAAAGGGTAAATGAGGCTATGAGCCAGCTTGGAGAGGCAAATATATATATAGATGATTCTCCTGGTGTTACTATCGGTGATATTAAGGCTAAATCAAGAAGAGTATCAAGTATTGACCCTAATTTGGGTGCTATATTTATAGATTATTTAACTTTAATATCAACAACTAATAAGTATGCTGGTAATAGACAACAAGAAGTATCTGAAATTTCAAGAGCTTTGAAAACATTAGCACTTGAACTTAAAATACCTGTTATATGTTTGGCACAACTTTCAAGAACACCAGAACTTCGTGAAGATAAAAGACCTATTTTAAGTGATTTAAGAGAGTCTGGTTCAATAGAACAGGATGCTGATATTGTTGCTTTTATATATAGAGATGATTATTACCATCCTGAAAACAAGTTAGATGATAATATGAGTAAAACTGAGGTTATAGTAAGAAAAAACAGAAGTGGTAATATTGGAACTGCTGAGGTTTTATTTAAGAAGAATACGGTGTCATTTTTAAATTATAAGAAGGATAATAAAGAAGGTGAAAAACTTGAGTAAGAAAGGGACGATAATTTTAACAATTTTAGCTTTATTTATTAGTTTGTTATTTGCAATCTTAACAAATACTAAAAAAATTTATTATGGAGCTCAAAGTATTTACAGGGTATATCTTAATGGTAACTCTATTGGACTTATAAAAGACCCTAAAAAGTTAGAAAGTTATATAAATCAGGAACAGGTAAAAATAAAAGAGCAATATAATATTGATACTGTTTATGCTCCTAATGGTCTTACAATAAATAAAGAGCTTACATATAATGAAAGTTTAAAGGAAGCTAAAGATATTTATGAAGAAATAAGAATATCTATAATAGAAGGAGATATTCCAGAAGAGGAGCACGGATATACAGTTCATATAACAACCAATCAGGAGAATTTAGTATCAAAGTGCAAAGAATTAAATATTAAGATAGATGAAGCTCTTTTTGCGATTGTAAGTCGTTTTCGACGCATAGAAACAACAAAGGACAATCGTAATATGGCGGTTTTTCGGGAGGAATTTGAAAGATACTTAAGTTATAAGATTATTCCTATTTATATGAACGAAGCAGGATTAGAGCCTTTATTTGATTATGAAATTGAAAAA
>OIZL01000402.1_pt1 | contig 33174 bp, 31 predicted proteins | sample 1588541 | NCBI WGS metagenome assembly OIZL01 (sample SAMN03283285) | human gut metagenome | biome: human-associated habitat; material: feces | host: Homo sapiens | place: Peru | collected 2012 | reverse complement strand
GAGCCGCAGCCGGAGCGCGAACGGATGCTGCTCCGCCTGCACGAGGGCGACCGCGTCGCCTATCGCATACAAGCAGCAACTGACCCGCATATAAAAATCACGGTGCATTGGCACGGCGACGGAGCGCTCCGCACACGGCTTGACGAAGCTGATGCAGCGCTGGTCTGGGTATGCTGCACATCCGGCACGGTCAAGGTCGAGGCCATTGAGGCCGCAAGGGTAGAGTAAGCTATGGGGAACAGTTATTTTGATGAAAAGCTGCACTTTGTGCAGACGGAATACGGAAGACAGCTGCCCTTTTCCGGCTTTCTGCCCGGCATTGCCGGCCCGTGGGGGATTCCGGCGTGGTGCAACTACAACAATCGCGGGCAGGCGGTTTGCAGCTTCGGCGTGCAGGACAAGGATCACGCGATTTTGGAGTTCACCGCCGCCTCGACCGCCTATCGCTGCACCGCGCAAACGGGCTTCCGTACCTTCCTCAAGCAGGACGGGGCAGTCATCGAGCCGTTTGCCGACAGCATGGGAACGATGCTTCTCGAGCCGAACGTGCTGCGGCTGGAATGGAAAAATGAGCGAACGTCTGTCGAGGTCGTATATTTCACGCTGCCAAACGAGCGAATGGCCGGACTTTGCCGCAGACTGCGCGTCCGAAATCTCTCGACCGCGGAAACGGCGCTGGAGCTGCTCGACGGCCTTGCGACCATCGTGCCGTACGGTGTGCGCGACGAGAAGCTGAAGCTGGAGCCGAACCTCAGCACGGCGTGGATGCGTGTAGAAAAAGCGGAGGAACGCCTCCCCCGCTTCGGCATCCGCGCCAGCATGGAGGACAGCACGCGCGTAGCCGAGATCCGCGGTCGAAATTTTCGCCTTGCCTTTGCCGAGAACGGGCAGCCGCTTCCGGTCCTCGTCCGGCCGGAGCTGGTGTTTGGCTGGGATACTTCCCTCCTGCGCCCCGTTGCCTTCGAGCAAGCCCCGCTTTCCGCGCTGCTGCACCGGCAATCAGTCAACGAAAACTTTCTGCCCTGCTGCATGACGGCATGGCAGGGAACGCTTCCGGCCAACGGTGTCGTCGAGCTGTGGGAGTTCTACGGGCAGGCGGAGGACGAGCAGGAGCTGCGCACCTTTTGCAAAAAAGCGCAAAGCAAGGCCTATTTTGAAGCGAAGCTCACACAGGCCCGGGCGCTGGCCGAGACGCTTACCGCGCAGGTTCGCTGCAAAACCGCCAACCCGATTTTCGATGCCTATGTCCGGCAGAGTTTTTTGGACAATGTAATGCGCGGCGGCTTTCCGTACCGTCTCGGAGCCGGTCAAGACACGCTGCCGGTCTACCTGTATTCCCGAAAGCACGGCGACCCCGAGCGGGAATATAATGCATTCTGCCTTGACCGCAGCTATTTCAGTCAGGGCAACGCCAACTTCCGGGACATCTGCCAAAATCGGCGTTCCGATACCTTCTTCCACCCCACCGCCGGGCAGTTTAATTTACAGTTATTCTTTGAGCTGTTACAGCCGGACGGCTATCTTCCGCTGGTGCTTGAGCCGGTGAGCTACCGTGCGCGGCGTCCGGAGCATCTGGTACAGGCACTTTCCGAGCCGTATCGCGGGGAAGCGCAAGCGCTGCTCAGCGCGCCGTTTTCCATGGGCAGCCTCGCCATGGCGACGGAGGGCTGGGCGCTTCCCAACCCGGCAGGCTTCCTCGCCGCCGTGCTGGAGGATTCCGTCATGGAGCCGAACGCCGTGTTTCAGGCGGGCTATTGGTCGGATCATTGGACCTATCTGCTCGATCTGCTGGAAGCGGAGCTGGCGATCTACCCAGAACGAGAGGCCGTGCTGCTGTTCGGTGCAGCGCAATACCGCTGGTTTTCCGGACAGGCCGAAGTCCTGCCGCAAACGCAGCGCTATTGCCAAACCGAACGCGGGCTGCGACAGTACCACTGCGTCGCACCGCGCACTGCCGACGAAAAATGGGTCACGGCACAAAACGGAAGCACGGTATACAGCACGCTGTTTGAAAAGCTGGTGCTGCTTTGCGCCGTCAAAACAGCGACGCTCGACCTTTCCGGCGCCGCCGTCGAGATGGAGGGCGGCAAGCCGGGCTGGAATGATGCGCTCAACGGCCTTCCGGCACAATTCGGCGCAAGCCTTGCCGAGGGCTGCGAGCTGCTGCGCCTGCTGGACTATCTGATTGCGCGGCAGCCGCTCTACCCGGCGCAGGTGGAATTGCACGAAGAGATCGCCGCGCTGCTGTGGGAGATATCCGCGCTGGCCGCAGACGAACGCGCCGACGAAGAGCAGTGGTACGAGCGCAATCGCATCCGCGACCGCTACCGGACGCAGACACGGCAGGGCTTCTCCGGAAAAACCGAGGTCGTGTCCGCCGAACGTCTTCTGCAAGCCTTAAAAACGCTGGCCGCCGCCCTGCGAGCCGCAATCGACACGGCAACGACGGAAAATGGCGGCATCTGCCCGACCTACTATTCCTATCAAGCCCTCGGTATCCGCAACGCGAACGGCGGTTTGTTGCCGACGCAGCTCGTAAGGAGGTCGCTGCCGCTGTTTCTGGAAGGGCCGACCCGTTGGCTGCGGACGAACCAAGCCCCCGCGGCAAAACTCCAAATGGCAGCCGCCGTACGGCGCAGTGAGCTGTACGACCGTGCGCTGCGGATGTACCGCCTGAATGTCTCGCTGCAAAACGAGAGCTTCGAGATCGGCAGGATTCGCGCTTTCCCCGACGGCTGGCTTGAAAACGCATCCATCTGGCTCCACATGGAGTATAAATACCTGCTGTCCCTGCTGAAAAGCGGCCTTTACGAGCAGTTTTTCGCCGATTTTCGGAATGCCGCGATTCCGTTCCTTTCGCCCGAACGCTACGGGCGCAGCACAACAGAGAATTCCAGCTTTTTGGTCTCCTCCGCCAATGCAGACGCAAGCACACACGGACGGGGCTATGTTTCCCGTCTGTCCGGCAGCACGGCGGAGCTGATCTCCATCTGGCTCGAGATGTTTTTCGGCAGCGATCCATTCCAATACGACGGGGCGCACCTTTCTCTCCGCTTCCGTCCGGCGCTTCCGGAATACCTCATCGGCAACCGGCAAGCCGTCAGCGCGACATTTCTCGGCACGATTGCCGTCACCTATCACCTGTCCGAGCTCCCCGCGCTGATACCGGGGAGCTATCGGATCTCCGGCTATTGCTTGGATTCCGAAGTCCGCATTTCGAGCGACTGTATTCCGGAGAAGTGGGCAAAGCAAGTCCGCAGCAGACGTGTCAAAAAAATCGACGTTTATTGCGAAAGCAAACAGGAGGTCTCAAATGGAGCTTAACCTTATATCGACGACCTATGCCGGCAAAACCCGTCAAACCGCCACAGTGCGCATTCCCTTCACCGACGACGGCGGACGGGAGGAACAGCTGCTCAATCTCTACCCGCAGGTAACGTATCAGACCATCGACGGCTTCGGCGGCGCGATCACGGAGTCGGCAGCCTACGTCTATTCGCTGATGTCCTCGGAGCAGAAGCAGCACCTGTTGGAAACCTACTTCAGCAGCGAAAATATGAAGTACCGCTATGTCCGAATTCCGATCGACAGTTGTGATTTTTCTTTGGAGCATTACGAAGCGGACGGTGACGAGAATGACGCCGGCTTGAAAAGCTTTTCCTTCGCACGCATGGAGCAGTATATTCTGCCGATGCTGACGGACGCAGAGCGGATTTACGGCGGCAAGCTCGAAATCATGCTCTCGCCCTGGAGTCCCCCTGCCTATATGAAAACCAACGGCGAGCGCGACCACGGCGGCAAGCTGAAGCGCTGCTATTGGAAGCGTTGGGCGGAGTATCTCTGCCGCTACATCGACGAATTCCGCAAGCGTGGTTTCCACGTTACCATGCTGACGCTGCAAAACGAACCGAAAGCAGTGCAGACTTGGGACTCCTGCATCTATACGGCGCAGGAGGAAAAGGAATTTCTGCGGGATTTCGTATGGCCTTCGCTCGTCGCCCACGGCATGGAAAACATCCAAATCTACATTTGGGACCACAACAAGGAGCGCGCACTGGAATGGGCCGAAACAATCATTGACGAGGAAACCAACCCCATGATTGCCGGTCTTGCGTTTCACTGGTACAGCGGCGACCATTTCGAGGCGCTGCAAATGATACGTGAACGCTTCCCCGGCAAAAAGCTCCTGCTGTCCGAGGCCTGCATTGAATTCAGCAAATACAGCGCCGCAGAGCACCTGAAAAACGCGCAAAAATATGCGCACGACATCATCGGCGACCTCAACGCCGGGATGTCCACGTTTTTGGACTGGAATCTGGTGCTCAACGAGCAGGGCGGTCCGAATCACGTCGGCAATTTCTGCGACGCGCCGTTCCTTTTTGATACAAGCACCGGTGAGCTGGCGGAGCAGGAGCTGCAAGGCTACCTCTGGCATTTCAGTCACTTCCTCACCCCCGGTGCCGTGCGCGTCGGCCTCAGCCGATACACCGAGGCCATCGAAGCCACCGCCTTCCAAGCCGGAAAGCAGATCACCGTCGTCCTCCTCAACCGCACCGCGCAGCCGATCGACCTGTACCTGCGAATGCAAGACGCCTGCGCTCCCCTAACCCTAGCGCCCCAAAGCATCGCAACCGGTGTGATTTCGTTGGATTAACCGCAGCGCGCACAGTGCCAAGAGCGTGCATCCGACAGACTCCCTGCTGCGCGTGGACTATTAAACGGGTTTCTTCATAAGTTGCAGCCGTCTCTATCTGCGCGTCAGGAACCGGCTCAGCAGAAGGCGCCGCATAGCTCCACCCGCGCAGGGATGACCGGCGGGGGCAAAAGCAGCACGCCTTCTATATCAGCTTATCCGTATCATAGCTTCGAATGTCGGAGCGTTGTCGCAGCTTTTTTCCGCAATATATAATGTGCCACCGGTTCCGTCTCCGGAATCGGTGGCACAAGGCTCATTATATACTTTTCGCAGTATTACTTGTTGCTAACAGCAATCACATTAGTAGCAGGACTCAACCAGCGTCCGAACATCCTCTGTGCTCATCGGTTTGAAGAGCATGGGCTGGAACTTAGGAGAAGCAACTTTTGCGAGATTCTTGATCATCGGCTCAAGGGCCTCACGCGGAACACCAAGCTCTCTAAAGTTCTTCGGCATTTTAAAGGTATTGAAGAAGAGATCATGGAAGGTATCGATCACCTTGTTGGCAATTTCCATATCCGGCAGGCTGGCGTCAATTCCCATTGCATGCACGCCCAGCTCCTTAAAGCGCCAAACCGTGTTTTCATCCAGCGCCCAGCGCAGATAACGATCGGTAATAATCGCAAGACCTACACCATGCGTGATCTTGTCGTCATAACCGCTGAGCTCATGCTCGATGCCATGGCAGACCCACGCAGCATAGTTGCCCTTGGTCAGAATGCCGTCAATTGCATAGACGCAGCTATACATAATGTTGGCGCGAGCGTTGTAGTTCGTGGGCTCCGCGTAGGCGATGGGGCCGAACTTCAGGAAGGTGTCGATCAGCGCTTCACCCATTCTGGCATGCATATACGCACCGTCAACCGGAGAGAAGTAGGACTCCAGCGTATGGCTGATGCCGTCGATGATGCCGGCAGCCGTCAGATGCGGATTCAATGTGAACGTGTACTCCGGATTGAGGAAGGTAACCTTCGGACGAATCTCGGGACCGTGGAAGCCGGCCTTTTTGTTGGTCGCTTCGTTGTTCAGGACCGTGCTGGTGGAAATCTCGGTACCGGCACCGGAGGCCGTAGAGATGACCAGGACGGGAAGGACCTCCTTCAGCCACCACTGACCGACCAGCTCGGCCACATCGCCGTCATACTTCACAGCAGTTGCCACCGCCTTCGCGGTATCGACAGCGCTGCCGCCGCCTGCTGCGAGAACGCAGTCAATATCGTTCTCCTTGCAGATCTTTACGCCTTCACGGATTAAGCCCATTTTAGGATTGGGCTGTACGCCCGCAAGCTCGGTCCAGAAGATGCCGTTGTCTTCAAAGATCTTCACGATCTTCTGATACAGACCCATCCGCTTGATGCTTCCGCCGCCGTAGACAAGCAGCACGCGCTTCTTGGGACTCCACTTTTCGATGCTTTCGGCCAGATGGTCAATTGCGCTTCTGCCGAAGAAAATCTGCGTGGGCACGTGAATCATAAAGTCCTGCATTTCGTTACGAATTTCCATTGAATATACCTCCTAAAAAATATTGACAGATTATTCTAACGGTCATTGGGCGACCGCTTGGAATGCATCCAATAGTTTCCAAAGCTCCGGCTCGTTATCCCAGAGCTGCATCATAATGGAGCCGATATAGGCACCGTCCGCACCGGCATCACGAACCTGCTGAAGCTCCTCCGGTGTCTTAATTCCGGTAACGCCGAAAATAGGTGCCGTGACACCGTGTGCGCGGATATATCCGATGCGCTCAGCCCATGTAACCAGTCCCTCACGGGGCTGTGTGCGGCCATTCGCGTTGCTGACAAAAACGATATGCTTATCACTGGCGCGTGCAAGCTCGATCGCTGCGTCAGAGGTGTCATAGCCAATGAACGCCGCCGTTGCGATCCCGCGGTTGCTGAGATATTTCATTTTATCCTTGTCGCCGGGGAGAACGGAGTAAATACCAATTTCCTGACAGAAATCACCGAAGCGCTCCAGTCCGATGCGCTCTACCACATCCGGATAGACAACAAGGTGAATCTCCAGCTCAGGAAATTCGCGCCGGATCCCGCGCAGCGCATCCATGAAAACATCGTAATCCTCGCCATACAGGGCGCGGGCGTGCCGCATTCCCTGCTGAATAAAGGCGGATTCGCGGGAGGGGTCAGCACCGGGCATATCAAATTGCAGTGCTGTGACTCCATGCTCTACATAGCGCCGAACCATTTCTCTGGTTTTTTCCAAAGAAGGCCAGCCGGAAATCATGTAATAAACAGGACGAAATTTCATAGTGCTCCTCCGTTTACTTTTCTGTCAAGGATTTGAATTCATCCAGCTTCGCCCAGAGCGCAGCTTCATCCTCCCAAAGCTGCATCAACGCGGTACCGATGTAAGCGCCGTCCGCGCCGGCTGCTTTGACTTCCGCAAGCTGATCCTTTGTAGAAATACCGGAAACCGGATAAATGGGGCCTTCCACGCCGCGCTGACGAAGCCAAGAGATACGCTGTGCCCAAGTGCTCATACCGTCACGGGGAGGCGTGTCCTCATAGCGGTTATTGCTGCGCAGCATCACAAGATTTTTCGTGCGGATCGCACGCTGTACCATTTCCTCCGGCATATCATACATCAGGAAGTCCGTGGTACGCACGCCGCGCTTGTTCAGGAAATCTGCTGTGTCATTGTTATCAACCATTACAGTGTAGGTGCCAACCTCAAGGCAGAAGTCCGCAAACTTGTCCAGCCCAATGCTCTCGGCCACATCATTGTAAAGCACCTGATGGAATTCCAAATCCGGATGGCGGCGACGAACTTCGCGGATGCAATCCATAAAGACCGTGTAATCATGTCCATAGGTATCCAGCGCGTGCTTCATTCGGTCTTGGATGAATTTGGACTCTCCCCATGGGTTTTTGGACGGCATACAGATCTGAATGGCGTTGACACCATGCTCGACGTAGCGATCCGTCATTTCGATCGTTTTATCCACCGTGGGCCAGCCGTTGATAATGTAATAAACAGGACTAAATTTCATAGCTTATTTCTCCTTCGCATGTTGTTAAATTGCTCCCGCTTCGATTCGGGAGAGGATTTCCTGGAGAGGCAGCGCCTTTGCGGTATACTTTGTGAGCTCCTCTAGGTGGATGCGGCTGACCTCTTCGCTGTCGCAAGCCACCATATCGCTGGCGAGCATTGCGCGGAAGCCGTACCACATGGCATCCGTTGCCGTTGCGCGAACGTTATAATTTGTTTTCACCCCGCAGCAAATCACATTCTTGATGCCGCAGTCCTTCAAATACTGCTCCAGCTCCGTACCAAAAAATGCGGAAGATGCGTAGTGGCTGAGCACAAGGTCTTCCGGCCGAACTGTAACCTTGGCATTCAGCGCCGCCTCCCATGTTCCGGCCATAGGGATCGGATCGCGTCGCTTTAAAACCTCCGTATCATAGGAGAATTCATTCCCCGTTGCCTCGTTGACCGCGTAGATGATGCGCACGCCTTTTTCGCGGAGCTTCTCGATCCCCGCCAAAATTGCCGGCAGATGTTCTCCCACGCAGGCGCTATAGAGGCAGCCCTTGGGATCGGTATACTGATTCTGCAAATCCACTACGACCAGTGCGGTTTTATTTGTCATGATGTTTGCCTCCTTTACAGCTTCCCTGCATCCAACAGCTCGCAAACCTCCTCAAAGGTCATGGGGGTGGCATATTGATGTCCCAATTCCTTCAGATGGAAGTCCTGCAGCTCCTGCGTATTGGTCGCCAGCATATCGCTGACCAGAATGGTTCGGAAGCCATGGCTCGCCGAGTCCACCGTAGTATGGCGGCAGCAGACGTTTGTCTTCACCCCGCTGACGAGGACATTTTCGATCCCCGCCTCCTTCAGTCGCTGTGCTAAATCGGTATGCAGGAAGGAGCTTGCGGCATATTTGCGCATTTTCCAATCGCGTGTCGGGTCGTAGGAAATGCGCTCGTCAATTTCTGCGCCGTAGGTTCCTTCTACCAGCGTTCTGGTTGTTTTTGTAATGCGGGTCAATTCAGGATCCGGCTTGTGGTCATCCGGAACCAGCGAATAGATGATTACAATCTGCACGCCCTTGTCGCGAAGCACATTGATTTTTTGTTCAAAGGTTTCCATGAGCTTTTCTGTTGTGGGATAATAGGCTCTGGCGCCGGGTTTCGTGAAATCATTCTGCATGTCCACGATCAGCAGTGCGGTTTTTGTAGCCATAGGCACCTCCTGAAATGTTGTTGTATTGTCATGTTGTTATGATAAGTTCAAAGGAAACTATGCTCCGCCGGGAGGGGATGCGGCTTTGTGCGGAAATGTACGCCGCATTACCTGTCCGTCGGAGAAACGATACTACCCTTCCGTGATAAACGGGGCAACGTCCGTTCGGTAATAGACCAAGCTGACCTCCAGCGGGAACGTGCCCGTTTCATCCGTGGCGCTGATAATTGAATTTCGGAATAGAAGCGGAAATCCCGGGTCAACTCCCAAGGCAGAGCCGATCTCCTCGCCGGCCGTCACCGCCTCCAAGGCACAGCGCTGATTGGAGGTGATGAGTCCAAAGTCCTGCGAGAGAATTTTCGAAAGAGACCGTCCTTCAAAATCCGCCCGTTCAATGCCGGAGATACGGCGCTGATTGATGTAGGATCGTGCAAAAATCACCGGTTTCCCATCGCCGTTGTAAATGCGCACATATTCCAGCACCAGCTCCCCTTCGCGCAGCTCCAGGCTTTGCGCGATCAACGCCGGGCAGCGCACAAAGCCGAGAAAATGAATGCTATGCGAGGGCGCATACCCCAGAGCGCGGAGCTGATCCTCACAGCCGTAGGTTTGTTTGGTCAGGACGACCTCACGCTGGCTCTTGGGCGAAACATAGGTTCCCTTGCCCTGAACCTTATAGATGTACTTGCTGGCAGCCAACTCATCAAACGTTTTACGCACTGTTATCCGGCTGATCCCGTACTGCTTGCAAAGCTCGTTTTCCGAGGGCAGCTTTGTGTGATCCGTCCATTCGCCAGTATTGATCTTGCTGATAATGTCCATCTTTAAGCGATAGTACTTCGGTACTGGCATTTCGGAAATTTCATCTGCAATTTTTTGATAGGGTGCGCGATCCATAGGCCTTCTCACCGTCACTTCTAACATTCTTCTTTCAATTATACCATATCACCACGCTTTTGCAAACAATTCTGTTGATATTTTTTTATTTTTCAGCTTTTTACAGCCGTGCAATAACTCCGGATGGCTTTTTTCAGTTCCTCCGGCCGGTCTGCAAGGGAAATAATTGCCGTTCCTACAAAGAATCCATCCGCCCCGGCCTCCTTCACCCGCACTGCATCCTCCGGGCTTTGAATTCCGCCGCCGCAATAAATCGGCCGTGTGATACCGATGCTGTGCATATAGTCAATGACCTTACCCAGCGTTTCGTAGCCGGGCACCGGAGTCTGGTTCGGCCAGAAATTGGCCTGACAGTAAATCAGGCCGCCGGGGCCTTTGCAGGCCTCAAGCCGCGTCGGGTCAAGGATCAGGCTGCCAAACGAGCAGCGCGCCACACCCATGCGGTCGCAAACCTCGATGGATTCCTGCGTAAGATTTGCAGAAATGATACAGTCCACGCCCGCATCTCTGCAAAACTTCGCATAGCGCTGCGGTGTCACCATGTCAAGCACCTCTTGATAAACCATGGTGTAGATCTCTTTGTCCGGATGTCTGGCCTTCAGTGCGGCAATCGCCGAGAAATAGACCTCATAATCCGGCTGCTCGCGATAAGCCTGCTGCATCCATGCGCGGATCGTTTCCTTTTCATACTTGGGATTCGGGCTGGGAATACCAATCTCGATTGCGTCGCAGCCGGCCTCAAAGTAGTCGTCCGCCATGGTCAGGCTGCGCTTCAAGGTGGGGTAACCAAGGGAAAGATAACCAATTACTTTCATATGAATCTCCTTTTACAGCTTTCCTTCCTCTAACAGGCGGAAAACCTCATCGGAAGTCACAGCGGTAGCAAAGTACTTCGCCATGTCTTCAACAAAAAATGCGTTCAGCTCCGGTGTATTGGTGGCCAGCATATCGGATATTGCAAAGGTAGTAAAGCCATGACTGAAGGCATCGTTTACCGTAGCGCGGCAGCACACATTTGTCTTTACGCCGCAAACCAGAACATTTTCCACGCCAAATGCACGCAAGCGCTCGGCCAAATCGTTCTGAAAAAACGCGCTTGGTGCGTGCTTGTGCCAAAGAATATCCCGTTCTCGGTCAATGTGGATCCGTTCGTCAATTTCGGCACCCGGGGTCCCTTCAATCAGGCAGCGTCGTACACCGTCGGCGCGGTGGGTGCGCGAGGGCCGGAACTCCCCCGTCGCTTTTCTGGCCTCTGCAGGCCCCCCGGAATAAACGATGACGACCAAAACGCCCTTTTCCCGCATTTTATCAATGCTTTTGCTGACGCGATCCATCATTTCACCGGTTGGCTCCCGATAAACGCTTCCCCACGGCTGAGTGAAGTCGTTTTGCAGATCAATGACCAGCAGCGCTGTTCGATACTGCCGCATAAGCTATTCTCCGTTTCTGGCTCGCGCCAGCTCGGAAGCAAGTGCAAGGTCAATGGGCGCCATCAGATTGCCGGCCTGCTTCACAGAGGTTCCGACAATAAATCCTCGCGCCAGCTCCATTTGCGTCCGCACATTGCTCGGGGCAACGCCGCTGCCGACTACAATTGGAATCCTGGACACCTTGGCGACCCGGCGAATGGTTTCCATCGGCGTTTCCTCGCCGGTAGCATTGCCTGTTACAACGATTGCATCCGCGCCTTGCACCTGTGCCAAATACGCTGACTGCTCCAGCGTCGTCTGCGGATAGACCAGCTCTGCGTGCTTGACTTGGATATCCGCAAGAATGGAAATATCCTGCATACTGCCTTCGCGCCGTACCTCCCATGCTTGGACCGCACAGGGCTGGACGGTTCCGACCGGGAAGCGCAGAGCATCGACAAAGGCAGAGATCCGCACGAAGTCGGCTCCGCTGGCCTTTGCGATGGAAAAAACATCCCTGCAGTCGGGGGTCAGATAAGATACGCCCATCGGAATCTGCACCGCACGGTGAACTGCGCCGCAGATCACGCTCATCGCCGCAAGCTGAAGCGGGCCGCGTACCATCCCCATCGGCTTATCCATCGTCGCCTCAACAAGAACGGCATCAAAGCCGGCAGCCTCCAGCGCACGGGCATCTTCCGCCGCCTTGTCCACAATTGCGTCCATGCTTCCGCCGTAATTCATCGTACCGGGCAGTGGCAGGCAATGCACCATGCCGATCAGAACGCCGCCCTTTTCCTTCATTCGCTCAATGACCTTCATATTACATCTCCATTCTTTTCAGCGTTGTTCCCCGCGTCAGGCCGCGCGGCATTTCTGGCAAGCATTTGCTGCAATGTCGGTGCGTTTGTCGTCGAGCCGTCATCCTCAATAACGAAGGAGGAAACGGTGCTGCCATACTGCGCGCAGATGACCGGATCGCAGCCCTGACTCATACCATACAGGAAGCCGGCAACATATGCGTCTCCTGCGCCAATTGCACGAATTTCCTGCGTTGCCGGTGGGGTAATCGGCACATGATATTCCCGGACACCTCCGGCCTGCTTGACATAAACGACGCTGCCCTGCGCGCCCATTGTCTTGATGATCATTTCCGTCTGTCCAAGACGGAACAAGTCCGTTATTGCGCAATAGCCGTACAGATTTTCCATATACGAAATCTCCTCGGCATTTGCAAAAATCACCTTGGCATGCTTGAGGATCGGCTCCAGGTTTTTCTTATTGAATACCGATAGATCGTGGCTCATGGAAAAAACCATAGGAAGCCCCGAGTCTACGATTGCAGAAAACATGGTATCCAAATCTCCCGCCTTCGGGCACGTCAGCAGCGCCATACGGCTGTCCGAAAGGAAGTCCGGCTTGACCGGGACATGGTCTCTTTTTAATTCTGCCAGATCGAGCGACGGCGCGTTGGAATGATAGCCGCCCAAGGTAATGTGGTCTTTGTGCTTGTCCTCAAGGACATAGCAGGTCAGAAATTCATAGTTTCCTTGTGGTGAGCGGAAAATTCCGTCCGTCGGCATTTGGAAGCGTTCGGCCGCACGCCGGAATTCCGGTTCGAATCTGGCATCGGAATATGCCAGAACCGGGTAGACCGGAAGCCCCAGCATCATCAGGTCATAGACGATATTCCATGCCTTTCCGCCGTAATACAGCCGATCAAAGTTCGTATTCAGAATCGGTGTGGTTTGTCCCGGCTTTGGAAATTCATCGAATTTCATTACCTTCACTGTTGTTGCAGTTCCAAAAACCGTATATTCGTATTTTTTCACAGCCGCCTCCTTATTTCGCAAAAATTCTCATCGGATTGCGGCGGACATTGGGAATCTCCGTCATAACCAGGACAACAATTATGGTGATATACGGCAGCGCCTCCAGGAGCGAGGCGAGCGTCGTACCGAGATAATTTGCCAGAATGATCTGCAGCGCTCTGGCAAAGCCAAAGAGCAGGCCGAAGGCCGCAGACTTAAGCGGTTCCTTTCTGCCGCAGTTGATTGCAGACAGGCAGATATAGCCGCGGGATGCCGAGAGGTTCAGCGTGTACATGCCTAGCGACTCCACCGAAATGTTCAGACCCGCCAGAGCGCAGCATATGCCGGAAATCACCAGTGCCAGAACCTTGATCTTATTGACATTGATGCCGATGGCCTCGGCAGCCTCGCGGCTGTCGCCGACAAGTCGGACGTGTGTACCGAAATCCGTCTTATAATAAATCAGCGTCAGCACTGCGACCGCGAGGAAGGAGAGATAGGTCAGCGGCGACTGCATGTTGAAAATGTCGCCGAGGATCGGAATTTTCCGGAGGATGGGAACATCGATTGGCACGCTTCCCGGGTCTACGACCTGCGTCACATTCAGTACGGCACTGGTTTCAAACAGTGCCATCATCAGGTAAGGAATGATGGCTGCGGTAAGCAGGTTGATCGCCATACCGACAACGGTGGGATGCGCATTGAATTTTACGGTAAAAAGTGCAAAGAACATATTGACCAGAACGCACGCAAGCAGTGCACCAATGATGCCGGCAAGAAGGTTGTTGGTCACCATAATCACTGCAATTGCAGCAAAGGCACCCGTGTTGATTGCGGATTCCAGCGCGAAGTTAAATACTCCTGCACGCTGGACGAACACGCCGCCCATAATGACAAACAGCAGCGGAGTAGACATTTTTACCGTGTAGTAAAGAAGCGTCAAAATTACATTCATCGTTTGGCCTCCTTATTTCTCTGCCTTAACCCGCTTCCGACGGAAGAATCGGAGCAGATCCATATCCGGGCGGATATACTTCACAGAGAAGAACAGGATAATCGCACACTTGACAATATCGTTCAGCTCAATCGGCGTGCCGATGTTTGCCTGAAGCGAGATGCAGCCGTAGCGGAAACCGCCGTAGAGCAGGGACACAATCAGAACGCCCAGCGGATTGCCGGCAGCCAGAACACAAACGGAGAAGCCGTCCCAGCCAATGCCCATTGCACCGCCCCAGCTTGGCATGAAGGACTTGTAAACGCTCATAATCTCCGTTGCACCGGCAATACCAGCGATGGCACCGCCCAGCACAAAGACGAGCATGATCTTGCGGGAAACGCGCATGCCAACCGCGTCGGAGAATTCCTGTTGTCGTCCCAAGAACTGTATTTCATAGCCGAATTTTGTGCGCCGCAGAATATACCAAACCACCGCCAGAAGAATAACCGCAACAATCAATGCCGTCGTAACCTTGTACTGGGAAACAAAACGAGACATCAGCGCCGTTTCTCGCAGCGTCGGGGTGGAGGAATAAATGTAGTTGGCATTAAACGGTCCCATGGTCAGCACATTTGTTACCGTCAGGGCAACATTGTTGAGCATGATTGTTGTAACGATCTCATTGATCTGGAACTTCGATTTGAGAACCGCCGGAATTGCCGACCACAGCATACCGCCGAGCGCGCCGCAAAGCAGGCACACCGGGATATGCAGATACTTGGGCAACGGAAGCGCATAGCCTGCAACTGCCGCAAAGAAGGAGCCGACATAGACCTGACCCTCAATGCCCATGTTAAACACGCCGGCCTTAATGGAAAACGAGGTTGCAATACCGGTCATGATCAACGGGGTCGCATAGCCCAGCGTGTTCATCCATCCGGCCTTCGTAAAGAACGCCGTCGCAAAGATCCGTCGATAGACCTCAAACGGGTTGGAGCCGTCAATGACGCAGAACAGGCTGCTTACAAGGAACGCCAAAAGCACAGGAAGAACAAAGTTCAGGAATGACAGTCTTTTATACAGAACTCTATTCGTTAACGGCTTACTTAACGGACTGGCCATGCTCCTGCGCCTCCTTTCTCTCCTGTCGTTTTGCACCGGACATATACAAGCCCAGCTCTTCATACGTTACATCCGCCGAGCGGAATTCTCCGGTGATCTCTCCTTCATACATAACGACCAATCGGTCAGACAGTCCAACGACCTCGGACAATTCAGAGGAGATCAGGAGGATTGCCTTTCCTTCATCACGGGAGCGAAGCAGGCGTTCATGAATGAATTCCGTCGCGCCGACATCAACACCGCGCGTAGGCTGACTGGCATACAGCAGCTTGGGATCCTGCGAAAACTCGCGGGCAACAATCACCTTTTGCGCATTGCCGCCGGAAAGTGCGCCGACCGGCGGGTCTTGGTTGGAAAGGCGAATGTCATACTCCTGCACAAGACGCGTGTAGTTTTCCTGCACCGCCTTATAATTCATGCGGAAGCCCTTGGAAAAGGGTTCCCGGCCGTGATAGCCCGCCACAAGGTTTTGGCTGACCGCAACCGGCAAACACACACCCTGGCGATAGCGGTCCTCCGGAATAATGCCGACACCTCGCGCACGAAGCGCATCGGGCCAGTAACCAAAGACATTCTCTCCGTCGAGAACAACTTCGCCATTCATGGCTTCCATAAGTCCGGTTAGTTGGAACATCAGTTCACTTTGCCCGTTTCCGTCCACACCGGCAACGCCAAGGATCTCCCCTTCGTGGATGTCAAAGCTGATGTCCTTCAGCACAGGCTTTCCCGCGCTGTTTTTTGCGGTAAGATGCCGCACGGAAAGCAACACCTTTTCTCCGACCGGTTTCTCGCTGCGTTTGGCCGTCAGCAGCACCGGCCGCCCCACCATCATGTTTGCGAGCACCTGCGGTGTGGCCTTCTCGTCGTTGTCCAGCGTTCCGACGACCTTGCCGCGGCGGATTACCGTGATGCGGTCCGCGCACAGCTTGACCTCGTCGAGCTTATGTGTGATGATCACAATGGTTTTTCCCATTGCACGCAGCTCGTTCAGTCGCCCCACCAGTTCTTCAATTTCCTGCGGCACCAGAACGGCGGTAGGCTCGTCGAGAATGAGCACATCCGCATTCCGGTAAAGCATTTTTACAATTTCAACACGCTGACGGCAGCCCACGGAAATATCCTGAACCTTGTCCGTCACATTCAGGTTGAAGCCAAAGTGATCAACGACCTTCTGCACAGCTTCAATTTCCGCTTTTTTATCTATAATGGGAGTTGCAATCTGTTTGCTTCCCAGCTTGATCTTCTTGTGGATTTCATTACATAGGAGAACATTTTCATAAATTGTTAAACTGGGTGCCAGTTTAAAATGCTGGTGTACCATGCCCACGCCTTGGGCAATGGCATCTTTGGGAGAATTAAATCTGACCGGTTTCCCGCGGAACAGGATTTCTCCGGAGGTAGGCTGAAGAATGCCGTAAAGCATGTTCATCAGCGTCGTCTTTCCTGCACCGTTTTCTCCGATAATGGCGTGGATTTCACCTTCTCGAATGGTGAAATTGATTTTGTCATTAGCGGTAAAATCACCATATTTTTTTGTTAAATCCCGTACTTCTATAATGTTATTCATCCATGGGGCCTCCTGTCGTGTGCGGTTCGGCCGGGCTGGCCCGGCCGAACCGATGCTTGGATATCAGTGATAGATGATCATGTCGGGGTAATACCAGTCGTGGATGTTATTGGGATTCGTGTCCTTGTTTTCTTCCCACCAGTCGGCAAAGCGTACAATCGTGCCATCACCGGTATATGCAGTTTCTGCGGTATCATAGGGGCGAAGCTCTCTGTTGCGGATCATCTCCTCGACCTCGGCAACCTTCGCCTTCAGCCGTTCAAAGTTTTCTTTGTTCGTAACATACTTCTCAATGACGGACATGTCGGTAATGCCGACCGAGCCAGAAGCCAGGTCAAACATATCATTGGAGCCTTCCAGCGTTCCGGCCAGCCACTTGTCGATCACAAATTCGATGTCATGATCCATCATACGCATACCGGAGGTAATGACGTAGCCTTCCTCCACCATGTCCTGATTAGAGTCAACACCAATGCCAAGGGCGCCGTTCAGGCGGCAGGCCTGCAGGCCGCCGTAGCCGGCAGTGCCGCAGCAGGTCCAGACCACATCGCACTGGTTGTTTTTGATCATATTCTCAGCGATGGTCTGGCAGTTCGCGGTATCGGTATAGCCGGCAGTATAGTCGTAAACAATTTCCGCATCCGGATTGACCCACTTTGCACCATGGGCAAAGCCGTCGGCATAGCGATAGAAGCCGGCACCGTCCGCACCGAAGATGCAGCCGAGCTTGCAGCCGGGGTTCTGTCCGGCATAGTCCACGATCTCATTGCCGTCGGTCGCAACGAACGCTGCAACCACGCCGGCCATAAAACCGATCTCATTGAGCTGATACCACATCCAGTAGGTATTACCGACGTTGGCATCAAGGCTCAGCTTTGCGGGATAGACAAAGATGGAATCCGGATAGTCCGACGAAACCTGCATACAGGTCGGGATCACAGAGGTGTCCAAGCAGTAAATCAGGCCGTAGCCCTTCTCTGCCAGCTCGCGGATGAAAAACTCGGTATCCGCCGTAGCAGAGGTTTCGACCGTGATGCCGCCAATCCCGCGTTCCTTCATCATCCGCTGAAGGCCCGCCCAGGAAGCATCGTTCCAGCCTTCGTCGCCCAAGCCGCCGGGCTGAAGAATCAGGGCAACCGTCTTTTCCAGAGGAATCTCACCGTTGTCGGGAGCGGAAGTGTTGGGCTCGTCCTGTCCGGTCGTCCCAGAGGGGGGATCGCTGTTTTTCGGATCGTCATTTGTACCTGCGCAGGCACACAAGCCAAGCAGCAGACACAGCGCCAGAAGCATTGCCAAAAATCGTTTTGCGTGTTTCATTTTTGCCTCCTATTTTTTTGATGATCAACAGTCGCTCTGTAATGTTGTCATAACAAGTCTAGCACAGATTCGCCTTTTTTCAAGAGCTTTTTCAGAAAAAACTGTCCTCATTCGAAACTTTGTTCATTTTTTACAATATTTTTATCAAAAATTTATGCATTCTGCATAGTTGACATTACAAGCGAACGTGAGTATGCTATTCATATACTATCCATCGCTCCAATACAAAAGAGCGTACGCTTGTGAGGTACTGCCATGAATTACCGTACATTTGGGAAAACGCCGTTGCAGGTTTCTGAAATTGGCCTTGGCTGCGAGCATCTGGAAGGAAGAGATACGCAAACGGTAGTGCAGGTCGTCAACGCCGCACTGGATGCCGGGATCAACATTTTGGACTGCTTCATGCCGGAGCCGAAGGTTCGTTCCGATTTAGGCGAGGCGCTGCGCGGGCAGCGCGATAGGATGCTGATCCAAGGGCATTTTCGAACCATCTGGAAAGACGGTCAATATACCCGCACCTTAGATATCGATGAGGTTAAGCGTTCCTTTGACGATCTGCTTTCTCGCTTAAAAACGGATCATATTGAATTCGGAATGCTTCATATGATTGACAACGAGCATGACTTCCACGCTGTTTTCGATGGGCCAATCCTTGCCTACGCGCAGGAGCTGAAGCAGCAGGGCGTGATCAAATGTATTGGTGTCAGCACGCATCATTCCGGCGTGGCGCTCGAAATGGCACAAAGCGGTGTGCTCGACTGTATGATGTTGAGCGTAAATCCAGCCTACGACCTTGTTCCGCCGTCCAGGATGAAAATTCAGCTCGCTCCGGAGGATCTGCAGCAAAGCGCGCAGGGTCTTGACCCGATCCGTGCAAGCCTCTATCGTGTATGCCAGCAGCAGGGTATTGCCATCACGACCATGAAAACCTTTGCCGCCGGGCTTCTGCTGCACGACAAATTATCCCCCTTCGGAAAAGCGCTGACAGATTATCAGTGCATTCGCTATGCGCTCGACCGCCCCGGTGTCACCACCGCCATGCTGGGGATGAAAACCGTCGAAGAGGTTGCCCGCGCCGCGGCCTACGCCGAAGCCTCTCCCGAAGAAACGGATTACACATCGCTCCTTCGGCTTTCTCCCAAATACAGCCAAGCCGGTGCCTGCGTATACTGCAATCACTGTCTCCCCTGCCCGGCCGGACTGAATATCGCGCAGATTCATAAATACGTTGATTTGGCCTGTGTGGAAGACACCGTGCCTCCCACTGTCCGAGCGCACTACGCCGCGCTGTCTGTCACAGCCTCTGCGTGCATCGGATGCGGCAGCTGTGAAAAGGCCTGCCCCTTCGGCGTTCAGGTTCGGGAACGGATGCAGCGGGCTGTCAGCATCTTCGGGAAGTAAATCATGGAGAAAAAACGAACAAAGGAATGGTACTGCTGGGTTATCGTTGCTGCGTGTCTGCTGCTGTCCGCAGCGAGCATCGGAATGCTGTCCTATTTTAATGCGCTGTTTGTAACCCCCGTGTGCGAGTCACTGCACATCGCAAGGTCGTCGCTTTCTCTAATGAGCACCTTCAGTACCGTAACGACCATGCTTCTGCTCCCCTTCGTCGGAAAGCTCTACGACCGCATTCCCATGAAGCTCCTTATACTCCTTGGGGCAATCGCCGGCGGGTGTGCACACCTTTGCTATTCTCTCGCGCAGAATACCATTTTGTTCTATCTGGGCGGTATTCTGTCGGGAATCGGCGCCTGTCTGGCAGGTGCCGCTCCCATTACGCTGCTGCTGGCAAACTGGTTTGAAGAAAAGCGCGGCCTCGCGACCGGAATCGCATTTACCGGCTCAAGTCTTGTTTCTTCCCTTCTTTCTCCGGTCGTTTCAAGCCTGATCGGCACCTATGGCTGGCGGGTCGGCTATCGATGCATTGCCGCCGGGCTGGTATTGACCATTCTTGCAGCATTGCTGCTGATTCGGCCCACGCCGGCAGCAATGGGACTACTTCCCTACGGCGGCAAGCGGCACGAAAAATTGCCCTCCCTTCAAGCGAACGGGCTAAGCCAAAGGGACACCCTTCGTCAACCGTCTTATTGGCTGCTCGCAGTCGGTATTTTTCTGTTCGGTCTGATGACCGCCGGAACGCAGCAGCAGCTTGTCGCCTATTGGCGCACGGAAAGCATTTCGCAGGAAATTGCTGTACGGATGTATTCCATCGTGCTTCTGGCCGGAGTCGCCGGGAAAATGCTGGTTGGTTACATTTACGACCGCTTTCCCGTCCCGATCGCCACTGTTTTTTGCGGAATCACGGCAGCCTGTGCCTACCTTAGTCTGTGGCTTTGTCTTGGGGAGCGCATTGTGATGCTTCCTGCGATTCTGTTTGGACTGTCTACGGCACTGCAGGTAATTCTTCCCTCGTATTTAACCAAAAAGCTCTTCGGCTCGGCAGCGTTTCTCTCCAACGTCGGCCTGATTACTACGATTCTATACCTTGGTAGCTCCGTAGGCGCACCGGCCTGCGCATTTATCTTTGACCGCAGCGGAAGCTATGCACCGGCATGGTTCTTGTACGCACTTCTCAGCACAATCGCCGCCGCCGCAATTCTGGCCGCCAGTCAACTTGCAAAAGCCCATCCTGCACAGCGCTCGCCGCGCGAAGCATAAACGAAAATTCAACGCGTTGCTTCGCCAAGCAGCAGGCTGGGCCTTGTAAATGAATTCACAGAAAACTCCACGGGCCGTCCGCACCTACAGTAGCAAGCCATCCGTCTCCCCTGCCGGGCTATCGTTTTATGAGAGCAACGCAGTTTTTTGAGATATGGAACGGTTTTTATGCTGGATATCTGCGGCAGCCTGCTGAGGATGGTATGCCGCCGGGTCACAGTGTAAAAGCATGACGAGCTGAATAATGTAAATCGCCGAGAGGGTTTCACAATGAAAGCCCTCTCGGCGATTTTTTCGTCCGCTTTCCCACTGCAAACGTACCTGCACCGGCAGATGTCGAACATTGGATGTATGATACCAGCCGCAAGCAAGCAACGCCGTTTGGGGACAAACCGCATCTTAAATGGTGTTCCTCCGAAATAGTCCGTTAGTTTTATAATGAAGAACTGGGCGGGAAATCATGTGTTTGCTGCCCATAGTTTGAACCTTGCAATAATATGGTGCTTTCACTACAGGCATAATCGTACCCGATCAGTCTTGCGGTAAGGCAGACAGTAGTGGTTTGAATTTCAAACCGCGCGTCATGCGTTTCTGCTTCAGGACGCGGTAAAACTTGGCCGAAATCAGATATCGCTCCTTGCAGGCATAGGGGATTTTTACATTTGTTCCGGAAAACATCGGTGGCGTCTTGTAAATGTCAATCGAGCGGTCCAAGAAGCGCTGATCGATACCAAAACGCTCCCGCCCGTCCAGCGGCGTGAGCAGCGGCATCCCGCAGAATTCGCAGTGCCGTTGCTTCATATATTGTAACGGAACCAGAGCTTCGGCAGGTATCGTTGCAGCATCCAACTGGAACAGGTCATCACAGGCCGCTTTCCCGCCGCGCTTCATGACCGGCAGAAATGTGATCCCGTGCAGGTCCTCCGCTTCTAAAAATTCCTTTGCCAGAGCGCTGCAAAAAATAGCCTGTTGAAACACTATGGATGTACAGAAAAATTGCGTTTGGCGTAATTTTACAGGACGTTCCAAGGTGAATGGCTCGTCTATGACGAGATGGCGCCCCATGACGCACATTCCGGGCTTTGCTACCGCGCCGCGCGGAACGCAGAACGTTTTCCAGAGCGTGTCATCGTTTTGCGGGTCCACCTTCAGGCTGATCGCCCGAAATTCCAGCCAATCGGCCGCCAGCAATTCCTTTTCGGAAAATACCGGGTTGTATTGAACACGCGCGCAGGGAGAGCGATCGTCCTGCCCCAAAAGTTGTTCCATTTCTTCATCTGTGGTGAGCGGCGGCAAAAGCTGCTCAATTTCCGGAAAAATTGCTGTGTTATCTGCAATGTCAAAAATCAAAAAACCACTGTCGAGTAAAATGCAGGAGATCCCGTACTTCTTTTCCAGCGTTTCTTTCAGCTTCGGAATGTTCGGATACCCCCAAAGACTGTAATGGAGATCGTAATACATGGTGGCCTCCTTACCGAGAAAACTAGTTCAAATAATATGCGAGCAATTCGAGCCAGTCCCCCTTGCCGGCATACTCTGAATTATAAAAATTCTTGATATCGCTATAGCTCACATTTCCTTGCCCATACGGAAATCGGCCACGCCAAGCATTCGTATATCCCCTGTGTTCGCCCTTGGTAAGGACTACGCTGGGCATATCCCCGGTGCCGGTCGTCATGGTGGCCAGATTGCCGGTTTCGTTCGTGCCGGCGTTGTAGGTATAAGTAACGTATCTACCGCCAGTATACTCTTTCCGTACCAATCTGTCAAGGTCGTCATAGGAGCAGCTGACGGACTGGTTGTTGCCGTAGGTGGTTGCTTTCAGGTTGCCGCCGTCCTTGACCTTGCCCCAGCCGGAGAGCAGGAAGGCCGAACCTGCCGGAGCGTTGACCATAAGCTCTTGGCTGGGTCAATCCCAAATCCTTATTCTGATTCTTGTGTCGCAGCGCTTCCGGCCCGCATGAATCCTCTATACGAGTCCGGCTGCGAAACATTTCGCGAAAAATCTTCCTCTGTATACCCTCTGGCGTTTCCGGTCATTTCCCTTGTCGGTATAATTCAACGCACGTCCGCTTGTACTCATTCTTGAAAATTTCATAGACCTTCGTCAAGTGCTTTTGCGAATAAATGACAGGGAAAATGTGGAAAATAGGAGGGAAAGGAGTGTTGTGGATTGAAAATTGAGGTTTTGGACAAGGAAAAAACGGTGGAGGTCTGGCTGACCAATGCGGAGAAGGCAAGCCCGGCGATTCAGGCGGAGCTGAAAACGCTTTACGCCGAGTACAAGCCGAAAAAATACATGGTGGCGGTGTATGAATCCGGGCGGGGCGACCTGTTTGATGATACGCTGGCGCTGCTGCAATACAACAAGCGCCGCAGCGCCGAGCGCATCGTGCAGCAGGCAAAGCAGCGCCATGCCGCCGGGAGAGAACGATAAGCAGCGGTCGGGGGAAAAACTTTCCTCCGACCGATCGCCTTTTTGGCTTGCAAAATGCCGCAGCATCGGATACAATATTATCTATATAAGCATTGCTTCTCGGGAACAAAAAGGAATACCGGAGGAATCGCAGATGGAAAATCCGAGTTCGACCGCCGGACGGAAAAATATCGCAAGGGTGAATGACCATGACCGAAATTTTTGACATCGCGGGCTACACCCGCATTTCTGTGGACGATGAGCTGGATCAGAAGAACATCTCCATTGAAAACCAGAAGGCCATCCTTTCCGACTATGTGAAAACCCATTTCCCGGGCAGCAGCCTGACATTTTTTGAGGATCGCGACCGCTCCGGCTATACGTTTGAGCAGCGCGAGGGCTATCAGGAGATGCGCCGGGGGCTGATCGGCCACCGGTATGATATTCTGCTGGTCAAGGATTTTTCCCGCTTTTCCCGCCGCAACTCGCGCGGGCTGGTGGAGCTGGAGGACTTGCGCGATGCAGGCGTGCGCATTATCTCCATCGGCGACGGGATCGATTTCCCGAATGACGACGACTGGCTGAAAATTCAGTTCCAATTCCTCATCAACGAAATGCCCGTCACGGACACCTCGCGAAAGGTGCGGGGCGTGATCAAACGGCGGCAGGCGGACGGCCAATGGCTCTGCGCCGCGCCCTACGGCTACCGCATCACCCCGCAGAAGCAATTTGAGGTCATTCCGACGGAGGCGGAGATCGTCCGCACCATCTTTGACCTCTACAACAACCGCGGCTGGGGCTACAAGAAAATATCCAACCATCTGACCGACGAGGGCGTGCCCACGCCACGAATGTCCGAGCAGCTGCGAAAGGAAGCCGAGGGGCAGACGTGCAGGCATCCGGCAAAATCCGCGTGGGCGATCGTCACGGTACAGGGCATTCTGGATAACGATTTCTATATCGGCACGCTCCGTCAGGGCAAATACACGCGCACCAAAATCAATGGCAAGGACATTCGGCGCGACGAGGACGAACAGATCGTGATCGAAAACCACCATCCGGCCGTCATCGACTACCGCACCTTCGCCACCACCCGTGCACTGCGCGAAAAGCGCACCCGCTCCAATTATCGCGGCGTGAAAATCAACGACAACGTGTACTCCGGCTTTTTGCAATGCGGCGACTGCGGCAGCCCCATGTTTGCCATGAGCCGCAGCAGCCTCTCCCCTGCCTACACCTGCGGCACCTACCATCGCCGCGGGCGCTCCGGCTGCACCAGCCATCACATTCGGGTGGACAAGCTGGACGAGCTGCTGAAAAGCTATGTCCGGAAGCTGGCGGACAACTGCGCCGGAATGCTGGCCGAGCTGGATGCCGAGCTGCAAAAGCAGCCCGAACAGATCGCGGAAACGGAGCAATCCGCCGACCGGCTGGGCGAGCTTTTGGCCGACCTCACGGAAGAGCTGAAGGCCACGAAGCGTCAGCGCATCCGGGACATCATGAAGCATCCGGAGCGCGAGGCGGCGCTGGACGAGCTCTACGACGAGATGGAGGCAGAGCTGTCAAGGAAGATTGACGGACTCAACCGCCAGCTCGACCTGCTCACCGATAAGCGCAACACCATCATTCAGACCGGCCGCACGGCAAAAACCGCCATCGACGTATTCCACGGCCTGCTGCACAAGGAAAAGCTGGAGCGCAACGATTTGGAGCTGCTCATCGACGGCATCCGCGTGTTCGAGGATCACTTGGAGCTTCGCCTCCATTCGGACATCGACACGCTGCTGCGCTGCGAGGGCGAGGCGCAGATCGTAAATTTTAATTCCGGCACGGAAAATATCGAAACCACGCTGATCCAGTCCTCAAGAAACCACGAGGACAAGGTTTTCCGTGTCCATGTTATCAGCGACGGCGACCCCTTGGAGATTTATACGGAGCGGGACGGGGAGGTTATTTTTAAGAAGTATTCGCCAATGGGGGAGCTGCAAAATTTTGCGGCGCAGCTTTGCGAATCCATCGGGAAGAACACCGGGCATATCGCGGCGGTGGCGGACCGGGATTCGATCATTGCTGTGGCCGGTGCGCCGAAGCGGGAGCTGCTGGAAAAGCGGAACTCCGCCGAGCTGGAGCAGCTCATGGAGCAGCGGAAGAGCTATCGCTACCGCACCGGCGACACACGACTGCGGCCGGCGGAGAGTGTGGAGCGGTATCATCTCGGCGTGGCCGCGCCGATCATCGCGGAGGGCGACCTGATGGGCTGTGTCATGCTGCTGATGGGCGAAAACGACACCGCGCCGGAGGAATCCGAGCAAAAGCTGGCACAGACCGTTGCAGGCTTCCTCGGCCGGCAGATGGAAAACTAAAAAATCCCCACCGCATCGTCCGAAAAAATCGGAGCGCACGGTGGGGATTTCTCTTTCTTTTATTTTTCCGTACCGAAGAAGAACAAGGCCACGGTTCCCGGTCCGACATGAGCGCCGGTCACGGGCTCGTAGCAAGCAGTAATGCACTCGCCGGTAAAGCCGCGATTGCGCAGCTCCTGAAGGAGCAGCTCCGAACCTGCCGCGTCGTCGGCATCGGCGATGGCGATCGTCGAGGTTTTGTCGACGATCTTCTTCTCATAATAATCCGCCAGCGCCAGGAGTGATTGCTTGCGACCGCGGCACTTGCCGCACATAACGATCTTTCCTTCGGCATTGCCGGTCAGCAGCGGCTTGATCTTCAGAACCGTACCGACGACGCTGGCCACACGGCTGATGCGCCCGCCGCGCTTCAAATATTCCAGATCGTCCACCGTAAAATATTGACACATCCGGTTCCGCAGGTCAGAGAGAACGGCAACGGTATCGTCCAGCGACTTTCCCGCCTTCAAAAGCTCGGCCGCTTTCAAAACCAGCAGGCCCTCTCCTAGGGAAGCGGCATACGTATCGACCACGGCGACGCGGCGGCTCGGGAAGTCCTCGCGCAGCTCATCGGCCGCAAGTATTGCAGCATTACATGTCCCACTGATGCCGCCGGACATACTGACGTATAAAATATCATCCCCAGCCTCCAGCACAGGCCGGAACATATCGAGGAAGGTCCCGATGCTGACCATTGCGGTCTTGACGACGGCACCGCCGCGCATCGCGTCGTAAAAGGCTTTGCCGTCAAAATTTTCAAGCGCCTCCGGCGTTGCTTCTCTGCCGTCCACGGAGTAGGTAAAGGGTACGACGCGCAGGCCAAGGTCCTTAACGGTGTGCGCAGTCAGGTTCGCGGAGGTATCAGTAAAAAGTTGGATCATTGCGGTTTCTCGCTTTCTGGTAATGCGTTCGGCAGGGTCTTGCCGAACGCATTTGATTATAACAGGCGGTACCGAAAAAGGCAATCTACCCGATGTTTTCCGCCTCTACGTTCCGAAACCATGATTCTACTGTGAGTAGAGTCGGAATTTTCGGAAGAAATTTATCAAAATTCTGCCACTATTTATCGTTATCTTTCAATAATATGAATTTCTCTGAATTTTCAGCATTTTGCGTAAAAATCGACCGGAGCAGCTTGTGCGTCGCGTACTGTTGCGTCCGGTCGTTTTTGTTACAGCACCTTGGAGAGGAATTCCTGCAATCTCGGATGCTTCGGATGCTCAAAAAGCTCCTGCGGCGGCGCGTCCTCGACGATCTTGCCGCCGTCCACGAACAGGACGCGCGTCGCGACCTCGCGGGCAAAGCGCATCTCGTGCGTGACGATCACCATCGTCATGCCGGAGTCCGCCAGACGCTTGATCAGCTCCAGAACCTCGCCGACCATTTCCGGGTCCAGCGCACTCGTCGGCTCGTCGAACAGCATGAGCTTCGGGTGCATGGCAAGGGCGCGGACGATCGCGATGCGCTGCTTTTGGCCGCCGGAGAGGGTGGAGGGATAGGCATTTGCCTTGTCCTCTAATCCGATCTTTTTGAGCAAGTCAAATGCCGTGGCTTCCGCGGCGGCCCGCAGCTCCTTTTTCGCGGGCGGGAGGTGCCGGATGGGGCGTTTTTCCCTCCGGAAGGGATTGGTCAGCCGTGCCACAAGATTCTGTCGCCGCACCTTTCGCCGGTCCGCGCAGCCGAGGCTGATTGGGGCAAGGGTGATATTTTGCAAAACGGTTTTGTGTGCAAACAGATTGAACTGCTGAAACACCATACCGATCTTGCGGCGGGCGAGGTTGATGTCCACGCTCCAATCGGCGAGATCCTGTCCTTCAAAGTAGATTGAGCCGCCGTCCGGGTCCTCCATGCAGGTGATGCAGCGCAGGAGCGTGCTCTTTCCGCTGCCGGAGCCGCCGATCACCGCGATGCGCTCGCCCTCGTTGACGGTCAGGCTGACATCGTTCAGAACCGTCAGATCGCCAAATTTTTTAGTGAGATGAGATACTTCGATCACTGCGCGCCAGCCTCCTTTCCATCAGCTTTACCATGAGCGTCGCCGCCGCGACAAGTACGATATAAACCAGCGCCATCGCAAGATACGGCACCATGAATTCATAGCTGTTCGTGCCGATGGCATTGAATGCAACATAAATATCCAGCGTTCCGACAAAGCTCACGACGGACGTTTCCTTAATGAGCGAAATGAATTCATTGCCGAGGGTTGGCAGGATGTTTTTGACCGCCTGCGGAATCACGACGCGAACCATCGCCGATGGATACGGCAGGCCGAGTGCACGGGCCGCTTCGAGCTGGCCGCCGTCTACAGAGGAGATGCCGCCGCGCATGATCTCCGAAACGTAAGCGCCGGAGTTCAGGCCGAACACGACGATACAGACCGAGAGCGCCGGGTAGTTCAGTCCCAGTGCGGGCAGCAGCACGTAGTAGCCCAGCAGCAGTTGGACCACGATCGGTGTGCCGCGGAAGAAACCGACGTAGACCGTGCAGATCGCGTTAAGGACCTTCGGTAGGGTCTTATAGCGCGGCATCACGCGTACCGCCGCGATCAGCGTACCAAGCACGACGCCGATTACGAGGCCGATGACGGCGATGAGCAGCGTGTTTTTCAGGCCGCGCAGCACCTGTCGATAGCCGCCCTCGTCCACAAAAATGCGCAGGAAGCGGTCGATTTTTCCGTTTCCCGACGCAAAGGCAGCGCTTGTCTGCCCGCCCGCTGCGGAGGCGAACACCGTCAAAAGGCTCATCGCCACCAGCAGCAGGCAGAGTAGAACTGCAAGTTTTTTCATATTCGTTCCTTTCTCCCGAGCGAACGGCACGCCCCTTCCCGACGGAAAGGGGCGGCCGAAGCGCTGTTGCGGATTTTTTATCCGTTGATCGAGCTTGCGATATAATTTGCGGGGTCCTTATCGATGATGACGTAGGTCAGGTTGCCGTTGAGCATATCCTGCGCGGCCAGCGCACCGGTCTTGTAGCCGACGGCCGTCACGGGGAAGCCCGCGAAGCCCCAGCTTTCGTCGCCTTCGGTGTAGAACTGGCCGGTCGTGCCGGTCTGGAAGCCGATCTTCGTGGACGAGTCGCAGGCGCTGAGAATTGCTTCGACATCCTCGACGGTCTTGCAGTTGTCAAACGTTGTGTCGGTATTCAGGACCATGATGGTCTGCGACGCCTGATAGTATGCCGTGGTAAAGTTGACGAATTCCTTGCGCTCCTCATTGACGGTCAGACCGGCCATGGCGATGTCACACTTACCCTGGCTGACGGAGAGGCAGACCGCATCGAAATCCATGTTCATGATGACCAGCTCCTTGCCGAGCGACTCGGCGAAGCCCTTCGCGATCTCCATGTCGATGCCGTAGTAGTTCTCGCCGAGCAGATATTCAAACGGCTCGAACGCGGCGTTCGTTGCGACAACGAGCTGGTCCTTGCTGCTGTCCTGCGCGGCAGAGGTGATGGGTTCCACGTCGCCGCCGGCGAAATATTTTTCGAAGATGCTGTCAAGCGTGCCGTCGGAGATGATCTTCTCGATGTAGGCGTTGGCCTGCTCCAACAGCTCCGGCTGATTTTTATCCACGCCGAATGCATATTCCTCCTGCGTCAGCTCGATCGGGATGACCTTCACTCCGGAAACCGAAGCCGAATCTCCGCCGCAGCCGGCGAACAGAGTCGCGATCATAACAACAGCGCAAAGCAGCGCAATCAGTTTTTTCATTTTCATTTCCTCCGTGCTTTCAAATGATGGGCCAATTGTACTCCTTTCGGCATCGTTTGTCAAGCAGAAAATGAAATAATATTCAAATATTTATGCAATTTTTTTCATGCAATCTGCACAAAGCCCGCCCGGGCAGGCAATACGGCCCATTCGCGTTCAGGCAGATGGGCCGTATTTTATCGCTGTTCCAGAATTTCGCGGACGGTCAGACGGTCGCCGTCCACGGTGAAGCGCACGTCAAAGCGGTCAAAGCGCATTCCGTAGACCCGCGCAGTATCCTGCTGATACGACGGCCGGGGGTCATGCTCCAGCACGCCCAGAAGCGCGGGACGCAGCGTTTCCGGCAGGCGCTCCAGCAGCTCCGGCGCGACCTCTACATTTAATAAATAGGCCCCGGCCTTCTCCGTAAAGCCGCCGCTTGCCTCTGGATGCGCGTCGGCGTAGGGCAGATAGGGCTTGATGTCAAAAATCGGCGTACCGTCCATCAGGTCCGCGCCGGAAACTACCAGCACCGTCCCCTCCCGCGTCTGCTCCGTGCCGAGCAGACGGACGCAGGACAGGCCGATCGGGTTGGGCCGGAACGGCGAACGCGTGGCAAAAACGCCCAGCCGCGTGTTGCCCCCAAGGCGCGGCGGCCGAACCGTCGGCGACCACGGATGGCCGACGGATTCCGAAAATTCCCAAATCAGCCAGAGATGGGAAAAATCCTCGATACCGCGCAGCGCGTCCGGGTTGCGGTATTCCGGTTCGAACACGACCGTCGCACGCAGCGCCTCGACCAGCCCGCTCTGGCGCGGGATGCCGAATTTCGTCGGAAAATCGCTGCGGATGTGCGCGATCACCTGCATCGGATGCTCCATGGGTCCCTCCCTTAAAGCTGCGAAAAGACCTCGCCGAGCGAGCAGTGCAGCACCAGGTCGGCGCTGTCGTCGTAGGGCGTTTCGTCGCGGTTGATGAGCACGAGCCGATGCCCGCGATAGTAGCGCAGCAGGCCCGCCGCCGGATAGACCGTCAGGCTCGTCCCGCCGACGATCAAAAGATCGGCTCTGCGGATCGCACCGATCGCCCCGGTGAGCGTTTTTTCGTTCAGCGCCTCCTCGTAAAGCACCACATCCGGCTTGATGATGCCGCCGCAGTCGCACAGCGGCACGTCCTTCGCGTCGCGGACAATCTCGGCGGGGTAAAATTTCCCGCAGCGCGTGCAGTAGTTGCGCAGGACGCTGCCGTGCAGCTCGTAAACGGTCTTGCTGCCCGCCTTCTGATGCAGCCCGTCGATGTTCTGCGTCACCACCGCCGCCAGATGTCCCTCCTGCTCCAGCCGTGCCAAAGCACGATGCGTCACGTTCGGCTCAGCCTCCAGCGGCAGCATCTTCTCCCGATAAAATCGGAAGAAATACGACGGATTGCGTGCATAAAAGCTGTGTGAAATAATCGTTTCCGGAGGATAGTCAAACTTTTGATGATATAGCCCATCCTCACTCCGGAAATCCGGGATACCGCTTTCGGTTGATACACCAGCGCCGCCGAAGAAAACGGCGGTGTGGGCATCATAGATCCAGCTTTTCAGTGTTTCGATTTCGGAACGCATCGTCCTCTTCCTCCAGCTCGGCTAAAAATTTCTTTTCGGCCTTGGTTTTATTGGGGATCGTCAGGCTGCGGAACATATCGGGACGGCGGTGGAAGGTGCGGAGGATAGACTGCTTCCTGCGCCAGCGGGCGACCTTTGCATGGTCGCCGGAGAGCAGGATGGGCGGCACTTCCCTGCCGTGCCAAACGGCGGGGCGGCTGTACTGCGGATATTCCAGCAGCCCGTCCCAGTGGCTCTCATCCTCGAAGCACTCCGCATCGGACAGCACGCCCGGCACGAGCCGGCAAACCGCGTCCGCAATCGCCATGGCCGGGATTTCGCCGCCGGTCAGCACAAAATCGCCGATGGACAGCTCCTCGTCCACGCATTCGTCGATAAAGCGCTGGTCGATACCCTCATAGTGGCCGCAGACGAGCACCAGATTGTCCATCTTAGACAGGCGCTTGGCGTCGTTCTGCGTGAACACATGGCCGCAGGGGGTTAAATAGATCGTATGCACCGGTGCGGCCGCCTCGTCGCAGACGTGGCACCAGCAACGGTAGAGCGGATCGGCCTGCATCACCGCGCCGCGGCCGCCGCCGTAGGGGTAGTCGTCCACCTGGTTCTGCCGGTTGGCGGTGTAGTCGCGAATCTGATGCGCCTCGATGCGGATGATGTCGCGCTCCTGCGCCCGGCCGAGGATGGATTCGTTCATCATGTCCCCGACGGTATCGGGAAACAGCGTCAGAATGTCAATCCGCATCAGTCGCCATCCCCTCGATCACATGGACGCGGACGTAGCCCTCGGCGACATTGATCTCGCGGACGAACTCCTTCACCGCCGGGATCATATACTGCTTTGTACCACTGACGACATAAACGTCATTGGCGGGCATCGTCAGCACGTCGCGGATGGTCCCCAGCTCCTGATCGTTCTCGTCGAGGGCCTTGCAGCCGATGAGGTCGGCGATAAACACGCTGCCCTCCGGGAGCGAAACCGCCGAACGGTCGATGGAGATGACCTGCCCGCGCAAAAGGCTTGCCTGCTCCGGCGTTTCCACGCCCTCGAGCTTTGCCAGCACGCAGGTCTTGTGGACGCGCGAGGAAAGGACCCGCTGCGGTTTTCCTTTAACATAATAGGTATCAAAGTCCAGCAGGAACTCCGGGCCGTCGGCCCAAGGGAGAATCTTGACCTCGCCTTGAATGCCGTGGGTGCTGACAATCTCGCCAGCCTCTAAAAATTGCTTCTGCATCATATTTCTCCGAATTTACAGTTTATCATAGGTTTTTTCGAGGAAGCGCTCGGCACGGATGACGACGCGTTCATGGACGGCGCTGCCGATCTCGCCCGCCTCGTCGAAGGCGTGAATTTCAAAGGTGATCTTCCGGCCGTCCACCGCCGTCACCACGGATTCGGCGCGGACCTCCATGCCGACCGGGGTGGCAGAAAGATGCTTTACATCCATGCGTGTGCCGACCGTGCTTTCACCCTCGGCCAGAAACGGCGCGACGGACTGATAAGCCGCCCCCTCCATCAGCGCGACCATGCACGGTGTGGCGTACACCAGCAGATCGCCGGAGCCGACGATCTTCGCGGTGTCCTCCTGCTCGACCAGCGCCTCCGCCTGCCCCTTGATACCAACTTCTATCATACGAAAAGCCTCCTTGGCGTTTTTCTTTATCATATCAAACCTTGCCGCGCCGGTCAATGACGAAAAAGAAAGTTTTGCCGCAGGGATTGCACAACGTGGGAAAATAGATTATAATAGAGAAAAATTTACCGAATGAGGTGTGCAACTATGCTGCATGACGACCACCTAAACATGACTATGCTCTGTGATTTCTATGAGCTGACCATGGGCAACGGCTATTTCAGCAACGGCATGAAGGATCGCATTTGCTATTTCGATGTCTTTTTCCGTTCCGTCCCCGACGGCGGCGGCTTTGCGATCGCAGCCGGACTGGAGCAGGTGATCTCGTATATTCAGGACCTGCATTTCAGCGAGGACGACATCGCCTATCTGCGCGGGCGCAAGCAGTTCAGCGAGGAATTTCTGGCCTACCTCCGCGATTTCCACTTTACGGGTGATATTTACGCTGTGCCGGAGGGAACGCCGGTGTTCCCCAAGGAGCCGCTGCTGACGGTCCGCGCTCCGGCGATCGAGGCGCAGCTTGTCGAAACCTATATCCTTCTGGTGCTCAATCACCAAAGCCTGATCGCAACGAAGGCAAACCGCGTCGTCCGCGCAGCGGAGGGTCGGACGGTGCTGGAATTCGGCTCGCGGCGGGCGCAGGGTGCGCAGGGTGCAATCCTCGGCGCGCGCGCGGCCTACATCGGCGGCTGCAACGGCACGGCCTGCACCATCTCCGACCAGCTCTACGGCGTTCCCGCAGGCGGCACGATGGCCCATTCGTGGGTGCAGATGTTCGACAGCGAGTTTGAGGCCTTCCTCGCCTACT
>OIZL01000401.1_pt1 | contig 33197 bp, 34 predicted proteins | sample 1588541 | NCBI WGS metagenome assembly OIZL01 (sample SAMN03283285) | human gut metagenome | biome: human-associated habitat; material: feces | host: Homo sapiens | place: Peru | collected 2012 | reverse complement strand
AAGGCCCGCCTCAAATTGGATAAACCGCCGTCGAGAGCCTTGAGATATCAAGGCTTTCGACAACAGCATTTTGAACACTTTCAAAATGCTCGGCGGGAAGCGCGGTCAAGAGCAGCGCCGCATTATCTACGGCGCTGCCCTTTTTACTGGTTGAGTAAGAGCGTATAAAGATCCGATCTGCGGTTTTTCATTATAGGAAGCTGCTGCCTTATACTGCTGATCTGATCGGTGTCGATTTCGCAGATAAGCACACCGGGAGCCTCATCAAGCTCCTCGATTACATCCCCCCAGGGCGATACGGCAATGGAATGTCCGTAAGATACGTAAGGTCCATCCACATCTCTCGCAGGAGCGCAGCCGAACATGAAGAGCTGATTATCCAAAGCTCTTCCCCTGAAGTGTGTCTGCCAATGCGCGGGTCCTGTGGTCATGTTGAAGGCAGCAGGCACAAAGACCATTTCGGCGCCTTCAAGAGCCATAAGCCGTGTGAGCTCCTCAAAGCGTATGTCAAAGCATATCTCAACACCGATCACACCGAGCTTTGTGTTTATAACGGTGGGTCTGCTTCCGGCGGTAAAGGTGTCGCTTTCTTTGAAATACTGTCCGCCTTCGACGTCGATGTCAAATAAATGGACTTTTCTGTGCTTGCCTATCTGAACGCCGTCCGGGGCAAAGATGAAGCTTGTATTATAAATTTTGTCCCCGTCCTGTTCAGGCAGTGACCCGCCTACGAGATACACCCGATTATCGGCGGCCATCCGGCACAGAGCCTGCCAGATTCTTCCGCCCTGCGGTTCCTTGTTCTTTAGAAATGAAGCGGACTGATAAAGGCAGCAGAACATTTCAGGCAGCACGACAATATCAGCGCCCTGTCCGGCGGCATATTTAACCTTTTCCCTTGCCGTTTCAAGATTTGCCACGACTTCCTCAACGGTAGGCATCTGTATAAGTGCGATCTTGATTTCAGCCATAGCAGACTCCCTTTACTGCGCGATTGCACGCAGCTTGATAATTACTTTGCGGACGATATTTTTGTTCAGCGGAATCAATCTCGGCATATGTGCGTCGTTGAGAAAACAGATGCAGATATCGCCTTTCTCCATAAAAAGCTTGTTGTTGTACTCCTTTTCATAGAGAACCGTATCCCATATTTCTCTGCCGATATGTGTTGCCGGATTCATTTTAGTGACGTCGGCGTATGCGATATATTCGCATCCCTCGGCAATGTAATGTATATCTATGAAATCAAGATGCGTTTCCATTTCGCAGTTATCCACGGTTCTGGTCTCATATTCCTGCACAAGAGCGAAAAGATCGTTTCCCTCGATCTCGTGACGGCCAAGAGGAAGAGACATGATATCCGTGGCCTTGAGCCACTCGAACGCTTTCTGATATAATCTGCCGAAACAGTAGTACTGCCCGCAATGTTCAAGAGTATCAAATACCATAGTTATATCTGCCTCTTACTTGAGATTGGAGTACATTTCTTCCATGTCCTCGTTCTGCGAGTCAAGCCACTCGGCAAAATCGGCGCCGATAAGCTTGTTAAGACCGAAGTAGCGCTCCGTTGCAGCGCTGATATACTTCTCGCTGCTCATTGCCGTATCGAACACGCTGCACAGCTTTTCATACATCTCGTCGCTGATATCGCCCTTTGCGACATAGCCGCGGGTGGAGCCGCACACAACATCGTATCCCAGCTCTGTAAAGGTCTGGGTATCGGGAAGATCAACGAAACGCTCATCAGCGCAGACTGCAACGGGGAGAACCTCGCCGGACTGAGCCTGGGAAACGGCTTCGGATACGTTGCAGATCAGGATATCAATGTTGCCGCCGAGAAGAGCGGCCTTGCCTTCGGAGGTGCTTGTAAAGTGGACGGTCTGGAACTTGAGTTCGGGTAGAGCCTCAAGAATGTAGGTCTTGCATACGTTATCATCGGAATATACGCCGGCAGAGGTGCCGATAAGAACATCGTTATTCTTTGCATACTCAATGAACTGCTCAAGATTTGTAAAGCGCTCCTCGCCGCCGATCGCAATAAGAATATTGCTGTCGTCAACGTCGAGTGCAATGGGTTTATAGTCGTCAATGGTTATGCCCAGCTGTGCGGAAGGATCCATGGAAGCAACGATGATCTGCGGAAACGCGACATAGCAAACCTCGTAATTCCGGGAATTGCCCGCCATGAGCTGTGCAAGCGCGACCCAACCGGCAGAACCGGCGATGTTGGTTACAGGAAAGTTTACACCGGAGGACTCTTCAAGATGAGGCGTGAGGAGACGGACGGCGGTGTCCATTGCACCGCCTGCATTGGTTGCGCAGATAACGGAAACGTCTTTTTCGGGCATATCGCCTTCCGCAAAGGCTGCTGCGGAAAGGGAAAGAACCATAATGACCGCAAGAACAACAGCAATGAGTTTTTTCATTGAAAATCTCCTTAATTATTCATATTTCTTCTGTATTTTTTTGCTCAGGAATTTTCCGATAGTGGGGGAGAGAAGCGCAAGAAGGATAAGTACAAGAAAAACGACGCAAAGAGGACGGCTGAAATAGTAGCCGACTATTTTCCCGTAAGACATGGATAAGGACTGAATAAGATTTCTTTCGGCCATGGGTCCGAGAATAATGGCGAGAACGACAGGAGCTGCCGGAATACGGAACTTTCTCATGAGATAGCCGACAAGCCCGAAAACAAGCATTACGTATACGTCAAACATTGTGCGGTTGATGCAGAACGAACCGATGACCGAGAGAATGACGATGCTCGGCATAAGGATTCCGGGAGGCAGAAGCGACAGCTTTACCGCATACTTTGACAAAAGCATACCGAAAAGTCCCATAAGAATGTTTGCAGCGATGAAGGCGATTATCACGCTGTAAGTCATATCGGCGTATTTGCTGAAAAGCTCCCAGCCGGGATTCAGACCCTGAATTATCAGACCGCCCTGAAGCACAGCGACCGCGGCAGAGCCGGGGATGCCGAGAGTGAGCATAGGAATAAGCGCACCGCCGCATACGGCGTTGTTGCCCGCTTCGGATGCCGCGACGCCCTCAATGCTCCCTTTGCCGAATTCCTCGGGATGCTTTGACGCTCTTTTGGCCTCGTTATAGCTGACCCATGATCCGATGTCTCCGCCGGCGCCGGGCAGTATCCCTACAAAAATACCTATTATTGTAGATCTGATTATTGTCGGGAAAATACGCTTAAACTCCTTGCCGGTAGGAAGAAAACGGCCCTTTATGGAATCCCTTGCGGCCTGAACGGCCTTTATACGCTCTTTCTGCTCGGCAGATTCCTCGTTGGCAGAGGCTTTTCTTCTCTGCTCTACAAGTTCAAGAACCTGCGGAATGGAGAAGAGACCTATCATAGCCGGAACGGTGTTGATACCGGCCATAAGATGAACGTTGCCGAAGCTCCACCGTGAGAAAGCGGTTGTGTTCATGCCGATCAGACCGACCATAAGGCCGATGCAGCCGGCTATGATGCCCTTTATCATGTTGTCGCCCGCCAGACTGCCGATGATGGTCAATCCGAAAACGGCGATGAGAAAATATTCTCCGGAGCTGAACATCAGCGAAACTTTAGCAAGCTGCGGAGATATGAACAGAAGCGCAAAGCCGCTTATCACGCCGCCGATCACGCTTGCCGCCGTTGAAACGCCAAGAGCCTTGAAGCCTTTTCCCTGCTGCTGAAGCTGATAACCGTCCAGCGCAGTCGCGGCGGAGGCGGGCGTTCCCGGAGTGTGTATGAGTATGGCGGAAATGCTTCCGCCATAGACGGCAGAGGTATAAACGGTTGCAAGCATGGCTATCGCCGCGATGGGACCCATGCCGTATGTAAGCGGTATCAGCAGGGCAATGCCCATTGTCGCGCTGAGACCCGGAAGCGCGCCGATCACGATCCCGCCTACCGTTCCCAAAAGAACGGCGAATATAACTTCAAAGCTGAGAAGCCCCTGCAATGCAGATAATATATCCACCCGTATACCCTCCTTATATCAATATCCCTGACGGGAAGTTTACACTAAGCCCGACATTGAACAGAAGATATACAAACCCGAGAAGAATAACGGCGGTAAGGATAATTGTTCTGGGCTTCCTGATATTCATGAAGTACATAAAGCAGACGAGAAAAAGGAGTGTGGCGGAATAGAACCCGAAAATATTGATAATCACCGCATATGCCAATATCAGCAGATATGCGATCGCCGGGTACTTCATGCGGGCAAGCTCTATCGGCGTATGCTCGGGTACAGAGCCTTTTTTGAGCCTTATAAGGCTTGCCGCCGACAGGAGCAGGCCAAGCGCCAGAAGCAGTATAGTTACCATTCTCGGCATAAGCGCCGCAGCTTCGGGAAATTTGAAAGTGCTTATCAAAGCAACCGTGCCGAACAAAGCAATAAACAAACCGAGGAAAATGTCCTGCTTCAAGGCTTTGATTCCCGGTTTATTATCCATTTCTTGTTTCCTCCGTCAGTCCAAGCGCGTCATAAGCCGCCTGATATTTTGTGAAATCATATGCGCCGCGCTCTGCAATATCGATAAGTATCTGCTTTTCGGCTTCTTCCCTTGCGTGAGCGGCTTCATAGACCTCTTCTGCGATCTCCTTTGGAACGATCACAACGGAATCATTGTCGCCATAAACCATATCTCCGGGGTTTATTACGACGTTCCCGATAACTACCGGATGATTGATCTTGCCGGGAGTTCGTTTTGTGCTGCTCTTGACGCAGCGGCCCCTGCAGAATATCGGAAAGCCGATCTCCTTTATGTGCATACTGTCACGCACAGAACCGTCGATCACAAGACCGGCACAGCCCATTTTCTGTGCAAAGCTCGACATAATGCCGCCGAACATTCCGCCGGATTCGGTAAATCCGTCAAGCGCAATGACAAGAACGTCGCCGGGCTGAAGCAGGCGCAGCGCTCTGTGAATAATAAGATTGTCGCCGGGTCTTGCCTGCACGGTAAATGCCGGTCCGCACACTCTGGTGCCGGGCCACAGCGGGGTAAGACCGGAATCAAGCGCGCCGCTTGCCGGCATTGCTTCGTTAATGGATGCGCCTTCTTCGATGGTTTTGTACTTTTCTACAAGCGCGGGAGAAACTTTTTCGTAGTTCAGAATGATGTCTTTCATCTGGATAATTGCAACCTTTCACGGTGCAAGGGTCACCCTATTTGCCTTTGATGTCCGTCACACCATACATTTTCTCTATAATATCTCGCAATTCATCATATTTTCTCAGCAATACACCCACCTGAAGAAGCTGTATGGTAAGATGCTGGCACAAAGTGATGCACGGAAGCATTATGGGCAGCTGCCTGTCGTTGATCGCCGTAAGCAGAACTATGTCTGCAATTTCCGCAAGATCGGAGCGGGGATCTTCTGTAATGGCAATTGTCTTTACACCTCTTTTAAGGGCAAGCTCAACTATGTTGAGCCCTTCGACGAATCTGCCGTTTCTGTTTATCACTACGACAACATCCTTGTCGCCCAAGAAGTGTATGCTTCTTCTTGCGGTCAGACAGTCCGTATAAGAGATTGCGTGAATACCCATATTCACAAACGATGCCGCTGCTGCCTGAGCTACGCCGGAAGCAGTACCCAAGCCCCAGAATACAACGGTAGTGCTGTTTGAGATCGCGTCGATCGCTTCTTCAAGACATGCATTGTCCATTGTCATTACCGTGCTTGCAACGGAGCTGTTCACAAGGGAAATGACCTTGTCCTTGATCGCCGAAGCGTTTGGCGCGGAATTGAGCAATTCCTCGTCGTTCGAAACGCCCTGCGGCAGCTTCTGAAGGAAGAATCTGAACTCGGAATAGCTTTTGAAACCGATATTCCTGCAAAAGCGGACGATCGTCGAAGTGCTTGTCCCAATGTTTGAAGCCATTTCGTTTATCGTCAGATTGTTGATCTCGGCCAAGGAATTGCCGGTTATATAATCCGCTATTTTCTTCTCCGAAGAGCTCATGTTGGGGTAATAGGAATGAATACGCTGGGCGTAGCTTTCTTCTGCAAATAAATATGATGAGTCTGACATAAAAACTCCTTCTGAAATTTTTTTCATCAAAATCCGCCAGTTGATGAAACTATTTTACATTATATTCGCAGGGCAGAAAAAAGCAATCGGCAATTTAAATAAATAATTTTTCGTAATTTTAGTTAAATAAACGAAAAAAATATTTTCACAAAAATTGCTGTTGACGTGAAAAATATTTTGCACTACAATGTACGTGCTGACATAAAAAGCCTGAATTGTTTATTCCGCCATAGACAATCAATGAAGGGAGCTGTTATTTACTTAAAATGTCTCAGATCGGGTTCCGCGAATTTCCTATAAATAGACCGGCAGATGAGCTTGTGCAATTGTTCAAAGACCTGCCGGTGGCCAATATAGCCGACAACATGGGCAGAATTTATTGCGTTGATGCGGCGATAAAGCCTTTCAGCAAAGCGCCGATGCTTGGCACGGCCTTTACGGTAAAAGTCCCTCTCGGGGATAATCTGATGTTCCATCGTGCGCTTGATCTGGCGCGGCCTGGCGACATAATTGTTGTAGACGGCGCCGGCGGAATGGAGAGATCTCTTTGCGGCGAGATAATGATGCGCTTTGCGATCAGCAGAAATCTCGGAGGGTTCCTTATTGACGGGTGCATCCGGGATGTAGAAGCCGCGAGAGAAGCCTACTTCCCTGTTTTTTCACGCGGCGTTACACCGCAGGGACCGTACAAAAACGGACCGGGTGAGATAAACGTTCCGGTATGCATCGGAGGAATTGCCGTTCTCCCGGGAGATATCATAGTCGGCGATTCGGACGGGGTTGTTGTTATAAGACCTGAGGATGCAGCGGAGCTTGCCGAAAAGGCAAGAAAGCACAACGACGGCGAAGCCGTCACTTTCAGCCGGATCGCAAACGGCACGTTTGATCACTCCTGGGTCGAAAGTGCGCTGAATGCAAAGGGCTTTTTTGAAAACAAATAATAAAAAAACACTGGGGCCGCCTCAAAAAAATGAGGCAGCCCCAAGCTTATTGTAAGCGGACATTTTTGCCGAAAGCCCGTTCGCAACGGACTTTTGAAAAACAGGACATAACAAAGAAAATTCTCTGTTATGTCCTGTCGGAAATCCTATATTGACGCTAAGAGCAGCCGCACGGGGCGGCGGATAGAGATCACAGATGCTCAAACCCGTCCTCGGGCTGAACCTTAAACTCCTTTTCCTTCTGCCCCATGTTGCAGATCATTATCCACACGAAATAAAGCTGCATTGCGGCGCCTGCAAGATACATAAGCTGCATCCCCATATACCGCTCGTCAGCCATCATCATAACGCACATGGCGCAGCCGAGCATAGCAAAGAACATTGCCCTCCACGGCTTGAGAACGTCATAGCCGAAGCCCGCCAGATAGAAAAAGGAGAGAATGCAGACGATAAGCGTGAAAACTTCCATTGCATAGTCCCACAGAACGGGATTGATGGCGTTTATCTTATAGCAGGTGATAAGCCAGAAGCTGTAAAAAATAATAGGCACGGAAGCAAGCAAACAGGTGGTGGAGGGCTTGGTGACGTGGGGCTTGTTCGCGCTTGTGACAAGTATCGGAAAGGATAAGCCCGCCGCAGCGCCCATAAGCGAAAGCACGCGCAGGAACGACGCCTCCTTATCAACCTCGCACTCCATAAGCAGCATGAGCGAGCCGAGGACCATAACGGCGCAGATCAGCCAGCGCAGAACCGTATAGACCTTGCCGCTGTTCTTGAAGGCCTCAAAAAAATCCTCTGGGATATAGTATCTCTCACGCTTGAATTTTTTGATGAAATACCTGAACAGGAACGCGGCCGCGACGGCAATGGCGGGGACAAGGAAATTGAATATGCTGCCGTCCACAAGCCGTTCGTCGTTATATGCGAGCATGGTTTGCAGCCAGCGGATAAAAACGCTGAATGCACCGGCGCCGGCGACATAGCACGACGTTTCGAGCGCTCTCATGCGCAATTTTCTTTCATGCATAATGATGATCTCTTTTCAATAAACTATTATGACAAGCCTTCTGTAAAGCTTGTCTGACTTAGGTATCATTTATTTTATACTTTTTTGCTATTTTCGTCAAGAGCGAGGAAATGCCGTGAAAAGATTGCTTATGATCTGCTATATCATCCTGCTGTTTTCCTACTGCTTCCCGCATTTCGCGGAGCGCTTCCGCAAGGAAGCCGACGCGCCTGAGAGCGGCGTGCAGACCGTGTACGTTTCCGACGGCGGCGAAACGCGGGAGCTTGACATGGCGGAGTACCTGACGGGCGTAGTCGCGGCGGAGATGCCCGCGTCGTTTGAAACGGAGGCGCTCAAGGCGCAGGCCGTCGCGGCGAGAAGCTACACGATGTACTGCATGATGAGCGGCAAGCACGGCACAGGGCAGGTCTGCACCTCCTCAGGCTGCTGTCAGGCATATCTCACCGAGGAGCAGATGCGCGCCCGCTGGGGGACGGGCTATGAAAAATACCGCGGGAAAATCAGCGCCGCCGTGGCGGCGACTGACGGCGAATATCTCAGCTATATGGGCAAGCCCGCGCAGGCGGTCTTTCACTCGTCCTCCGCGCCGCTGACCGAGGACAGCGGGAATGTGTGGGGCGCCGTGCCGTATCTTGTGAGCGTTTCAAGCCCCGAAAGCGCGGAGACCGTGCCGGATTATATAAGCTATGTCTACGTATCGCCGGAGGATTTTAAAAACACCGTTCTTTCGGTACACCCCGAGGCAGTCTTTCCGGAGAATAAATCACAATGGATAGGGGAGATATCAAGAGACGGCAGCGGCAGAGTAAAAAGCGTGGATACGGGCGGAACAAGACTCACCGGCAAGCAGGCGCGCTATCTCTTCCTGCTCCGCTCTACGGCGTTTGATCTCTCGTATGACGGCGCAAACTTCCTCTTTACCGTCGTCGGCTTCGGACACGGAGTAGGAATGAGCCAATACGGGGCAAACGTAATGGCGCACGGCGGCGCCGATTATGCCTCAATATTGGCTCACTACTATCCGGGAACGACGCTCTCGCATATAAGCGATGCGGCCCCGTGATCACTCTATTCTCTTATAGGTGCAGAAGCGGAAGGGAATACCGTTTTCTTCCTGCTCCTCGCCTTCGTATTCGATCTCAAACGCGGGGTTTCGGTCAAGGTTTGGGAAAAACGCGGTGGAGGGCGCGTGGGTGTTTATCTTTGTAACATAGATACGCTCAAGATCGGGAAAGAACTGCATATAAATACTCGCCCCGCCTACGACCATGCATCTGTCGTATTTTGCGGCAAGCTCCGTCGCCTCCTCAGTGGTGTGTACGACGATCGCATCCTCGACCTCTATGTCGCGGCGCGTGACGACGATGTTGACGCGATCCTTCAAAGGCTTCCCGCAGGGAAAATCCTCAAGCGTGCGTCTGCCGACGATGATCGCGGCGCCCTTGGTCATTGCCCTGAAAAATTCCCTGTCGGCCTTGAGCACAATACTCTGCGTGCCGTCTGAGCCAATTCCCCAATCATCGGTAACAGCAACAATCGCGTCCATATAAAAAGCTCCTTGTACGAAGAAAATTCAAAACCCTTAACATCATACATTATACCACCTATTTCGCCGCGCGGTCAATTAATCAAATAGCCAAAAAAGATTCCCCGAACAAAGGATAAGCTGTATGAATATCATGATTTATGGAGGTGACAGATCTGAAATATGCGATCATAGGCGGAGACAGGCGCACGGTGCTGCTGGCGGAGGCGCTGGCACGGGACGGAAAAACGGTGCATTGCTACGCGGCGGAAAAGGCGGAGATCGACGGGTGCGTGCAGTGCGCGTGCCTTTTGTCGTGCCTTTACGGGGCGGAGTGCGTGCTGCTGCCGATACCGGCGGAAAAGGGCGGGGCGATAAACGCGCCGCTGAGCGATAAGCGGCTGAGCACGGCGGAGATTGCCGCATCCCTCAATGCGGGTCAGCTGCTTGTCGGCGGGGGATTGAGCAGGGAGCTTGTGTTTGCCGCCGAGGCGTCGGGCGTGCGCACGCTTGATTTGATGCGGGACGAGGAATTTGCCGCGTACAACGCCGAACTCACCGCCGAGGCGGCGATCGGCGTGCTTATCTGCGAAAGCGACGGGGCGCTCATGGGCGGCAGAGCGCTTGTCAGCGGGTACGGAAGGATAGGCAGGGCGCTGGCGGAGAGGCTGCGCGCAATGGGCGCGGAGACGACGGTGTCGGCAAGAAGCGTAAAGGCGCTGTCGGAAGCGGAGAGAGCGGGCTTTCACGCCGTTCCCCTTCAGGAGCTGGAAAGCGCCGCAGGAGCGTTCGATTATATCGTCAACACCGTCCCCGCCAGAGTTTTCTCAAGTGCGGCGCTGTGCGGCGTACCGGAAGGCGCGCTGCTTCTGGAGCTTGCGTCCGCACCGGGCGGGTTTGACGCGGAGCTTGCACGGAACATAGGGCTTAAAGCGGTTCATGCGCCGGGGCTGCCCGGCCGGTTTTCGCCGCGCAGCTGCGCGGAGTACATAAAACGGTGGTTGGAGCGGCACTGCCCGGGTGAACGCTCCGGAAAGGAGTAGGACATGGAGGGGAAAAAACGTCTCGGCCTTGCGCTGTGCGGGTCGTACTGCACATATGAAAAGCTGTTCTCAGCCGCGCAGGCGCTCAGGGAAAGGTATGAGCTGATACCGATAATGAGCGAAACCGCCGCCGAAACCGATACACGCTTCGGCACGGCGGCGGAGAATATAAAACGTCTCGCCGAACTGTGCGGCAGAGAGGTCGTCACGACGATGGCGGAGGCGGAGCCGCTTGGCCCGAAAACGCCGATGGATGCGCTGCTGATAGCGCCCTGCACGGGCAACACGCTTGCAAAGCTCGCAAACGGGATAACCGACAGCTCCGTCACAATGGCGGCGAAAGCGCACCTCAGGAACGGCAGACCGCTTATAATCGCCTTTTCGACAAACGACGGGCTTTCCGGCTCGGCAGAGAATATCGGGAAGCTGCTCAACCGGAAGAACGTGTACTTTGTCCCGTTTGCGCAGGACGATCCCGCCGCAAAGCCGCGCTCCCTTCAGGCGGATTTTTCACTCCTGGAAAAGAGCGTCGAGGCCGCGCTGCGCGGCTGGCAGATCCAGCCGATACTGCGATGAGCTTTATACAGTGAAGAGTTTCATTCAGTGAGGAGTTAGGAGTTAGGAGTGAGGAGTTATTGTGTCGGCAAAGCCGACGGATAAAAAGAGGGGAGAGTTAAGAGCGGAGAGTCAAGAGCGGAGAGCGGAGTTGGTAAGCGAACGTTTTCTCCGCTCAAATTTTCTGTACAGAACGGAAAGGGAAAACGTAAACAGCGGAACGGCAAACAGGAAAATAAGCCGCTGAACTCCCGCCGACAGGGGCAGACGGGTTATTATGATCGTCAGCACCATTATGACTATCGGGTGGATGAGAAAAACATAATGACTGAGAGCCGATATGAAGCAGACGGCGGCATTGTTCATGGCGCGGGAAATATAGCCTTCGCTGCGGGCAAATTCCCATATCAGCAGCGACGCCGCGGGAATGAACGCCGTGCAGTAAACCGTCGCTGCGGGAAGCATATTCAGTTCAAAAAAACGCTCCGTCACAAACGCCAGAATGAGCGCTCCGCATTCTGCGGCGGTCGCCGCGGCGGCGGATCTCGTCGTCTGAGAGCGGTTTTTGAAAAGATATGCGAAATTGCAGGCAATGATGAAATCCGCTATACGGGAGAAGGGGGAAACGTAAGCAAGCCACTGCGCGACATCCGCCCCGCTGTAATAATCAGCCGGCACAAATCGCTTCGCAAGGGAAGTGAACAGATATATGCCGGCCGCCTGTGCAAAAAAGGTGATGATTATCACGCGCCAGGCCTCGCGCCGGCCGCTGCGCCTTCTGATGCGGCGGATGATATAAGGGAACGCCATATATAAAAACAGCGATGTGGACATATACCAAGCGACGCCGTTCATGAAAAACGCAGTGTTGACGTCGGGTACAAGCGATTGCAGCAGCAGAACATTCGACACTATCCTGAGCACAAGCTGACCATCAAGCTTTCCAAGCCCCGAAGCGACGCCGTAGATCTGCTCAAGAAGCGGGAAAATCAGCGTGATCAGGTACAGCCCGTAAAGCTTTTTCGTGCGTTTAAGGGCAAAGGACACGCTTGTCTTCAGGCAGGGTGCGCTTTCCTCCGGCCGGTCAAGGGCGTTGTATGTCATCAGAAAGCCGGAGAGCGCAAAAAAGACCGCTACTGCGAAAAAACCGGTATAGCTTATGTGCATATGAAAGAACAGTATGCCGAGGCATGCCGCCGCACGGATAAAATCAAGTCCGTCAAGTCGCTGTTTCATTATTTTTCCCCTTTCTCAACGGCATCTTTGCGCACTCTCCCGTTTTTTGCGCGGGGAGCGTGATGCATACAGCACGGAAAATACATATGTGAACACTGCGGCGGATACAAGGTACAGCACCCGCTGCACGGTGAATGAGCACGGCAGTCTTGTGACGGCAAGCGCGGCCGCCGCGATCACCAGATAATGGATAAGATAGATATACGGGCTGAGCCTGCCGAGGTGCAGCATGACCCTGTTTGTCAGCAGCCTCACAGCGGGACCGCGGGCATAGGCAAAGGCAAGGACCAGCATGGCCGCAGGAAGCATATATTTGAGCGAGTAATCGAAAAACGCGGGCAGACGCGGTGCGGATTTCGGGAGAAGCCCCGTACACAGGGAGCATACCGCCGCGAGCACGGTCAGCGCTTCAAAGGCGGCGGCCTGCGCTTTGGTAAAAACCCGCTTCTCTGTTTTAAGGAAAATATACCCGAGATTGCAGCCTATCCAGAACGCCGGAAGCCTCATTGGCGGGAACACTTGAAGCAGCCACTGCACCGTGCCGCCGTTTCGCCCCAGCAGCGCGCCGAGCCATGCGCTGCCACAGCCGTAATACGACACGGCCGCCTGAACGGCAAACAGCAGCACGCACAACACCGCCGCCTGCGCCGTGCTGCGCAGACGTCTCACGGCTTTGAGAACGAGCGGGAACATGAAGTACAGAAAAGCGCTTACCGAAAGGTACCACGACACGATATTAAATGAAAAGTAGAAGTTCTCTGACGGGAACCATGTCTGGATCAGGAGAACATTTGCGATAAACGGCGCAAAAAGCTGTAATGTCGGCTTTGCAAGTCCGGTTATGAGCGCATAGGCATACTCCGCGACGAACAGAGCCATTGTGAGAAGGTGGAGCGGATAGAGCTTTTTCACCTTGCCGTGTGCAAATCGGAAGCACAGAGACACGCTCGCCGCGTCAACCTCCGTGCGGTCATAGTAGTTGTATACGAGCAGAAAGCCCGACATGATAAAAAAGGTCGTGACGCCGAGATAACCCGTATATACGGTGACGTGGGTATGAAGCAGGATGACGGACAGGCAGCATAGCGCTCTCAGCGCACCGAAGGACTCAAGGCGTTTTTTTGTCTGCGGCACTTTTCAAACACTCCCTTGGATTTGATGTACGAAACGTTTTGCTTTATATTATAACATAAAATTTCGGATATTCCATATCAACGCTTGTTTTTTTTCCGCTGCTTCAATATAATTACTTTATATAAAAAACTTTGCACGGGAGGCTGTTATGTTCTTTACCAAAATGCACGGAGCGGGGAACGATTTTGTGATCATAGACAACCGCAGCGGGGAGATCGGGGAGGAGCGGCTTAGCGCTCTTGCCGTAAAGCTCTGCGCATACCATACCGGCGTCGGGGCAGACGGGCTTATGGTCGTCACCGACAGCAGCGCCGCCGACTATGGGATGATTTTTTACAACAGCGACGGCAGTTCCGGAGAAATGTGCGGCAACGGGGCAAGATGCATCTGCCGCTACGGTTATGAAAACGCGCTTGCCGGCGAGGTGCAGCGCGTCGAAACCGCTTCCGGCATTGTTGTCGGCAGGAGGATAGATGAAAGACGCTACCGCGTTCGCCTCAACGACCCGTCGGTCATCGACGCGCACAGGGCGGTAAACGTTGACGGGACGCAGTACGACTGCGCTTACATTGAGCTGGGCGTTCCGGGACTTCCGCACGCGGTGGTCCGACTTGACGGCTGGGACGCGATAAGCACGGATAAGCTCCGTGCGCTTGGGTGTGCGCTCAGATGGGCGAAGGAGTTTCCCAAGGGCGCAAACGTCACCTTTGTAAGCCCCCTGCCCGACGGAAGCTTCAAAGCCGTCACGTTTGAGCGCGGCGTTGAGGACTTTACGCTTGCCTGCGGCACCGGCTGCGGCTCGACGGCGGCGGCGCTTGCCGTGCTGGGGCTTACCTCGGGAGAGAATGTGACGGTGCATATGCCGGGCGGGGACATAGATGTGAGCCTTGACGCGGCGGACGGCCGTGTCGGGAATATCTGCATCACCGGTCCGACGGCGGTCGTATTCAAGGGAGAGCTTTTTGAAATATAATGGAGAGAAAGCTTGTTCTTGACGGGCGGATGCTGACGTATGAGCTTGAGCGCAAGCAGGTGAAAAATATCAACCTGCGCATAAGACCGGACGGAAGCATATACGTCTCCGCGCCGCGGCGGATGCCGGAGAGCATGATAGAGGCGTTTCTTGAATCAAAGGCGGAGTTTATATTCAACGCCGCTGAGCGCGCCGGAAAAAGGCGCAGAGAGATCCCGGCGGGGAAAATGCTCGTCCTTGGGTGCGAGGTCGAGGACGGGTTTGACAGTGAACGGAAGCGGGACGCATGGCTCAAGGAGCAGTGCGTTGAGTCGGTGAGCCGCGCTTTCGCACGGCTGTATCCGATATTTGAACGGCGCGGAGTGCCTTTGCCGGAGATAAGGTTCCGCCGCATGAAAAGCCGCTGGGGAAGCTGCCAGCCGGTGCGCGGCGTGCTGACGTTCAATTCCGCGCTCATCCACGTGCCGGAAAGGTGCATTGAATATGTGGTGCTGCATGAGCTGTGCCATTTTATCCGCCCCGACCATTCCCCGCGCTTCAGAGCGGAGCTTGACGCGCTCATGCCGGACTGGAGAGCGCGGCAGAAGGAAATACGCGGATACGAGGGGCTTCTGTATTGACCCGACCGCCGGAGAAAACGGCGCTAATATATAAAAACAGGAGAAAAAGATATGGGTGATATGGGTATCGTAGTGATAGGCAATGTTTTTGTGGATATCAAGGGCTTCCCGTGCGGCAAGTATATCCCCGGCGGCAGAAACGCGGGGAACGTGCTGACGGTACACGGCGGCGTAGGACGCAACGTGGCGGAGGATATCGCCAATGTTGAGCTTCGCCCGACCTTCGTTTCTCTGGTGGACGACACGGCGGAGGGCGAGGAGGTCATAAAAAAACTCGGCAATCATAAGGTGAATACCGATTATGTCCTGAAAACGCCGGACGGAATGGGAATATGGCTGGCAGTTTTTGACGAGACGGGGGATATAGTCGCCTCCATCTCAAAGCGGCCCGATTCATCCGCACTTGAGCGGCTTATCGAGGACAAGGGCGACGAGATATTTGCCGGATGCGACAGCATACTTGTGGAGATAGACCTTGACAAGGATATTATCAAGAGCGTTTTCCGCTTTGCCAAGAAATACAATAAAAGGGTGTACGGCGTTGTCGCCAATATGAGCATCGCCATCCAGCGGCGCGATTTCCTGCAATCGATCGACTGCTTCGTGTGCAACCTTGAGGAGGCGGAGCTGCTGTTCGTGAACAGGTATAACGGCCTTTCGCCGGAGGAGATATGTGAGCAGCTCAGCGAGGACGTGGTGAACGCGAAAATACCGTCGATGGTCGTGACGCTCGGCAGCCGCGGCTCGGTATATGCCTCCCTCACGGGTGAAAGGGGCGTTTATCCGGCAGAGCATGTCAACGTGCGCGACACCACCGGCGCGGGGGACGCTTTCTGCGCGGGCGTTGCGATAGGGCTGACCTACGGCAAATCAATGTCGGAGGCCGTAGAGATAGGCACGCGCCTTGCCGCCTCGGTCATAACTGTGGCGGAAAACACCTGCCCGCGCTTTTTACCGAGGGAGCTTGGCCTTGACATCGACGTCGAAGACTGATGCAAGGCGCTTCATACAGTGAGGAGTGAGGAGTGAGGAGTTGCGGCGTCGGCATAGCCGACGGATTAAATTTGTCGAAGAAAACCGATTCTTTAAAAAGCCGAAAACCGCCGTCGCTGTGCAAGCGACGGCGGTTTAAATTATACGGGCGCGTATTTTGACTGCTTGGCGTCGTACATCTTCATGTCCGCGGTTTCAAGAAGCCTCTCCGCGTCCTCGACGGAGGAGCAGAGTCCGCTTACCTCACCCATACTGACGCCGAGACGCGAGGAAAAGATCTCTTCATTTGCCGTGTTTATCCGACGGCCTATTTCAGAAAAAATGTCGTCGGCCTCCCGCTGTGAGATGTCTTTCCCGACAATGACGAACTCATCCCCGCCGTAGCGGCAGAGAAAGAGCGATTTGCCGCTGCTGCCGCAGATATCCTTGAGCGTATCCGCGACGAAGCGTATCGCCCTGTCGCCCTCACGGTGTCCGTACCGGTCGTTTATCACTTTGAAATCGTCTATATCAAGCATGAAAACCCGCAGCTCATACGAACCCTTTCCCAAAAGCTCCCTGACATAGACGCTGAGCGCGCTGCGGTTATTCAGACCTGTCAGCGCGTCCTTCTGTATCTGCTCGTTCATCTCCCTTGCAAGAATCAGCACGATGGATATTGCCACGCCGCACTGCATCCCGATCACCCCATAGGAGAGCATCTGACAGACGGAAGCGGCCGCAGGCAGGATTATAAAATCAAACAGCGGGCGAAGCCTGTCCTTTTCTGCCTTGCTGTCCGCCTTTTTTATCCGCACAAGAACCTTTACGCTCGCCGTGATCAGATAGCCCCATGCCACCGCCCAATGGAGATGGACACCGCGGCCGCGTGTATAAAGGTTCTGCGCGTCAATGCCGAACATAAAGCCGGTCAGCGGCGTAAGCAGCGTCAGTACGCTGATGAATACAAAGGGTATTGCCGAAAAAATTACGGTCTTCCTGTCCGCGATGCCGAGGGAAACGTCCACATAGCTGAGCCATGCCCAGCATACGCCGATCACGCCCTCAAAATACACCAGATTGCTTATTATCAGCAGCGCTCTCGCGCCGGCAAACATTTTTCCGTTGCATGCGGCAAATATAATGTCGGAAACGCACATTGCCGCCGCGCTTATAATGACCCGGCTGACGGCGCGGCTCCTGGCGGACGGGATGCGATTCGACCCGTGCATATAAAAAGCAGCGCCGCAGAGCAGCAGCATGCTCATGATATTTACCTGAAGAATGTATACCATTGATTTCTGCCCTTTCGACATGGTTCGCAACTATTATACTTCTTTCTGCCACGTTTGTAAAGTGGCTTGACCACAATGGCGCCCGTTTCGACAAATGCTTGCAAAGACGGCGCGGAATCTGTATAATAATTACGGAGGGAATGAGCCATGCATATTAAAGAACGAAGCAAAACAAAGCTGTATGTCGTTTCCATCGTGATAGTGTCCGTTCTTGTGCTGGGCGTGATAGTACTCTGGCTTGCCCGGCGCGGTCAGGAAAGCGCCCCGGAGCAGTCGCTCACCTCGGAAACGCTCTCCGTGCCCACGCCCAAGGTCATTATCAGAAACGTGGGGAAGAAGATAACCGCGCAGACCCTTCAGGACGGGCTTAACGATATGGGCTTTCTCGTCACGGCGGAGTATTATTTTACCGATGTGATAAGCTATACGAGCGTCAGACGGCTTTTCAACACCATAGAGCTTGGCATAACCGAAACGAACTACTGCGCCGCTTACGACGGCACGGTCAACGCCGGGATAGACTTTTCCGGCGTCACGGTAGAAATGGATGACGCGCTCGGAACCGTCGTCGTCCGCGTCCCCGCCGCCGAAATTTTCGACGTTGACATCGACACCGACAGCTTCCGCCTCATCTCCGAAAAAAGCGGGCTTGGCAACCCCGTCTCCGTTGCCGATTTCAACACCTCCCTTGCGGAGCTTGAATCTACCGCGTCGGAAAAGGCGCTGGAGCGCGGAGTGCTTGAAAAGGCGGACGAAAACGCACGACTCATCATCCGCGGCTTTGTCGGCAGCCTTGTCGATCCGTCACGGTATACGGTGTCCTGCGTTTCCGACAGCGCTCAGGAGGCAGAAAAATGAACGATACGCTCAAAAAAATCCTTATAACCGCGCTTTTGGTACTCGTTGCGGTAATATCAGCCCTGCCCGCCGCAGATCTTCTGTCGTCGGACGATGCGAACGCACGGATAATCGCCTCGATCGACGAGAAGGTCAACACCGTGCTGAAGCTTACATCGTCCTCCGCACTCGTTTCGGCGGGCATATCCGCGATCCCCGGCGATACAGCGACGCCGATAGCCGAAAAGCTGGCGGATTTTTCGCAGTACTTCCTGCTTATCCTGTGCGTGCTGTATACGGAGAAATTCCTTCTCTCCGTCATCGGCGCCGCCGTTTTCAGGATACTCATTCCGTGCGCCTGCGCTTTTGCGATAATAGGCCTTTACCGTATGCCGAAGCTTATGGGCAGGCTTTCGCTCAAGCTCTTTATCTTTGCCGCCACGCTGTATATCGTTATCCCGCTGAGCGTGGGCATATCCGACATGGTGTATGAAAGCTTTGATTCGGCGATAGACAACACGCTTGTCTCGGCGCAGCAGTTTACGAACGACACATCGGAATTTGTCGAGGCGGACGACGACGCCACGGTCATAGATATGCTCATGGAAAAGCTGTCGGAGACTACCACGGGGCTGGCGGCAAAGGCGGCGGATATCCTCAACAGGTTTATCGAGACGCTTGCCGTGATGATAGTCACCTCCTGCGTCATACCGATGCTCGGTCTTGCGTTTTTTATATGGTTCGTCAAGCTCCTGACGGGTCTTGATCTATTCAGATATATACCGAAAATCAGAACCCGTGAGAGGGCTTATGCCGGCGCGGATGACGACGGCTGATACAACGGCGGCTTCTGCCGAAAAATGAATGAACAGGAGAAAATAATATGGAAATCGGAATCAAAGGACGTGCGGAGGATACCGTAAGCGAAAAAAATGTTGCAAGCAAAATAGGCTCCGGCGTGGTGGACGTATATGCGACGCCCTGCCTTATCGGTCTTATGGAGGAAGCGGCGCAGACTTCCGTCGCTCCGTTCCTCGGCGAGGGCATGACGACGGTCGGCACGAAGCTCAACGTCAGCCACGACGCGGCGACGCCCGTCGGAATGAAGGTCTGGGCGGAGAGTGAGCTTATCGAGGAGGACGGCAGACGGCTCGTTTTCAGCGTGAAGGCATATGACGAGTGCGGCCTGATAGGACAGGGCGAGCATGAGCGCTTTGTCGTGAAGCTTGACCGGTTCATGGAAAAGGTCGGCGCGAAAAAGAAATAATATTGAAAAGGGGACAGACCGATGAATTTTGAGCTTTACATCCCTGCGAACATCACGTCGTACCTCGACGGCTTCAACCGCAAAAGATATGCCGCGCTCTGCGACGAATATATGAAGCTCTGCCAGCCGTTTTTTGACGAGCTTGAGCAGTGCGCCGATATCCCCGCCGCTGCGCGTGAGCTTGCGCAGTGGATGGACGGCAGGGTGAGCGGGCTTTTCAAAAAGAGAAAGTTCTGCGATATGCAGTATTTCCTCCTGACCTTTGCCGCCCCCGCCGCGCTGGAAAGACACAGCGAAAAGGCGGATGCGTTTGCCGAGGCGGTGAGGAGCGAGTGGATGGCGCGCCATCCGGATATGCCATATGAATGTACCGACTTTGAAAGACTGAGAAATGGCTTCAGCAACAAAATTTTCGGCTTCAGCATAGGCTCAGGTGGCGGAAAATGAAAGAAAAACTGATAAACGATCTCAACAACACGAAAAACGCCACGCACGTTATCCGCATCATCGGCTGCGGCTATGTGGCGGTAACATGCGGAAAGGTCGTCCTTGCGTATTTTGACAAGGGCGACGTGTCGCTTGCGCTGATGCTCTGCGCGTCGGTGCTGACGCTTATAGCGCTCGGCATCGCCGTTATCAGCCTCTGGGCGACAGCGAAGGGCTACTGCGTTGAATATAAGGGCAAAGCCCCGTGGACATCTGCGGGCGCGGATGAAGAAGGTGCGGAAGAAGCAACGGAAGAAGACGCTCCGGAAGAAAATACCGCCGGATTTCCCGCGGAAGAAGTATCGGAAGCCGAAAACGGGAAATGAGGAGCTTTATACAGTTAGGAGTGAGGAATGAGGAGTGAGGAGTTGATGTGCCGCCGCCGAGGAGCCTGTGCTGGTCGCCATTGAGCGCGCCGGGATCAAGGCGCCCTCCCGCTGCCGCAGCGGCGAATGCGGCTGGTGCAGAAGCAAGCTCGTTTCCGGCACGGTCTGCATCCCCGAGGAAAACGAACTGCGCCGCTGGGCGGATGTACGCTATGGCTACATCCACCCCTGCTCCTCCTTCCCCACCTCCGACCTTGTTATCGAGGTTCCGGGCGAATATCTCGGCTGACAGTAATATGTCTGTTCCGGGACGCGTCATTTCAGGCGCGTTCCGGAATTTTTTCTTGCGCAGGAGGCGCGGCGGTGATATCCTAATGGAAATAAAATTGCAGAAAAAAGGTGCGGAATTTGAAAAGATACGATGCGGGAAAATGCGACATTGCGGTGATCGGCGCGGGACACGCGGGAATAGAGGCGGCGCTGGCCGCGGCGCGGCTGGGGCTGGATACGGTATGCTTCACTGTCAATCTTGACAGCGTGGGCAATATGCCGTGCAACCCCGCCATAGGCGGCACCGGCAAGGGTCACCTTGTGCGTGAGCTGGACGCGCTCGGCGGCGAGATGGGAAAGGCGGCGGACAAGGCCTGCATCCAGTACCGGATGCTCAATCTCGGGAAAGGCCCCGCGGTACATTCGCTGCGGGCGCAGGCGGACAGGCGGCGCTATCAGGAGATAATGAAGCACACTCTTGAATTGCAGGATAATCTCCGTGTAAAGCAGGCGGAGATAGTAGATATCGGCGTTGAGGACGGCAAAGTCGTCTCCGTCACCACGCACACGGGGGCGACCTATAAATGCGCCGCCGTTATCGCCGCGACGGGTACATATCTTGACGGGCGCACGATCGTGGGCGAGGTGCTGCGCTCCTCCGGACCGGACGGGCTTGCCGCCGCCGTGCCGCTGGGCGCAAGGCTCAAGGAGCTTGGGCTGAATATGCGCCGCTTCAAGACCGGCACCCCGCCGAGAGTGAACCGGCGCACGGTGGATTTTGATAAAATGGAGATCCAGCCGGGCGATGAGGAGATAGAGCCGTTTTCCTTCTCCACGAGTGAAAAATGCGATAACTCCGCCGTGTGCTATCTGACATATACAAACGAGCGCACACATGAAATAATCCGCGCAAACCTTGACCGAAGCCCCATATACTCCGGCGTTATCGAGGGCGTCGGCCCGCGCTACTGCCCCAGTATCGAGACAAAGGTCGTGACGTTCAAGGACAAGCCGCGCCACCAGCTTTTTGTGGAGCCTATGGGCAAGCAGACGGAGGAGCTTTATATTCAGGGCTTTTCTTCCTCACTGCCGGAGGAGGTGCAGATAGAGATGCTGCATACCGTCCCAGGGCTTGAGCACGCAGAAATGACGCGCTGCGCCTACGCGATAGAGTATGACTGCATCGACCCGACGGAGCTGTATGCAACTCTTGAGAGCAAGAAGATATCCGGCTTTTACGGCGCGGGGCAGTTCAACGGCTCCTCCGGCTACGAAGAGGCAGCGGTTCAGGGCTTTGTCGCGGGCGTCAACGCGGCGCGGAAGATAAAGGGTGAAACGGCGTTCATTCTCCGCCGCTCGGACGGGTATATCGGCACGCTTATCGACGACCTTGTGACCAAGGGTACGAATGAGCCGTACCGGATGATGACATCGCGCAGCGAGTACCGCCTCCTGCACCGGCAGGACAACGCCGATCAGCGCCTTTCGCGCATAGGCTTTGAGATAGGGCTTGTGAGCGCGGAGCAGTATAACAGGGTGCTTGAAAAGTATGCCGCCGTCGAAAAAGAGCTTGACCGGCTTGAGCATACCCATATCGCGCCGGATGCGCAGCTGTCCGCGCTGCTTGAGGCGCACGGCACCGCGGACGTCAGAAACGGCGCTTCTCTTGCCGAGCTTGTGCGCCGTCCGCAGATAAGCTACCGCGATATCGCGCCGTTTGATAAGGATAGACCCGCGCTTTCGCGCGCGATATGCGATCAGGTCGAGATACGCCTCAAGTACGACGGGTATATCAAGCGGCAGCTGAAGCAGGTGGAGGAGTTCAAAAAAATGGAGGAGCGCAGACTCCCTGATGATATTGACTATGACGATATAGTCGGTCTGAGGCTTGAAGCGAAGGAAAAGCTGAAAAAAATACGTCCGGACAATTTCGGTCAGGCAGGGCGCATATCCGGCGTGTCGCCGGCGGATGTGACGGTGCTTATGGTGTATCTGGAGAACAGAAAATGAAAAAAGTGGTTTTGGGTTTTTCCGGCGGGGTGGATTCCGCCGTGTGTTCGGTGCTGCTTAAAAGGCAGGGCTATGAGGTGCATGGGCTGTACCTTGACAATACGGATGAAAACGCGCTCAGCGACGCGGTGAAAACGGCGGAATTTGTCGGTATCCCGCTTGAGGTGCGCGACGTGAGGGCGGAGCTTGAGGAAAAGGTATGCAGACCGTTCACGGCGTGCTATCTGCGCGGCGAAACGCCGAACCCCTGCATACTCTGCAACCCGTCGATGAAATTCAGAAACCTCATCGAAGAGGCGGACAGAATAGGCGCAGAGCATATCGCCACCGGACATTACGCAAGATGCGAAAACGGAATATTGTATAAAGGCCGTCCCTCGAACGATCAGAGCTATATGCTCTGCCGGCTGAAGCGGGAGCAGATAAGCCGCCTTGTCCTGCCGCTCGGAAGCTTTGAAAAGACCGAGACGCGGCGAATGGCGGAGGAGCTTGATCTGCCCGTTGCGCACAAGGGCGACAGCATGGAAATATGCTTCATCCCCGACAAGAACTACATCGGCTGGCTTGCCCAAAGAGCGAAAATGCCGCCGGAGGGGGATTTTATATTCCACGGCGAGGTCGTAGGCCGGCACGAGGGTATCTACCGCTATACCGTCGGTCAGCGCAGACCCGGTCTTTTTGACGGGCGGAAGCTATATATTTCCCGCATAGACGCCGTGCGCAACACAGTGGAGCTTGCCCTCTGGGAGGAGCTTTTCAAGACAGAGGTAACTGCGCACGATTTCAACTGGATGATCGACGTCCCGTCTGCGCCGGTTCGCGCCAATGTCCGTGTGCGGCACACCAAGTGGGAAAATCCGCCGTGCATCGCAAGGATCGAGGGGGACAGGGTGAAAATAACCTGCGACGAGCCGGTTCGCGCCCCTGCCGCAGGGCAGTCCGCCGTTCTCTATGACGGTGAGCGCGTTCTTGGCGGCGGGTTTATTGAGTGAGGAGCTTCATTGAGTGAGGAGATAGGAATGAGGAGTGAGGAGTTATTGTGTCGGCTCTGCCGATACCTTAACTTCACTCTCCACTCTCCACTCTTACGCGCACGGCGGCGCTTCTTGTGCTTTGTGCAATACAGACAAATATAAAGTGCATAAATTAGAAGCTGTCACAATTGACTTTATATGTGAAAAATAATATACTACTTACAGAGTTTCTTTTTTTACAGCAAAAACGAACCGGTTCACCTGACGCAAAACGCAGATTATTGATGAAAACGGCAGACCGGCAATGAAAACCGCCGCCGTTTCCTTTGATGACGCTTCGTTAAATCGCACAAATCCGACAAGCGGAATCTGATACAATTCTTTGCGCGGAACCGCCGGCGCTGCAGGGCGTTTTTGTAAACGTAAAAAAGTATCAAACAGAAACGGGGGGCTGAACTTTGGCTCAGTTGCTTGAAATGCGCGGCATAGAAAAGTCTTTTCCGGGCGTGCACGCCTTGGCGGACTGCCGTTTTGACCTGAACGCGGGCGAGGTACACGCGCTTGTGGGTGAAAACGGAGCCGGCAAAAGCACCCTGATGAAATGCCTGTCCGGCGTGTATAAGAAGGATGCGGGACAGATATTGATCAACGGGGAAGAGGTTTCCGTCAACAACGTTCACGATGCGCAGAATCTGGGCATAAGAATAATCCATCAGGAGATAAATCTTATGCAGGATCTTACAGTCGCGCAGAATATCTGGATAGGCCGCGAGCCTATGAAGGGGATATTTACCGACGACAGAAAGCTCAACGCCGACACGAGGACGCTGCTTGAGTCGCTGCATCTCGGTCAGCTTGACCCGACAACGCCGGTAAAGAAGCTGACGGTCGCATTGCAGCAGATGGTGGAAATAGCAAAGGCGCTCAGCTTCGATTCCACGAAAATAATGATAATGGACGAGCCGACTGCGGCGCTGACGGAATCGGAGATCGAGGATCTTTTCAAATTCATAAAAATACTCAAGGAGAAGGGCGTCGGGATAATCTATATCTCACACCGGCTTGAGGAGCTGCGTGTGGTTGCGGACAGGGTGACCGTCATGAGAGACGGGCAGTATATCGACACAAAGCCCATGAGTGAGCTTACCCTGCCCGACATAATACAGATGATGGTCGGGCGCGTGATATACGAGGAGCCGAAGAGCCATTCCATGGTCGCCGACGATGCGCCCGTTGTACTCGAATGTGAGCATCTCTGCTCAAAGGACGTCCACGACGTCAGTTTTCAGCTCAAAAAGGGCGAAATACTCGGCTTCGCAGGGCTTATGGGCGCGGGACGCACAGAGACAATGCGCCTTATCTGCGGCGCCGATCCGATGGATTCGGGTACGATAAAGATAAACGGGAAGGAAGTCACGATAAAAAGTCCGCAGGATGCGGTGAAAAAAGGCATCGGATATCTCAGCGAGGATAGAAAGCGCTTCGGGCTGTGTCTGGGGCTTCCCGTTTCCGACAATACCGTGCTGCCGACGCTTGACGAATACTCTAAGGCGGGCGTCGTGCAGAAAAAGCGTGTCACAGAGATGACCGGTACATATATCGACAGCATCAAGATAAAAACGCCCGGCACGGAAGCGCTTGTAAGGGGGCTGTCCGGCGGCAACCAGCAAAAGGTCGTCATAGCGAAGTGGCTTGAAAAGAACTGCGACATCCTGATATTCGACGAGCCGACAAGGGGTATAGACGTCGGCGCTAAAAGCGAGATATACAAGCTTATGACCGAGCTTGTGGAGGAAGGCAAGTCGATAATAATGATATCCTCGGAGCTGCCTGAGATACTGAGAATGAGCGACAGGATCATCGTGCTCAACGAGGGCGTAAAAACCGGCGAAATGCTTATACAGGACGCAGATCAGGAAAAAATCATGCATTATGCAACAGGGGGCAAATGATGGAAAAGCTTGATACTAAAAAGAAACTGGATATGCAGAAGCTGCTTGCTCCTGCCGCGCTCGTTATCCTCTATGTGCTCTTCTCTATCTTCGGCAACAACTTCTTCACGCTCGACACCTTCAAAAACATCCTTGAGGCGAGCTATTACATAGGCTTTATGGCCTTCGGCGTCACCTTTATAATCATCACCGGCGGCATTGACCTCTCTCTTGGTACGGTCATGATGTGTTCGGCACTTCTCGGCGCGTACACTTTCAATCACGGCTGGCCGCTGCTTGCGTCGGTGTTTCTGGTGCTTGTGGTAGGCGTGCTGTTCGGCGCGCTCAACGGTGTGCTTGTTGCCAAGCTCAAGCTGCCGCCGTTCATCGCAACGCTGGGTACGCAGATGGTCTCAATGGGTCTCGGCTCCATCCTCACCCATGTTCAGGCACAGCACTGGCCCACCGCCTCCGACCCTCTGGGCGGCTGGTTCAAGCCGGTGTTCATCCGCCGCACGCTTTTCGGCATAAAGGGCTTTCCCGTGGGCGCGTTCTGGCTGATAGGCGGGTTTATCGTGGCGTGGTTCATCCTGCATAAGACGAAGTTCGGCCGCTATACCTATGCGATCGGCTCCAATGAGGAGGCGGCGCGCCTTTCCGGCATCAACGTTGACGCGTGGAAGATCGGCGTGTATATGCTCTCGGGTCTGTTCATAGGCTTCTCCGGACTTATGTATGCCGCCGCATATACGACCATTACTCCCGGCACCGGCAACGGACAGGAGATGAACGGTATCACCGGCGTCGTCATCGGCGGAACGTCCATGTCGGGCGGCTCGGGTACGATGGTAGGGACGCTGATAGGCGTGTTCATCATGTCGGTGCTCAAAACGGGGCTTTCGGCCTGCGGCCTTCAGGCTCCGTGGCAGACATTCTTTACAGGCGTGGTTGTAGTGCTTGCTGTGCTGCTCGATATCCAGCGCAACAAAGCTGCAAATAAAAAATAATTTCAAAGGAGACAACGAAATGAAAAAATTCCTGGCACTGCTTTTAGCGATGATTATGGTATTTGCCATGTTCGCAATTACCGCCTCCGCAGAAGAGACCATGTACATCCCCGTTATGGCAAAGGGCTTCCAGCATCAGTTCTGGCAGGCCGTTGCAAAAGGCTCCGAGGATGCCGCAAAGGAATACGGCGTAGAGATTTATTTCGACGGCCCCGCCTCCGAGACTGAAATTCAGGCTCAGGTCGATATGGTCAAGAAAGAAATGGCAAAGAATCCCAAGGCTCTTGCTCTCGCCGCGCTTGATACCAGCGCTGTCACCGAAATTCTTGAAGAGTGCGCCGAGAAGGGCATCCCCGTCATCGGCTTTGACTCCGGCGTTCCCAACGATACAACCGGCGCGGTCGTCGCCACCGCCTGCACCAACAACGAAAATGCAGCCGCCATTGCAGCCGAGAAGTTCGGCGAACAGGAATCTCTCGTTGAGGCGATGAAGGCCGCCACTCCCGACGCGCCCGTTATTATCGCCTGCATTTCTCAGGACGCCGTTTCCGCTTCCGTCAGCGGCCGTACCACCGGCTTTGTCAACAGAATGAAGGAGATCGCCTCCGAGTACGGCACGGTTGCCGTTGAAGGCCACGAGAAGTGGGCAGCTCCCGCGGACGACGCTTCCATCATCATCCGCGTTGAGATCTCCGCCACCACCGAGGCAACCGCAGTTCAGACCGCTTCCAACACCGTTCTCGGCATGAAAGGTCTGAAGGCCGTGTTCCTCTCCAACGAAGGCGCTGTCACCGGCTTCCTCTCCGCAGTGTCCGACGGTGAAGACCTTGCAGAGGGCGGCAAGTATGAAGACCTCATTGTTGCCGGCTTTGACGCGGGCAAGACCCAGAAGGCTGCTGTCCGCAACGGCTGGTTCCTCGGCTCCGTCACTCAGGATCCGTACCACATCGGCTACTACGCGGTAGAGATGGCTGTCAAGGCCGCAAAGGGCGAGGAAGTCAGCGATGTTGACACCGGCGCTCAGTGGTATGACGCATCCAACATTGACGACGAGATGATCGCGCTTCTCGTTTACGACTGATAATCCGCTTCTTTTTCCATAATTATCTCAAAAAGGGCATCGGGGAAACCCGATGCCCTTGCCTTATCAAAATATCTCAAAATATCCGATCAGTTCTCGCGCTTTTTGCCGAAGAAGAACAGCGCGACGGTGCCGGGACCGGTGTGGGAGCCGATCGTCGTACCGACGTTGTATATCTCGACCTTGCCGTTGAGATTCCGGAAGCGCTCCTCGATAAGATCGGCGACCTGACGCGCATCGTCCATGCAGTCGGACATGGAGATGAAGCATCTGCCGGAGTAGTCAAGTCCGTCGAACGCGTTCTGTTCCATGCGCGCAACGATCTCGCGGATGACCTTTTTCTTTGTGCGTATCTTTTCCCTGGGAATGAGCCTGCCGAGATTGTCCATGTTGAGCAGCGGGCATATCTGGAGCGCGCCGCCGAAGATCGCCGCCGCTTTGGAGATCCTGCCGCCGCGCACATATGTGGAAAGATCCGTCGAGAAGAACCAGTGATGCACGTTGAGCTTGTTGTCCTCTATCCACTGAGCAAGCTCCGCCGCGCTCAGTCCCTCATCGCGCTTTTCCGCCGCGCTGACCATGAGCAGACCGTAGCCGGAGGAGGCGCCGAGAGAGTCGATTATATAAAGTTTTCTGTCGGGGTATCGCTCGTTGAGAATAAGGGCGGCGTTTTTCGCGGAATTGATAGTGCCGGATATGCCGGAGGAAAGGCAGACGTGAACAACATCCAGACCCTGCTCCATGAAGTCGCTGAAAAAGTCAACATATTCGGAGATATTTACCTGAGAGGTGCGAGTGTCCGCGCCCTTTCTTATTTTTGCGTAAAATTCGTCGTAGGGGATGCTTTCGCCGAGATCGTCGATGTATTCCACACCGTCTATCGCAAAGTGGAACGGAACGACCTTGATGCCGCAGCTTTCAAAACGCTCCCTTGAAAGATCGGCGGTAGAGCAGCAGGTCAAAACATAATCAGCCATTTATCTGATTCCTTTCTTAAATACGTTACATGTATATTCTAATATGCCGCATAAGGCAATGCAAGCTACTGACGCGCCGTCCGGTTCTACTCATAAGAAAAGCCCCGTAGAATGTTTTTGATAAAACTCTACGGGGTGAAGCACAAGTCTACTCAGAGTAGACTTGCCGAAATATGTTATGCGTTTCCGGAAAAATCTCAATTTTCACGCTTTTTACCGAAGAAAAAGAGCGCAACTGTGCCGGGACCGGTGTGAGAGCCGATGATCGTTCCTATGTCGGATATCTCTGCCCTGCCGTCTTTGAGATTCGGAAAGCGCTCCTCGACAAGCGCGGCGACCTGACGCGCATCGTCCGGGCAGCCCGCTGCGGAGATAAAGCATCTGCCGGAGTAGTCAAGTCCGCCGTCGGCATTTTCCTCCATCTTCTTTACGATCTCCTCAATGACTTTCTTCTTTGTACGCACCTTCTCACGCGGAATGAGCCTGCCGAGATTGTCCACGTTGAGCAGCGGGCATATCTGGAGCGCACCGCCGAAAACGGCCGCCGTTCTGGATATCCTTCCGCCCTTCACATAGGTGGACAGGTCCGTCGAGAAAAACCAGTGGTGTACCCTGAGACGGTTGCCCTCTATCCACTGCGCAAGCTCCGCCGCGCTCAGACCCTCGTCACGCTTTTCCGCCGCGCTGACCATAAGCAGACCGAAGCCCGCCGAGGCGGCGAGAGAGTCAACTATATAAATATTCCGTTCGGGATACTGCTCCTTCAGAATTTCGGCGGCGTTTTTTGCGGAATTGACGGTTCCGGAAAGACCGGAGGACAGGCATACATGAACTATGTCATATCCTTGCCCGAGAAAACCGCCGAAGTAGTCCACAAATTCGGAAATATTGACCTGGGATGTGCGGGTATCCGCGCCGTTTTTTATTTTGTTGTAAAAAACATCGTAGGGCATGCTCTCGCCAAGATCATCGACATATTCCGTCCCGTCAACGAAAAAGTGGAAGGGGACAAATTTTATGCCGCACTTTTCGATAAGCTCTCTTGAAATATCAATGCTGGAGCAGCAGCTCAAAATATAATCGGCCATGTATGCGTTCCTTTCATGCTTGATGCCGATATTCTATCGCAGACGCAGAGAAAAACGCAAGCATTACCGTATTCCGGAACTCTACTGTTAGTATAATCCCCTCAGGACGACCGCCTGAGGGGATCGCACACGCGTTCTACGCAGAGTAGAAATTTACTTTTTTGTTATGTATTTCCGGAATCTGAGCGGCTTTTTCGTCAGATTGCAGGCAAGAAATACCACAGCAGCCGCCGGAACAAGAATGATGAAGACCTGCCATATATTCTTCTCGGGGAAAATGAAATATATCGCGAGGAAGAACGATACAAGGAACGCCGTGATATAAAATTGCAGGTTTTTCTTAGGATAAAATATGCTGACAAGAATGATATGCACAAGAAGCGACACCGGCAGCGCAAAAACAAAAATGCGCCAGAACAGGATGTCGAATATCCACAGCACCGAAAAAGCCGTGACCGCCGCCGTCCATATCGAGACGATGACAAGCACGATAAGCGTTTTGGCGCTGTATGTCCTGCCGGGGTCGGCGTCCTCCTCATCCTCCTGGACGGGCGCTTCTTCCTCCGGCTCGGCAGGCTGCATCTCCCACTGGTCGTGGGAGGAGAGCAGGTAATCCACCGTAACGTCAAACATGGCGGCAAGCTGCGTGAGGACGAATGCATCCGGTATCGCCTCGCCGCGCTCCCACTTTGAAATGGTCTTGTCCGAATAGTTCAGCCGTGCGCCCAGCTCCGCCTGAGTAAGACCGGCGCCCTGCCGCAGTCTTATAATATTGCTGGCGGAGATGAGCTTCAAATCGTTAAGCTGCATACGCTGATACCTGCCGCTCACGCCGGCGGGACGCACCGCGGCATAATCTGTCGTTCATTGAATATCCTCCGTTTTATCAGTCTGCGGCGTAGAAATCAGTTCTCAGCTCCTGAGCGGTGATCACTCCGCCGTTTACCTCCTGCCCGACGACGCCGGAATAGTAGCTGTCGCCTCTGGGGTCGCTTATCACGATCGCGCCGAGGTATGTACCGTCCGGCAGCGGCTCAAGCGTGATTTCCGAGCCGGAGCCGATGCGTACCCTGTCGCCTGTGAACTCGTAATCGTATCCGTCGGAGAAGCTGTGCGCGGAGTAAATGGGCATTACAGTTTTGCCCGCCGCGACGGTGTCAAGCTGCCGCGTGTTGAGCATCAGAATGGTGTCGTCGCCGGTCTGTATCTTTTTAAGGCCGGAAATACTGAACCGCTCGCTGTCGCGGCTGTACGTGAACATGAGATAGCAGTCCTCTCCCCCGCAGCGCACCTTGCTGCGGTATTCGACCGAGGAGGCGGAGGAGCTGACGATCTCCGTTGACAGCGGCACTCCGTCAAGCGCTATCCACTTCCCGTCAAATTCGTTCACAAGGCTGCCCTCGCCGTCCGCGACGATATATTCGTCGCGCCCGTAATATGTCACGGTTTCAAGCGCTTCGTCATAATACGCAAGCTCAAGCGAACAGCCCTGTATCATGCTCATGAGCTTTTCGTCCACCGGAACGGACCATAAGCCCTCTCCGATAACGGGGTCAATATGCTCTATCCCGCTGAATACGCTGACATCAAGCACCTCCGGCTCACGGCCGGAAAGCTCCGCGGCGTATTCGCTCATCTCCTCGTTGAGGCAGCCTGCGATCTTATAGTAATAAAGGGCGCTTACGTTCTCATCGGGGCATATGTCGTATATAAACTCCATACATCCTATCAGCCCGCCGAGAGTGCTTGTTTCGACGGGGACGAATACGGAAAGCCCCTGCGAATCGGCAAGAGCAGCGCTTTCCCTGTGGTAAAGAACTGCCTCTCTGAGCAGCGTCCGCACTTCCTGCGCCTCGTCCGGATATGTATCGTCGAGCAGATCCATATAGCCGCCGAGATCGACGGCGTTGACGCGGTCGTAAACGTAGCTTCCGTAGCGGGTCGCGCTGCCCGCCTTGCGGCCGATGTCGGCAAGAACGCCAAGGTCGCCTGCGGCGTCCCTCAGCTGCGCCCGGCACAGCTTGCAGTATGCCTCATATGCCAGCGCGGCCTTGTGAACGTCCGTTACGGACATCGTGACCTCCTGATTGCCTATGAGACTGCCGAGGTTCGCGTTGAATGTCATATAGTAGTCGATGTAGGAATCCGCTATCGCACGGCCGACCTGCGCGGCGTTCATCGATGCATCGTCGGTCATTGCACGGAGCCACGCGCCGTAATCCCAGCCGTCGCCCGGCTCAAGCTCCTCGCTGGCGACGAGATATTCCGCAAAGCCGTCAAGACTATGCGCGACCTCGGCGGAGGCCATAAGGCAGGCGTCAAAGCCGATTATGTCGTATGCGGGAGCAGCCGTATCGGGGGCATATACCGCTTCAAAAGCCCCGCGCAGATCTTCGAGAGAAAGACCGGAGGAGAAAATGCTGTCATATCCGAACCCGGCCGCGCCGCTGCCGTGATCCCAGAGAATGAGTATCCTATGGTCGGCGGGATAATTGCCGTCGCAGAAGCGCATGAACTGCGCAAGCGTTTCCGGCGAACAGCTGTCCTGAAGCGGGAGATTCGACACTTCGGAGAAAACGCCGTCCTTATAAAGAAATCTCTGCGTCTTGTTGGGATTGACCATGGAATTTGTCCAATGCGTCGCGCCGCCGGTCTGGATGACGATGGAGATGTTGCTGCTCCACACGTCGGAGGTCATTTCGTATATGTCTGCGGACGCCGCGCCCATGCCGGAGGCAAGCACAACGTCCTCTGTCACATAGGTGCTGGAGGAAGAGAGCGGGACGTTGGGCTTGTAGAGATATTCGGGCATTTCAAGTCCGCTGCGTTCAAGCTCACCGATAAAGGTGTCCAAATAGCCGAGACGCCGTTCCTGCGTGCTTACGCTGTTTTCATAGCTGATGCCGGAGGTCATGGCTCTGGTAAGGTCGGAAAGATCGTTTTCGTCCTGATCCTCAAGGTTGGAACCGACCATGTAAACATATATGCCCCATGTGTCGTCCTTCCCGTAAGGCTCCGACGCGTCTATGCGCGCACTGCCCTGTCCGTCGAGCGGGGACATTTCATATATGGTTTCCTTATCGACGGGTCTGCTTTCAAGCTTTTCAATGTAGCTCATGAGAAGGGAAGCGGCAAGGTCGGAGTCGAGAAACGCCGGAACGCCTATCTGAAGGACAAGAACCGCTATGACAAGCACGGCGAGCAGCTTTTTCAGCCAGAAATTCCATGCCTTTACGAGCAGCGGCGCATCCTTATAGTATTCCCTGCGCACGGCGCGTTTAGCGGCGCGGCGCTGCTTCTTCGCCGCTTTCCAGCGCTGACGGCGGGTGGTCTTTGGCTGCTGCACCTCCGCTCCTGACGCTTCGGGCAAAGGCTCTCTGTCTTCCTTCATTGCACACACCTCCGTGACAAAAATCAAAAAACCTTATTAAAGTAATTTTAATCCATATCCGAACGGCAGTCAAGCGGTTTGTACTTGCCTGACTGCATGATTGCGGCTCTTTGGCAAAAGGGCTGCACTGCACTCCTGATTTCGGAAAACTTGTCCGCCGTCAGGCGGAAATTTTTACACTTTATCT
>OIZL01000400.1_pt1 | contig 33346 bp, 30 predicted proteins | sample 1588541 | NCBI WGS metagenome assembly OIZL01 (sample SAMN03283285) | human gut metagenome | biome: human-associated habitat; material: feces | host: Homo sapiens | place: Peru | collected 2012 | reverse complement strand
CAAAAAAATGCAGACTGTGTCTTTTTTGACTGTCTACATTTATTTTATCACTTCATAACATGCTTATTTTTCTTTATTTTATCACTAAATAGTGTACTTTAATCTCATTTATGCTATAATTAATGAAAGGAAAGTGATAACATGAAAGTAATATTTATAAAAGATTTAAAAAAACAAGGAAAATCTGGAGAAATCAAAGAAGTATCTGATGGTTATGCAACTAACTATCTAATAAAAAATGGCTATGCCGTTAAGTATACAAAGACTAGTAATGAAAGATTAAGAGAGGATATTAAAAACAAACAACAAAAAGAATCTGAAGATATCAAAAAAGCCGAAGAAACAAAAGAAAAACTATCTAAAGAAAATATCATCTTTGAGGTAAAGGCAGGTACAAATGGCAAGACGTTTGGTAATATTTCTACCAAACAAATTGAAGAAAAATTAACAGAACTTGGTTATAACATTGATAAGAAAAAAATAAAAACAGATTCAACATTAAATTTACTTGGAGCTCACTATGTAAAAATTGAACTTCATAAGCAAGTTATTGGAGAATTAAAAATTACTATTAAAGAGAAATAATACAAACGGCTAAGTTATAATTAGCCGTTTTTCTATATCTAAAAACAATATATTTTAATAAGAAATATATTTTTTAACCCTATAATAATGACATATTTTTTAATTTATAGTATAATCATATATAAGAAGTCATGTAAAAAAACAAAGGTAGGTGAACACATGAATAAAGGATTACCCAATAATATAGACGCTGAAAAAGCCCTTATTGGTTCACTGTTTTGGTCTAGATCTTCTCTTCAAAAAGGTTGTGAAGATATTGAAAAAGAATACTTTTACCTAGATAGCAATGCTAAAATATTTGAAGTAATTAAAGATCTTTATCAAAAACAAGTTCCTATAGATGCCAATACCGTTACAACTGAGTTAATAGATTGTAATATTTTAAATCAAGTAGGTGGAGTAGAGTACCTTGCCGAAATAGTTAATAGTGTAGCTACTGGTGCTAATATTGAGTATTATATAGATATAGTAACAGAAAAATACACTCTAAGAAAACTTATTGAAACCGCTACTTCTATTGAGAAAAAAGCCTACGAGAACGAAGTTGATGTTAGTGAAGCTGTGGACTTAGCCGAAAGAGAAATTTTAAACGTTGGCAAAACAAGACGTACAACTGAATTTAGAAAAATACAAGATGTATTAAATAAAACCCAAGATGATATTGAACAATTAGTAAAAAATAAAGGACGTATTACAGGGTTAACTACTGGATTAAAAGATCTAGATAACATCACAGAAGGCTTGCATGAAACACAATTAATAATTATAGCAGCTCGTCCAGCCGTTGGTAAAACTGCTTTTGCTCTAAACATTGCTACCGCTGCAGCTAAAGCTACCAAGAAAAACATAGCAATCTTTTCTCTAGAAATGCCAGCAGAACAATTAGTAATGAGAATGATTAGTTCACTAGGACAAGTAGATAGTAAAAAACTTCAAACAGGACGCCTAGAAACCGAAGATTATCGTCGTATCAATGAGGCAATGAGCCAACTAGCTGATACAAATATATATTTTCATGATGGAACAGCCACAACTGCTAGTGAGATTCAAGCCAAATGTCGTCGTTTATCAACACAAGGAGAAGGTCTCGGTTTAGTAGTCATTGACTACCTACAGTTAATTGATTCATCTGGAAAATATCAAGGAGCAAGACAACAAGAAATATCTGAAATTTCCCGTAAATTAAAAACAATGGCCCTAGAACTAAATGTTCCAGTAATAGCCTTGTCACAGTTATCAAGAAATGTTGAAAAAAGGGAAGATAAACGTCCAGCCTTAAGTGACCTACGTGAATCAGGTGCTATCGAACAAGATGCCGATATTGTAGCAGCTCTTCATGCTCCAGAACAAGATGTTCCTCAAACAGACGATTCAATACCATCTCCAATTCAATTAATCATTCTAAAACATCGTCAAGGACCAACTGCTACCATTGATATGTTATTTAAAAAGAAAACATCAACCTTCTTATCATTAAAAAAGGATGGTGGACCAAATGAAAAATAAAAAGTGGACCTTCAGTGTAATACTAGTAGTCATCCTATCAATATTAAGCATCTTTCTCCTAGGATTCAAACTAACTACAAACAAAACACCAAGAGAAGTCTATGTTGTATATCTAGAAGGCCAAAAAATAGGTACAGTCAAATCTAAAGATGAATTTGATAATTATATTAATACTCAAGAAGAGAAATTAAAAGATAAATATAACGTAGATAAAATATATACCCCTAAAGGCGTTGAAATAAAAAAAGTAATTACTTATAAAGATAAATATAATACTAATGAAGAGATATATAAAATGCTAGTAGATAAACAAAACTTTACAGTTAAAGGAATAATTGTTAATATTGAAAAAGAATTATCTGATAATGATGAAGAATCAGATAAAGAAAAAAATAAAACAGAAAATATCACTATCAACATTATAAATAAGTCTATCTTTGATGAAGCTGTTGTAGATATTGTAAAAGCCTTTGTAGATGAAGAAGAATATACCAAATTTATGAATTCTACACAAGAAGAAATTGTAGATACTGGAGAATTAATAGAAAATATCTATATTAAAGATAAAATTACCTATAAAGAAGGATATATATCTACTGATGAAGAAATATTTACCGATAAAGGTCTCTTAACTAAATACTTATTATATGGTACTGAAGATGAACAAGATACATATATTGTTAAATCAGGAGACACAATTGAGTCTATTGCAACAGCTCACAAACTAAACAGCCAAGAATTCTTAATAGCAAATCCATCGTTTACTAGTGTTAATAACTTATTATATGAAACCCAAGAAGTAGTAGTAGGTCTAATTAATCCATTAATAAACATTGTTGTAGAAAAGCACTCTGTTCAAGATGAACCATCTAAATTTACTACAGAAATAAAATATGATGACGAACTAGTAATAGGATATTCATACGTTGAAAGAGAAGGCGAGGATGGTCTAGATAAAGTAACTCGTAAATATCAATATATTAATGGACAATTAGTAGACGTTGCCCTAGTAAGTAGTGTTGAAATAAAACCTTCAGTAAGTAAAATACTTGTTAAAGGTGATAAATACGTTCCAAATGTCGCAGACCTATCATATTGGGCATGGCCAACAAATACTCCATATACAATAACTACATACTATCAATATCGTTGGGGATCATTTCATGCAGCTATCGATATCTATGTCGGCTTTGGTTCTCCAATATATGCCGCTAATAATGGTACTGTCCTTGCGGTAGGCACTGGCTGTATCCGTGGAGCCACAGGATGTAATGGCACACGTGGTAATTATATAATTATTAATCATAACATAGGTGGATATCATACACAATACATGCACTTAAATACCGTATTAGTAAGACCTGGACAAACAGTAGCCCGAGGCCAAAAAATAGGTACTATGGGTAATACTGGATACGTTGTTCCAACTCCTGCTTACGGATCATCATCTTATGCTGGAACACACTTAGACTTTGGAGTATGGATTGGTGTTCCATATGCCGGCGGATACACCATTAATCCATTTAATCTATACTAATGAAAATATGTGTATTATCAAGCGGTAGTAAAGGAAATACTACCTATATAGAAACCCCTAATGCTAAAATACTAATAGATGCCGGTAATAGTAGTAAATACATCCTAGAAAAACTTCGAGAGTTAGGAGTAAACCCTGAAGAAATAGATGCCATCCTAATAACACATACTCATGTAGATCACGTAAAAGGCTTACCTGTACTATTAAAAAGAATAACCCCATGTGTTTACATGACAGAAAAAATGCATCCATATTTAGACTATATAGAGAATTATAGCATAATAGATAAACCATCCTTTTATATTAAAGATATTTATGTAGAAACTATCAAAACTTCTCATGATACCGAAGATTCTCTAGGATATATTATCAATAACCAAAATAAATCAGTAGTGTATATTACAGATACAGGTTATATTAATCATAAATATTTTAATATATTAAAAAATCGTGATATCTATATAATGGAAAGTAATCACGATGTAGAAATGCTCAATAATGGTAAATATCCATTTGAATTAAGACAACGAATCCTATCAGATAAAGGCCATTTATCTAACTATGATTCTGCTAAATATCTTTCAAGATTCATCGGAGAAAAAACTAAATATATCCTTTTAGCCCACTTATCCGAAGAAAACAATACCAAAGAATTAGCATATAATACCCTAACAAATCGTCTAGAAAAAAGCCATATAATTATGAATAATATAATAATTACTAATCAAAACAAAGAAACTGAACTAATTAATATCTAATAGTTCAGTTTTCAAATGTAAATACCATGCACCCTTGCAAAATATTCAATTATATGGTATCTTATATTTGAACCAAAGAGAAAATATAACATAAAATATACAAGGAGGTAATTATGCCTAAAATTAAAATTGAAGGAAACCATGAACTAAGTGGTACTATCACTGTTGGTGGAGCAAAAAATAGTGTAGTAGCTCTTATTCCTGCTGCAATCCTTTGCGATGAAACTGTAACAATTAGCAATGTTCCAAATATAACAGACGTTGACGATCTTGAAAAAATATTATTACACTTAAATGCTAAAATTGAGCGCAGTCCTGGTACTGTAGTAATCAATTCTAGTGATATTATAAATAAAGAAATAACTCAAGAATTATCTAAAAAATTACGTGCCTCATATTACTTTATGGGAGCTCTTCTCGGTAAATTTAATCGTGTTGAAATGTATTTTCCAGGGGGCTGTGCTATTGGAGCAAGACCCATTAATCTTCACTTAAAAGGCTTCGAATCCCTTGGAGCTACCATTACTGAAGAAGATAATCATTTTATCATAGAGGCCAAAAAACTTCATGGTAATAATATTTATTTAGATTTTCCAAGTGTTGGAGCTACAATAAACATTATGTTAGCAGCAGTTAAAGCTAAAGGTAAAACTGTCATTGATAATGCAGCTCAAGAACCAGAAATAGTAAACATTGCTACTTATTTAAATAATATGGGAGCTAAAATAAAAGGAGCTGGTACTAGTACTATTACTATTATTGGTGTAAAACACTTACATAAATGCTTTCATGAAGTAATTCCTGATCGTATTGAAGCCGGTACTTATCTAATTATTGCATCCCTTCTAGGAAAAAATCTAAAAATTGATAATATGATACCTAATCATCTAGAAGCCCTAATTGCCAAATTAACAGAATCAGGTGTTGAGATGCAAATAGGTCTTGATAATATCATTGTCAATGCCAAGAAAAAATATCTTGCTACCGATATTAAAACATTAGTATATCCAGGCTTTGCTACAGACTTACAACAAATAATGGCAACCTTTTTAACCCAATGTAAAGGCCGCAGTGTTATCGAAGAAACCATTTATGAAAATCGCTTTCAAAATCTAGAATATTTAAATAAAATGGGAGCCAAAACTAAAGTAAAGAAAGACAATCGTAAAGCCATCATCAAAGGTCCTACCAAACTAAAAGGTACATGTGTCTCAGCAACTGATTTGCGTGGTGGAGCATCCCTTTTAGTAGCAGCTCTAATTGCTGAAGGTACTACCACTATTGATAATGTTGCATATATCCTACGAGGATATGATAAAATAATTGAAAAATTAACTTCTGTAGGTGCTAAAATAGAATTAATATAATATTATTAAGTAGTGATACTTATGAAAAAAATAATAATTATATTATTCTTTTTTCTATCATTCTTCATGTGCTATCTTATCTATAAACTAACTGAAGATGATAAATTATATTTTACCTCTCTAGGAGACACTATCTCTATAAATGATTTTTCTACCAATATTAACAATATATCTACATATAACACAGTATTTACTGATAAAGATTGTCATTTAACAGATCTCCTAAACACCTTAAAATATAATCAAGAAAAAGAATTAGATGGAGTATCAATTTCTCTTCATCAAATTCTAAAAAAAACAGATATTCTAATTCTCTCTATAGGCATGAATGACATCTATTATAAATTAAATGATAATACTAAAGACATTTATACATATCTAAATACAATGCTAAATAATTATGATACCATTCTCGAATACATTAATCATTATGATTATCAAGAAGTATATGTATTAGGATACTATAACATTACTAGTAGTAATCAAGATATCTATACATATATAAATTATAAACTAGAAAGAATGTCAAAAAAATATCATTATACCTACCTAAATTTAAACAAAGTATTGCACAATAATCCCAAATACCTAGAAAAACCAACCACTTTTTACTTAAATAAAGCCGGAAAACAAGAAATAATTAAATTAATAGTTGAAAATTTAAAAAATAATTGATATAATATAAAACGATATTTATTACTATGACTTAATTTTAGTCATGGCGAAAGGAGAATAAAGATGAAGAAAAATATACATCCAAACTATGTTGAATCAACAGTAACTTGTGCTTGCGGAAATACATTCAAAACCAAATCAACTAAAGAAAATATAAGCGTTGAAGTATGTTCTGCTTGTCACCCATTCTATACTGGTACACAAAGCAATACTGCAAGAAAAGGACAAGTAGATAAATTCAATAAAAAATATGGCTTTAATAAATAATTAAATTAAATATAAACAAAGACCCAAAAGGCTTTGTTTTTTCTTTACTTTTAAAACAAACCTATGATATAATTAAAATGGTGATATAATGAAAAAAGTAGTAAAAAGTATTATAATAAGTCTATATGTATTAATAACTATAATAGTGACATACTGCCTATTATCATATAATAAATATAATGTTGCAGAATTTAAAAATAAATACTTATTAATAACAGAGAACAAAGAATATAATTACAAGAAAAGTGATTTACTAATTATCAAAAAAACAAACAACTATCAAGTTGGGGATGCAGTTTTTTATTATGATATATTTTCATCACCAACAGTAAAAGTAAAGATAGATAAAATTAAAGATATTTCAAAAACGGCATCCGATATATACACATATACACTAGAAAACAATGAAAATTATAGTAGTGATAGTTTTCTCGGTATAACCAAAGACACCAAAGCCTATACTATCTTAGGAACAATCTATAGTATCTTAACTTCAAAAATTGGTTACCTAATCATAATTATTTTACCTATATTAACCGCTTTTGTATATGAAATATATGCCATAATAAAAGAAATAAAAAAATAGGATAATAGATATATGAAGAAATTATTAAAAAACAAAAAAAACATTTATATAATTTTAGGTATAACATTTATTATTTTTTCTATAGGAATCACACTAGGAAGATATATCTATAACGATATAAGAGATTTTTATTTAGCCAGTAAAAGTTTTTACTTTAATAGCGATAAATTGACACCCCTAAGAGGAATATATCAAATAGATAATTGGTCTGGTGTAGACACCTATACCTTGACTATAAATCTTAATAACATAAAAAATAATCTTGTTCATGCTGAAAGTGATATTGAATACGAAATAAATTATACCTGTTCAAATAATGCTAATTGTTCTGTAAGTAAAACACAAGGTATTCTTTATTCAGAAAAACAAACTGATTATTTCAGTGCAACGATATCTCCTAATACCGCCTTAACAAACAAAGACGAAGTATGGATTGAAATTGTTGCTAAAAGTACATATCCTTATAAAAAAACTCTTAGTGCTCGTTTCATATTAAAAGTAGGTATTCCTGGTATTTCATACTCCATATTTGACGAAGCAAAGAGGCCATATTTTGATTTAAGTGTTACCAATACCACTGACTATTACCTTGTCAAAGAAGCGTTTGGCATTTATTCAATAAATCAAAGAATAGATTATAATACATATATGAGTTTAAGCGATAACGATAAAGCAAAATGCGCTTTACCACTAATAACATTAACCTTTGATCCCCAAGTAGTTATCTTAGACATGACAAATACTGCTTATCTCAATGCCGAGAGCTATACAACTATTCAAATAAATAACCATAGTTATGTCAATAGTATAAGCTTTCGTATTGCCCTAGAATCTAGTGAAGCAGTAAGATTTTATAAAGCCAATGCAAATGCTGATTATACCTATCCAATAGTAAATGAAACATCAATAGTAAATTTCGCATATACCCAATAAAGAGGTGATACCATGTCCAGTAATATTTCTAAAGATTATATTTCTTTTTCTAAAAAGAATATTATTACTTATGCCAAAATGATCTTAGAAAAACATTATCAAAAAGAATATTTTAATACTCTATTAGATACATATATATGCGTAAGGTATTATAATTCTTATGAAGATATTTATAAAACTCTTGGACCAAACATTAACTATTATTTAAAAAATAAAGTCATAGAATTAATAAAAGAACATCCTGATAAAAACAAAAAAACAATTGAAAATAATTATCTTGTATTTAAATATATATTATATTTAGATAATGTTATAGAACTAGAATCACCAAATGAATTAGTTTTAGATATAGTAAATTTTCGTAAAAAAGAACTTCTAATAGATAATAATGATAATTTTACTAAAGAATTTCTAACATTAGTAAAAACCAACGAAAAAAGAAAAAAACATTATTTAGAAGCATTAAATAATAATATCTTTAATCTAAATATCACAAAAACCAATCAAAAAAACACTTTTTTAATAAATTTATCATATCACATAACCTTTCCTAAAATATATAGTGAATATTCAATTAATAAAGTATATAATAGTGGTATTATCAATGAAGATAAAATATTTATAACATATCATTTAGTAAATAAACAAATCTTATCCAATAGCATAAAAGGAATATATAATCAAAATTATATAGTAGATTTTCCCCTAACAATTTTTGATAAAAATGAAAAAATAACTCGCTTATTAAATACAATCAATGAAGAAATTGTAAAAGAACATATTATTTTAAGTATAGGTTATAATAATTACCTAACTCATAAAGAAGAAATTCTAGCTTATATAAAAGAAGGGTATAAATTTGCTGTTGAATTAGATGAAACGTTTGATTACAAAGAAAAAAGTAAAATATGGTTAGATATTTTTACATATATTATTATCAATACCCCATCATCATATAGTTTAGATGAAGAAAAAATAATAATTAAAAAGTAGTAGGTGAAGTATGGATACATTTTTTAGATTCTTATATGAATTTCTTTCTCAATTTTTTTCCGGATTTATATCATTCTTTATAGGAATAAAAAACGGAATTATTAGTATGTTTAACATTCCTAAATACATATCAATCGTAGGATTTTACAAAGATGATTTTAATACTCCTGAGTGGATACTCGTATCTATTGCAATAATTATTCTTATTGCTATTGTTGGCGGAATAATATTTCTAATATATTTTTTAATAAGAAAATATATTCGCTTTCATAAAACAATTGTAGAACAAGAATCCCTTCTAGAAGAAGTAGCAGAATTAAATCAACAAGTAGCTACCCTAATGGAAGAAAAAGAAAGAATCTTAGCAATGAAAGTATCGCAGTTGGGATTAAAACCAGGAGAAGACTCTGAAATAACTGAAGAATCGCCACAAGAAGAAGTAGACACAACAACTAGCAGATTCCCTAAATTAACTGCTGTAGATAATGAATATGCAAACTATAAAATAGTTAACTATAATAATAGTTTTACACTAGAACAACTAGTAGAGAACTTTCGTAATTTTGCAGCCTCACACCTTGGATTGTATTACAAAAGTGAGATGATACGCTTGTTTATAGCAGCTTTAGCATCAACAAAATTAGTAATATTACAAGGTATTTCTGGTACAGGTAAAACCTCCTTAGCTTATGCATGGGGAAAATTTTTAAAACATGACTCATGTGTTGCCTCAGTACAACCATCTTGGCGTGACCGCACCGAATTATTCGGATATTTCAATGAATTTACCAAAAAATTTAATGAGACAGATGTTTTAAAAGAAATATATCAAGCAGGATATACAGATGATATTTATACGGTAATACTCGATGAAATGAATATTTCACGTGTTGAATATTATTTTGCCGAAATGCTATCAATTCTAGAAATGCCTAACAAAGATGAATGGATTGTTGAACTAGTATCTAGTGCATGGCCTGACGACCCTAAAAATATTATTGAAGGAAAACTAAAAATTCCTGCTAATGTATGGTATATAGGAACTATCAATAACGATGACTCGACATTCATGGTAACCGATAAAGTATACGATAGAGCAATGCCATTAGACATCAACGACAAAGGACAAGTTTTTGACGCATTAGATATTGATGCTCAAGACATAAATTATACTTATCTTGAAAACCTATTTAACGAAGCAAGAGACAAAAATCCAATATCAGAAGACACCCTAAGTAAAATAAATGAAATGGATGATTATGTAATTAAACATTTCCGTATTGCCTTTGGTAACCGTATTGTAGCTCATATGAAAAAATTTGTTCCTGTATATGTTGGTTGTGGTGGCGATGAAATAGATGGTGTTGATTACTTTATTGCTAGAAAAATTTTAAGAAAATTTGAACAATTAAATATATCATATATCAGAGATGAAATAGATGGCTATATTGAATTTCTTGACAAAACCTTTGGAAAAGGAAAAATGAAAGAATGTGAGGAATATCTTTTAAGACTAAAAAAACTAACCTAGGAGGTGAAACATGGACGAACTTGGAATTATTAATCTATACGAAGAATCATCCAAAAACAAAAATAAAGAATTTATTGAAAATGTTAATTCTAATCTACGCGTCATAACAAATTATGACAAAACTAGTTGTAGCTTCGAATGGCTTGATATTATGGAAGATACCATTAAGTATTTAGATAACATCCTAAGAAATCCCAACCGTTTTATTATTAATGAAGAAGATATAGTTAAAGTTGAATTAGCAAGAAGAGTAACCGTAGAAAGTATTAAACATCTTTCAAGAAATACTAATTTAATTCAAGATATAGATAAAAAAACCGGTGATGTAAAGCCTTCAAAAATATTAAACATTAATAAAGAAGAAAGCTTTAATACCTATGAAAATCGTTTTATATATAGTTTGATAAAAAATATGCAATTCTTCATCAACAAAAAGAAAAGAAACATAGATAATATTTCAATGTCTTCTAAAAACAACAAATCAATGGAATATAATGCAACAAATAGGGTAGGTAAAGAAAAAATAGATGTCTCTTTATCAATTAACTCTAAAATAGAGGAAAAAAGTGATAACAAAAAAAATGGTGAATTATCAATTCCCGAACGAATTGAAAAAATTGAATTACAAATTTCCGATTTAACCTGTTCACAAGTTTACCAAAACATAGATAAATTACATATTACTTTAGTAACTTCGCCCATAAAAAAAACTAACGTAATTTTAAAAAACGTTAACTTTCAATATGCTGTAAAACTATGGAATTATCTGCAAGAACATTATGAAGAAGAACCGCTAAGAGAAAAAGAGAATAAAGATTATCAAGAAAATGGTGAATTAAAACAATTAATAGATGAATCATTTCTCCTAGATTACCTAGTATTAGATTCAATAAATAAAAAAGATAAGAAAAAAGATAAGAAAGAAGAAATTTCAGAAAAACTAGTTGATAATATGATAGAAAAAGTAATGCGTCTTGATGAAACAATAGATGAAGAAAAATTAAAAGAACTAGTCGGAAAACAATTTAGCATTATTAAATATAAAACAGTAGTAAATGAAAAACAGATTGAAAAAATATTTAGAAAGCATTTGGACAAATATTTAAAAGTCATAAACGAAATAAAAATATAAATGGTGATAATATGATAGAAAAAATAAAGAATAATAAGGTATTAAGGATCCTAGCAATGATTATTAAAGCAATTATTTCCTTCTTTATCATTATAGTTGTTAGTATAATCTTCATTCAAAGAATTTCTGATAATAAATTAACACTTGGAGGATATAGTATTTATACTATAATTACTGAAAGTATGGTTCCTAAATACAATGTTGGAGATATGGTAATAGCCAAAAAAATTCCTATTACAGAACTAAAAGTCAATGATGATATAGTATATCTTGGTAATAAAAACGACTTTGCTGGTAAAATAGTTACCCATCAAATAATTGAGATAGAGAAAAAAGGAAACGAACTTTATTTTCATACCAAAGGAATCGCCAATATGATTGAAGATCCTCTCGTAGAAGAAAATCAAATATTAGGAAAAGTTATTATGAAAGGAACTATTTTAAGTTTAATCAGTAAAATAGTTAATAATCCATATGGTTTCTATTTTGTGATTTTTGTTCCTTTTGCCATTCTTCTAGTTATGGAAATAATAGATTTTATTGAAGAAAAAAAAGAACGAAAAGAGTAGGTGAAGTATAGTGCCACCAAGGAAAAGAAAAATCTTTAAAAAAGTAAGATTAAGAACTATCTTTTTGCTTGCAATAACCTTAGCTTCCAATAGTTTTGCCTGGTTTATATATACTACTAAAGTATCTAGTAGTATTACAGCAAAAGTAAGGGAATGGAATGTAACCTTTGATATAAATGGTGCTGTAGTAGAAAAGATAATTGAAATGAATGTTGATTCATTATATCCTGGAATGCCTACTTACTCACAAACCCTAACTGCTTCAAATAGTGGTGGAGCAAAAGCAGAAATTACATATGAAATAGTTAAAGCAGACGTGCTAGGCACAGATTTAATGGCTTTAGGGTATGATAACAATCGTCTCTTTAATTATTTAGCCAATAATTATCCCTTTTCCATCACATTAACTGTATCTAACCCCATTATTAATTTGCATAGTGAAGAAAACATTACTATTAGTGTATCTTGGCCATATGAATCAGGAGATGATGAAACAGATACCTATTGGGGTACAGAAGCCCACGCATTTCACACGGCAAACCCTGATACTCCAAGTATTAGTCTTATCATAAAGATAACTGCTTATCAAATAAATGAATAAAATACATTGCCAATTAATATATAAAAATAAATGATCTAAAGAGTGCTATAAGCATTCTTTTTATATTGATAAATTTATCAAATAAAAATAACATTGATATTTCAACGTTATTTTTATTTAACAAAAAGATAATCATAAAAGATTATACTACTTGTTTAAAATTCATTTTTACATCAATAAGTGCTTTACCAGTACTATTGGTAGCCGAAGTATCTTGAAGATTATCCATCACAGAACCTTCACCATCATTCCACATAATATAGACTCTTATAGTAATAACATTATTATTATCACGATGTAAAACCGTATTTTTAATTATCTTATTATCACTTGCAAAATCAATTGTATTCCCTCCATCTATACTATATTTTGTAGCAATTAAATCTTTAACAATACTATTTTCATTAACACCAACTTCAATTTTATACTCAAAAGAAACATCAGCCTCTCTAGCATCTATTATTAAATCAAAATATCCCTCGCTAGTAGGAGCTATAATATTTTCTGCCATGTTCTCATTTCCAGGAAAAACTGGATTTATAATCATTTCAGCAGTACTGTTGTTTCTAATGTCTTCATTATTAACTAATATTTTCCATCTAGCAATAGACATAGTAGCTCTCTCATCAGCACTAGATACATATTTTGCATATGATTCTTGAATAAAAAATAAACATAATAATAAAGAAATAAACCCTAATATAATTATTATATACTTTTTCATATATCCCTCTCTATAATAAAATTATATCATACTTAAAATTAATATGCAATTTACTCTTGACAAATAAATTAAATTGCTTTTTACAAAATAGAATATCTTAGTGTAAAGCATCCTTGTTTTTATTGTTTAATTAAATATAAAATGCTAGAATGAAATTAAGTAAAGGGTGTTGACTATGGCAAAAGAAGTAGTAGTAAAGGCTAGCACAATTGCAAAAAGAAAAAAAAGATATCAAAAGACAAAACTAACAATATCAATAGTTTTACTAATTTTAATATTTTCATTTATTATTTTAAGTGTCATCTATAAAGGTGGTCGATTTACAATAACCCTTGACCCAAGACTTTCTACAGATAATCGAATAGTAATTTATGAAGACAACGAAATCAAAGAAAGCAAAAGAAAACTTGTAGCAAGAGATCTTGATTTTATGGATAATATTTCTATTGACTGGATACCACAAAATATTGATACAGAAGCCAACGGCTCACATAATGGTGAAAACTATATTGCTTATACTTTCTATATTGAAAACGAAGGAGAAGAAACAATTAATTATTGGTATATGGTATTAATAGATGATGTAATTAAAAATGTAGATGAAGCTGCAAGGGTTATGATATATAAAAATGGTGAAAAAACAGTATATGCTAAAACCAATTCCCTAACTAATGAAGCCGAAAAAGATACTAAACCATTTTTTTCTAAAGACAAAGCCGTCGTAGAGCAAAGAAAACGTTTTGCTCCTGGTGATGTTGACAAATATACCATAGTAATATGGCTTGAAGGAGATGATCCTGATTGCACCGACAACATTTTAGGAGGAGAAATAAAAATGCATATGGAAATTAGAGAGGAGTATTATGAAACAAAAGAAAACGAATAAAAAATATTGTAAATCTAAAAAAAATTATCGTCAAGAACGAAAAAATCGATTGTTTTTTCTAATGATTCTACTATTAATGACAACATTATCACTATCATTCACATCATATGCTTGGTTTAGTACCAATAGATTAGTAAGAGTAGATTTATTAGATGTTAACGTTAGAGCACAAGGTGGAATAGAGATTTCTACAGATGGCGCAAATTGGAAAGGTGCCATATCAGTATATGATATACAAGAAGCCAGAAATACTTATCCAACAAGTGTAAATCAAATTCCTAAAACACTTGACCCTGTTTCTACAATTGGTGAACTCGAAAATGGAAAACTAAAAATGTTCTATGGAACTGCTGAAAATGATCTATATGGCAATTACATTTTATCAGCCGAAAGAAGTATTGAAGAAGAATCATTTGATGAATTAAGTAATGGTACATTTATTACCTTTGATATATTTTTAAAAACTAATAAATCAAGTCAATTATATTTAACACCATTATCAAACGTTACATATAATGGAGAAGTATCTGTTGGAATTGAAAATGCTGTAAGAATTGCCTTCATCGAAGAAGGAAATGTACCAACAGGAACCAATCTTACAACAATTCAAACCCTCACCACCAATTCAAAAAACGATGTATATATTTGGGAGCCAAATTATAATACTCATACAATTCATGGAATTGCCGCAGCACGAGAGATATATGGTATAACTACAAGTGAAAATGGAGAAAGAATTCTATATGATGGCATTTCACGTCCAATAAGTTCACAATTAAAAATATATACCTCATCAGCTAAATCTACACTGTATCCTGATTATTTTGCTCCTGTAGAGGTTAATTATTATACTGAAAATTCATTTACCAATAATAAAGAAATATTTACTTTAAAAAGTGGTATTACTAAATATCGTGTCTATATGTGGATAGAAGGACAAGATGTTGACTGTGAAAATAATGCCTCAGTAGGTAATATAACTTTAAATTTACAATTTACAACCAATCCGTCGTAAGACGGTTTTTCTATTTCAAAAAACAACAAATTAATTTACATCAAAATTAATTTATGATATAATTATAATGAATAATTATACATAATAAAAATAGAAAAAAATTCAAAATACAATCACATATTTATAAGTATTATACCTATGTGCATACTTCTAATTAAATGAAAGGATAGTGTTTATAATGAAAAAATTTATTAATAAATTACCTAAAAATAAAATTAATAAATATCGTCTTTTAACACTATTAGTCATTACTTTAATTCTTATAGCTGGAAATATTGCATATACCATTACCTTTGGAGAACATACTATTGATTATGAAACAGATCCCGATTATATTACTAGTAGAGTATTTGAAAATAAAGTATATGTAAACGAGTTAGAATCGGATTATAATTATTATATGGGATTAAACTATACCACTAACGATGGCAAAATTCCTACCAAAATTAACAAAAATATTTATAGTGATAATAATCTTGTTCAAGTAAAAATTACGTATTCAAGTGATGATCTATCAGGAAATGTTGGTTATGTTTCTCTAACAGAAAGACAAGACACATATATATATTTTAAAACATATTATATTAACGACAATAATACAAAAGAAGACTTAACTGATGACTACATAGATATAGAATTAATAGATAATCCATTTACCGATAGACCAACGAACCTAGGATTTAATGGTTGGTTTACTAAATATCGTGGAGCCTTTTTAACATATAATAGTAATTTTTATGAGCGTTATGCTAAAATACCAGTAACTTATACAAATAATAAACCAGACAAAATTGATATTACATTTAATGCTAGCTGGATAGATGCTACAATTGTTAATGTAGAAACAAATTTTAATAATGCTATTAGTAGTCTTAAAACCGCTGGAATGCATCAAATAGAATCTGGAACTTATTATTTTAGTAAAGTAACAGTTGGTATGTGGGAAAGTTATGCAGGATATTATAATTCCTCTGGAGAATATCAAAATAGCGGAACATGTTATAGTTGGGGTGGTTGTACCTACTATAGAAGACTAGAAAATGAAACATTATATCAAAATGGTGAATATTATTTATTAATAAATGGCACCATGACAAGAGCAACAAGCCTTCCAACGCCTCCCATCTCTCCAACACCAAGTCAAGAATATGATAACGTTCATATGGCTAATTATTATCGTAAAGTAACTATTCCTAGATATGCCTCTATAATTGGCTACTATAACAATTTAGGAGAAATTCAAACCTCAGGAACATGTAATACCAATAGTGGTTGTACTTATTATGAATTAGTTCAATATTATGATTCTAATGGAAATGAAGAGATATATCAATCTAATTATGAGTATTATTATCTTACTACAAGAGATACTAATATTTTAGTATTAAATCGTGATATTAGCCAATCATGGCAAAATAATGGGAATTATCCATTTACCCTAACAAGTCTACACAATCATCAGAAATACAATGCTACCTGGAGAGTTGAATCCGCAATAAACTGTTATCAAGATACTACCATTGAAAATGTTACAATGTATTACCCTAATAACGTTAACACTATTTATAATCCACCCAACAATAATACAACAAGTGGAGTGCTTTATGGGAACTATAACAATGTTAAACTAGGTCGTGGTATAACTAGTACTAGAAATTATTATAATTTACGTTCTATTTTAGGAGGAAATAACAATAGTACTGGAAGCAGTGGAAATCCTGTAAAATATAAAGTAATTATTGAAAGTGGTCTATATAATTCAATTTCCTTATCTACAGGAGCTAACTCAAACAACTGGAGAATTAACACGGTTTATCTTAATAATAAAAGCATCTATGGTAATGATTATGATCGCGTTAATAATAATAACAATAATCTAAAAGTATATTATTGTGCCTCAGGTTCATGGGGTGGTAATGTTTATGCCAATACTAATAGTACTACTTCAAGTGATAAAATATTTGATTTAATTATAAAAAGTGGTAGTTTTGGTACTAGTAAACATGATTTATCAACAGGAATATACGTAGGAGGTAGATTCGGAGGTACTCAGTACGCTGTAAGACAAGTAATTGTTCAAGGTGGATATATTTATAACCTAATTGGTGGCCCAATAAGCTCTAGTAATCGTAATAATTATAACGATATATATATTTATGTAACAGGTGGCGAAATAGATGAAATAACTGGCGGTGCTGGTACTAGTGCTACCTATGGAAATCGTATCATACAAGTAACTGGTGGTACTATTAATTATAGTGTATTTGGTGGTTCAAACGGTGTTGATGGTAATGATGGTGACGGCACACTTAAAGGAAGTTCTTATTTATATATTGGAGGAAATGCTATTATTGGGAAAACCGAATATATTGATAACAACAATACCCTTTGGGGAGCCGAAAGTGGTAGCGTTTTTGGCAATGGTAATGGCAATTCATCTGTATCATCGATTGGTTCGTGTGATAATTCAACAATTATTGTTGATGGAAATGCTTTAATCAAAAGAAATGTCTACGGTGGTGGTAATTATGGAGCCACTGGAATAAGTAGTTCAAGCAACACATCAAATACCACCATAGCAATAAATGGTGGAATTATTAAAGGTGATGTTTATGGCGGTGGAAATAAAAATGGAGCGGGTTCTACTTCTAAAACAGCAAACGTAAACATCGAAATGAATGGCGGTGTCATCGCTGGCAGTATGTATGGTGGTAGTAACATCATGGGAACAATTTATGGCGCAGTTGATATAACTATGCTTGGTGGAGAAATATCAAATTCAATCTATGGTGGTGGAAAAGGTGGAAAAGATTCTACAAGCAACGGAACCTATGTAAAAAATGCCGTTAACATTACCATTGGTGATAATGCTAGCTCATATACTCCAATCATAAATAATTCGATATATGGAGGTAGCGCTTATGGAACAGTCAATGGCACAACTAATACTACAACCCTATCTAATAATGGAACAACATTAACTATTAATAAAGGTATAATAACTAATGTTTTTGGTGGTGGACAAGGAAATGATACATATACACCATACGTTTTAGGAAACATCAAAGTAACCATTAATGATGGACATATTACAAAAGTTTTTGGTGGAAATGATAAAAAAGGTACCCCTAATGGTAAAATAGAAGTTATTATAAATGGTGGAGAGATTAATGAAACCTATGGAGGTGGAAATGAAACCTCTGCCAAAGAAACAAATGTATATTTAAATGGTGGAACATCAACCTTGATTTTTGGTGGTTCTAATTTAACTGGAACAGTAAATACAAGTAATATTATCACTACCGGTGGAACTTCACAAACAATCTATGGTGGAAACAATCAAGGCGGAACAACAGGCATAACTAATGTAACTATTAATGGAGGCAACATTGGTACTGTCTATGGAGGCGGTGAAGCTACATCAGTTGAAAATAATACTAACGTAATAATATCATCCTCTGTTGATACCGTCTTTGGTGGCTCAAATATTCGTGGTAACATTCCAAAATCCAATATTACCATTAATGACGCAAATACAAAAAACGTTTATGGCGGAAATAATCAAGGTGGAACTACTACAGAATCAAAAATCAACATACTAGGAGGTATTCAAGAAAATGTCTATGGAGGCGGACTAAAAGCTGAAACTACTACAACAAACATATATGCCAATTCAGGATATATTAAAAATTTATATGGTGGTGGAAGTGAAGCAGGAGCGCCTACAACTAATGTATTTCTTGGTGAGTCTTCAATCAACAATGTTTTTGGAGGTTCAAATATCAGTGGTGATGTTGCAAACAGCTATATTACAAATACTCCTGGAGAAACATATAATTCTACTGATGTTCAAGTAACATACGGTGAAAGCACACAACACGACTCATCATCTACAGATTATATCTCATCGCAAGAAATAAGTGTAAATATTCAAAATAAAGGACCTAATACTATTACTAAATGGGATTTATACTTATTTACTAGTGAAGGATTTATTGCTAACAACTGGTCATCGGCCACTATTGAAAATACAAATGATGGATATCATATAAATGAAATAAATCAATATTATGGTACTAACACAATAAATAGCAACAACACATACCAGTTTTCATTTCATGTTCATTCAAATGTTTCTTATGAAGAATTTAAAATATATAATTATTATTTTATAGGAACTGATAATAATGGTAATAAATATACTACTTCTGCCAGAATTAATAATCTTTATGGTGGAAATAACGAAGGTGGTACTACTGAAAGTACCCATATTGATCTAACTAAAGGAACAATTAATAATTTATATGGTGGTGGCAATAAAGCCGTAACCAAAACTACTGATGTTAAAATATATAATACAACAATATTAAATGCTGCTTTTGGTGGTGGAAACGAAGCAAAAGTAGAAAATGCTAATATTAACTTATCCTCATCAACAGTAGGTACTACCTCAACAAATGGTGCTGTCTATGGTGGTGGAAACAATGCCGAGATAACCCAAAACGTTATTTTAAATACTGATAACAATACCATAATCAATGGAAACATCTATGGAGGAGGTAACTTAGGAGCTGTATTAGGAATAGCTAAAACAACCATTACTGATAGCAAAATAACTTCTTCAATCTATGGAGGAGGTAATAAAGCAAGTGTTGGAACCGCAAATAATACTAATAACAATGTTGTTGATTTAAGTATTACTAATAGTGAGGCTCAAAACATCTATGGAGGAGGAAATGCTGCCGGAGTAATTGGTAATACTCAAACTCATATTACATCATCTTCCATAACCGATTCTATCTATGGAGGAGGCAATGGTACAGATTCTATAGTACCTGGTGATACAACGGGCGAACAAAATCTTGCTAAAATCAATGGTAATGTAAAATTAATTGTTGACGAAGCTACAACTGCCAATAACATTTATGGAGGTGGAAACCTTGGAATGATTGTTGGTTCAACTGATGTAACTTTAAAAAAATCAACCGTAACTTCTTCTATCTACGGAGGAGGAAACGCTGCAATAGTTAATAACAATACCTATTTATTGGTATCATTATCTACCATTAACAACAGTGTGTACGCAGGAGGCAATGGTACTACTGCGATAGTAAAAGGAAATACTAACCTAGATATTGAAAATAACACAAATATAACAAACCATGTTTTTGGTGGAGGAAACGCTGCTGCTACTGGACAAACAAATATAGATAATTCAACAGGTATAGTTAATATTTCCGGAGCTACCATTGGAAAAAATATTTATGGCGGAGCGAATACCTCTGTATTGTATGGAATTACTACAGTAAACATTGGTAAAAACGCAGTAAGCAATAAAAATTTAATAACCTCAAATATAACCATTGGAGGAACCATCTTTGGTGGTGGTGAAGCAAATGCCAGTGGTAGTGAAATATATGATTTTAATTTCATTAGTGTTACAAAAGGAATTAATATAAACATTGATGCTTCCGAACATCAAGTATTTATAATTAATGGTTCCATCTTTGGTAGTGGAAATGCTTCATCAACCTCAGGTTATAGTTATATAAATATTAATAATTATGGAACACAAAACGATGTAAAAAGAAATATTTCTATCCAAAGAGCTAATATAGTTACCTTAAATAACTCTTATATGGAACTATCAGGAACTACTGATAGAACAAATGAATATTCAAACGTATTATTTACTCTTAGTAGAATTGATGAATTAAAAATCAAAAACTCTAGTTCTATTTATCTTGAAAAAGGTGCAAACTTAGTTAAAAAACTAAAAAGTAGTGTTGATATTGATAATATAGAAACAACTGCAATTGTTAATATAGATAACGAAGCCGGTACTTTTGAAAGAAATGTTAATAATAGAATTTATATGCTTGAAGGAGAAAACTTAAATATTGCAAAAAATGAAAGCGTAACAGAATATGGTGATGTATCTGGTATGACCTTCTTTGGTATGTACCGTCTAGACAGAAATGGCAATATAATAACTGCCTTGTATGATGATTATGCTTATGGTGCTCCTGCCTTATCTGGAGATATATATTACTTTACAGATGGTAGTTATGTTTTAGGAAAACATTTAACTAATCACGATATAACAAAAAATGGATTTTATTCAAACTATGGTAGTGAAGAGGGAGATAATGTTATAATTAAGTATATCGAACCCACACCAGCTGACTCTAATTTCTATATGTGGTCAATCGGTGAAGTTGTTGCATCATATGATGTAAATCTAACTGCATCAAAATATTCTACCTTAGGTACTCTAGAAGTTCCACTAATAAATCATGCTACCCCTAATACTACTTTTTCCATTCTTGGCGTTAATTTTAGTGAATTAGATCCTGGAATAAGTTTGATAGACTATAAAAACATTCCTAGAGTTGCTTCAAGTGGAGAAATAGCAGATACCGTCTTTGGTCTAAATATGAAAAGTGGACAAACAGGATGGTTAAATAATGGCAGCACTAATTTTATCACTGAAGGAGAAAACAATGTTACTGGCACAAAAGACTATATACGTGAAAATTTTAATAATGTACCAGCATTAGTATTCTATCTATATCATTCAAAAAACTTAACATCGTCAGGAGAAATGGGAAGTGTAACAATATCACTTGTTGCTATTACACCGATCGATGATTTAAATAATGAAGTAGAAAGAATAAATATAAACGTTTCATTATCTAGAGCACTATATAACACCAACGATTATGAAGGAACAATTACCCCAGGAAAAGAATATGAAATGTTTGCAACCAGTAATGTCGATATAACTACTAAAAGTAGCTTCAGCACCTATTACTCATTATATATGAATTCAGAGACCACTCCATATAAAACAGGTTATTACCGTAGCCTTGTATCATCATTTGTTTTACCTATTAATACAAAAATTACCATGATAGACTTGCATAATAAAGCTAATCCAGTATATTACTATTATGTAATTGATGAAAATGATTACAATCAATCATTAATAGAATTCGCTCAAAACAATAATAAAGAAACTTCATATAACTTATCAAAATTTATCAAAATGGGCAGTACAAGCATTAATAACAATTATAACGATGCTCTAGCTAATACAGCATATTATAACAATAAAATAGCTGAAGAAGAATTTATCTTTATGGTAGATTTTAAAGATAGCAATATAACTGAGAACAAAACAAATGAGACACTTTTGATTGAACTAAGAAATGCCGAACATCAAACATTAATTAGCGTTCTTGGAATAGAACAGCAAACTCTTAAATACAATTTATATGTTGATAGTGAATCTAGTATTGATATAAGTGGAAAAATCAGTAAAAATTCAATATATCTAGGTAATAGTACTAACTTAACGATAGATACTAATTTTGTATCAAGTCAACAATCAACTAATATCATCTATGATACTACTTTTGACAATGAAAAATTAGGTATTAAGATTTCCATATATGATAGTCATAATACTTTACTAAGTGCTCAAGATTTATTGGGAGCAAACTTTACATATCAAGGAAATACATATTATCCAAGATATGATGGTACTACCAGAATAAAAATTTCTGATAAAGTAGCTAATGCTCGTTCCAAAATAACATTTAATACAGGTACGAGTAAATTATCTACTGGAGAATATACCATAAAAATTGAATCATTTGGATCTTATGATGGAATATACTATGGCCCTACAACTACGAATCAAATGTTACTAAAATTAAACATTATTGCTAGTCCATATGGCCTATCTATAACTACTGCTGATAAAATGATGTTTGTCAATAAAGATACTGGTTTTACTCTAAACGATAACAATCTTTATGCATATAAAATAAACTATATTTCAGAACTAAACAGCCCTAATTTACACCTAAAACTAGAAAGAAGAGATTATACTAGTGTATATAGCAATATTTATAACGAAGTAGACTTATTAGATTATGTAACAGATAATTTCCAAAAAGTAGGAGAAACTAACGAATATATCCTAACAACTAACCCTGTATCTAACATTACTTATTCCTTACATTTTAAAGAAAACTTAATGACAGGAACTTATCGATTAGTAGTAAGTTTATATGATGACACAAATTATATTGGAGACGTATATCATTACATTATAATAAGATAGAAAGAAGGTAATTATGACCAAAAAAAATATTGAAGAATTAACTAATCAAGAATTACTAGAATTATATAAAGAAATAACAGATTTTATTAAATATTTAAATGCCGAAAAAGAGGGAAAATGATGAAAGAAGAATATATAAATAACATTAATACTCAAAAAGAAGTGTTAGCAGCTTTACCACAAAACAATTTAAAAAACACTAAAATCTATCAAGAAAAAATAGCTAAACTATTAGCAGATTATGAAAAAGATTTGATACTTCTTACGGAAGAAATAGTAAAAAGAAAAAAACAATATCTTCAATCAGAATCTCCATCTAATCTATCTTCGCTTGAAGAAGAAATCACTTCTTTAAAAAGCAAAAAGTTAATAATTAGTCCATATACATCCCCATATGAAAAAAGCGGTTTAGATATAATTTTATACAAACTAGGACATTACTACACAATTGATTTAACACTAGTTAATGAAAACATTCAAAAAGCTCTAAACATTTTTAAAAAAGCAGATATTATATTAACTAGTAAAGATTTTACTTATAGTTTCTATGCCAATAAATATTTAGAAAAAATTCTATCAATATCTCCTGATGACGATACATATAAAGAAGAGTTAAAACAATCTTTTGAAGATATTTACTGGAAATGTCCTGATATAATTAACCATATAACACTAAATTTCAAACACCTATATTATCTAAATGAAAAAAAATTTATTGCATACTATGAAAAAGAAAAGGCAATATTATCAACTGAGAATATTCCTCAAACATGTAAAAATCTAATCATTCAAAGAGATAATATTATTAATGAAAGCAAATATCTACTAATAAATAAAATTAAAAGTGGAGAAATTAATTCTAATGATTATACTAAAACAAAAATTAATAAAATAATTGAAGAATTAATTTCTTCACAAAAATATCAAGAAGAAGACGTAATAAGCCTATATCATACATTAGAGGAATATAAAATAATATCTTCACTTGATTATCTAATTAACGACTTAAAATCATTATTAGAAAGAAAAAATGAATATAAGGACATATATCTAAAACAAAAAAAAGAAATCACAAAAAAAGAAAAAGAATTATTTAAACAAAATAATAAAATTAATAAACTAATTATCAAAAATGACTCTAAAAAATTTGATTACTACAATAATTTAACTAATAACAACATTTTACTTCTTAAAAATATGTATGAAGAACTAGAAAAAGATTACTTTCTTGAACAATTATCAAAACTATCTGAAGATGCAACTATTTTAGATTTCTTATCTTTAGCATCATCAAATTACAATTATTTAATTGAACTATTTAAACAAAAAGAAAAGAATCCTGAAAAAGAACTAACAACAATTAATAATATTATTAATTCTCCATACCTAAATTTAATTAATAATTTATGGATTACAGATGAAAAAAATATATCTTTAATAATTATAGACAAATATAATTTATATAATTTTAAACTAACTAAAGATATGCTTGAAGAAGAAAATATCTCTACGTTAATTCAAAATATAAAATACATATTAACAAGCATTCAATTAAAAAAGCACAATTTAGATGAAGATAAAATAAAGTTTATTAAGGACAGTGAAAACATTAATTAATCATACAAGTAATTACTTGCGTATCTTAAATTAATATGTTATACTTAAAATGTGGTGATATAATGAAAAAAGTATTAAAAATAATCGGAATAATCCTTGGTATAATTTATGCTCTAATAGCAATAACTCTAACTATTTGCCTTCTAAATTATAATGACTATAATATTACTGTTTTAGGAAATAAAACCCTAATCCTAGTACGTGATAATGAATTAGAACCTAATTTTCAAAAAGGTGACCTAGTTATAGTAACAAAAAATTCCAATCAAGATATAAATATTGGTGATAAAATATTTTTCTATAATGATAATGAAAAACAAGTAACTGTAAATATAGGAAATGTTGTAAATAAAGAGAATATTACTCAAAAAGAAACAACCTTCATTATGAATGGTGATTATAAATTGTCCAGTGAATATGTAATAGGAAAAACTAAAACAAGCAAAACATACCATAAATTAGGATCTATTCTTGCTGTCTTAGAATCAAGAATTGGTTTCTTATTCTTAATTATCTTCCCAATATTAATAGTGTTTATCTATGAAATATATGCTGTAATTAAAGAAATAAAGAGTCCAAATGAAGAATAAAATAATATATGTACTATGTGCCATAATGATCTTTGCCTCTATTTATGAGATTACAGATACTTATGGCCTTTTTGAAAGTAATAAAACAAAATTAGTAGATAATCCTATTGCTTCTTGGAATATTTTGATAAATAATTCCAATTTAAATCAAAATAAAACTTTCACAATAAATAATTTCCAAATTGATGAAAACACTACGGTTAAAAATGGTAGAATTGCTCCTGGTACGACAGGATATTTTGATATTGAAATAGACCCAAGTGATACCGACGTATCAATTCGCTATGATATAACCTTTGATTGTAGTAAATTACCTAGTAATTTGACTGTTGAAAGTATTGAAGAAACTAATGGTTATACGATTGTTAGAACAGATGCATATACTTATTCAAATATAATTACCTTAACAAATATCAAAAATGGCGTAAAAAACAATATTAGAGTACACATAAAATGGCAAAATGTTGAAGAGCAAAATCAAAACGATACCGAAATAGGTTTAAATAAAGAATACATATTAAATATCCCTATAACCATTACTGCTACTCAATATTTTAATGAAACCTTACAACCTTATGTTGAACCAGAACTAACTGAAGAAGAATAATGAGTGGTGATATAAATGTTAAAATTCTTAAATAAAATTTTTCAAATATTTATTGATTTTTTAGTATTTATTATCACTATTTTAATTCTTTTTTCATTATATAAATTAATTGTTGTAAAAATTTATCATAAACAATATGCCAACACCCTAGGGTATAGTATCTTTGAAATTGCTACCGGTAGTATGGAACCAACTCTAAAAGTTAAAGATTTAATCATAGTAAAAATAACCAAAAATATCAAGGAAAACGATATAATTACATATCAAGAAGAAAATGCTCTAATAACTCACAGAGTAATAAAAATAAACGATCAAACCATAACTACAAAAGGTGATGCCAATAACAGTATTGACGTCAAAATAAATAAAGAAGATATTGTTGGAAAAGTAGTTTATATTATCCCTAATGGTGGCCTAATAAGAGAATTGTTTTTAACACCTAAAATCATTATAAGTAGCGTTATAACTCTAATTCTTATTAGTACATGTTTAACAATAAGCCAAAAAAAAGAAAATAACAATTCTCCTGCAAAAACAAACAAAAAAAGTCCAAAAATAACTAAAGATATAAATGATTCAAAGAAAGATAATAAAATAAAACAACATATCAAAGAAGATAACATTAATGATACAAAATCTTTTCAAAATCTCAAAGAAGAAATTTTTAAAGCTGAAGAAAATAAAAAAAAGAAGAAGTAGGTGAATTATGAGCATAAAGAAAAATATATTAAAAATAAATCGGTTAACCATCCTTCTAATAATTCTTCTCATTTTAATTGTTATAGTACCAATAACATATTCTAAATTTCAATCCTTTGGTAGTGGAAATTCAAACATCAAAACCGCCTTTTATGTTTTAAATGCAACATATCAAAGTCAAGATTTAAAACTAGATAATATTGTACCAAGCAATGATACATATGTATATACATTTACCGTATCAAATAATAAAAATGGAAATAGATGCGAAACTGATATGGATTATGTTATTACATTAACAACTACAACTAATTTACCATTAACATATAATTTATATAAAAATGATGAAGAAACTAATATCATTGAGACAGAGACGATTGAGACTGATGAATATGGCACTTATTTTAAGAAAATTACTACTCCTAGTGTTAGATTTTCACATCAAAAAGATGAAACAAACACCTATAAACTAATAGTGCATTTTCCTGAAGAATATAACACACCTGAATATCAAGGTATTGTAGAAGGCCTAAACTTATCAATAAATTCAAAACAAATAACAGAATAAATAGATACACAAAAAAATATTCTAATAAACCCTTGATATAAAAAGCTTTTATTCAAATAAGTACAAAAAAAGTCGAAAAAAGTCGAAATTTACTTGCAAATAAAAAAAGCTTATGCTATACTTAAATAGTAATATAGGGAAGACCATATCCCTGCAATAAAAAGGAGAGTATGTATGGAAGAGAAAAAACTTACTGAAGAGGAAAGAAAACAAAGACGTGAAGATCGCAGGAAAAGAAAAAAATATCGTTTGTTAATACTTCTATTATTAATGCTTGGAACTGGTATCATGCTAGCAACATCAACATATGCATGGTTTACTTCAAATAAAGCCGTATCAGTAAACACCATTGGTGCACAAGTAGAAGCTAAAGGTGGTATTCAAATATCTACTGATGGTTCAAAATGGAAATCAATCATTAGTACTACAGATATTACTAATGCTTATAAAACATATGCTACAGCATCAAACCAAATGCCAAATATTATAGAACCAGTATCTACTGTAGGCGTTCCAGATGCTGAGGGAAAATTGCCAATGTATTATGGTACAGTAACTACTAATACAGATGGTGAATACATCCTAACTGCTGTAAAAGCTGACGATAAAGATGATCATACAAGAAAAAATGAAGGTGGAGACTTAATTGAAGGACAAGAAGAAGGTAAATTTGTTGCTTTTGATTTATTCTTTAAAGTTGATAAAGACACCAACATTTACTTAACACCACAATCAGGAATCACTTTTGCAGATAATGATTCAGGTATTAAAAATGCTTCAAGAATTGCTTTCGTAGAACTTGGAAAAGTAGACGATGGTTCTGCACTAGATGTAATTCAAGGATTAAAAACAGCTACAGCTACTCACGTTTGGGAACCAAACTATGATACACATACAACAACCGGATTAGCAAATGCCCGTGACGTTTATGGTGGAGTAACAGGAGCTGCTTACGTTGCAGCAAATGCTGGAAATATCGTTCCTTATGATGGAATAAAAGCACCTATTACTTCTGACAAAAACATATTACTTGGAAGTGCTAACAAAGTAACTGCTGCTGATTATTTTGACAATGTAACAATTGGTTATAAAACAACAACAACTAATGCTAAATATTTACAAATATTCTCATTATCTAAAGGTATTTCTAAAGTAAGAATATATATGTGGATTGAAGGACAAGATATCGATTGTGAAAACAATGCCTCAAATGGTAAAATCAAATTAGACTTACAAATTACAACAGAAGATCCAGGAGCAGAAAATGTTACAACTGGAGCATAAGAACCGCTAAGGTTCTTTTTCTATGTATTTCAAGATTGACAAACATAATATAATTAACTATAATTATATTATCAGGAGGTTATAAAAATGGAAGAAAAAAAATATTATTGCCTAGTATTATCAGGTTGTTATGATACTGCTAATCATTACATTTGTTCAAAAGAACACAGTGTCATGAAAAATGTTTTAAGAAAAGAATATACTGATCTAACACATCTTGAAGAAGATTTTATGGAGTATGACGACACCATTACTATTCAAGAAGATAAATGGTTAGTAGAAGGATCATTTCCAGTAATTGCTTATGAGAAAGATGGTAAAATGATTGATTGTATCTCTCATAAAGTAATATATTCATCAAAAGACCCACATGCCTTAGCAGGACTAAATTATAAAGATAAAAGTCTAGCTCGTAAAGAAATGGTAGAACTATTACTAAATATCTTAGACGAAGAAAGTAAAGAGAGATATATTAAAGAACAAAACAAACTAGAAGAATACTTACTATCTACTTACAGTATGAATTATCCACATAAAAAATATTACTTCTTAGATATTGGCATTGAATTTCCAGTACTTATAAGTGCTGTAAAAATTAATGACACTATGCTAGATATGTTAACCCTAAAACCAATCATAGAAGCTAAAGAAAATCTTATTACTTCTAAATTAACTTATCATAAAGCAATTCGTACCAATCTAGAAAGTATTAATAATGATATTATGCATAATATTAGAGATAACAAAATGGCTGACTATGTTAGTTCTATTGATGAAACAATCATCTCTTCATCAAAAAGATATAATAATTATCGCAGTCTAAATAAAGATAAAGAATTTAATACTGAGTTAAATTATACTTCTAGTCATAAAGTTAAAGTATTAAAATAAGGAGAATTAAATTTCTCCTTTTAAATGTAAAAATATTGTCAAAGAAAAAATATTCAATTGACTAAAAAAGATTAATATCTTAAGATTAAATTAGATATAATAAAAAGAAAGGATGAAAATATGACAATTGGAATAACTAATGATCATCGTGGAGTAAATGGAAAACAAATACTGACAGAATATTTAACTGCCTTAGGATATAATGTAGTTAATTATGGAACTAACTCAACCATCTCAGCAGATTTTCCTGATTATGCCAAAAAACTAGGAGAAGGAATATTAAATAAAGAAGTAGAATTAGGAGTAGCTATTTGTGGTACCGGTATTGGTATGAGTATTGCTCTAAATAAAATGAAAGGAATATACTGTGCTAAAGTATCAAATATAAGCGAAGCAACCCTTTCAAGAGCCCACAACAATGCTAATGTTATTGCTATTTCAGAAGAACTAGATAAAGAGTTAATGAAAGAAATCGTTAAAACATTTATAGAAACTCCATTTACAAATATTGATCGTTACATAATTCGTAATAATAAAATAAAGGATCTAGAAAATGATTAATTTCTTTATCTATCTCTTTGTATTAATAATTGTAATATGGGCAGTAGATTCTCTAAATTTAAATGCAATATTTAAACCTAATCGTTCATATCAAGCTAGAACAATCTATATCATAATTATCTTTAGTTTAACATATCTAACATCTAGCTTTATTATAAATTTTATTAGTAGTATTAATTAAGGAAGTATTTTAAGAAAAGAGGTTAAGATTATATGAAAAAAACTATAATCTTTATAACATTACTTATCTTTATTCCTTTTTTTATTGTAATATTCTACAATAAAAACTATAAAGAGATAGAATTAAACTATATTAATGTAAATTATATTCGTGTAAAAAGATTAAATACAGATACCATAGAGACCATTCCGTTAGAGTCATACATCGTAGGTGTCTTAGCTGGAGAAATGCCAATAGATTTTGATCTAGAAGCCCTAAAAGCCCAAGCAGTAGCATCTCGTAGTTATGCTCTAAAAAGAATTGAATATAATAAAGATAAAGAGTATGATGTTGTTGATAGTATTCTAAATCAAGTATATTTAGATGAAGACTACTTAAAATCAGCTTGGGGTTCTAATTATGTAAAAAATATTAATAAATTAAGAACTGCCGTTAATGCCACCTTAGATGAATACTTATCTTATCAAGATAATGTCGTAGATGCCCTCTTTTTCTCTACCAGTAATGGATTCACTGAAGATAGTAATCTAATATTTAACTTTGATTGTGCTTATCTAAAAAGCGTTGATAGCCCCTGGGATAAAGATGTCTCAAGTGCTTATCTAACTACCAAAATAATTTCCCTAAAAGAGTTCTATCAAAAACTAAACCTACCATATAATAAAAATCTAAATATTGAAGTATTAAAAAGAAGTACCACTAATCGTATACTTCTTTTAAAAATAAATAATAAAGAATTCAAAGGTACTGATATATATAATCTCTTATCATTAAGATCAACTGACTTTACTATTGAATTACTCGGAGATAATATAAAAATAATCATGAAAGGATATGGCCATGGAGTAGGCATGAGCCAGTATGGCGCACTAGGTATGGCAAAAAAAGGTTATACTTATCAAGAAATATTAAAACACTACTATTCTAATACAGAAATAAAAAAATTAAAAACCTAGTATATATAATAAAAATTCGTCAATATTAGAAATAGGTGAGTGAAATGATAAAAAGAAAATTTAAAAAATTTGTAGTACCTACAGTCTATAGTTTAGCCATCTTTGCCTTTGTTACTAGTATGTATTTTTTAGAGAAAACTATTAATAATAATAGATTCAAAGATAATGAAGACATGGAATATGTCGATTCAGAAATAATTAACAATAATGAATATATTCCCGTAATCAATCAAGAAAAAACTATTCTAAAACCATTCTTAAATGAAGATATTACTATAAGTAAAAAATTCTATGATTACGAATCAGAATCTACTAATCAAGAAAATGCTCTAATCTATTATGAAAATACTTATATTCAAAACTCAGGAATAGATTATACCAGCAAAGAATCATTTGATATAATTGCCATTTATGATGGAACAGTAATTGAAGTATCAGATAATGCTATACTAGGAAAAACAATTAAAATAAGACACAATAATGATCTAGTAAGCACATATCAAAGTTTATCAGATGCTGGAGTAAAAGAAAATGATACAGTTCTAAGAGGACAAGTAATAGGTAAAAGTGGCACATGCAATCTATATAAAAATGATTATAATCTTCATTTTGAAATATATGATGACGATACATTTACTCTAGTTGATTTATTAAAAAATGGAGCCATTGAAGCAGCTTGTATAAGAACCCCTGTAACATTAGGTAATATGCAATCTATTTCTTTAAAAAAAGAAAAAATGATTGCTGGTGTCTGTGGAGGAATGGCAGAATACTTTAATATTGATCCAACTTTAGTTAGATTAGGATGGGTTGTATTTGGCTTAACATTCGGAACTGGTATACTTGCATATATTATATGTGCATTTGTTATTCCTGAAGGAAAATAAAAATTTTATGCAGTATATAGAAAAAATAATATCTTTTTTACAATCATTTAGAATGATAAAACCAACTAATTATAGCTGGTTTCATATAGTTTGCTTAATAATAACTATATTAATAACATTAGTATTAATATATATAAAACCAAATAAAAAGATGATAACTGTATTAATAATAATTTTTTTAAGTTTCATAAAAAAGTTCCTTTCTTTATATATTATGTGATTTAAAAGATGTTTTATGCTTTTTTAATTTTTTTTCATTTGCTGCTATCATTCCCATTCCTCATTCCGTATTAAAGTTTCCTTGACCATTGCTGCAACTGCATTTGAAACATTCACTGTAACAGCATTTCCAAACTGCTTGTATGCTTGTGTATCAGAGACTGGTATCACAAAATCATCTGTAAATCCTTGCAAACGTGCGCATTCTCTTGGAGTTAATCTTCTTACTTTTCCATGTTGTGTAACATAGTTATCTTGGCAGGCACGATGCATTTTAGCCATTGTTGCACATAGAGGACGTGCAATTTTTAAATCTATTTCAGATTTTCCTCTGTATCCCCCTGTACCATTCGATAATATAGTCGGAAGAATACGTTCGGATAAATAGTATTTATTATCAACTTTTTTTTCCAATAAATCCTGTAAAGTATTTTCCAATTTAATTTTTGGGGGATAATGAAATTCTGCTTTTTTATTTGAAAAGCATACT
>OIZL01000399.1_pt1 | contig 33400 bp, 53 predicted proteins | sample 1588541 | NCBI WGS metagenome assembly OIZL01 (sample SAMN03283285) | human gut metagenome | biome: human-associated habitat; material: feces | host: Homo sapiens | place: Peru | collected 2012 | reverse complement strand
CTACCGCCCCTTTCTGCGCCTCGGCGCTCTCAAAGGCACTGAGCTGGGTCTGTAACGGCTCTACGGCCTTGGCTACCGCATTGGCTACTAATTCGGCTAATACTGCGGCATTGTCTGACGCTGCTCCTTCGTTGCCGCTCGGCTCGTTGGCAGGTTCTGCACTGCCCTCTTTGAGCTTGGCTTCTAATGCGGATTTGTCGGCCTCTAAGCTCTTAATCTTGTCGCTTAACACCGTCCGAACTTTGTCTGCCTCACTCTGATACAGTTGAAGCATGGGCTTTGCGCCGCTTACAAACGGCTCAATCTGCGCATCCTCCGTAATGAACGTTTGCGCGGCTTGGGCGACCCGTTCAAACACCTCATCGCTTAGCCCCAAGTTCTTGTACCCTTGTTGCAGCGAAGCCTTAATCTTATCTTTCATTTCTTTCATTTGGAGTTATTAAAACTTGTAGCGGCGACAGGACTCGAACCTGCGACCTGCGGGGAATGAACCCGCCGAGCTGCCTCTGCTCCACACCGCTCTCTTAAAATCACATAGAGCCAACAACGATTTCTCGCTATCGGCTCTATGGCTCTCTATCAACCAACTATGTCACTCGGACTTATTTACGCCCGTAAATCTTATGACGCTGTCTTTTATCTCGATTTCTATCGGCTTGCGGCATTTCCTGCACCACAACTCTATTTCACCGTTGTATACCGATAGTTTCGCAAGTATCGCGCCTCTGCGCCCGCGTTTCTCACACTCGGGACATCTTATTACAACCTTTTTCACGCCGCAAATATAATACACTTAATTGATTACAACAAATATTTTAAGCAAAACTTTAATTTATTTTCGTACCTTTGCACAAAACACGGTTGATGAAGTTTTCTCTCGTAAGCAATAACTTGGTTTTTCCGCCGCTTTACCCCGAAGCGGAACGCACTCTTGCCACATCTAAAAGCAAGAGCCGTACTATCGTGGACGGGTACGAGTTGCGACCTAACCAAATCGACCTTATCCCGCAACCGGGACTGCAAGAACAGCTGTGCCAAAGCGAAGCTAACCTCGTTTTCATCTGCGGTCAAGCAACCAGCGGAAAGGCGCAACCATATACAAGCAAGGTCTTAACCCCTAACGGATTTGTCGAAATGGGGTCGCTTAACATCGGAGATGCAATCCTTGCCCCCGATAATTCAACACAAAGGGTGCTAAACATCTTCGAACAAGGCGAAATAGACGTTTGGCGCTTGACTTTCGATGACGGCGCACAAACGGAATGCTGCAAAAACCATCTTTGGAAAGTTCGCACACCGATTAGCGAGTGGCGTGTTATCCGCTTCGAGGATGTTCTTAGTGCGTTTAATGCGCATCTTAAAATATACATACCTCTTTGCGCATCGTCTGTATATGAGAGGTTCAAGGAAAAAACGCCTGATACAGACAAACTCCGAAAGATTGTAAGAGCGGAGTATGTCGGCAAAAAACAATGCCGCTGCATTATGGTTTCGGGCGCTGAACATCTGTATGTAACTGACGATTTCATCGTTACGCACAACACTTTCGCAATGTATCTCAATGCGTTACAGGGTGTTACGCACTATGGCTTTGCAGCTAAACTGATTTCAGTCCGCTTGCAGGACAGCAAAAAGGGCGGCTCGATGTTCCGTGACGGCGTAACGGTATGCGGCAATTTCGCTAATTGCGAGTATAATTCGGCGGATTACCCGACTTTCTCGTGGCCGCAATGGAACAGCTCGCTGCAACTTATTCACTCTAATTTCAATGTAAACAACCCTGCGGAATGGGAACAGTTCCAAGATTACGCTAAGAAAGTGCAGGCGTCTCTGATAATGGTGGACGAGGCTACGGAAATGAAGGAGTTTAAGATGTTCGCTTATTGGTTTAGCCGTAACCGCGACAGCTCGGGCATGACACCGCAAATGGTGTTATCCTTTAACCCGTCTCACGACCATTGGACTACTCAAATGCTATGCGATGCAGGGTATATCGGCGATGACTGGTATCTGCGTAAGGATATGATTGGCAAAGTCCGATATTGGTATAATAAGGGTAAATCTCCTGCCGAAATCGTTTGGGGGGACTCTCGCGAGGAAGTGGCGGACGCAGCAGGCCTTATCGACCGACCGGACGATTTGGCCGCAGGTATCTCGCGATTGGATTATGTGAAGTCGTTTACGGTATTGACGGGTACTGCCGCTTCTAACCGCGAATTGGTGAATGCTACGGGTGGACAATCTGTCGCAAATCTACACGCTACGGGCGCGGAGCAACGTCAAATTGTGGGCGAGGGATATTTCGGCGAAGTGGAAACGGAGGAAATCAATGTGTCGCGCGAAATGATTAACAACCTATGGACAAACCCCGTAAGCGATGACGTCAATATGTACGCTACCATGGACATTTCCTCGGGTAAGGCGGATAACGATAAGTCGCCTATGGTGATATGGCGCGGACTGCAAATTGTCGGGGTCGAGCTGTTCTCGGGCGAACCTAACGAAATGGCGGGGTGGATTAAAACTAAACTTAACGCTTACGGCGTTGACGTTACACGCTTCGCTTATGACGCTACGGGACACGGATATTGGATGCAGGGGCTGACTAACGGCGTGGCGGTTACGGCTAACAAACGGGCTATACAGGAGGTTGACGAGTTCGGAAACGCTGTAACTCGGGATGATTATTTTAATTGCCGCTCTCAATTGCTCGGCCGAACGGAGGTGATGATTAAACGCGGTGATATTTCTTGCTCAATATCTCCCGATTTGCGTATCCCTTACGCAAAGGGTGGGGCAACACGAGCTCTCCGCGATATTCTGTATGACGAGATTAACGTGTTCGCGACGACAACGCGCAACAAACGTATATACTACCGCTCTAAGGATGAGTATCGTGCTAAGTTCCGACATTCACCGGACTTAATGGACGCTATTTGCCTGCGTGCGGTTTTCGAACTTGACGCCCGACCGAAGAAGGCGCCGCTGCCGGCAGCGTCTCCGTTTGTATACAATAATCTGTATTCGGCATTTGCTTATGCGGCTAAAAACCGTTGGAACAAGAATTTAGTTAGATAACCTTAATACGTTGATAATGATAAACATATCGGAACACCTTAAAAAGGATTTTTGGCATAGACGATGGGTCGGTGACAAAACACCGCCACCGCCGACAAATCCTGAGTTTTACGCAATCCCCGAAAGATTGCCGCACGTCAATCGCCGCGACCTTACTCAGGATGATTTCGCTAATGAAGTAAGCGTGTCGGCACACAATATCAATTCTCTATATCAGTCGGCGCGGCCTATACGCGAGGCTTTCCCTAAATTTGATGAAAACGGGAACCCCGTACTCGATAAGGACGGAAACCCGGTGCAGGAGTGGCGAACCGTGGGATATGACGACCTCGAAACTACCCGATATGGGTTGCAATACCGCTTCGCTATGTGCAAAACGGCGCATTTCGCAGGCAACGGGTGGGGTATTTACAACGAGCAAACGGATAAGTCGGAAACAGCGCATAGCCGATATGATACGCTGTGTTCGTGGCGAGACATCGCAGGCCTTGATATGGCGTTTGTCGAGGTCGTAAAGTCGTGCTTCACCTCGGGCGATGGTGCTATATATCTGTATCAGGACGGCAACAGCATCGCTTACGAGGTGTTTTCGTTCAACAAGGGGGATGTGCTTTTCCCTGATTATGACGAAAATCATTTCCCGGTACTTTATCGCTTATATACACTCAAAGGTCAACGCGCGGTGGACATCTTCGGCGCGGAATACATCGAAACTTGGGTTAATGCGGATGTGTCGGATAAGGGGAAGTCTACCGTCAATAAATGGTTTACGCAAATTCGCGGATGGTTCAAGTCGCACGATTTCGCTTTATCGGAGGACGGATGGACTCGCATAAGCCAACGTAAAACACAAACGGGTGGCATCGTCAACGCTTGCGTATATTTCCGCATTGACGACATCCCAAGCGGTATCGTACAGGAGGATATAGAGGCTCTGGAACGCTCGGCAAGCTATGTGGCCGAGGGCGTCAAAGCTGCGGCCTTTGATACGCTGTTTATCAAGGCCACCAATATCCAAAATCTCCCCGAAGTCGGCTCTTTCGGAAGCGTTATCGGCGTAACGGGCAATGTGGAGGAGCTTAAAGCATCTGACGCTAAACGTCTACCCCCAAGCAATATATCGGACGTGGCAACTATCGACCTCAAAGAGAAAAAGGAGAGCATTCTTCATGCGTCTATGTCGGTTATTCTCGACCCTGATGTGCTGCGCAGCGGAGCGGATTCGTCAAGCGCTATGCGCCTGTGCTTTAATGACGAGGTAAAGTGGTGCATGGCTATGCAACCGCAATTCTATAAGCCGCTGCAACAACTGACCAACGCGCTTAAAGCTATCGTCGCCAAAGTGGAGAAAGACCCGGAATATGCCTCTTTGCGTGTATCGGTGGGCATGAACATTTGGACACCGAATAACGTTAGTGAAGCAGTGGAGAATGCAACCAAATTGGTCTATGCAGGAGTGCTATCGCGCGAAAACGCCCGTCACGAATTGGATATTAATTATCCGGATGATCTGAATATCGTTTACGGCGAAACGGAACGAGAGCTGTACCAAAAGACTTATACGCCGCTGAAAGCTAAGTATGACGCCGAAAGAAAGTTCGGAATCGCGGATGTCGCTAATGACATCGTGGTCGGAAACAGCGAAAGTGTTCCGCAAACCGCAAACGATAAACGCGCCGACTCGGAAAGGGCACTGGCCGACCGAAACGCTTACACGGCTGCCGTTGATAACAACGCTAACCGTAAACCTATTGACATTTAGTGTTTTTGAGGTTTGTTACTTTGATGTTTTTTTCATTGTCGATTTCTAAGACTTTTTTCAGTTGTTTTGGAAATGGGGAAGCCGCCCGACCGTGAGGTTAGGCGGCTTTTTTTATGGCTCGTACTTATACTTTCCCGAATATCTGCCTTGGTCGTACAACGTCTATGCGCTCGTCTTTGGCATTCTTGACTATGTAGTACTTCCCGAAAATATCGCGCTTGATTGCCTTGATATACCCGTGGCAATACATGCGACTGTGGCACACGAAGATGCCGCGCCATCGCGCTCGCAAACGGATGTAGTATTCTATCTTGTCATTGTTCTTTAACGGGTTCATTATCCTCTCTTTTTATGTTCCCTAATTTCACCTGCTCGTCTATAAATATCTTGTAGGCGCAATCCGAACACCGCACGGGCAGGTAACGGCGCGGCGCCTCGATTTTAACCTCATCTTCTTTCAGATAACCGACTTTTTTCAATAAATCGGCTTGGTCTTTTAGTATCTCGGCATCGGTGTTGGTGTTGGTCTCTACGCTCGTGGCTACATCGTTTGCAAATTTTTTCATCACCCGCTCTTTGCGCGTGCCACTTACTTCTATGCCGCTGGGTACGTCTTTGCCGCGCTTTATTACATCGCGCAATGTCCGCTTGTAGGCTTCTATATAGTCTTTGTGTTTTCTGTACGCAAAAAACTGCCTGCACGCTTCTTTCCCGGCTTTGTTCAGATTGCCGTCTATGCCTAAATACATCGGGAAAAATCGCTTGAAAGCGGCTTCATAGGTGGTATCAAACGCTACATGGTAATTCATGCAGTCGCGGTCGTCAACGGGTATGTCGCGCCACTTGTCATCACCCTCGGGCTTTATAGGTAAAAAGTTGTTCATCGCTCACCGTATTCTTTGGGAAAAACATAGCGCACGGTCAGTTCGTTGCCGATGTCTTTCAAGACTTCGCATTTAACTCCGTATCCGCGCATAACATCGTCTAAAATAGCCGTAACAACGTCTCGCACACTGTTGGTATGCCCGACATATTCTAAGTCGTCAGCATCCATAATATCACACAAAATACCGCACCTGAACGTTACAAGCACACTGCCGTGACCATCTCCGCTCTCGCCTTGCAATACTAAGCCTCTGCCGTATTTATGCACCACGGGGCGCAGGTCGTTGTTTGTCCATAGGCTCGCGTCTTTGATTTCTACCAAGTCGCCGTGCCTCAATTTTTTTCTGTCTGACATCCTTGTTTTATCTCTCTTAATTCTATAACCAAAACTTTGTCGCGGTCAAAGCCGTTACGACCTAAACCCTCAACGATACAATCTGCCTCCCATTTGCTGCATAGCGCATTGTAGTTGAAGGTCTCTCCGTAAATGGCTTTGCCTAAAAACGTGAAGGCCGACGACGCAACCGCCACCTCGCTCTTTTGAACAAGGATGTAGCGCTTGCGCCGCCGACCGTCCCAACAATCTACTCGCGTGCCGCTTCGTGCCGCTCGCAAACGATTGTTGCAATACAATCCGACAGGCAGCATCGCAAACATTCGCTCGGTACTCGGCAAGACGTGTCTGATGTCTATCTTTTTAACCCGCGTAACCGACATTCTTTCTCCCATTTGGTCAGATTATACGTTTGCAATGCCAATCCGACAGCGCAAATAAAGCTCTCGTATTGCGTGGGCTTCAAGCAGTGCCTGCGCCGCTCATTGAACAACGCAGCTTTATCATCGCTTATCACGCCGTCCGCATCACGCCAATCATCGGCCTCGCCTAACAGATAACGCATGTCTCTGCGACGCAAATCAAAGCACATCAATTGAATGGTGTCTACATATTCTTGCGGCTTGATGTTCTTGATGCCTTTGCGTGTCCACCACGCACGACTGCGCTCGCAAAACGCGTTGAAGTCGCAGTCGGTCGGGGCTTCTATGTAGTCTTTTATGCCTTTATTGTAAAAGCATTGCGCAACGGGCAAAAAACAGCTTAAAAAATTGGCCTTGAATTTTCGCATGGACGCGAAAAAGGTCTGCATTACTCCGTATTGACGCTGCAAACGAGAACGAACATGCAATCGCAATTGCCATTCTAATTCTTCTACATCGTAGCCGTCGGTGATAAAGCCGTATTGACCGGGTTCTGTGTGGTTCTGGATAAACAAACGACACAGCCCCTCGTCCTCGACATCTCGCGCATCGGATACCCCGAGCTTGTAAACGTAGTCCAACAGCGAAATCATGCTGCGGATGGACTGACGGTTCACAAATCCGCGGTTTAACGGATTAATCGCGCCCTGACCCCGCCACGTTATCGACTTCGCGCTCTCCCAACTCACTTTCTCCTCCCGTTTTATCGGTTATTATCCCATCTTCCGCCATGATGTCTTTCATCTCTTTGCGTGAACGCTCTCGCGCCCGACGAGCCGAGCGCTTCCCTTTGGCTATCGCCGCACCGCGCTCTACCGCTTCTTCCATTAACGCCTGCGAACCTGCCTCATCGGCCTCTGTAACGCTTTCGGCGGCTTCCTCAGCGTGCTTCATCGTCCGCTTGAAGTATTTGCCCAACGCTCGCTGCAAGTCGTCAGCAAAGCCCTTATCGCACGTTACGGTACTCAACGTCTGATACATCAACGTCGCAAATCCCTCGATGTAATCCTCGCGCTCTTGACCGGCAGCCGCAAGAAGATATGCGTATGCAGGCAATCGCGCATCCAGCTTCATCTCAAAGATGCCGTCATGTCCGCGTATCTCTACTCGCGAACTCGTAAAGTCGCCCTCGCTGTAATAAATCTCGACAATGATTGCTCCGTTGCCGAAGTCATACCTGAACAGAGGTTTCTCTTTAACACCGCGCCACACTTCATAGGCCTTGCGCATCTTCTTAATACTTATTCCCATGTCTCTCTCTTTTTTAAGTTAATATTAAGTATATCAGTTATAATTCACGTTTTCACAATTCCGTTATCCCCATATTTCCAATTCCAATTGCTTGTCTTGCACCGCTCCCTCATACTGACCCTTCGGCCTCCACAACTTTTCGACACGCCGTAGGCTGTTATTCGTGGCGCTCGCGCTGCATACGACATCCCATTGCGCCACACACACAAACCTATCCTCGGGCATCGCGTACTCGCTTATAAACAGCGGCTGCGTCTGCGCCTCGCACCAGTCGTAAAACGCCTCGTGGTCAAAGCGCACGCCGTAATCGCCCTTTTGGGTCGAAGTCCGATACGGAATATCGGCATATATTACGCTGCCATCGGGTATCTCCACATCGCGGTAATCACCCACGGAATACGTCAGCCTTTCCGGACTTTGCAGCCTTTCCAGCCTTTCCAGCCTTTCCAGCCTTTCCAGACTTTCCAGACTTTGCAGCCTTTCCAGCCTTTCCAGACTTTCCAGACTTTGATTATCGCCGCGCACTTTCGCTGTCTTTCCCCTAATAAGCGGCACAAGCTGCCGCACTACCTCCCTATAAGCCTGACGGCGCTCGCGCACGCTGTCAGCCGTCAGCATCATCCAAACAGCTCGCTTATATGGCTCTATCTCGCGCGAGTAAAGATAATCCTGCCCGTTATTCCCGAAGCTCCAACAACTGCGAACATAGGGGTCGCTGTCTTTAAGCGCAAAGAAGTCCTCGCGACTTATCCAACGCCGCTCATCACGGTACTTCCCCGCAACGGCATCCACAAACAACTGCGGCATATCGCTTATATCGTTGATATGGATATGACCCCATTTGCCGCTCAACGCCGCACAATGCGCTATCGCACAACCGCCGCAAAATACATCATACAAATGCTCGGCACGCGGCAACAACGATACTATACGCTCGGCCAACTTATTCTTACTCCCCATATAGGGCATTCCGTATCGCATTTCCTAATTCAATATTTCCGCCGCCTCTTTACCTCCGTTCATTAGCTTATACATCGCCGCTGATTTTAACAACACCCGACCGAAGTTCTTGCTTCGGCAAGCCGTTGTATACAGCATATCACTTATAACATCGCTACTGCCGACAGCCGCGCAACCAAGCATATCTCCATCGGTCGCTAAGATAAGCGCTCCCTCGGATTTTTTCGCATCGGCCAAGTCTAAATTCTTAATCATACGGTATACTTCCGCCACCGTCATCTTAGTCTTTTTATTATTTTCTTCCATATATCCCTAATTTCTAATACCTAATCCCTAATCCCCAACAAAAACTGCATCCCGCCACGCGACCGCCGCTGCTCTACTCCGAGGTTCCTTAGCAACGAGGAAATCTCTCGCGCACCAAGCACTTCTTCCCCCGTATCTTCACAATAACGCATATAGTCGGCATACACCTCTTTAAGCGGTATCCAAACACCGGTTTCTTCACTCGCAGTGGTATAGCGACAATCACGCCACCACCGCCGCTGTGGATTGCTGTCATCTCGCATATCTTCCATCGCTCGCTTGACTTCATCCCCTAAATCAATGTTCCCCCCGTTGGACATCACTCTCTTATAACCTGCATATATCCAGTTAAATATGGCCTGCCGCGACTCGGTCTCGGTCAACTTCTTGGTCAAAAACGGGTCTTTATCTTCTTCCGTCCATTGCCTGCGCGTAGTGTACACGGGCAACTGTCGCCTGTGGTACCCGTAACTGTCATCGGCACTCTCGGGCAACGCGTTGGTACAACACAACAATGGCGGAGCCGCCACCTGTATCGGGTCGCCGTAATTCCTGCGCCCCTGAAACATCTCTCCGCTGACAAAACGCTTGAAATCACCCCCGCTGATGTCTTTCTCGTTCAAGTCCCCAACCAAATTGGCTATCTTGCCGCGCAAGGCCGCTATATTCACACGCGCATCACTATCCTTGAACAATTGACGCGGCGTAAACCGCGAAAAATACCGCGCACCGAAAACACCCTCGATAGCACCGGCCAAAACACTCTTGCCGTTTGACCCCGGACCAACTAAGTAACACACATACTCGATACGCACATCATCGCGGTTTATCAACAACGAACCGCAAAACAACTGAAAAGCATCCCGAAAGTCCTTGTCGGGTATTATCTCTTTAATCTTTCGCTCCCAAAGCAACGACACAGCACGCGGATTATACTCGATGTCTAAAACCACATCACTCACATAGCGCCGCGAAAAGTCTTTCAACTTGCCTTCCTTCACGTCAAATACGCCATTCGTAAATATCAAATAACGCCTGTCCGGCCTATACGCAAATTCACTCATCGACGATACGGACTCAACACACGCCCTCGCTACATCCTTCGGCGCATAACAACAATACACCGCGCGTACCTTCAACATCACCATCGCCCGGCGAAACACCTCCGAAAAAAACGGAACGGCACTCCCGACATCCTCAAAATACCTGCCGTTAAACACATAGGCTTGACCCGAGTCCCCGAAGTATACCAACGGCTGCTTAACATCCCGCATCACAGACCCGAAAGCATCAGCCAACCGAGCAACCTTCGACTTATTCACAAAACTATCCTTACCCCCGAAATAGGGACAGATAACATCTCGCAATTCCCCCGCAAAATGCGAAGCAACATAATCATATACTACCGAACTTACCATCTTAAACAACTTAACTTACCCACTTAACTTACCATCTTAATCAACTTACCAATCGCAAATCATCAAGAGAACAAATTTGAATTAGTTTAATAATTATATCTCTTTGAGGTTCAACCGGGTACGATGAAAATACCTTCCCGTTAACTTCCATAATATCTGTTTTCAGGTCATTACACGGATTAGCCTTGTATTTCATATCGTTTTTTAATAAACATAAACACTGCTATATTTTTTATTCGTCGTCTCTCAATATTTTAATAGATTTAGCACATATGTCATGATGTAATCCTTTATAGTATTTGGTGCCCTTTGGAATAATGGCTTGAAATACTTTATATTCTTTACTATAACCATACCATCTATTTACTCCTTCAGCTTCTTTGAGAGCAACTCTTTCATCAACAAAGGCATGGAAAAAACCTGCTCCAATCATTTTATGGCCTTCTTCACACTCCGTAATCATTTCGGGTTCCTGGTCTGTATAGAGTTTATCAAATTCAAAAAAGAACCATTCAGAAGGTGATTTAATGCCATTCAAGGCTACTTTCCCTACTTTATAACACATTATATCTGAGTCGGCTGTATAAATGCCCTGTTCTGAAAAAAGACACATATTAATTATTTATTTTATATTTATAAGAGAAGCCTTTTGGAGTATAATCATCATAATTCTCAGAAGGATAAATTCCTTCAAAAAGCCGTTTACCTCTTTTATATAGACTTCCATCAATATCCAATGTACCCGATTGCCAACAGGATTGAATACCCATAGAGAGCCATTCACCATATGGAGTTCTTGTAAACCATATCATATTCTTATCATAGTTTGGTATAGAACAAGCTACAAAGAAATCTGTGGTTTCAGCATAAAGTCCAGAAGTATTCTCATAGTTTTCTTTTAGAATATCCTGTAATGTCTTTGGCATTAAACAATCATACTCACTATCATAAGTATCTACAAGGTGTTCTTGACTATAAGGAAGTATACCTTCTACCTTAGCTTCATAACATCGAGAAGGCGTGGTTATTCCATCATCAAAAAAATGATATATTTTCCCAATTTCAGGAAGGTCTTGTTTCATATTTCTTCTCATCATCAAGATTTATTTGTTCATTCATAATTCAATTTTCAAAAAATACTCTATATCTATTTTTGAGATTTATTCTCCCTTTTCAATACCACGCATAAACTTATTATCATAGTTAGTTCGGCCAATAACGCACCTACAATGCATCCTATTATAAACATTAACATAATTATTTATTTTATTTTCTCTATTGCATCCACAACCTCTAACATAAACCCCGCATAAGTCTGAGATTGACCTTCATTATACTCTCCCTCATAAAACCATTGAAAGACATGGAAAACCTCATGCCAGAATGTATGAAGTACTTGTATCTCAGAGAAAGCAACTTCCTTATGATTTGAAAGTGCATATTGAGCAATTTTTATTTCATTATTAACAGGGTCAAATTTACCAAACTCACCATCTAAAATATCTACTATTCTAACTTTAATAGTATGTTTAAGAATTGTTATTTCTTTTGGAATTTTCATAATAATTATTTCATTCTTCATTGTCAATGAACTCTTTTGTTACGTCTTCGCCCAATTCAAACACCATAAAATCACAGGCGAAAAATTTGTCCTTAGCGTTCTTTATAATACGAGGAATATCTTCTTTTGAAAGCGCCACACTATAAGTTGGCAAATAATAGTTACCCTCTGATTCTAAATAAAGAATTACATACTTCATATTTCTAATAGTTTATATTGTTAAAGTGTATTCATAAACATCATCACCGCAATCATCACAATGACCTATAAATTCAGCATTCCCATTTAATTCAAGGAAATCAATAATCATATTTCGAATGGTTGAATTGTCTCCATATTTGTCAATTAAAGATTTAAATATGTCTCTTTGCTCTTGCAAAGTAAAATCTTCAATTTTTTTATTATCAATATCCAGGTTATATGCCATACAACCCTCTGTATAAGTTAGTTTCATATAAATTTATCTGTTACTTTACTACCAAGTTCATAAACGTTTATATTAACTTTTTCTATATCTTTAGATTGATTGATTTCATCAATAAGCTCTTTTACTTTATCCTTCGAGTCTTTAACTTTATAAAACGTATTATTATCATCAATTACCCAATATCGATTGAGTGTAGGCGGTCCATACCAACCATAATTAACCTTCATTATATAACCCATCTTATAAACTATTTATTTCTTTTTCCAAAAATCTTCTGTGATTTCCGATAAAATCTGAGGATCTTTAAGTAAAGGCTCCCCATCATTACCTCTCCCTATTTCTTCACCCGATAAAATGTATACAGATCTTTTTTCTGCAATAAGGCCATATAGTGTATGAAGCACCTCACGTGTCATCGGCTTAGGAAATATAACGTGCCATCCATCAGTCATTAAAACAGCATCATACACAGACACACCAAGTTCTTGACCTATGATTTCATCTCTTAACCAGATGTTTGATAGTCCTGATGTCGGAATATCACCAAAACGCAAGTAATATTTCATAGTCACTTATTACTCTAAAACCCCTTTCTCCAATAAACAAACTACTCAACCAACTTCATCTCCAACTCCCCCTCTCCCCCCACAAAAGAAGAAGAAAAACCACGCCGACAAAAAAAACCAAACCACTCAGCCATACCCCAATCAATCTAAACTCGTTCAACACTTTCAGATCAATCAAAACCACGCTCAAACCACAAATCAACCAATTTAACCAATCAGCTCCATAAATAATCCGGATTAAAGCAAACATAACTCGTCAAGATTAAAACCAATCAAGATATTCCAATCAAAATAAACCCGTCAGCCACGCAAACAACCAACACGGCTCTGACAAAATTAATAATCAAAAACCAATCACCAAATATCCAAACATCCAAATTTTCTAAATTTAATCCTTTATTTATATTTATAATACTATAATACTATAATATATACTATACTAACTATGTATATAGTTAGGATAGTTTCTCGCCTTTTCCTTAAAAATTTTTTTTAAGGCGAGAACTTTTCCCCGAAAAATAATACACTCATACATATTCACTAAATAATATATTACTAACCAAATAGTTATATGTGTGTAGATTGGTGTGTATGTCTCCCCAATTTACCCCCTTTCGTGTACATAAAATCACCTTTTTACCCCAAATTTACCCGATTTTTTATCCCAAAAATACCCCCTTTTCACCAAAAATCAACCACCATCCCCAAAACACCAAAATAACCTCCCACAACAACACCCTCAACAACCCCAAATAATCCCATATTATCACAATCCCCATAGAACTTCTCTAACTACATTATCTGTCTTATCTAAATTTGGTTTACTCAAAAGTCAACCTGTTTTAGGACGACACAATCACCCATACACAACTAAACCATACACAACTAAACCATACACAACTAAACTAAACTAAACCAAACTAAACTAAACCAAACTAAACTAAACCAAACTAAACACTCATCTCACAATCCACAATCCACAATCCACAATCCACAATCCCTTTATAATCCCTGTCTCTAACTTCTGACCGCTCTTAAATCATACTCTTTTCTGCTCTTTTCTATTCTTTTGCTCTATTCTACTTTCTCCACTCTACCTCTCTTTTACCCTATTTTCAAAGCACTTTAATCGCGCATAACTTGCTGATGAGCAATCATAACTTTCTGATAATCAGTTGTAACGCATTGACAATCAATTGGTTATACCCAAATTTTAATAAAAAAATTTAGAATGGACGCACCTCCAAACCCCAAAAAAATCGGCTTTTTGACCCCCCGCACCCCTATATTTTTTTTGTAATTCATGATAATCAATGTGTTTGGGCTAATGTATCGTTCGCCACTCCACTCCGAACCGTATTTGTAACTGTCTGAAAATCAGGCAGTTACGTGTTTTTGCGTGTTTTTTACGCATTAATCATTTCCCGGCCGTCCCCACATCCTCCAAATTTACATAATCGTGGATTATAAGCCGGTTTGCGATTATCGTTTGCGTTTATTTTGAAATATGCTTATTAAAATCAAGCGTGATTATCTGTTTAGATCCGGAACGTTTTACGATTTAGCATGATTTGCATTTGCTAAAATCAAGTTTGCGCCGTTGTTGTTTTTGCGTGAAAGATACGCAAAGTTATTGAGAGTTGTTTAGTGGATTAATTATGTGTAAAATTTACGCAAAGCGTTGATATTGCCGGGTTGTGTATTTTTGTGTGTGTTATACGCAAAATTTGGCTGTCTATGTCTGTTTTTGTCTATTAGTTAAATAATGTGAAATTGCCCGAAAATAATTGCTTAAATGCTTGACTTAATGAAAAATAGTCCGTACCTTTGCATGTAGAAAAGGGGACGAAATAAGCCCTATATATAACACTTAAAAAATCAAATCAAAATGCGAAAAATCGAATCTGAAATGTATGCAGCCTTTAATGCCGGCTACAACTGGGCAAAAAGCAATACACGCGTTGAGGTCTCAACCTCCGACGACGAGAAGCGCGTGCGCTGCTTTCTTTTCGGCAATATCATAGCCGAAAAAATCATAAACAAAAGCGTGTACATTAAGCGGTTTTTTACAAGTGGGTACAATACCGCAACCACTTGCAACCGCTTGAACGCCCTCGGTGCGAATGTCAGCCGCAAAGGCGGATATATCCACTATGCCGACGGCACCCCCGTGCAAGCGCATTATACCGCACAATAAAACAAAAAAAACGCCCCGGCGCTAACTTCACAGCCGGCGCCGGGGCTAACTTAAAAAATCAAATCACTGCAAAGGTACGATATTTCGGCCTTTGCGCAAAATCAAAAAATCACAATGAAAGTCACACTAAACAAAAAGACCTCCGGGGGGTATTTCCCCGAAACGGTCAACGTTGAGTCGATTACTTGGGGGTTTGCCTCAAAAACCGCAACGCTACATATTGCCCCCGAGGAGTTTACGGAAAAATTTCAAGCGGTTGCCTTTGCCCAAATGTATGGTACCCGTATTTCCTTTGCGGCAACAATAGATATAGAAGTAAATAGCGAATATATATCCGACATATATTTCAGCTAATCCGAATAATCACCCGGCCGGTGCTTTTGGCGTGTTCGACTCGCGCCCGGGGTGCAAAGAAACAGTCGGCCCGGCGACTATAAACAGGCATTAGGCCGTGCGCGTGGGCGGAAAATCCGCCCGGTTGTACTAAATAAATAAATCCTAAATAAATACAGCTATGCAGAAAAATATTATTTGGTCGTCAGACTACTATTTTGACGACTCCGCCCGCAAAGAGTTTGAGGACTACATCCAAACAGAATGCGGCTACATGCCGGACGACTCCGACTGGCAAAACGAAGTAAATGCACACATCGAAGATGAAAGGCTAAACCTTTCGGCGGACATCCCCGGCAACGGCTGCATTATAGCCGTTATTGACGCTGGCCGCTGGAATGGTCGCTATATATCCGCCACTCTATGCGGATATTCCCCCGCGCATATCTTTGACCTCGCGGAGGACGACAACGAGTACTATTGCGACGGCCTGAACGTGTGCGCACGTCTTGCGCACCACGACGGCACGCATTACGTTACATACCGCGTCGCGCCGGATATTGAGACTGCAAGGCGTATTGTTGACGGCCTACAAAGTGGCCGCATATCCGCCCGTACAGCAATGCGACAAACAAAGAGCCTCGCGCCACACGTTGCCAAAATATACGGCTGGCATGTAGATGGGCGGTTGACGCCAAAACGCGCCGCAAAACGCGTGGCACGCCACTACAACAAGCACATACACGCACAAAGACAATACGCGTAAAATAATCCTACTACTATGTTAATCAACTGCATTTTATCCAGCGCAACAATAGCGCTTTTAGGCGTGCCTTTCGCCGCACGCCGCCGCAACCGCCGCAACTTTTGGCGGCATTATTTGCCATGGCTGTACGCCTCTATGTGCAGCCTCGCAATATATGCCGCAATGATAGGCGCAATAGCCTACTTCTGCACACTGGCAGACATGGCCGAATAAGCCGTTTTAACGCGCTTTCGGGGCGCGGCGGAACAATTTACCACGCGCCCCGACAAAGCAGCTAAAAACGGCCTCAAAAAGCGCTACAAACACTAATCACTAAAACATAAACACTATGCAGATATTCACGGTATATAGCATCGGCTGCAACGCCGAACTTTTCGCCGCTAATTACGGCGAATATATCACAGACACCACCCCCGGCTACTTCGGCGGCGTTGAGTTTACACTCCGCGCACCGGCCGAGATCCGCGAAGAAATAGCACACCTAACAGAGGAGTGCATAGAGATAATAGACTAAACCTATACAAACCACGAACAAAATGAACAATGTAATTACAGACAACGCGGCTATGGTAGCCGCTATCCAACAAGCCGGGTTTATTATTGACCGCGCCGGAGGCATTACTAATGCCTACATCCGCACCCCCGTAAAAAACGGTATAGGTGAAACGTTGTGGGTTGAGATTAATTTTTGCACCGTCCCCGGCGGCGCAAAGAGTCTCCCCGCCTTTTGGTCTAAACGAGATCTCACGCCTACGCGTTTGGCATCGTACTGGTACATCTACATCCATATAACCGCCAAGGCGCCGGAACACAGCGATGTGGGATATGAAAAATATAATCCGATGCTTATCCCCTCGGATAATCCTTGCAGATTGTTTACATGGATACTGGAAGCCACACCCGAAAACCTTTACAAACTCCTATCCGAGGCCAAACGCCGTTTTTTGACGTGCGAAAAGTAACCGCTGCCCGTCAGCGCTTAACAAACTTTAACGCTGACGGGCAACAAACCGAAGCCCACACGGTTGTATATTTGTGGGAAAAATCAACAACTAACAACTAATAAAACGATAATGACCTGCAAAGAATTAGCGGAGGCCGTAAAAAAAGAAAACCCCTCCAAATACGAACAAATAGAGTCTCAATACGGAAGCGGTGTCGTCGCAGCATACATCGCTTGGGCAAACCAAGCAGATGACTCTGAGACTGAGACGACGATCGACGGCTGGTGTACTGGCATCCTCGAAGGCAATTTCGACGTCATCGAGGACATCGAAGACACGTTTGTTTGTTGCGCAACGGACAAAGACATGGAGGCATTCCTTGCCCCCCTCCAAATAATCGGAAAAACAGTCGCCGATTATGATCTAAGCGAAGCTATTGACCAAGTATTCTACTTCGCGCCTGATGCAGAAGAACTCTACTCGGACATAGAAGAAGCTCGAGAGATTGTCCTCGGAAGCTTCAATGCTCCGTTCAACGTCAATCGTAAATTAATTCAACGATGAAAACAGAATGGTATTTTATTGATTTCTACATCCTGAATGAAAAAGGGCAGGACGTAAGCGACAATTACGACTGGGTGTTTTATGACTCCGAGGACTCGGCAATCGAAGCACTTATGGATGAATGGCGAGATCCAAAAGACACCTTCGCGAGGTTATCCAAAGTGGCGAAGGGCAACATCACATATGCCGAAATTGCCGTAAACCGACAGGTTGGCAAGGCAGACGAATGTGGAAACCTCGTATGCGAGGACTACACCGAAACCTTGTCGTTTATTCGATACGAGTATTCGGATGGAGAGTGTACCAGAAAAGAATACTGCTAACAAAAAATAAAGCAACAATGACTAACGATATTAAAATACACTGGTCAAATGCTCAAATGTGGTACGTGACCGAGAACGCGGATGGTACTATTTCCGCATTCTATCACAAAAATCTGAAAGAGTGCAACCGCGTACCTTACGTGTGTGTAGCATCGGCGGTGAAATCCGCGGGCGGTTTAGACGCGTTCAGGGAGCGTTTAATCACGCCCGAGCAGGCCGAGGCACGATTAGCCACCCTCAACGCCCAAAAGGCCGAGAGAGCCGCCGCAAAGGCCGTGGACGCGGCCAAAGAAAGTGCGGCCGCAACCGAGGCGCGGTGGCGTCTTGCTGAGGCCGAAAAGGCCGGTGCTATTGCGCCGACACAGGAAAACATCCGCGACTTATTACTAAGCGTGCGGCATAATTGCGCTTGGCCGCTACCACAATTCACGGTTGGCTATTCGGCCACTGCCTACGACTGCGACGGCAAGATCGCTGCCGCCGCAAAGTTTGCCAAACCCGTACTAATTAACGGTCTATTTGTTAGGCGCGTATGCTTAGGCGCACCGCGTGGTTATCTTGAAAAGTATACGCGGATATGAGACTGCGTAAGAAAATAGGCCGGCTTATGGACTGGCTTATCGACAAGCACTTCTGGATGGCGTTTATGCTGTACTACTTCGTTGTGCCCGGTCTCGTAACCCTATTGCTTATATGGATAACCGACTTAGGCTTCCACAATGAGTTGCCCGAGTTCTTGCAGCTCATATTCGACTGGTGCTTAGAAAATATTCTAATTCCAATAATAATCATAATCTGCATACCGTTTGTTATCATTCAGGTAAGCAAAAACAATCCGTAATGGCAGAATACATCTATTTGCGTGTGTCTACGCGTAATCAGGACTACGCGCAACAATTAGAGGACATAAAGCGCTATGGCGTTGACCCTAAGCGCGTTGATAGCATTGTCGAGGAGCACGAAAGTGGCGGCGTGTCCTATGAGGACAGGCAACTGCAAACGCTCCTTGGCAAGTGTAAGCGCGGAGACACAATATACGTTGGCGATACAAGCCGTATAGGCCGTTCTCAAATGGATATGGTGCGGCTTATGATAAACGCAAAAGAGGCGGGCATCGGCATCGTTGCCTGCAAAAACGGCCTACGGCTGGACGCCGACGACATAGGCAGTCGCATAACCCTATCCGTCCTCGCGATCCTTGACGAGGACGAGCGTATGCGAATCAAGCACCGCGCGAAAAACACGGTGGAGGCACACCGCAAAGAAATCGCGGCCAAAGGCTACCGCGTAACCAAGGCCGGAAACATCCAAACGCACATCGGCAATAAGCCGGGCACGGACATGAGCGCCGCAATACAAAGTAGCCTTATAAGCCGTTCACAACGCGCACAACGCTGGCGAGAGGAGTCCCCGGCCTACCGTTGGGCGATGGAACAAAAGGCCTGCGGAAAGACCGCAAAGCAGGCCTATGACGACCTCGAAAGGCTTATGGACGTTGCGCCCGAAACGTTCTGTAAGCGGTCGGGAGGACGCATAAGCCGTTCCACCTTTTACGATTGGTGGCGCGAAAAAAACATCCTCCACGTCTGACACCGTAAAATCAAGCCGCCGTTATCTGTTCTGGTAACGGCGGCTAATTTTATGCCTGAAAGTTGCGTTGCTCGTTGCGTTGCACCTCACTGGTAGGCCGTGCCGAATTTGTGTCTCTGGTAGCGGCGATTTTCGTGTGTTGCAGCTTGTGTTGCTCTTTGTGTTGCACTTCGCGACAATGCGCTGTCTATATGTGCGTTAATTGTGTTGTCGTTTGTGTTGTTTGTTGTGTTGTCGTTTGTGTTGTTAGCGCATAGTGACCGCTTTCGGAGTGCGCCCTTAGCTGCGCCCCTAAGTGCGCCCAACTCCTTTGCAGTGCATTGTGTTATAAGTGATTAAGTGCGCCCTTGACTGCGCCCCTTGGTGCGCCCCTCATAACTACCGCTTACCGTAAAGCACCCAATCAAGCACTCGCCGATTAGCTTCGTCCACTTTGGCGTTGTCATAGTCGATATAAACATCCGTAATCGCAACACCGAAGGAGTGGCCTAATGCTTGGCTTATAATATCTTTTGGTATGCCAATACTGTATGCTATGGTCGCCCATGAGTGCCGCGCCCAATACAGCGTTAAATCATCACGCCCGGCACACTTTCTAAGTGCTGTGGAGACGGCATTGCACATAGCATGTCGGGTACTCCACATGTCCGCAAACGTAAGCAACCGGCCATGCTGGTCTGACTTGTAGCGGTTTATTATTTCCAACGCTTCCGGCTCAACCTTGATACTGTACTGCTTGCGCGTCTTACAGCGCTCATACTCGATTCGACCATCAGTCGTTAAGCATTCAAGCCGAAGCATGTCTACACTATTAATGCCGATAAGCATAAACGACAACTTAAAGACATCAAGTGCGACACGTGCGCGAGTACTACTTGGCGTAAGCGCAAATATAGTACGTATGACATCAACTGGCAGCGAGCGTTTACGCGTTTTCGGTCTCCGTACAATTCGGGGCAATTGGATAAACGGATCGCGGTCTATAATCTCATTGCGTATAGCCTCGCGAATAACCGCGTGGATACAGAACATATAATTGGAGATTGTGCCCAAGCTATAATCTTGACTGTATAACCAATTCAGATAGCGGCGCAATAGGTTATAATCAATCTCTTGTATTAGCATATACTCTACATTCGCCTCATAACGCATTAGCGCATTCAAAGCGACCCTGTAACACTCTTGTGTCGCTTTGCGGCGGCGGCTTTTCATGAAGTCGCGATATAGCGTAACAAACCGACATTCTTTTTCTATCTGTCGCCCGAACAGCTTATTGGCAACACGCTCTTTAATTTCGGCGACATCCATAAATCGACCGCCTTGTTGATATATCTCCATTTTAAGCGCGTCTAACTGCTTAATCCAATAAGCTAAGACATTCGCAAGACGTTCGAGACGCTTAGGCGGATTAGGCGACAGCGCGAGGTCTAAGTCAAGCGGAGGCAAGTACATATCTGTTGCGAGTTCGGCCTTTCGGCGGTTGTTGGTGATGCGGATACGGACGTTGTTACATCTCCGTTCATCGCATACAAGCTTCATTGTTATCATAAGAGAAAAAGTTAATTAGTCTTTATTAAAAGTTAAATAATCTTAAAACTTCAACTGCTTCTGCTGAAACATTTGCTGAAACATTTGATGCAAAAAGCCTCAAAACGGCTATATTTGGAGCTGATATTTTCATCTGCCAACACAACGCAAATATCTATATATAGGCGATTTAGCATATTCCTTGATGTATTTTTAATCTCCATAAATTATTTAGACCTGCAAAGTTAATAGCCCGTTATAATCTCATATAAGCCAAATACTTAAATAGTCATATTTTTGCCTGCTGAAACATTTGATGCACTTTGCGCCGGTTTGCGCGATAAAAGTGTTAATACCGTTAACATTCCGATTTTGCCCTGTTTGCATCAACGATTTTTTTATTATAACTTCGCGACCGAATATCAAACAGCCGCGTTGTCGGGATAGCCTACGGCAGGGCGCGGCGAAGTTAACCCGGTTACTGTGGGATTGCACGACAGCCGGGACGCCAGACGAAAGACTGAGGCGCGTGCATAGTGGCAATACTACATCAGTCAAGCGAGGGCGATTGCCCGTTACCTCGCCCCGGTAACCGCCGTACACCGATAACCCGGACGGGAGTGCCGCAGGATAGTCTGCCCGAGGTTTTGCAGTCGCCGACTTCTGTCGGTTTTTTCTGCTAACCTCCCTTGGGCAGACTATACCCAGTCCGCCCCCACCTCCTCCCCACCGGGAGTGCTTCGTTTCATTAGAGTCTGTATACTCTATGCGTGCGTGTGTGCATGTGCGTGTATACGTGTGCGTGTATGTGCGCGTAAGCGTAATCAAGACTCTAAATCAATTAAATAAAAAGATTAAACTCAAAAACTCGAAAAATTTTGTCGCGAAAACTCGATTTTTGCGGTCAAAAGTCGCGCTAAATCTCGTATGCCTCGACAAGGTGTTTAAGCCCTTTTTTTTCGTCATACATCATGACAGCCCAGATTAACGGCGCTGAATAGTGAATGGTGGAGCATAGAGTTAACTCCGCTCTATTGGTTTGGAGAAAACGTTTCTGCATCCTTTCTGCGTATGCTTTCTCTTTCTTCGTTTTGGCTCTGTCGGCGGCATTTCCCAGTTTAGTGAGTTTGTTGTTTAACAAGGATGCTCTTGCCGCAATTCTTTTGTCCGTGCAATCAAAAGGAGTACCGTATTTTTTCTTGTAATCTATCAGCACCTTTAACTCGTCTTGTGTGATTTTGAAAAGGTCTTCCATGTCATTCTCGATGCAAGCAAGGGTATAAGCCGTAGCCGCTGCGTCTGCATCCTCATTTGTTGAATAGAAATCGCACGTGGCTTGTGTTACCCGGACAACACAAGCACTATCCGAACAAGTAAAATCAAGTATTATGTGTATTTGAGCGGCAAGCATACCTGTACTGACGTTTAGGGGGAGGAGCGGTTCTAATAAATTGGGCATTTCTTTTCCTCGAAGGGATATTGTCATCTCGCCCGTCTCGAGGTTTTCGCTTCTGACGCGCGGATTATAAAAAAACCAAGCCTTTGTCCATTTTTCCTTAATCACGCGCATATACATCTCTTTGGTAAATCCATCACGGCGGATTGTGTCGCGCATATCTATCTCGTCTATCTCTATTGCGTAAGCCGAGACACACGACATCAGCGCTAAAATTGCTACTAAAATTGACTTTTTCATTGTTTGTTTGTTTTTGTGATTGGAATAAATATTCAGACATACCGCTGTGGCGTCCATAGACCGCTCTATTTTCGCGCTAAACCGCTCGCAGGTATAAATTATCATCCGAGGGTTACAAACGCGCTGAAAACGGCTTATTTCGCTTCGTCTTTTTTCGCGGCCTTTGCTTCCGCTCGCCTGCGCCTCATCGCCTCTTTAAGTTCATCTTTCTTTTGCCTTTCTTCTTCGGCGCGAGGCTTGTAGCGACCGGCAATACCGGCAAACCCCTCGATGATTGCTAAAAGGCGAGAAATCTGTTCGTCTTTCTCTTTTATCTCGACTGATAACGCCTCGACCTTACGGATAAGTGTTCGCATTAGGTTTTGGTCGCTTTTGCTTTTAGCGGTATAAGACGCCGAGCCGCTTCCGTTGTTAACAGCCGAATGGGCAACGCCACCACGGATGTTAATTTCGTTGCTATCGGTGATTGCAGGATGTTCGGGCAGAAGCATATCGCCCTCGCCCGTTTTCAGCCACTCGATATTGAGAATCGGGAAGCGCTGACGGATTTTTTCAAACATCAGCGGACGACTTGTTGCTTTTATTTTAGTCCCTACGCCACGGGGCATACCGCACTCCTTTTCGAGCTGATTTATAGGCATATCCAGCGTTGCGGCAAAGTGTTTAAGCCTATCTACGGGTGTGTCCATTGTGTTAATGATTGTTAAATATTTGCGCTTTTCTTGCTTTTAATGAATTTTCGCCGTAACTTTGCCCTCGAAATCGAAACTAACAGGCAAAACGAGGGCGGACAGCGTATAAAACGCCACCTCAATATGTTCAAAGGCAAATTTACGCCGTTCAAACGAGTTCGCCAAATTATTAACAATCATTAACCGCAAAAAAAATGAAGCTAACGCAAGACATAGTGCGCAACTTGATGCCGGGGCAAACGCTTTCCGTCCACTGCGAAAGCGTGGATGAGCTGAACGCCGCGCAACAAACTGCGTACCGTGGACGGCGCGAACATCAAAAAAGCACGAAAGTGCGCGTTCAGCGTGATTCCAAAACGCTGACGCTAACACTGACGTGCAGCGCGGTTTGATAAGTTATTAAGTTATGACGATTTATCAACCTGACATCCGCGACAATGCGCTTATGACGGTCTTACAGGCCGCTAAGGTCTTAGGCGTAAGCCAACAGACCGTGCGCAGAGCATTAAAGCGCGGACGACAGGACGGCGGAATGGACGCAGCTCAACGCTGCCGCCGACTAAAAGTGTCCGGGGCTGAGGTCAAGCGCTTCTGGCGCGAACACTAAGTCCGAGGAGAGGCAACGGCCTTACGGTTGCCACGCGGGACTCGCGAATAGCGAGATACAGAGACTGCGATAGTGCCTGCTGATGAGCATACAGTACGGGTAGCACCCGAAAGCTCCGCCGAGGTCGGCGCTCCTTGAAGCCAAATGACGGCTTACAAGTGAACCGGCAAACCAAGCCGCTGCAATACCGAGCGGCACGACATAGGGAGAGGCGAAAGATACCGGAACAGAGCAATAGGCGTTGACATGTCCGCCGACAGCATCCGGGGCAAATGTGCGGAGAGTAGCGTCTCCGCGATGACATACGGCGGCATAAACAGACGTCAATGGCGAGGTACAGCCTTTGCCGCCGAGGTATTGACAAAGATTAGAAACTTTGGTTTCTATATATATAGCCGCAGCTCGCGAAGGCGTTAAGACCCCATCAGAACCTGCTGCGGCACTAAGGCCGACCAACCCTGACCACCCTCGAAAGTATGCGCGATAGGATAGCCGCGCATCAGGACATCGCAGACAGCTTTGGCTGTGCTATTCGGAATTTGAGGACGCTGTGCGCGGTTCGACTCCGCGCCGAGGGACACAACATCAACTAACACAAACAAGACAATGAGGAAATACAAATTAACAGACGAAACAATTCAAATCACGCGTAACGGTGTGGAAGTAACGCTACACCAAATTGAGGCGCTGCGAGACTTCGGGGTCGTGAAAGCAGGCGAGAAAGGCGGCTTTATAGAGCGCGAGGCTAACCTAAGCCACGATGGTGACTGCTGGGTCTACGACACCGCAAAAATTTATGATAATGCCAAGGTGTACGGCAACGCATGGATATTCGGCTGCGCCGAGGTGTACGACACTGCCGAGGTGTACGACAACGCCAATATCTACGGCTGCGCCAAGGTGTACGGCACGTCTAAGGTATACGGTGACATCGTGCTGTCTAAGTAATAAAGTAATAAATAGCCCTATTAATAATCAACTATGAAATTCGTAAATAAAACGATGATTGCAGCCGCAACGATACTGACATCCGTATGCGGCTTTTTCATGGCTTTTGCCTACGGCTGGACAAACCAAAATTATTGGTTTGTTCTCGGCGGTCTTGTTCTAATGGTTGCGCCGTGGCTTATAGCCGTGTTTATCGGCAAATTAGGGAAATTGAAAGAAATAATATTCCCCGACCCACAAGATGAGGATATATACTAAACATATGTCTAAACAGTGTTATTTTTAGCTATTTTTATTCCATGGCGGAGAGACCGAGAGAGGTCGTAAAATCCGCCAACAGGATTGGTTGCGAATAGCTTAGCCGATGCCGTCCGTGAGAATAGCATCGGCTTAATGGGCATGGCAGACCGCAAGCATCGTTGCGAGTATTACTCGTGCGTCAAACAGCGGTGCTTGTCTGCGGTTCAACTCCACAGATGCCCACGCGAACACTCATATGCAGTAAGTTGATTAGACATCAGACATTAGACGCTTGGTGGTCTGCGAAGATAGCCAAGCATTATACGGAATAACAAAGCACGGATAACGGATGCCCGTGCAAGGCTTGACGGCGACTTGACAGTGCGCGACCGAGGCCTTTTTAAGCTATCCCGAGTTCGATTCTCGGGTATTCCTCAAAGTGTTCATATAGGGTTTATGTATTTTCGGCATTACGGACGGGCTATTGCATGGTTAGTCCGTCCGTGTGCCGATTTTTTATTAGTATTCATGGGAAAAAAAACTGTTACAGAAGCGGAGCTTGCGTATATCCGCCAAAACGCTTCGACCATGAGTTCGCGCGAAATGCGCATAGCGCTTGGCCTGCAACACTCGTGGCAACTTCGCTATCGCGCAAGGCTTGCAGGTGTAAAGTTGCAACCCTCGCTGCGCAAAAACGCGCACCTGCAACGCAGGTTGTCTCAACAAGAGAAAAGCTGGCTTGCGGCAAATTATAGGCACGTAACCATGCACTTTATACATAGGTTCTTGGGGATAAGCTGGAAAGCGTTATACCGAGAACTCAACGCAATGGGATTCTCTAAATCCCGACCCCTGACAAAAAACCAACCAACTAAACAATAGACATCTATGACAATTGAAACTAAATTCAGCCTCGGCCAAAAAGTTTATTGGCTTGAAGGCCACGAGGCGCTCAGCGCACGTGTAACGCGCGTAAGCGTAAATGAACAAGGCAGCATCTACTATGGAGTCCTTGTCGGTGATGCAGATCTGCGGTTTATGGCCGAGAGTGAGCTTAAAGGCTCGCTTGATGCTATCTATCAAGAACTTAGCGAAACATTGAGCGCTGTCAAAGAACAAATGGCCAACGGCTTATGATGATAGAGTCGACCATCTACGGTCTGCCAAACGGCGAATATCACCGTGGTGAGCCGTATAATAAGTACATCAGCAGCAGCCAAATCAAGGACTATGCAAAGTCCCCGGCCTACGCTAAATGGCATCGGGAGCATCCCGATGACGAAAGCGGCAACGCGGCGTTGGCCTTTGGCTCGCTGTTCCACGATTGCCTTGCGAGTCTTGCGGGCGGTCAAAGTTTGACCGCGTGGATAAGCGGCACGGCTGTGTTCGACGCCCCCGTAAACGACAAAACGAGGCAACCTTACGGCGCAACGACCAAGCGCTATGCGGAGGCTTACGAGGAGTTCTTGCTCGCCAACGTTGACAACCGCATTGCTTCGAGCGCAGATCTGCAACTTATCCGCGACATGGTGTCGGCATTATTGGATGACCGAACCGAAACAGGCAAGACCGTCCGTAAGTTGCTTAAATGGGGCAAGCCCGAAGTAAGCCATTTCCTCGTATTCGAGGGTTGCAAATTCAAGTGCCGCCCCGACCTCGAAACACGCAAAAAAATTGTGGATTGGAAAACCACAACCCTTGACGCTTTCGACGAGGACAGCGTAAATAGAGTAATCCTGAAATACGGCTACCATATCAGCGCCGCAATGTATCAGTGGCTTGTCCACGAAATTACGGGCGAATGGAAGTCGTTTTACCTCGTGCTTGTATCTAAGCAAGCACCCCATGACAGCGTAATCGTCTGCATGGACGATTGGGCTTATCGACACATCTCCGAAGCCGACTATACGGCATTAGGCCCCGGCGCTTACGAGTTCGCTAAGCTCCGCGATTTACATATGCAATGCGTAAAGAGCGGCGAATATCCGACCGCCGAGGTGTTTATAGATAAAAGAGACGGTGAGGCGCCTATAATGAACATTCAACCCCCGTCTTACGTTACACGAAAGTACATCGACGAAATATGAAAGAGGAAGAAACAATACAGCAACAATCCGCCGAAACGCCGCAGGAGCAGCCGCAAACGCAAGCCGTTGCGGTCAAGAAAGACGCCTCCCCCGAGCGCACGGCGGAAGCTATTAAGCGTCTGCCTGCCGAGTTGCAGGGCATACGCAATCTGTTTGCACAGCCGTGGGAGAGTTTCCGCGCGGCTTTTGCTGACCCGCAAGAGGCCGACCGCACGATGCAGCGCGAAATCACCTACGCAGCGCAAGCGATGACGTCTAATAGTTATCTTATAGAGTGTGCGGCTAAATTTCCGCAGGACTTCGTAAACGCGCTGAAAAATGTCGCGTTGAGCGGCTTATCATTGTCTCCGACACTCAAACAAGGCTATCTTGTGCCCTTCAAAGGCCGCGTAACCTTTATGCCCTCCTATATGGGCATGGTTGACCTGCTTAGCAACAACGGCCATATCAAGAAGATAGAGGCATTTTTGGTTTTTGAGGGCGATGAGTTTACCATGACGCACGGCACAAACGAAAGTCTTGTACATAAACCCAATCCGTGGGGGGAACGCTCCGAAAAGACGCTACTCGGCGGCTATTGGATAGCGACCCTTGCAGATGACACAAAGCTGTTCGACAATATGACCAAGGCGGAAATCGACCAAATAAAGATGCGGTCGCCGTCCGTTGCCGGAAAGAAGTCCTCGCCGTGGGATAGCGACTATCTGGCAATGTGTCGCAAGACGATATTGCGGCGCGGATTCAAATCCCTGCCCAAGGGCACTATCAGCGATGACCGCATTAAGGTTATCGAGGCCGTATTCGATTATGACGAAAAAGCCGAGCAAGACTGGGTTGCACGTCAGAAACAAGCCAATAAACGCACAAACGCTGACTTCGATGAGGACGGCGAAGTGCAATACGAGGAAATAAACTAAGGTCGTAATCCCTGCACAAGAGAGTGCGAAACAGGCGCGTCCTGTTCGGGCGCAAATCATTAATGTTATGGAGGGCGTGTGGTCTAAGATAAGACGGCATACGAATATTAACCTTAGATTAGGTTAGTGCCAAATAAGCCGTGTGCAAATTCGGAATTAAGTCCCGACACGCCTGCAAATTTACCATTGTTTGTTTAACTATATTATTATGAAAGAGTTGATTAGCAAAATCTCTGAGTTGTTCGAGGTGTTTTCCTCAAACGCCGTCAAGGCGCAAGCAGGAAACAAAGCTGCCGGCGCACGCGCACGCAAAGCTTCCCTCGAAATCGAAAAAGCCTTGAAAGAGTTCCGTAAAACTTCCGTTGCCTACGGCAAGGAGTAAGTAACGCGGAACGCCTGCGGTGCGGAGTTCGTTTGGGATGCCGCTAATTAGCGGACAGGTTCGACCCCTGCCGCACCGCCAACATAGGCAAGTCGATTACTATTACCATATTGAATTATGTTCGTTTTTCTGCGCCGTCTGTGAAGATAGCGCGGTTTTATGGGCGTCATGGTGAAACCCTTGTTTTTAGGCTTTTCAAGGGTATTGCGGTTCGAGTCCGCTTGCGCCCGCACATAGGTTATATGTATGATGAGAAGAGTAAAGTGGATTTTGGAGTGTCGGGCTTGTGAAAGTCCGGCGCTCGTTTTTCGGGACAACAAGCCGTGGATGCACGGAAGCCCACGGACGCCATCCTTCTGTCAGTGGCGTTGCAGGACACTGCCGCAAGCGCGTTCGACTCGCGCTTGTCCCACATAAAGTTAATATTTCTTAAAAAATACGCCATTATTTGTTTGGCAAGATGCAAACCATTAAATTTGCGGCATCCAAACGGCAATTGACGCAAGTCTTTTGTCGCCAATAAAATTTCTACTATTGTAGATAAAAAGGCGGAAGTGTCGCGCCCTTCGGGGTTGCGTGAATTGAAACGCGATAAGCAAAGTAGGATTAAATTTTCCTTTCGCCGAGGGCAGGATATTATTCCTGCCCTTTTTTTATTCTCTAAGCGACTGACGCATTTGCGTTGGCCGCTTTTTTTAGCCAATTACCGACGAGGGGGATGTAGCGAAAACGCGACACCCTCCACAAAGAGTGGTATACAAGCAATGATTTCCAACCACCCACATAAACATAAAACAAAATGATAAACAATATCGACAATTTATTTATGCCGGAAATAAACGAAACAAAGGCGGTGCAGCCACTTAAAGAAGTGGAAGTGGTAGGGCAGTCGTTCATTATCTACGGAACACCCGAAGAACCTTTGTTCAAGGCGAAAGACGTTGCAACTTTTATTGGGCACTCTGATGTGTCTATGATGATGCAGACGGTGGATGATGACGAAAAGCTGACCCAAACAATGTTTGTATCAGGTCAAAATCGAAACGTATGGATGCTGACAGAAAATGGTTTGTACGAAGTTCTTATGCAGAGCCGCAAACCAACAGCCAAACTGTTTAAGAAAGGCGTCAAGAAGATTCTACGCGAAATCCGAATGACCGGTGGCTATATCGCCGCTAAGGACGATGATTCGCCCGAGGTGATAATGGCAAAGGCGCTACAAATAGCCCAAGCCACCCTTGCACGACAAGAGTCAAGACTGCAACAACTCGAAAACACCAACACGCGTAACGAACAAACCATCTTAGAGCAAGCGCCAAAGGTGGACTACTACGACACCACGCTGCAAAGTGTTAATACTATGACCACAACCCAAATTGCAAAGGAATTGGGAATGGACGCGCACAGCCTTAACAAGCAACTTAAACAAGCCGGCGTAATCTTCCGTCAATCGGGGATGTGGATGATGAAACAACCTTATGCAAGCTGGAATTTATCCGCGACACGCACACAGACCTATACGCGGTCTGACGGAAGTATCGGGTCGTCAATGTATACCGTTTGGAACGAACGCGGACGGCGCTTCATCCACGCGTTGCACGACAATGGGTTTAACGCCCGTAAAGCAAAGAATGCTATTGTATAACCAATGAAAATACCTGTATCTGAATACGTCCTTGCCAACATCCTGCGGCACTACGGCACACTGGCCGAGCGCTGCACCGTTCCGCGAGACGACCTTAAAGCCGTCAACGCCAAACGGCTTGCAGGCGAGGATTTACGGCGACTTAAACGATTATTAAAAGTAAGAAATGATTAATATTAGAGACCTGCGCATCGGCTCACACGTTGCGCTTAATCGTTATCCCAACCGAGTATGCCGGATTGAGTGCATAATGCCGACCTCCGTGTATATATCTTATGCAGACAACGGCGTCCGCGTCAAGATGTTCAACGTGCCGATAAGCGAGCTGAAACCACTGGAAATCACGGAGAAACGCCTTAACGCATTATGCAAGGCTATGGGAATACCCAAAGAGCGTTTTAAGGCCGATGCCGAGTGGCACTTGTTGGAAACATTCGTGTGGGTTGAGTATATGAAAGAAGTTATTAACTAAGATTAACGATAAACACTTGGATGGATTGGCGGAAAGGTCTTAAATTTGCGGCGTCCAATTACAATCGAAGTGGATTAGCGCTGCTTTTCCACGCACATACGCCGGAAAGGCATTTTTTTATGCTAATTCCCGATATTAAAGGAAACACGCATAGCGTGCCGCCCCTTGGCTTTGCTGTAATGGCATGGCCGTGCTTTTTCCACTTTGATTGGCATTGGACAAAGGGTAGCGGCACGCTTTTTTTGCGTGCCAACCCGAAAAGTTATTCATAGTCCAAACAATCAAAGTAAAAATGAACCAAACAGACCTTTCACATCTGTACGAGGACATCGAACAATGCCTCGGCCTCACGTCCGCGATGCCGGAAAACAGACAGACACAAGCAATCTTTCTGACGCTGCTTTCATGTGCCGACCTTGTAGAACAACTCCTAAATGGAGAGGAGGCACTGCGATGAACGAGAAGAAACAAGCCGCCGAGGCAAAGAAACTCGCAATGGCTCTGTCCATACAGGCAATGCGCCTTATCGCCGTGGCTCGCAAACACCGCGACACGCTGGGCGACATCATCGACATGCAAGAAACCGCGATAAGCGCTGCCGCTTACTTGACAACAATAAAAGCGGACTGACGCGTTCCAACACCCACACGCAAAGGGGCATGGGCTTAGACGGCCTTTGCCCTTTTTCCGTTTTTAAGCACATTTTTTAAGCACATGATTTACGACAAACAAACGATTCGGGGACAAGCCCCGAGCAAGTCCAATTCGTATCGCATAATCACGCTACACGGCCACGGAAGTCTATGCAAAACCAAACAGACCAAAGCCTACGAGGAGAGCTTTTTTATGCAATGCGGCTTGCGCGGCGCGATGATAGACCGGCGATTCAAGCTGGATATTGACGTGTATTTTGCGTCCGACCGCCCCGATTTAGATAATGCTCTGAAAGTTACGCTCGACTGCCTACAAAGCGCTAAGGCAATAAAAAATGACAGGTATTGCGCTGAAATCCACGCACGCAAGTTGATTGACAAGGAAAATCCGCGTATCGAGTTCACAATCGAAACACTGACCGAATGAAAGATTGGAAAGGCAATTCTAAATCGGTGTTTGCGCAACTTGGCGCCTCAAATCATTCTTCCGAGGAACGTCAAAACGAGGATTATTACGCCACCGACCCCGAAGCTGCACAATGGCTTCTGCGTATCGAGGATATACCCAAAGACAAACCCGTATGGGAATGTGCCGCAGGAGCAAGGCATCTCGCTGACGTGTTCGAGAACGCAGGCTACAAGGTTATAGCCACCGACATTGTCAAGCGTGCCGAAAACGTGCAAGTCGAAGATTTCTTGATGTTTCGCGGCCACAACTTCTGTTTTGACGGCACGATAATCACCAATCCGCCATACCGCTACGCTGAGCAATTTGTAACGCACGCGCTTACGAATACAGCGCCCGGCAATAAGGTCTGCATGTTCTTGCGTCTCAACTTCTTAGAGGGCAAAAGACGTAAGGAATTATTTCGCATCTTTCCACCGATACGTGTATGGGTATCGTCATCGCGCATCCAATGCGCAAAAAACGCCGATTTCGGCAAATACAAAGGCGGCAGCGCATCTGCATACGCCTGGTTCGTATGGGAAGTCGGCTATCAAGGACAAACAACACTTAAATGGTTTAATTAATATGAATTACGAAAAATTAAAAGAAGCGCTGGATTACACGGCTGAACATAGAAAAGAAGTTTTGGGTGAAAATTCCGCAATACTCTCTATTGTTATCTCCCAAGATAAAGACGCTGTTGTATCAAATGTAAATGGAGATCGTATGTATATTATCGCAGCCATCGCTATGATAGCAGAGGAAAATAAGGGTAGATTCCAGTATCTAGTGCAAAATTAGCCAATATATTTGAAGAACTCGGCGACCGGAGTAGAAAAACCGAGTTTCAGCCTCGGGCGCTTGTTGATTTTGATGATTATTTTTCTGAGCATGTCGTCCGAGATAGTGCAGAAGTCCGTACCTTTTGGGATGTACTGCCGGATCAACTTGTTGTGGTATTCGATGCAGCCCTTTTCCCACGAAGAGTATGGATGCGCGAAGAATATCTTGGTTTTAAGCCGTTTGGCTATATACCGGTGTTCGGCAAACTCGCTTCCGTTGTCGGTGGTAATCGAACGTATCTTCCCGGCGTAGGGCAGCATCATAGCAACGACGGCCTTGGCCAGGGCCTTCGCGTTCTTGCCCTCGTGGAGTATCCGACCAAAGACAAAGTTGGTGTTTCTCTCCACAATCGTCACAATCGCGCCCTTGCCGTCTTTGCCCACGATTGTGTCCATCTCGAAATCTCCCGGAGTAGAGCCGTCCCAGTTTGCAGGGCGCTCGTCTATCATGGTGCGGTTCTGCACGGCTACATACGGGGATGACACCTGCCTTGCGCGATGTTTGAGCTGGTGGCGACAGTGCTTCCATAGGTCGCCACCGTTGGCCTTGTCCGCCC
>OIZL01000394.1_pt1 | contig 33677 bp, 29 predicted proteins | sample 1588541 | NCBI WGS metagenome assembly OIZL01 (sample SAMN03283285) | human gut metagenome | biome: human-associated habitat; material: feces | host: Homo sapiens | place: Peru | collected 2012 | reverse complement strand
TTACACAAACAATGCATTCAATTTCTTTTCTTGATTTTAATTCTTTAACAAGAGGAGCCATTTTTATGGCTTCTGGTCTTGTACCGAAAACTGTCATTACTTTAATTTTATTCATTTATATTACCTCCAGAATTTTTTTTGTTAAAACTAAAAATATAAATTTTATCGAATTTAATTGTCTAAATATACGTTTAGGTTGCTTTAAAACTCGATACAACCATTCTAAATTTAATTTTATAATCCAATTGGGAGCTCTCTTCAGTGATTTACTTATTACATCAAAACTTCCTCCAACAGGCATAAAAAGTTTAATATTTTTTAATTTATCTTTATACTTTAAAATAAATTCTTCTTGTTTTGGGCAACCTAGACCTACAAATAGAATGTTTGCACCGGAATTCTGAATAGAATTAAAAGCGAAGTCTTCTGTAACAAAGCCATTGCAAGTTCCGGACTATTTTGATTCCTGGATAGGATTTTTCTAGTTCAAATTTCGCTTTTTCTGCTATAGAGGAAACTCCTCCATATAAGAAGATTTTAGAGTCATGGTTTATGGATTCTTTGCATATGTAATTCATTAAATCTATACCAGTAATTCTATTCTTTAGTGTTCCATGAGTTATTTTAGAAGCATAGATTATACCAATACCATCCGGTATTTGATATTTTTGCATATTAAATAAATCTATGGCATTTTTGTTTTTATAGTTATTCATAATTATTTCAGGATTAATATTTATGATAAAATTAGTAATGTTATTATCAAAGTCACTAAATATACAATTAATTAATTCAGAGTAAGTTGTATTGCAAATATTAAATCCTAATAGAGTTTCTTTATTCATAAAATAACCTTTCTAATTAAGTGTTTTTAGATTCATATTTTTTTAATAAATTAATGATAGCTAAAGACTTTGCTTCCCAAGTATTTTCTAGAGCTTCTTTATTTAGAAGTGAAAAATAATCTTTATGATTATTCGGATCTTGAGAAATCTTTATTGCATTATCAACTAATTTAACAAATTCATCTTTATTATTAGCTATAAAGACGGATTCATATTTTTTGCATTCTTTCATAGCAGTAGTTACTATTGGTTTACCAAGTGCCATATATTCAAACAACTTTAATGGGGAAGTCGCTTGGGTAATGTTGTTAATTAAGAAAGGAATTGTACATACATTAAAGTTACTTGCATAGTTAGGAAGTACATTATAATCTTTTGAGCCTAAAAAATAAATATTGGAATATTTGTTTAAACCTGCTTTATCAAAGGAGTCGTCATATTTTATTCCTAGAAGTACTATGTTATATTCTGGCCTCTTCAAAGCGAGGTATTTAACCAGTTCATAATCAAACCAACTAGCAAGTGCTCCGTAATATCCAATAATAGGCTTTTTAGAGCTTAATATATTCAAATAATTTTTGTCGAAAATAAAATTTTTATCAATTTTATTAAAATGTTGATAATCTACACCATTACAAGAAAATACTAATTTTTCAGTGCCTCTTTTGGAGATAACATCTTTTTCTATTTCGTCAGCAGTTACCACAACAAATATGTTTTCTGTATCTTGTAGCATATAGTTATATTTTTCTTTAAGGTTAACAGGAAGTTCTTTAGTTCCTATTAATAGGGGACTTAAATCATCTATGTATTCATATATAATTTTAAAGCCATCCTTAATATAATTCTTTAATGTTTGCAAACTAATAGTACAATCTGTTGAATAAAATTGTATATATTTTGGTTTATCTATTTTTTTTAGTTCAGAGAATAACAACTTTTTCATTGCAGTATTGTTGAAGTTAATTAAATATAGGTTAGGGTTAATTTCTCTAAAATGCTTTACTTTGTCTGTAACAGTTGTGACCTCATAGAAAACTAAACAATTATTGTTTGCAAAATTTCTATCAATATGTTGTGGCCTTTGAAAAAGTGGAACGTTCCATCCAAACGAACTGCGCCAGATAATAATTCTATCATAATCTCCTTCTAAGATGGAATCAATTTTTCCCTTAAATTTCTTATAATTAAGTTTTATATAAATATATCCAAATATGTTTATTTTTGAAATATAGTTAGATGAGATATATTTGTAAGTTTTTTTCAATGCAGTAAATAATCCATCTTTTTTTATAACAGAAATAATCTTATTAAATTTATCTTTCATTTTAAAATCCTCTAAACTAATTTTTTTGATAGGTTTTTAGCTTCTAGCATACAGTCTTCCATTGAACAGTAGGTCCAAGCTCCATATCTTCCAATTGTATATATATTATTAATTCTTAAATCTTGCTTTAATCTAGATATTTCTTGCTCTGTGGAAGTATTAATGTGAACATAGGCAGGATCCATTACTATTGAAACATATTCCTCTAATTTAAAAGAATCATCAATAATACCTTGGACTTTTAAGTTGTGTAATGTTAAGTTTAATTGTTTGTCTATATCAATATTTTCATCTTTACTATAGCCTATTTCAATATACATGCTTAATTTATCTGAATCTAATATATTGTCGTAAAATCCTATTCTATAGTAATTGCAATTCTTTGAAGGAACATAAATCCAGTGTTCTTTAGTAAATTTAGATTTTTTATTAAAACCTAAATTAAATACAAGTACTTTATTATAAGACAGGCTTTTTTCCAATTTGTTAAAATCTGGGTTATTAAATAATTTTAAAAAATGATTTAGTGGTGCGGTATTTATTAAGTATTCAAATTTATATTGAGCATTTGTACTAGTTGTTACAATTTTATTATCGTAGTCAATAGAAGTTATACAAGTATTCAATAGAATTCTGTTCTTATCTAAATTATTATATAATATATCAATAAAGGAACCAGCGCCGCCTTTAGGATATAGGAATTCATTGTTATATGATACATCTTCAGTTTTCTTCATGTTATTAATTATTTGTTTAATATCTGCATAAGGGAAAAAGCGCCCCATTGCATCTTTGTCAAGACTTTTTAAGTCACATGCATATAACTTTTCATTATAAGGTTTTAAAAACTTTTCTACAATCGACTTTCCAAATTTTCCATATAACATGTCTAAGAAATTATTATAATTTTCTTTTTCTTCCCTGTTGAATAAATCATATAAACAATCTATAAAGTCTTGCTTATCCAATTCATGAATATTTGTTTGAAAAGGATAATCAATTAAAGCGTTTTTGTAAAGTATCTTTGTACACTTGTCTTTATGAATAATGTCATCCTTATTTACTTCATTTAGAAACAGTTTCTTAAATTCATCTGTTTTAAAGTGAAAGAAATGACCTGCATAATCCCAAATGAAATCTCCTTTTTTTATTGTTCTACAGTATCCTCCAACTTCTGATTCTTTTTCTAGAATTAAATAATTGTTTTTTGTATAGTTAGCAAATGTTAAGCCGGATATTCCTGCTCCTATTATTAAGTATTTTATATTTTCCATAATAAACTCCTTTATAATAATGAAGATGAAATAAAATCATCAAATTTTTTTGCTATTTTTTTTGAGTCAAATTCACTTCTAAAGCTGTCATTCATTTTTATAGTGTAGTTGCTATAAATTATTAACCATAAATAATTTTTTATTTCCTGAGTACTGTAAGATGTAGTTATTGCATTTAACTTCCTTAATATATCTGCACTAATTCCATCTAGCATTGTAATTCCAAAAATTTTATTTCCAGTGCCCATGTAGTCTGCTAATTTAGCTGCAAAGAAAATATTTTTATTAATTATATTAGAAATGTTGGCATCTATTAATAACAACCAATCACTATTTTGCATAATTTCTAGACTTTTAAGATAACTTACAGGCTTTTTTATTTTTATAACATCAGTTAACTCATAGTTAATAATAAACAATTTATCACTATCAGATATATTACCATAGAATTCAAAAACTACTTTTTTAGATAAATCGGGATCATTTTCATTTAAAATCCTAATAGCGTCAAATAATCTATAAGGGTTCCTAATATTATCTAATAAACCAATATAAGATATTTTGATTTTATCATTATCATTTCTTATCTTTGGATATAATGACAAATCAAAGCTATGGTACAATATTAAAGCTTTTTTTGAGATTTCACTATTATAACTATTTAGCATATAATCTTTTTGATAGGTGCTATTGAATATTAAGCAATCGGCATTTTTAAATGTAAGGTCTTGTAACTTAAAGTCTTTTTTCTGATAAAACTTATGAAGTCTTTTATATCTGATTTTAAAAATAGTATTTTTAACAATTCTTTTAGGAGAGATAATTCCCTTTATAGATTTACAAACTTTTGTGCTGTAAGGAGAAGCATAAGTAATTGAATATTCTGTATAAGGATTATTAGCTATTGGATCTCCGAAAGATGCAATCCATTTTAACTTTGGATTTATTTCTTTTAATTTTAACCCTATCTTATGGGATTCAGGTGGCATGCTGCGAGTCATTACTATATCATATTTATCTATGTTTTCCCTATAATATTCAACGGCTTCTAACATCCAATCATTTAAGCTCTTAGCTTTTGCAAAGATAGAATTAACATTTTTTGCTTCTGGAAGAGTATCTTTATTACCATAAGACCATAATGCATTATTTTTCTGAGTAAACACATCATAACTGTATTGAGAAGCTTTTAATAATTTATATGTAACTAATCCTTCAGAAGAATTTACTGGAGGATAAAACCAACTAATTACAAGAATTCTTTTTTTCAACATTATACCCCCTTGTGTCGTAAAATTTTTCCACAAAGAGTAACTAATTTACTGAAAAAATGTGGATTAATTTTTACAAAAATGAACTTTGTTTTTCTATTACATTTTATTTGACCAATTTCATACATCATATTATATAATTCTAAACTTTTGCTTCTCAAATATTTGTCAAAAGCAGTAATTTCTTTGTACATTTCTTTTTTATTAGTTTGAGCATATACACAGTAGATATAGTAATGAGTTGTAAGCATATAAAAAAGAATTTGTTTTATGTAAGAATCTTGATTCTTAGAAAAATTATTTCGGTTTGTAAGATAGTATTCTAGTAAGAACTTCATTACAGTTTCGTGATTTGCTCGGTTTTTTACAAAGTTTTGAAGATTCATACTCTGATCGGGTCTTCCTATAAAATATCTATAAATATCTAACTTCAAAAATTTAAAAGTACAAAGCTGAGAAATTGGAATAATATTATATTGCATATCAACATAGAATGTTTTTTCTAACAATTTTAAATTTGATTTTTTTAACAGGCTAGTTTTATAAGTAGAATTAGCCATAACAAAATAATCACCTTCCAAAAGGCTTAAATCAAATTTATTAAAATCATACACTTTGTTCTCTTTTAATTTTTTCCAATTTAATTTCTCAGAAGTTCCATCATATATATATTCTTTTCGATAGTTTGTAATTATAAGGTCAACATCTTCATCCTTTAATTTATTAACGAAGGTTACAAAGTTTTTTGAATCAAACCAATCATCACTATCAAGAACTCTGAAATACTTTCCGGTTGCAATAGATAATGCCTTATTTATTGTAGAGCCATGCCCTCCATTTTCTTTATCGACTACAATTATGCTTTCTGGATATTTAGCCTTATATTCATTCATTATTTTTATAGAATTATCTTTACTGCCATCATTTACAAGTATTATTTCTATATCATTAATAATATCTTGTATGGCTAGTGAATCCACACATCTCTTTATATAGTTTTCCGTATTATATACAGGTATTGCAATACTCAATACTTTCATTATTTATCCCCTCATCTTAAATCATCTGACTATTATAATATTCTTCACAAACTTGTTTGGCAGGACCAATCTTTACGACCTTCCCGTGTTCTAACCAAACAACTCTGTTACAAAGATTTTTAATTTGTTCTATTGAATGTGAAACAAATAGTACGGTTGTTCCCCCAGTTATCATAGATTTCATTTTATTTTCACTTTTTTGTTGAAAAGCTATATCTCCTACAGATAATATTTCATCTACAATTAGAATTTCTGGATCTACGATTGTTGCGATAGAAAAAGCTAGCCTTGCTATCATACCAGAGGAAAAGTTTCTAACAGGAACATCTAAAAAATCTTTTAGTTCTGAAAAATCGACGATTTCATTAAACTTACTATCAATAAATTCCTTGGAGTAACCTAAAACTGCACCATTTAAATATATATTTTCACGAGCAGTTAAATCATAATCAAAACCAGCGCCCAATTCAATCATTGGACATATATTGCCATATATGTCTACAGAGCCTTTTGTTGGTTTCATTACACCGGCAATTATTTTTAATAGAGTAGATTTACCAGCACCATTATTACCAATAAACCCAACGACTTCTCCTTTTTTTACTTCAAAGGATACGTCATTCAATGCCCAAAAATATGATTTTTCCTTTTTCTTACCAGAAAGAATATTTATAAAAGCTTGTTTAAAAGAAAAATTTTTTTCTATTCCCAAATTAAATCTCATAGAGATATTATTTGCTTTAATCATTAAAATAGTCCTCCTTATACGTAATAAATAAATTTATCTTGATTTTTCTTAAAAGCAATTAATCCAATAATTAAGATTACCAAAGCTGATATACCACATACAGCAAATGTAAATAAAGTCGGCATTTCATTGTATAATATAATTCTTCTAATAAAATTAATGTAATGATACATTGGATTTAATTTAAAGAAAAATTGTAATTTGGGTGAGATTAATGAGATATCATACATAATAGGAGTAAGGTATGTCCAAAGCGTTAAAACTATTCCATATATATAAAACATATCTCTTAAAAATACAGATATAGTAGAAAGAATTAATCCCATTCCAAGAGTAAACACAAATAAACATATATATGCATAAGGTAATAGTAAATGATAAACATTTACACCTGTGCCTGTTGCAAATATTACAATATATAAAGGAATTAGAGTTAATAAAAAATTAATTCCTACAAATAAGCACTTTGAAAGAGGAAAAATATATTTAGGAATATATATCTTATTTATTAGTGGAAAATTAGCTACAACTGATCCCATTGCTAGGTTAGAAGCTTCACTAAAATAATTAAACATTATTAACCCACTTAATACATAAACTAGATAATTTACACCTGGAGTGCTGAATTTGAATATATTAGAGAAAACTAGTGCCATTACAGCCATATTAAGCACTGGATATAGCAAGCTCCAAAGCACACCTAAAACAGATCTCTTATATTTTACTTTAAAATCTCTTGAAATCAATTGTTGCAATAAAAATGAATACTTTTTGAAATTTAAATATATATTTTTCAACATAATATCTCCTTTCTCAACATTTAAATATTATAACGCAAGATAGCATATAAATCAACCTCTTATTTGCTCTATAACTGTTAAAAAAATATACAAAGTAAAAGTTTACCCCTTACTTTGTAAAATTCTCGTTAATTAAAGCCTTTTAGAGCTTCAATTAATTCATCATTATCTTTTGTTGATTTTACAGCGAGTCTTATAAAATCAACATTTTCAAATCCTTTTTTATTTTTTAGATCTTTTATTAAAATGCTATAATTTTTTAGCAGGTAGTTAGCCAAAGCTGTAGAATTTCTTCCCTCAAGTCTACACATAATATAATTCGCTTGTGATTCATATGGTTTGATGTATGGTATTTGTTTTAATTTGCTTATAAAACTTGATCTTTCTTTAGCAATCAATTCGCAAGATTTTTTATATTCTTTGGTGTATAGTGTAGCTATTTGCAAGTAATATTCACCAAATGCATTAATATTCCAAATTGCCATTTCGTCCCTGATGGCAGAGAGTAATTCTTTGTTTCCACTAGCTAATATTCCTAATCTTATTCCAGGAACTCCATAGGATTTGCCAATACTTTTTATTACTATTAAATTTTTGTATCTTTCTAATATTTTTGAATTTAGTAATGTATATCTTACATCTGCGTCGGCAAAGTCTATAAAACTTTCATCTACTATTATTTTCTTGTTTTGGGTATCTGCTTTTTCTATAATTTTCATCATATCATCAAATTTTATAAAGTCACCACTTGGATTGTCAGGGTTAATAATTGCAATAGAATCTACAGTATCGATAATTTCCAAGATTTTATTTGGATCTAATTTATATCCATTGGTTTTAGAATCTAATTCTATTATTTGACAACTTTTAAAACAACGTTCATATTCATTAAATGCAGGTATAGATAAAGCCATTTTCCCTTTTAATAAATGTCCTAAAACATTTATCAGTTCTGCTGCACCATTACCAACAAGTATTTCTGTTTCATCTATTCCAAAAAGTCTTCCAGCATTTATATTTTGAATATTTAATCCAGAAGGATATGAACTGATTAATTCCTTTGATAGATACATCATTTTATTTATCATATTTTGAGGAGGAAAATATGGATTTACTAAATAGCAGTAGTCTTTTATGTTATTAAATCTCCAATAACCGCCAAATCTTTTTTGATACATTTTGATTGTGTCTTCAGGCTTTGAAAATAGACAATTTACAATATCATAATCTTGAGCATCATCTATTTCATACCATTTTATATCTCCTATTGGTAAAGCTTTTAAAGTAGAACGTGATAAATGTGCAATAGCTTTTAAAGCTAATTCATAATATTCATTTATACCATAAGCTTTCATATAAGCTTCTAAAAAAGGAATATATTGATTTTTACTAAATTCTTTGCTCAACTTGTAAATGTTAACAGTTTTATAGTATTCATCAATTCTATCAAATCTAAAATCTTTTTTTTCAATAAATTCAGTTATTCTGTTTTTACTGTCTATTGTTACGACTGTTCCATCCATCCATTGTTCATATTTTGCAACTAAAGCAACATCTTTATTTTTATTTGCCACTAACTCTTGAATCATTCTATCTTCAAAAATTAAATCAGACTCTAACATTATTGTATCATCTTTTTCAAGCCAATCTTTTGCCAAATATAATGAATAAATATTGTTACTTTTATCATAATTATCATTATCTATAAATATTATTTCCATATCTTTAATTTTTTGTTTAATAAAGTTCTTAAGATTTTCACTTTTATAGCCAACTACCATTATTAATCTATGTATGCCAGCACTTTTTAGTGCATTAACAGCTCTTTCTATTAAAGTTTCTCCAGCGACTTCAAGCATACATTTTGTATTTCCCTGTGTATATTTTCCTAATCTTTTTCCCATTCCTGCTGCTAACATTAAACCTTGCATATTAAATTCTCCTTTACAAATATTTTAATCAGAAATTTTAGCATATTAAGCGAATTAATTATATATTTTTTTCCTTTCTCTGTCAATTAAATTCTTGGGTTTATAACTTATCATAAAAAATGTAAAACTAAATACAAAAAAATAATGTAAATAAAAATTATTTACATTATTTTTAACCGTATTAATATTATTTAACTTCAGTTTTTTCAATAATTATTTCGTCGCTTTCAACTTCTTTGTTTCTGTTTTCATCAATATTTAATTTTTTATTAATTTTTTTTCTAGCTCTTCTCCAGTAAATTCCAACAAATGCACCGATAGCTATTGCAACACCTGTAACTGCTTGAATAACATATGTCATTACAGAAGGATCAATATAAGCATTTGCGTTTATGCTAAAAAACAATATAAAATTAATTGTAAAATACATAAAACTAAAAACATATAGCATTATTTTCTTCATTTACTATTCTTCCTTTCTTTTATTTTCTTTTGGATAATTTTTATAATATAAGTGGCTCCTTTTTCAGAACTACTTCCTAAATTATAAACATTATTATTTAATAAGTCTGTTATTTCTTTCGTGTACTTATCTTTATTTTCTAAAGTTCTTTTAATAACATTATTTATTTCATTTATTTGATTAACTGGTACTACTTCTCCAATAATATTTCTACACCAAATATTAAATGGTTCTATATTTATTTTTTTGTAATCTGGATTCATTATTTTCATCGGGGTATCTATAAATATAACAGGCCTTTTGGTTGTATATGCATATTCATATGCAATTGCAGACCAATCTGTTATCATTACATCAGCATTAAAGATAGAATCACTAGAGGAAAAGTCTGTTTCAATAGTTATATTTGAATTATTTTCAAAATCAGCTTTCATTTGTTCAAACTTTTCTTTCATATGTTTAACCTGTTGAGGATGAGGCCTTACAATTACTTTGTAATTTGTATTTTTTAGATTATCTAAAATGTCATTTAAGCATAAATCTACAATATTATCTTTTTGCCAAGAAGGAGCAATTAGTATATTGTTGATATTAGATGAATTCATCTTAGGATGATAGTTAGAAATCATATCATCTAATAAAGAATAACCCCATTCAAATATAGTTCTATTTTTTAAATCATACAATTTGTTAGTTGCCAACATTTCTTCTTTTTGATGTTTTCCAGTAGCAAATACTGTGTCATAAGCATTCATAGAAGCCGTTCTCATTGTTAAATTTAAACTATCTAATCCGTGAGGGATATATATATATTCTATATCATTTCTTACATAGCTTCTTTTTATATGGAAGTTTTGCAAATCTGGCATAGTCATTACAACAACATCTGCATCCATTTTCATCATTAAAGTTATTAATTTCTTTTCATCAATGTAGTATGCTTTTATTTGAGGATTTTCCTTCTCCAGGTTAAATATATTGTCATTATAATCACTTGTTATATAATGAATTGTAATATTTGTATTCTTAAGTATGTATTCTATTATTCCTTTAAAATATTTGTAAAAACCATTTCCTTCTGAATAAAAAACTAGATGTTTATTTACAATAGAAAAGAACTTTTTATAATCTTCTTTTTCTTTTTTTGTTTGTTCTTTAGTTTTCTTTGGAGCCATTTTATTTAATTTATTCAATTCATTTCTAGTTTCTTCTAAATCCTTATAGTTAACGGCTTTCTTTGGATTTATAAAGATGTTTAGCAACCATTGTTGTAATATGGCCATTAAATTGCTGGCCGTCCAATATAGAGCAACTCCTGCAGAGACAAAATATCCTAAGTATAATGATAATAGAACTGATAATATTAACATACCATATTTATTAAATTTGGTTTGCTCTGCTTGCAAAACATTCATCATATTTTGAGCAATACACATTAACATAGCGCTTATTCCAGCAATAAGAGGAATTAGGATTGATATTCCGTGTTCTTGTGCTGCTACCCAACTTAAATCAAAGCCTAAAAATTTTAAGTTTATGTTCTTGATTTTTGCAATTTCATCATTTGATATATGCTCATTATATTTCTCAAGAGTCACACTATTTTTTATATCCTCTACAACAGCTAATTCTATAGATGAATCTTCCTCATTCAAGTTATTGTTAATTATTGCGACATTTTTAATTTCATTAATTTTATTTTTATCTATATTAGTAATATATGTTAAAGGCTTATTTATAACTTGGACTAAGCCAAATAGTAGAGCGATTTGAATAACCAATGGGATAAGTGATTCAAATGCATTGTATTTTTCAACTTTATATAATTTTGCTTGCTCTTCAGCTATTCTATCCTTATCCCCATAAAAATTAATTTTTATTCTATTAAGGTCGGGTTGCATTTTTACCATTTTTATAGAATTTTTTTGAACAATAATTGAAATTGGTAATAAAATAATTTTACTTACTAATGTAAACATTATTATTGCAATCCCATAATTTCCAAATATATTGTATAGCCAGCTCATAATATATCCTAAAATATTAACAAATATCATTTTTACACTACCTTTCATATTTTGCGCCAGTTGGTATTAATTTTTCAGTTTCCCAAGCATGTCCGTCTAGAGTTTGCTCTTCCATTTTATCATAGTCTTTATACCAAATAAATCTTCTGATTCTATTACTATTTATAGCTTGCAAGAGATCTGTACTTTTTTTGCTTTTTAATAAATCACTGTAAATACTGTTATTTAAATCTTCATAAGAAACTTTTTTATCTGATATTATCATTTCACTATGAAGTTCATCAAATCCTTTTATGTATAAAATTGGATTTTGCCTTCCAATGGGATCATAACCATTATTTCCATGATCTGCTAATATAATAATTATAGAATTATCGTATTGGCCGCTTTCCTTAATTCTATTCAAATATTTTTCTATAACTGTTATTGAGGATTCAATTTTTTCTTCATATGTTCCATTTTCAATTTTTTCAAGGTCCTTGTTCATATCCCATGGATAGTGACCACCATCAATATGAAGAAATTGAAAGTAATTCTTTGACTGTAAAGAAATTTTATCTAAAGTATTGAAAACGTCTTTGTTATCACTAGTAAATATATTGGTAATGTTTTTACTTTCTTTCCTACAAGCGCTATAATCTAACGATTCTATTTTTGAATATTTTTTTAAAGGAAAAGGCAGATATTTAAATAAAATATATTTTGTTTCTTCCTTAAAAAATTGTTTATGATCCATTTCAAAATTTAATGATTTTATGTTGTTAATTTCAAGAGACTTGCTATCGGTCCAATTTAATTCACTCTCATATATATTTATGTCGTAATTTTTACTTTTTAGTTGTTCTATAAATGGTGAATTATTCATTGCTTCATTATAATAATCAGCGAAAGAGGTTTGAGCTTCATACCAGTTACCTGAAAAGATATATGGAATGGACTCACGAGTGAATGGATAAGCCGATAATGTATCTGGAAAATATGTAAAATCCTTAAATAAAGCTTCTTTTTTATTTTCCCTTAAAACTTTATCAAAGGTTTTTGAGTCCTCCATATCTACTAATAGAATTAAAAAATTATTATTTGTAGATAAAACATTTATATTATTTGTTGTTGGAGTATATTTTCCTTTTTCTGAATAAATTTGAGAGTTAGTTAATAACGTGCTTATAAAACTAACAAAAAGCATTGCAAAAATTGCAACAGATATATAAGATATCACTTTTTTATATTTTACTTTTAGCTTCATATATAGAAGTATATTTGTTACAATTAAAACTAACCACAAAACAATTGATGCTATTCCTTGCTTTGTATAGTTATTCCAATTTATTGGAGTACCATCCAAAGTTGGTAAGGAACTTGCTAGATAATTACCCTGAATGTATGTCGCAGTAAAACAAACAAACATAATGATAACATATATATTATATATAATTTCTTTTTTACTTTTTTTTGCAGTGAAGTAAAAAAGAATGCTTATAAACAACAATGTTACTAGTGTTATTGAAAAAAATATTAGATTGTTTAATAATAATTCTTTTAAGCCAAACCAATAATCTTCAGTATTAGCAGCATAAGTTATTATTGGTTCATAGATAAATAGCATAAAAGCTATTACAAAAGACATAATGCTGGGGGCAATTAAATTTTTAATATGCATTTTAATATTTTCTTTTTTCATTTAATTATCACTACTTTCTTTTACATTTTTATTCCTATAAACTCATTTTTATATATTATTCCTATTTCCTCATAGCGACTGTCTATACTTTGATTTCTGTTATCCCCTAACACAAAATATTCATTGTAATTTAGTTCTATTTCGTTTTCAAGGATGCCGGAATAAACTATATAGTAATTATCATATTTTTTTCCATTAACATATAAATAGCCTCCTTTTATTTGAAGCTTGTCACCAGGAATGCCCACAACCCTTTTAATAATAATTTTATTGTTCTTTTTTATTACTGCAATATTTCCACTATGTATTTGAAATTTATACTTTTTAATTAGTATTAAAGTTTTATCATATAATGTGGGTTGCATAGAAATGCCTCTTACAACACATATCTGAAGTAAATATTTACTAATTATTAATACAAAAAAACCAATTATAATAATTGATATTAAAAACTTTTTAGTAGACATCATATCACCATAATTCAATAAATATTTATGTGAATATATAAAAAATTCTTATATAATATATTACATTTTCTAATTTTATGCAACATATTATTACAATTTATCTTGTTCTCAACAAGAAATACAAACTAAGAAATGCAAGAATCTTTTAACAACAAAGAATATAATAATGCAAGATATAAAGTGAAACTTAAACTATTCAACAAATTCCCTGAGAAATAAGATATTGCAAATACTAACACAATTGAAATAAATGCCAAAAAGTTTTCTAAAGTTAAGCTATTCAATTTGCTTTTTAACAATTTATATAAATATAATGCAATTAATACTAAATAAGGTGAAAAGACTAGAATTAATCCAATAATTCCAAGCGCATAGTATTGAACTATAAAATCTCTTTCTATATTAAAGATATTTTGTAGTCTTGTATTAGTAATGCCTAACCACATGTCATATTTATTATCATTAATTGCAACAACTCTTTTTACCATAGATTCTTCCAAAAATCTGTAATTTACTCTATTATAGCGTGGCTGTTCAAAGATTGTAAGCCAAAATTCTGGATCATACTTATATGGATAGCTTTGTAATATAAATTCATCTTTAATCTCTTTGCTTTTGTAATTATCATAAATATAATCTAAAGAATTTGTAGGTATATAATTGGCATTTGAAAGATCTGTATTAATAATTGGCTCTTCTAGCAAAGTTTCAGGTTTGGATGAAGCCTCAATAGTTTTAGACTCATCCATTCTTAAAAATATAGGGTTTTTAGGTAATACAATTAAATAACAAACCAATATGAGACAAACCACAATAAAAGGTTTAGTTGTAATTGATTGTTTTAATTTAAAATTATTATAAAATAAGTAAACAATGATAGTATAAATAAATACTAGTATGACTCCTAAAACAGCAACCTTAGTTCCCAATAAAAATAGAGCAAAAATATTAATAATAAGAATAAATATTTTTTTAAAATTTTTTTCCATTAAAAAATTTGATAAGCTAAAAGGTAAAAACATTATTAAAATGGCGCTAATCTGATTTGCATATTCAAAAAGACCCTTTGAGCAAAGTTCCTGATATGTGAAACTATTAGGAGAAAACCAAGAAAAAAAGTTGGCTTTAATTATTTCATCACTATAGCTTCCATATGAAAATACAAGTATATTGCTAAGAATAATGATTGAACTAATAATAAGCATTTGACAATCTATTACTTTAAGTATTTTTTTAGAAGGGACATGTAACTTATATAATATATAAATTAACAAAAATGGGGTTAGCATCTTTATCAGGTATAATAATTCTGATATTACAGAATAATTAAAGTTCCCAGGAACTAAAGAGTTGAAATGAGTAGCATTGATATGGTGAAAAATGAAATATATAATTATAGATGCAGGGTATAATAACAACCAGTATTTTTTCCTATTTGAACTAGTAAAAAAATAAAACAAAAACAAAACACCAATTATGATAACTCTAATTAATGTTGAGATTGAATTATAAAAGAACTTTAGATCAAAAAGTGGTTGTATAATAAGAAAAATAAACACAAAAATACTTAATTTTTTTTGTGTTTTTTCATTGTAAAAAAAGTTCTTAAAGTTATTTGCTCGCAAATTAATGACCTCCGTGTTATTATTTTTCTTCGTCAGTTCTAGTTTTAAATATATCCTTATAACCAATAGCTACAACAGCAATAACCATTAATGCAAAAGATAAAGCTTTCCATACTCCACTTTCTAAAAGTATTATTGCGAACATTCCAAAAGTCGCGCTAACACCATATAATATAAAAACTGATTGCTTTTGGGTATATCCCATTTTCATTAGTTTGTGATGCAAATGTTCTCTATCTGCCTTAAATACTCCTTTTATAGATTTGGTCTTTATAAGTCTTCTAAAAATTGCAGAAACTGTATCAAATAAAGGTAGTGCAAAAACAATAAGTGGAGCAATAAGAACTATTGCTGTATAAGTTTTAGCTATACCTAATATAGAAATGATAGATAATGCATAGCCTAAAAAATTTGAACCTGTATCGCCAATAAAAGTTTTGGCTGGATTAAAATTAAATGGTAAAAATCCTACTAACGCTCCACCAAGAGCTGTAATTAACAAAATTGCAATCAATGGAGAATCGTTAAGTGTAAATATTATAAGTAAAGAAAGACATGAAATTAAGCATATACCAGAAGAAAGACCATCTAAACCATCTATTAAATTTATAGCATTTGTAATCCCAACAATCCAAATTACAGTAAGGACAATTGAAAATATTTCATCTGTTACAATTGGGTTTGAGTTATAAATTACAATTCTATCTATTCTTATGCCAGAAAAAGCTACTACTAAGGCCGCAAGAATTTGACCTATTAACTTTACATATGGAGGGATACCCTTCCAATCATCAAAAAAACAGAAGACGGCAATAATAAGTAATCCAATAAAAAATCCAATTAGCTTTATATAATAATTATCTGGGCCAAAAAGGTTTAAGGTTCCCTCTAATGACATTACAATAAGTAAATATATTGTAGAAACTAGAAATCCCGCAATAACTGCAATACCACCAAGCCTAGGCATTGGATGATCATGTATCTTTCTTTTTGATTTAGGCAAATCTAAAGCACCGATTTTTTTTGCAAATCTAATTGTGTATGGTGTAATTACATAAGCTGTAATAAAAGCTAATAAAAATGCTATTGCTATATCTCCCCACATAAAAATTCCTCCTACTGTTATTTCCGTAATAATTTTACCTTTTATAAGAAAATTTGTCAATAAAATAAAGATAAGAGATATTAATTAACTAAAAACTATTTTCATTTAATAAAAAATGTTATAAAATAAGCATAAAATGAATACTAACAAATAAATTATTAAGAAGAGGTAATAAAAAACATGGACAATAAGAATATAACTGTAAATAAAATAGTAGAAATATGTAACGGAAAATTATTATCAGGTGATGAAAATATACAAGTAAAAACATATTCTAAAGATACAAGAACATTAAATAAAGGTGATATGTATTTAGGAATAAAAGGTGAAAAAATAAATGGAAATGACTATATAGAGCAAGCTTTTATAAATGGAGCAATTGGGTGTATTACGGATGAGAATGTAAATGAAGAAATAATAAACAAATATAAAAAAGAAAAAGTAATTATAAAAGTAGAAAATACAATAAAAGCAATTCAAGAATTAGCAAAATACAAAAGAAGCTTATATAATATACCTGTAATTGCAGTAACAGGAAGCGTAGGGAAAACTAGCACAAAGGATATTATAGCAAATGTGTTAGGACAAAAATACAAAGTATTAAAAACAGAAGGAAATATGAATAATCATATTGGCTTACCAATGACATTGCTAAAATTGAAAGATCACACTGCTGTTGTTGTAGAAATGGGAATGAATCACTTTGGAGAAATAAGTTTATTAACCAATATTGCGAAGCCAACTGGATGTGTAATAACAAATATAGGCACATCTCATATTGGAAATTTAGGTTCAAGAGAAAATATATTAAAAGCAAAATTAGAAATATTAGAAGGATTAGACAAAGATGGATTCGTTTTAATAAACAATGATAATGATTTGCTACATGATTGGGCAAAAAAAGAAAAAAAATATAAAGTGTATACTTATGGATTAGAAAATAATAGTACATACATGGCAAAAAAAGTTACTATATTAGAAAATAGCAGTGAGTTTGAGATAAATGGAATAAAAGGAAACGTACCTGTTGGAGGCATTCACTTTGTATATAATTCTGTTTGTGCGTTTGCGGTAGGAGATATATTAAATGTAGAAAAAGAAAAAATAATAAAAGGCATTTCAGAATTTAAGCTAACAGCTAAAAGGATGGATACAGAAGTTATACAAGATAATATAAAAATAATTAATGATAGCTACAATGCAAGTTATGATTCAATGAAAGCTGCATTAGAAGTTGTAAACAACACCTTAGCACAAAGAAAAATAGCAATTCTTGGAGATATGCTTGAATTAGGTGACTATGCAAAAGAGTTACACGAAAAAGTTGGAGAAGAAGTAGTAAAAAATAAGATAGATATATTAATTACTATTGGAGAAAATGCAAAAAATATAGCCAATAAAGCAAAAGAATTAAAAATGGAAAATGTGCAAAGCTTTAACAATATAGACGAAGCAATTAAAAATATAAAAGAAATAATAAAAAGTGGAGATTTAATTTTATTAAAAGCTTCTAATTCTATGAACTTTAGTAAAATACTAAATGAATTAAAAGAGATATAAGGGGGCAAAGTATAAATGAGTAAAACAAAAATAGGAGTTGTATTCGGAGGAATGTCAACAGAACATGATGTATCAATAGTTTCTGGGACATCTGTTGCAAAAAAACTTAATAAAGATAAATATGAAGTTTATCCAATATACATAGATAATAATGGAGAATGGTATAAATGTTTAGATATATCTAAAAAATATGAAGTAGGAGATAAGATAGAAAACATTCAAAAAATAGAAAACACAATTGAATATTTAAAAGAGATGGATGTTATATTTCCTGTACTACATGGTTTATATGGAGAAGACGGAACAGTACAAGGGTTGTTCGAATTATTAAAAAAACCATATATTGGTTGCAAAGTTATGGGTTCTTCTATTGCTATGGATAAGGTATATGCAAAAATTATATTTGACAAGGCAAAAATTAAACAAGCAAAGTATGAATATATAAGAAAAGATAAAGATAAATATATTTATATAGATAAAGATTTTAATGAAACAAGAAAAGACCTAAAAGAAATTTGCAAAATTATAGAGAGAAATATAGATTATCCAATGTTTATAAAACCATCTAATTCAGGTTCATCTGTAGGAATAAATAAAGCAAAAAATATAGAAGAATTGGAAAAATATATAGAATATGCTTCAAAGTTTGATAAAAAAATATTAATAGAAGAAACATTAATAGGAAGAGAAATAGAATGTTCAGTATTAGGAAATGAAGATGTAAAAGCATCATGTATTGGAGAAATCTTACCAGCAGAGAATTTTTATACATTTGATGCAAAATATAAAAATGCGGAATCTAAACTTACAATTCCTGCAGAAATAAATAAAGATTTAACAGACCAAGTTAGAAAAACAGCTATAAAAGCATTTAAAGCAATTGATGGTAAAGGGTTTGCAAGAGTGGACTTTTTTGTAAATGATAAAACAAATGAAATTTATATTAATGAAATAAATACTTTACCAGGTTTTACAGAAATAAGCATGTATCCTAAATTATGGGCACAAAGTGGATTAGAATATTCTAAATTATTAGATAAATTAATAGATTTGGCACTAGAAAATTAATTAGAGGAGTATAAAATGGAATTAAAAGAAATACAAGAATATGTAAAAAAACAATTATCAGAAAAAAGATATAATCATAGCGTAGGAGTAATGGAACGTTCAGAAGAACTTGCAAAAATGTATGGAGCAGATATAGAAATAGCAAAAAAAATAGGAATAGCTCATGATGTTGCAAAAGAAATAAGTGAAGAAGATAAATTAAAATATGTAAAAGATAATAATATAGAAACAGATGAAGTGGAAAGAGAAAATACTCCACTTCTTCATGCTAAAATAGGAAAAGATATTGCAATAAAAAAATTTGGATTTTCTGAAAGTATGGGACAAGCAATAGCAAACCATACAACGGGAAATAAAGATATGGATATATATTCTAAAATATTATTCATTGCAGACAGAACAAGTAAAGAAAGAAATTTTGATGATATAGAATATATAAAAGATTTAGCAAAAAAAGATATTGATGAGGCAGTTTTATATATATTAGATAAAAAAATAGAATTACAAGTTAAAAAAAGAGCATTAATTCACTTAAATGGAATAATAGCTAGAAATTATTTACTAAGCAACAAAAAGTAGGAAATATAAAAACTGGCATTAGTAAGGAGGAAAATTAATGAGATTTATACACATGGCAGATGTGCATTTTGACAGCCCATTTACAGTACTTGCATCAAGAGAAAATTTGGCAAATGAAAGAAGACTTGAACAAAGAAAGGCTTTTGCAGATACAATAGAATATATAAAAGAAAATCAAATCCCCTTTTTATTTATATCAGGGGATTTATATGAACAAAAATATATAAGAAAAAGCACAATAGAATATATTAATAATTTATTTAAAGAAATACCAAATACACAAATATTTATATCACCAGGAAATCATGATCCATTTTTAATAAATTCTTTTTATAATACATTTGAATGGAATAATAATGTAACAATATTTAATTCTGAAATAAAAATTATAGAAACAGCAGAAGCGGATATATATGGATTTGGATTTACAGATTTTTATTGTGAAAATTCCCAAATTGAAAAAATAAATATAAAAAATAAAAATAAAATAAATATATTAATTACACATGGTTCATTAGATGCTAGTAAAACACTAGATATGCAATATAATCCATTAAATAGCAATAAATTAAAAGAGATAGGGTTTGACTATGTTGCACTAGGTCATATCCATAAAGCAAATTATGAAGAAAATAAAAATAATTTTATATATCCAGGTTCATTAATTTCTTTTGGATTTGATGAATTAGGAGAACATGGATTCTTAGATGTAGAAATAAATAAAAATAATTCAGAAAAAAATAATTTAATTAATTTAAAAATAAATAATAATAATTTAAATAATTCTGAAATAAATAATAATAATTTAAAAATAAATAAAAAAATAAAATTTATTAAAGTAGATAAAAGAATTTTTGAAGAAATAAAATTAAATATTTCAGAAATTAATTCAGAAGAAGAACTAATTGAGAAAATAAAAAATATAAAAACAGAAAGACAAAAAAACTATAAAGTAATTTTAGAAGGATATAAAAACATAGAAATAGATTTGAACAAAATCAAAAAAATGGTATTAGATGAAAACGTTTTAAAAGTAAAAGATTTCTCAAAAGTAAAATATGACATAAAAGAATTAGCAAATCAAAACAATTTAAAAGGAGTTTTTATTAACAGAATTTTACAAAAAGAAGAAGAAGGATTATGTACAAAAGAAGAAGCTGAACAAGCCATAGAAATATTCATAAATGCATTAAAATAGAAAGGAAACATAAAACATGAATGAGCGACCAAAAGGCATAAAAACAGCCTGTGGATAACTCTTAAAAAACAACGGAAACAAACCAAAAGAAGGCGAAAGCACTAAAAGGCGATAGGTAAACATAAACAAGGCGAAAAGAAGACAAAAAACATATTAAAATTATGTAAACAATGACAAAAACTATAAAGAGAAAGCAAGAAAAAATAAGACAAAAATCATAGAAAAATGATAAAAAATTAAAAAAGAAAATAGAACGAAATAGATTGGAAAGTACCACAAAAAATTACGTAAACAAAAGTAAACAACAGAAAGAATTGCCAAAAAAGAAAAATACAAAACAAAGATAAAAGAAAAAACAAAGGAACAAAAATATTTTACAAAACGACAAACAGTACAATACAAAAATTGTCAAAAAAGAAAAAATAAAATTGCACAAAGAAACGAAATAAAAATTAAAAAATAAATTATAATTAACAAAAAAATAATAAAAAAATAAAATTATTTTAAAATATTAATAAAAAAATAATTAAAATAAAAAATAAATAATTAAAAATTAAAACAAAAATAAAAATTGAGGTGATATTTTGGAAATTAATTTTTTAAAAATAAATGGATTTGGAAAAATAAAAAATAAAGAAATTAATTTAAATAAAAAAATAAATTTAATTTATGGAAAAAATGAAGCAGGCAAAACTACATTATTAAAATTTATTCCTTCAATGTTATATGGAATATCTAAAAATAAAAATGGAAAAGAAATATCGGATTTTGATAAATATAAACCATGGGATGAAAATGAGTTTTCCGGAAAAATAATATATACATTAGATAATAAAGATAAATTTGAAGTTTTTAGAGATTTTTCTAAAAAAAATCCTAAAATATATAATGAAGACCTCGAAGATATATCAGGAGAATTTTCTATAAATAAAACTAAAGGAAATCAATTTTTCTATGAGCAAACTAATATAGATGAAGAAACTTTATTTAGCACAGCAATAGCAGAGCAACAAGGAGTAGCATTACCACAGAACAGTCAAAATATATTAACACAAAAAATAGCAAATATGCTATCTACAGGTGATGATAATATATCATATAAAAAGGTTATGGCCAATTTATCTAAAAAACAAGTTGAAGAAATAGGTACAGAAAGAACAACAGGAAGGCCAATAAATAATATATTAAAAGAACTAAAAATATTAGAAGATGAGAAAAATAAAATAGCAAATTGTGAGTATGATAGCAAAAGCAAAAAAGAAGAAATAAATAGCTTGGAAAAAGAAAATGATAAAATAAAAACAGAAGTTAAAATATATGAAGAAATTAAAAAAATAAAAGAAGAAGAAAAAATAGAAGAAGAAAAAATAAAAATAAAAAACGAAATAAAAAGTGATTGCGAAAATAAAATAAATAAATTAAATAATGAAATAAAAAATAAAAAAGAAATAAATAATAAAAAAATAAAAAGTAATAAAAATATTTTAAATATAATATTAATGGGAATTTTAATAATTTTAAATATTTTAATTAATATAATTAAATTTTCTAAAATTATAGACTATACAGTAATTATAGCAACTGTATCTTATTTAATAATTAATTTAATAATATTTATTTTAAATAAAAATAAATTAAATAAAAAAGAAAAAATAAATAATTTAGAAAAAATAAAAATAGAAAAAGAAATAGAAATATTAGAAGAAAATATTAAAAACACAGAAAAAGAAATAAATGAAATAAAAAATAATATAGAAGAAAAAAATAAAATAAAAATAAAAGAAATAAAAAATAAATTTAATAATGAAATAGAAATTGATAATTTATTTAATGATAATTTAAAAGAAATAAATTATAATATTGATTATTTAGAAAAACAATTAAATTTAAATTTAATTAGAATAAATACTATTAATATAGAAGAAAAAAATATTAATGAAAAATTAGATAATAAAATAGCATGTGAAGAAAAACTAGAATATTTGTATGAACAGAAAAAAGAATTAGAAGAATTAAATAAAATAATTAATTTAGCAAAAGAGACATTGGAAGAATCTTATGATGAAATAAAAAAGAATATAACACCAAAATTCACAAAAGAATTATCAAATAACATAGAAATGATTTCTGATGGAAAATATAAAAAAGCAAATTTTAACTCAGATACAGGACTAACAATAGAAGCAGAAAATGGAGAATACATAGAATGTAATAAATTAAGTATAGGAACAATAGATCAATTATATTTATCTCTTAGATTATCTGCAACTAAAGAAATAACAGAAGAAACTATTCCAATAATACTAGACGAAAGTTTTGCATATTTTGATAACCAAAGACTAGAGAATGTTATAAAGTATTTAGATTCTAATTATAATAACCAAATTATTATCTTTACATGTACAAATAGAGAAAAAGAAATTTTAGACAAATTAAATATAGAATATAATTTAGTTAATCTGTAAAATGTAAGTTGAAAAATCTGCAATAGTTGTGTATAATAATTAGGTTAAAAGGAGAGATATATATGTTTGAAAAACTAGAAGACGTAGAGAAAAGGTTTGAAGAGGTTAGTGAAAAAATTAGTGACCCAGAAGTGATTGCAAGACAAAGCGAGTGGCAAAAGCTTATGAAAGAGCATGCTGCAATGGTAGATGTTGTAGAAAAATATAGAGAGTACAAAAAAGCAAATAAAGATTTAGAACAAGCAAAAGAAATGCTAAATGATAAAGAATTAAAAGAATTAGCAGAAATGGAAATAGAAGAGATAAAAGAAAAATTACCTAAAATAGAAGAAGAATTAAAAATATTATTAATTCCAAAAGATCCAGATGATGATAAAAATATAATCTGTGAAATAAGAGCAGGTGCAGGAGGAGAAGAAGCAGCATTATTTGCAGGAACATTATTTAGAATGTACTCAATGTATGCAGAAAATAGACATTGGAAAATAGATGTACTTAACGAAAACGAAACAGGACTTGGCGGATATAAAGAAGTAACATTTATGGTTACAGGTAAAGGTGCATATAGTAGACTAAAATTCGAAAGTGGAGTTCATAGAGTTCAAAGAGTTCCAGATACAGAAAGCAGTGGAAGAATTCATACATCAACAGCAACAGTTGCAGTATTGCCAGTTGTAGAAGATGTAGAAATAGAAATAAATCCAGCAGATGTAAAAATGGAAGTGTTTAGAGCATCTGGGGCAGGTGGACAACACGTAAATAAAACATCATCAGCAGTAAGATTAATACATGAGCCAACGGGAATAGTAGCAGAATGTCAAACAGAAAGGTCACAAACTCAAAATAGAGAGTATGCAATGAGATTATTAAAATCTAGAATATATGAACAAGAAAAAGCAAAACAAGATGCAGAACTTGCAAACGAAAGAAAATCGCAAGTTGGTAGTGGAGATAGAAGCGAAAAAATAAGAACATATAACTACCCACAAGGAAGAATTACAGACCACAGAATAGGAATGAGTATATATCAAATGGAAAATTTCCTAAATGGTGGATTGGATGAAATGATAGACAATCTAATTGCAGCAGACAGAGCAGAAAAATTAAAAGGTGAATAATGTTGGAAAAATAATCCAGAAAACTGCAAAAATATGAGGTGAAATATAAGATTGGAAACTGATTCAAAAGAAAGAAAAGAAATAGAAGAATTTATTACAAAACATGAAAGAGCTCACTTTTTACAATCTCCAGAATGGGCAAAAGTAAAATCAGAGTGGAAACATGAAGAGATTATATTACATGACGAAAATGGTAAAATAAATGCATACTTAAGTGTGTTATTAAGAAAAGTTCCTGTTTTAAACAGATATATAATGTATGCACCAAGAGGACCAATATGTGATATATATAATGAAAAAATAATTAAAGAGTTAGCAGATGAAATTAGAAAAATTGCAAAAAAATATAAAGCATTTATATTTAGAGCAGATCCAGATGTTTTAGTAAATGACGAAGAGTTTAAAAGAATAATAAAAGAAGCTGGAATAAAAGTAAAACAAAATATTAAAAGTGTAAATGATGTAATACAGCCTAAATATGTATTTAGATTAAATCTAACAAATAAAACAGAAGAGGAAGTGTTACAATCATTTCATCAAAAAACTAGATACAACATTAGATTATCAGCAAGAAAAGGCGTTACTGTAAGAGTTGGAACAAAAGATGATTTACCAGAATTTTATAAAACAATGAAAGAAACTGGAAGCAGAGATAACTTTATAATCAGAAGCATTGAATATTATGAAAAAATTTATGACTGTCTTGGACCAGAACATGTTAGAATAATGTTAGCAGAATATGAAGGAGAAGTTATTGCTGCAACAATGCCTATATTATATGGAAATAAAGTTTGGTATTTGTACGGTGGAAGCAAAAATGAAAAAAGAAATTTAATGCCTAACTATTTACTACAATGGGAAATGATAAAATGGGCATTAGAAAATAAATGTGATGTATATGACTTTAGAGGAATTTCAGGATTTAAAGATGAACATTCAGATTCTTATGGGGTATATAAATTTAAAAAAGGATTTAATCCAGACTTTACAGAATTTATAGGAGAAATTTATATAATATTTAACCCAATAGTAAATAATTTATTTAAAGCGATGTCATATATATATAGAAAAATCGGCTACTTGAAAAATAAATAATGATAAATGGTCAGAGATAGAACTCTTAGGGAAAACAATTTTTACAGGTTCTAATGTCTGACTTTTATTATTACGAAAACATTACGAAAATATTACAAAAATGTAACATTTTCTATTGACTTTTTACCTAAAATATAATATTCTAGTAGCAGCAAAAAAATATACTGTAAAAATGGAGGAATTTGTCTTGGCAATCGGTGATATAATTGTAGGTATCGACATAGGAACATCCAAAGTAAACACAAGTGTTGGCGAAGTTAATAGCTTTAATCAAATTGAAGTTATAGCAACAAGTGAATGTAAATGCTTTGGAATGAAAAAATCAAAAATCACAGATGAAGAAGAAATAGCTGCTGCAGTTGCAAAAACAATAAAATCTGCAGAAGAAGAAGCAAATATAAAAATACATTCAGCTTATGTTACAATACCAGGTAAATACGTTACAATTGTACAAAATAGTATTGTAAAAGAAGCAAAAGATAAATATGCTGGAATATCAACAAGAGATGTCACATCTGCAATAATGCAAGTTAGAGATATTGATATACCAGAAAATCAAGTTTTAATAGATATTATTGCAAATCAATTTATATTAGACAATGGTAGAATGATAGACGATCCAGTAGGAAGCCTAAGTTCATCATTTACAGTAAAAGGACAAGTTATATTAGCAGATAAAGAATATGTAAAACAATTAACAAGTGTTTTCAAAAAAGCAGGTATAGAAATAGATGGAATAGTTCCAAACGTGCTTTCTGAAAGAGGGCTTGTGCTAGACAAAAATGAATTAACAGATAATGTAATGATATTAGATATTGGAGCAGGAAACACAGACATAGGTGTGTTTGAAGGAAATACTTTTATTTATACAAACACAATTCCTTTAGGTGGAGATAATATTACATCAGACATTGCTTATGTTTTTAATATAACAGAAGAAGAAGCTGATAGATTAAAAAAACAATATGGATTAGCATTAAAATCATTTATAGATAACGATACAGACATAATTTTAAATACATATAAAGGCGAAGAGAGAACAAAAACAATAAAAAGCTCAGAGCTAATAGAAGTAATAGAAGCAAGAGTAGAAGAAATGTTCTCATTAGTAAATAAAGATATAACAAATGCAGGAGTAAAATCAAATATAAATAATGTTGTACTAACAGGTCAAGGAATTACTAATATAAGCAAAAGTGACGTAGCAGGAAAAATAACATTAAATATACCTGTTAAAATATCAACAGGAAGATTAGTAAGTACAATAAAACCAAATTATAGATCTAGTTATGCATTAATTAAATATATTGCATCAAGACCATTTGCAAAAACTGTTTCTAGCAGTATTGACACAGTATCTGATGAAAATATATTTAGAAATATTTTAGAAAGAATAAAAGAATTTTTCTATTCATAATTAAGTTTTAAATTTTAAAAAAATATATTTGGAATAAGAAAGAAGTGCGAAAAAAACTTTAAAATTCCAAACCCAAAAATGAAGGAGGATTAACACTATGATGGAAACAGATTACGATGAAAACAATAATTACATGATGGACGGAACAGCAACAATAAAAGTTATAGGTGTAGGAGGAGCAGGAAATAATGCTATAAATAGAATGATTGAATCAGGAATTAAAGGTGTAGAATTTATAGCAATAAATACAGATAGACAAGCTCTTCAATTATCAAAAGCAAGTTCTAAAATTCAAATAGGAGAAAAACTAACAAGAGGACTTGGTGCTGGAGCAAATCCAGACATTGGAATGCAAGCAGCAGAAGAAAGCAAAGCTGAAATTGCTGAAATGTTAAGAGGAGCAGACATGGTATTCGTTACAGCCGGAATGGGCGGAGGAACAGGAACAGGAGCAGCTCCAATAGTTGCAGCAGCAGCAAAAGAATTAGGAATATTAACAATAGGTGTTGTAACAAAACCATTTACTTTTGAAGGAAAGAAAAGACTTACTCAAGCAGAAAAAGGAATTGCAAACTTAAAAGAAAAAGTAGATACATTAGTTGTAATACCAAATGATAAATTGTTACAAATTATTGATAGAAGAACATCAATTGTAGAAGCATTTAAAATGGCTGATGACGTTTTAAGACAAGGTGTTCAAGGTATATCAGACTTAATTTCTGTACCAGGATTAATCAACTTAGACTTTGCTGACGTTAAAACAGTAATGTTAAATACAGGTATGGCACACATGGGAATTGGTAGAGCAAGTGGAGAAAACAGAGCAGAAGATGCTGCAAAACAAGCTATTCAAAGTCCATTATTAGAAACATCAATAGAAGGAGCAAGAGGAGTTATAATAAACATTACAGGCGGAAACGATCTAGGATTACAAGAAGCAAATACAGCAGCAGAATTAGTACAAAGAAGTGTTGATCCAGAAGCAAATATTATATTTGGTGTAGTTACAGATGAAAGTTTAGGAGATGAAATTTCAATTACAGTTATTGCAACAGGTTTTGAACAACAAGAACCACCAATTTCAAGCATAGGAGTTGAAAACTTAGTAACAAATACATGGAATAAAAAAATAAACTCAATACCAACTCCAGTAGAAAATAAAGACAATCAAAATGATTTAGACATACCTTCTTTCTTAAGAAAAAAAGGAAATAAATAATAAGGAAAAATCTTAAAAATCGCCAAAAGAAAAGTCGATTTTTCCTAAACAACAATTATAAAAATAAAAATGAAGAAGAAATAATCTAATTTAGTAGATTATTTCTTTTTTTCGCCTTCACAAAATGACACATTATTTGAACAAACAGTAGTACAATATTTAGCACAGATTAGTATTCACAACTGTAATTTGTGTAAAAGAATACGAGGTGACCTATTGACCATATATATAGATATAATTTTTTTAGAAAATTTATTTATGAATTATATTATTATATTTGCGACTGGAATAATTATAAAAACACCAAAAAAAATAATTAGAACCCTTGTAGCTAGTAGTATAGGAAGTATTTATGCACTACTTTCATATATGTCAATACTGGAAATATGTTCCAACATATTTCTAAAAATAATACTTTCTATTGCTATGGTATATATTGCATTCAAACCATTAAATATAAAATTGTTTTTTAAAGAGCTTATAATATTTTATTTAACCTCATTTACATTTGGAGGAGTGGCTTTTGCACTTTTATATTTTGTAAGTCCGCAAAACATATTAATGGAAAAACGGTGTGCTAATTGGTACATATCCAATAAAAATTGTATTAGCCGGAGGAATGGTTGGATTTATTATTATAACAACAGCATTTAAAAATATAAAAGGAAAACTAAGTAAAAAAGATATGCTTTGCAATATCAAAATAAATATAAACTCAAATACTGTGTATACAAAAGCAATACTAGATACAGGAAACTTTTTAAAGGAACCAATTACAAAAATACCAGTAGCAGTTGTAGAAAAAGACGTATTAAAAGGAGTAATACCAGAAAAAATATTAAACAATCTATCAAATATTATAGAAGGGAAAGAAATAGATTTAGGAGAGTACCTATCAAAAATAAGACTAATACCATTTATGTCATTAGGAAAAGAAAATGGAATGCTAATAGGAATAAAAGCAGACGGACTAACAGTAAATACACAAGAAGATGTAGTATTTATAAAAAATATAATAATAGGTATATATGATGGTTCTTTAAGCAAAACAGGAAAATATAAAGCGCTAATAGGTCTAGAACTTTTAGAAAACAAAGGAGGAAACGAAGAGAATGAACATATTAGAACTGTTAAAATCTAAAATTAGTACAATCTACGTTAAATATTTAAACAATGAGGAAATAGAAGATCTGCCGATTTTTTATATAGCAGGTAGTCAAAAATTACCTCCGCCATTAAGTCCGGAAGAAGAGGAAGAATTATTAATTAAACTAGAAAATAAGGATTTAGAAGCAAGACAAATCTTAGTAGAAAGGAACCTAAGATTGGTAGTATATATTGCTAAAAAATTCGAAAATACAGGTGTAGGAATAGAAGATTTAATATCAATTGGAACAATAGGATTAATGAAAGCAATAAATACATTTAATATAAGTAAAAACATAAAACTTGCTACCTATGCTTCTAGATGTATAGAAAATGAAATTCTAATGTATCTAAGAAGAAGTAACAGAATAAAAGGTGAAATATCAATAGATGAGCCACTTAATCAAGATGGCGATGGAAATGAATTACTGCTTTCAGACATTTTGGGAACAGAACCAGATATTACTTCTAGAGGAATAGAAGACGAAGTGGATAAAGTATTACTAAAAGCCTCAATAGAAAAACTAAGTAATAGAGAGAAAAATATTATGGAATTAAGATTTGGTTTTATTAGTGGAACAGAAAAAACACAAAAAGAAGTGGCAGATATGCTAGGAATTTCGCAAAGTTATATATCAAGATTGGAAAAGAAAATTATGAACAAAATGAAAAAGGATATATTAAGCAAAACAGGATAGAGCTTTACTCTATCCTTCCTCCAAATCAGTTACATTTTCTAAACCAGAAATTTCTGTAAAAACAGAATTTATATTTACGTCCTTATGGTATCTGAAAAATAATTGAATATCAGTTATATTTTCTTCATTTGGTTGACCATTTTTTATTTTTTTAATATTAATACTATATTTATCTAATATTTTTTGTATTTCAGGTAAAGTATTTGTATAATCCTTAACAGTAAGAGTTAAAGAAACATTATTAAAATGGTCTAATGTTTCAGATAAATTGTGAGAATGAGAAAGAATAATATATACAAGTACTGTTCCAACAATTCCACCAATATAAAATCCTGCGCCAATACTAAGACCAATACAAGTAACTGCAAGTAAACTAGATGCAGTAGTTAATCCCTTTACATTAAAGCCATCTCTTAAAATAGTACCAGCACCAATAAATCCAATACCAGAAAGTAATTGAGCTGGTATTCTAGATGCATCAACAGAATAATTATTGCTTAAATATTCACCACAAAGCATTATAAGTACTGCACTTACTCCAATAAGAGAGTGAGTTTTAAAACCAGCAGGTTTATTTACAGATTCTCTTTCTGCACCAATAAAACCAGCTAATAAAAAACCTAAAATAAGTCTAATTATAACTTCAAACCAAAATGATGAAATAATAGCATAAAAAATCGACATTAAAAACCTCCTTTTAATATTATAAATATATTATAATTTAATAATTAAATAAATAAAAGTAAATTAATTAAAATATTTACTTATTTCTTCTAAATTACAGAAATTATTTTGTCTAAAAACTTCATAAGCAACAATAGCTACAGAATTAGATAGATTAAGAGAACGCAAAGTTTCCCTCATTGGAATTCTTATAGTATTTTCTAAATGTTCTTTTAATAAACTTTCTGGAAGTCCTTTAGTTTCCTTTCCAAACAAAAGAAAAACTTCATCTAATTTAGAATAATTAACATCAGAATAACAATGTTGCCCCTTTGTTGTAACTAAAAACATATTATTATTTACTGGATATTTTTTCAAGAAATCAGATAAAGAATTATGTTCTTCTATATCTAATTTATCCCAATAATCAAGACCAGCTCTTTTTACATATTTATCAGAAATCTCAAAACCAAGAGGTCTTACTAAATGTAATTTTGCACCAATTGCAGCACAAGTTCTTGCAATGTTTCCTGTATTTTGAGGTATTTCTGGTTCTACTAAGACAATATTTAAATTCATAATAATCCCTTCCTTAAAAAAACTGAATATAATTATAGCATAGAATTAGAAAACAGTAAAATAAATTGTAATTTGTGAAATGGATGTGTGAGGTGTGCAGTGAGAGGTGGGATTTGTAGGGGCGTATTGCATACGCCCAAAAACGAATTTGTTGCAAATGTTGTAGGGGGTTGCCGCCCTCGGCGACCCGCAATCGTAAAATTAGCAAAAAATATATTGCACATGTGATTTGAAAATTATGATGATTGTAGGGGCAGGCCCTGTGTCTGCCCAAAATTTACAATTATTTTTTTATGATTTTCGGGCGAGTACGGAGCACCGCCCCTGCAACGTTTGTAATAGATTACATTTACGATTCAGGACAGTCCCCTTTTGTTATCCAACAAAAGAGGGACAGTCCCTAGAATCGTTAATTTCTTAAAAAATATATTGTATTTATATCTATACTGTTTGCAACATCTTTTACATCTTGCATAGATACTTCTTCTATTTTTTTTGCATATTCTTCAAATGTTGTGGATTTTTCTGATAGTTCTTGACCTATATAATAAGTAACCTCAGAGTCTTGCTCATCTTGAATAGATGTAATTCCAGATATCATATATTTTTTCGCATTTTCTAAATCTTCTTCTGTGAAATCACCATTTTTCATGTCTTCCAATTGTTTCTTTATTATTTCTAGTGCCTTATCAAAATTTTCTATTTCTATTCCACATCTAATAAATATATTTGATTTTTGTCTTACATAGTTTGATCTTGCTGTATACGCCAAACTTGCTTTTTCCCTAACATTTTGAAATAATTTTGATGTTGCACTTTCACCTAATATTACATTATATATTGATATTGGAAATTTTACATCTTCGCCTGTATAGTTTACATCTAAGCCTATTACTAATTTTCCTTGCGTTACATCCATTTTATCTTCTTTATTTTTGATTTCTTGTTTTTGTTTTTCTTCTTTGTTTACTATGATTTTCGCATCTCTACCCACAAGTTCTTTTATTTTGCAGTTTTCCTCTACTTCTTGTTCTATTTCTTTAGCATTTATATCTCCTGAAAAGAATATATCAATCTTTGCTTTTTCTATAATTTCTTTATAATATTCATATAAGTTTTGTGCATTTATTTTTTCTAAGTCTTCTATATATCCATATTTGTATAATCCATATGGTTTTCCTTTATACATTTCTTCTATACAACTATTTAATGCGTATGCATCTTTGTTATCTATTTTTGCTTGTATTAATAATTTAATATTGTTCTTTTCTGCTTCTACATATTCTTCCTTAAATTTATTATTTTCAGTATATGGATTAAATATTATATCTAATAATAAATTAATGCTTTCGGCAGTAAGGTTCTCTTTATAGTCCTTAGGTATAAAGTTATCATTAAGAGTTTCTAAATAAAATTTAAGTACATGATTATCTCCGATTTTTTCTATTCCGCAATCAAATTCTGCACCATACATTTCTTCTAATTTTTTTGCAATTTCTTCTTGTGTTTTTAAATTTTCAGTTCCTCTCTTTAAAACTGCTGGTATTACACTGTTAAAAGTAACCCTTTCTCTATTTAATGGTAATGTTATTACAGCAGTCATTAAATTTGTTTTGAATTTTTTAGTTTCTATACAGTGTACTTTTATTCCCTGTTTTATCTCTTTAATTGTATATGACATATTTTTCCTCCTCGTATAACGATATTTGTATTCTTCCCTCAATATTTAGTTTTTATTCTTTCCGGTTTTTAATTTAACAGTTCTCTTACCACTTCGTTTATAGTTTTTCCATCTGCTGTTGCTCCCATTTTTTCTTTGGCAGATTTCATTACTTTTCCCATATCTTTTATGCTTGTTGCTCCTGTTTCTTCTATTACTTGTTTTACTATTTCTGTTATTTCTTCTTTAGTTAATTGCTTTGGCAAATATTCTGATATTATTTCTATTTCTTCTTTAACTTGATTAATTAAATCTTCTCTTCCGCTTTTTTCATAATCTGCTAAAGAATCTTTTCTTTTTTTAGCTTCTTTAGCTATTATTTCTAGTATTTGATTATCTTCTAATTCTATTTGCTTATCCTTTTCCACCTGAAGAATTGCTGCTCTTATCATTTGAACAACATTTTTTCTTAAAGTTTGCTTCTCCTTCATAGCCTCTTTTAAATCTTCCATCAACTTTTCTTTTAACATATTTTTTCCTCCTTTAATATTTTAGAACAAAGCGACTTTAGTCGCCCTTTGTTCTCGCCGATTTGAGTTTCCGAATGT
>OIZL01000393.1_pt1 | contig 33683 bp, 29 predicted proteins | sample 1588541 | NCBI WGS metagenome assembly OIZL01 (sample SAMN03283285) | human gut metagenome | biome: human-associated habitat; material: feces | host: Homo sapiens | place: Peru | collected 2012 | reverse complement strand
CCAAAGTAGCATAATCAAACCAGGAAACACATCCTACATAAGTCTTTAAAGAGCCAACTCTGCGTTAAACTGACTCATGTTTCACGAAAGGACGAATACGAGCCCCTGTGGGGCTCTAGAAGCCCCGTAAAGGACAATAGAGGGAATATTTCCCATCTTCTTATTAAATTGCTTTAAATAACGCCTAGAATGGCGTTTAATCGTAAAAAGCAATCATAAGGGGGAAATATACGTTCTGTTGTTCTAGAGTTCCTGCGTGAGTGGAATTTACTTCCACGAGAGCGTTTAGGAACTTTTCGTGAAATAGCAAGTTTAACGAGTGTGAAACTAGGACGGGAACCTTTAGGTGGACGTCCGCCCGAACACGTTCAGAGTTGGCGACTGTATGAAAGGGAGTCCAGAGGGAACGGCTGGCAAGATAAGCCACACGTTTTATCGTGGCGGTGGCAATTTTTGCGAGGTACGAAGTAAAAATGCTATATCTTGTTATAGGGTACAATTTTAACTTTTCTTAATGTGGTGTGTTTATGAAAATGCTATATATAGCAAATTATTTTTTCTATTACTCGGGGAGATCTTTTTTATAGAACACTCAAACGCCGTTAGGCTTACCCCGGGTAATAAAGAAAATAAACAAAGGAAATCAGGAAACACATCCTACATAAGTCTTTAAAGAGCCAACTCTGCGTTAAACTTGTGTTTTGCGCAGAGTTACGTCGGTACTGCCAGCGGTTCTCTTTGCTCCGAATTTGATTTATTTTTTATCTTTTTTGTCTGGTGTAAAATCCAGTACATGGATTTTTGCTTTTATGCCAAATGATTCAAGTCCTCGTCATCAATAGCAAGCTCGATTTTGCTTGTGACTTTTTCCTCGCCAGTTTTGGTTGTTCTAAGAAAGAAATACCGACCTTTTGGCAAGGTCGGTATTATAAATTACAGTATTCAATTCATACACAATATTATCTGTTCTCAAAATCCTCAACAAACTGTGTGATGAGCTTTACAGAACCGTCGATGCCGAGAATGCCGCTGTTGACGCAGAGATCATAGCTGTCGGCGCGTCCCCATTTCTTGGAGGAATAATAGTTGTAATAGCTCTGACGCTGTTTATCCTTTTTGTTCATCATATCGATGGCTTTCTGTTCGGACGTCACATCATCGAAACGTTCCATGATACGTTTTACCTTACTCTTTTCATCAGCGTGAATAAAGATGTTAAGGCAGTTCTGATAATCGTGAAGTGCGTAATCTGCGCAGCGACCGACAATTACGCAAGGTCCTTCGCTGGCGATCTTTTTGATCGTGTCGAACTGAGCCAGAAAGACTTTGTGGCTGATCGGCATATCTACGAAGGAGGAAGAATTGTATCCAAAGGAGTAAGTATCCATTACCAGATTGTACAGGAATGAATTAGTGGGACGTTCGTCATGGCTCTGGATCATCTCTTCACAGAATCCGCTTTCTTTTGCAGCGCGCGTCAACAACTCTTTATCATAGTATTTGATGCCAAAATATTCGGCAAGCTGCTGACCGATCTCACGTCCACCGGAACCAAACTGACGACCTATTGTAATGATTGTATTCATAGAAACAACCCCTTTCTTTACTTACATCTCATAAGCTATCTCGATGATGAAATATTCTGAATATATGAATTTACTTATCGAAATATTTTAAGATTTCAGTTATTTATATCATTATTATATATAATTTGCACAAAAAAATCAACAGAAATACCAAAGATTAAGTTGTTTTCGACGACAAATCAGAGGACTCCTCAAAAGATAAAATACGCAAAAAAACGGCAGAAGGTACAAGGACGTACTCTCCTGCCGCTGCTCTTTTTCTGTTATGTCTGCAAGCCGTTTTTATGCGGTTTTCTTGCGATTGCTCTTCAATGTGTTGATGCCTTCGACAACAAGCACAATGGAAAGAATGATAAGAAGGATGCCCAGGATCGCCTGTGCCCAGTTGCCCCAGTCAGAGCTCTGTACAGCGCCTTCTGCGGTCATAACCTTCCCTGCAATGATCATGATCTGATTCTTTACCGTAACGCCAAGGGAACAGATCGTAACGACGATCATAAATGCCATAGGGAACAGGAACATCTTATTGTTCTTGCCGATATTGTGCAGCCATGTCGCTACTGCGAGGAGGCCGATGCCGGCAAGGAGCTGGTTGGCTGCTCCAAACAATCCCCAGATCTTGCTGTACCCGGTCATACCGAGCAGAATGCCGAGCACTACCGTTATGATAGTGGACACGTAGGGGTTGATCAGAACCTTTTTCCAGCCATCCTTGATGTCTGCGGCTGTCTGACCGGGCTCAAGGAAGAACTCCTGGAACATAAATCTTGCAAGGCGTGTTGCGGTGTCAAGGGATGTCAAACAGAATGCAGAGTATGTAAGAACTAGTAATGTGTTCAACATATTGACACCGGCTTCAGATACAACGCCTGCATACATCATCGAGACACCGCCTGCAAAAATTGCAGTAGCGCCGGATGTGATGCCGTTTTTATATGCAAAATTGATCGCGCAGATCGTAATGACTGCAAGGACACACTCAAGGAGCATGCCGCCGTAAGCGATCGGTTTAGCGTCTGTCTCTTTATCGAGCTGTTTCGAGGTGGTTCCGGAGGATACCAGCGAATGGAAACCGGAAATCGCACCGCAGGCTACTGTCGTAAACAGTACCGGGAACAGATACTGCGTTCCGTTGCCGTTGGATACGGCAAATCCGGAAAATGCCTGCAGACCGTCAGCGCCGCCCATACCTGCATGGGAAATAACAATGCCGACAAGAGCCACTGCAAGCATCGCATAAAGCAGGAAGGAACTAAGGTAATCACGCGGCTGAAGAAGGATCCAGACCGGCGTTACCGATGCGACGGCAATATAGATGCCGACAACGACCATCCATGTCTTTGTGGTAAGGTAAAGCGGATGGAAATTCATACCGATCACCATGCACAGAGTAATCGCTACCACGCCTAAAATCGTGGAAATACCGATCGGTGCATTCCTGCGGTAAACAAGAAAGCCGAACACGATGGCGATCAGAATGAACAACAGGGAAATCATGGCAACGGATGCGTTTGTTGCGGACGCTGCTTTGTCGATGATCCCGTCCTCTCCCACTGTCGCGCCGAATGTTGTTGCTACAATCGAAGCAAAGGCAGCAATTACGAGGATAAGTGTCAGGTAAGCAAAAATAATGAAAAGTCTTTTTGCCCTAAGACTCATGTTTGTAGAGATGATCTCTCCGATGGACTGACCTTTGTGGCGAACGGATGCGATCAGCGCTCCGAAGTCGTGCACGCCTCCGAAAAAGATACCGCCTACAAGGATCCAGAGGACAACGGGAACCCAGCCGAAGATAGCGGCTCCAATCGGTCCGGTAATCGGTCCTGCTCCTGCGATGGATGAAAAGTGATGTCCCATCAGCACAGGCGCTTTCGCAGGAACGTAGTCAAGCCCGTCTTCCATTTCGTGCGCGGGAGTTGCGTTTTTGCTCTCTCCTACGCCCCACTGTTTGCAAAGCCATCCGCCGTAAAAGATGTAACCACAGGCGAGAATTGCGATGCAGATGATCAACAGTACCAGTGAATTCATACAAATATCCCTCTCTCTCTCTTAGTATTGTATAGAATTTTTTTCAAAATTTTCGCTGTTGAATGGCCGGATGCGTTCCTCTCAATACGTCCGTCTTCCAAAACGACCGCTGCAACACGAAAGTCCATCCAGCCATGTAGTGAAAAATGAAAACTTTTATAGATACGGCACTTTTTCAGCGCCTTGACACCATCCTTATCACAGGTATCACATAGGATCACGGGATTGATCACAGAGCACATATGGCCGGGACCGATATGCAGCCGTTCCATGCCATCGTTGTATGAATATTCCTTGATCTGTTCGAAAAGCTCTGTCGTCAGATGGGAGACGCGGAAAAGATAAACAAACTCTTCGCTGTCCTCCGACCAGAGCTCTGCCTTGCGGGATAAAACGTATTTCTGGGAATGTTCATAGAACTCACAGAGAGCCACCAGGGGGAGCTTGTCCTCCTCGTAGCTTGTGATATCATAATAGACCTGATAATACTTCAACAGGCGCTCCATGGCGCCTTCGTAGGTTAATTGTTTCATGTTATCCATCCCGTAAGCCTTTAGCAAAATCTTAACACTAAATTTATAATTATTCAATCTTTTTCTAAAGAATGGCAAATATCTGAATTTTTATTACTGCGGAAGAACCTTCAGAAGGTGTTCAAAATAATCCGGCAGAGGTGCTGTGACTTCTACATACGCACCGGTCGACGGATGCTGAAATCCGATCACCATGGCATGAAGGGTCTGCCCTTCCAGATGAAAAGGAGATCTGCCAGTCCCATACAGGGTATCGCCCAGAAGCGGATGCCCGATGCTGGTCATGTGGACGCGGATCTGGTGTGTGCGTCCTGTCTCCAACTGACATTCGATATAGGTATAGTTTTTGAAACGCTGTAAAACCCGGTAGTGAGTGACAGCTGACTTGCCGTTTTTGTGATTGACCGCCATGCGCTTGCGGTTCTGGGGATCCCGGCCGATCGGAGCGTCGACACTCCCCTCTTCATCCCGGATGACACCGCACACGATCGCACGGTATTTCCGGGTGATGGAATGTTCCTTTAACTGCGCTGCGATCGATAGATGCGCTTTGTCGTTTTTGCAGATAATGATAGAACCCGTGGTGTCTTTGTCGATGCGATGGACGATCCCCGGGCGCATGACGCCTCCGATCCCGGACAGATCATTCTGGCAGTGATACATGACGGCGTTGACGATCGTGCCGCTGTAATGACCGGGGGCAGGATGTACCACCATATTTTTGGGCTTATCGATGACAAGAAGGTCGTCATCCTCATAGAGAATGGAAAGAGGAATATCTTCCGGCGTGATGTCCGGCTGAGCAGCCTCCGGAATGGAAAAGACGATCTCGTCGTCCGTTTTAAGGCGGTAGCTTGCCTTTTGGGGCGTTCCATTGACAAGCACCTTATCTTCTTTGATACACTTTTGAATAAAAGATCTTGAGAGCCCTTCCAGAGCCTCACTGATCCATTTGTCGAGCCGTTCGTCCTCCGGGTCGTCCAGACCGAACTGATAGGTGAACTGTTCCATACTGTTCCTCTCCGTTTTTGTGGCCGCCTGTCCATCGGGAGGATGAACTGCGTCTATTTTACTTCACGATATTTCTTTTGCTTAAAGCTGATAAAGTTCAGATCCTGCTCCTTGTAAACAAACAGGAGCATAAGAACCAGTATCGCGGTGGCAAAGGTCACATAGATATCCGCAACGTTGAAGATCGGGAAATTGATCAGAACGATGTAGATAAAGTCTACGACGTAATCCAGCCGGATCCGGTCGATCATATTGCCGATAGCACCCGCTGCGATCAGGCTGAGCAGAATGTGAAGCGCCCGGTATTTCTTGTGATCCGGCGTCTTAAAAAGGACATATGCGATAACGCTCAGAATGACGATCGCCACAAAGATAAAGAATACCTTCTGGTTTTGCAGCATACCAAACGCAGCGCCTTTGTTTTCCAGATAATTAAGCTCCAGGATCCCGTCCAGGATGATATAGGCGGGTTTATCCTTTAACTGCTGTACTGCAAGGTATTTGGTAAGCTGATCGACGGCGATCAGGAGGATGATCCCGATCAGATCGATGGTCAACAATATTTTTTTCTGTTTACTCATGGAAAACTACCAACTTTCTTTATTCTTTTGCGTCCTCGTCGCTGAAGTAGATCTCGTTGATCGCTCCGAGAAGTTCCTCCTCTGTGACAGTCTTATCGATCACTGCCTTGCCGACCTTTTTCAGAAGAACGAATTTGATCTGACCGCCCTCCATCTTCTTATCCGATTTCGTGAGCCTTAGGATCTCGTCAGGATCGATATCGTCGATGCTGATCGGAAGCTGGAACGGCACGAGCATATCGCGCACCTCATAGTATTCTTCCATGGAAAGCCAGTTGTGCTTCCAGGAAAGAAAAGCGGCTGCGACCATTCCGAGTGCGACACACTCTCCGTGGAGCATCTCGAAATTCTTATATTTCTCGATCGCATGACCTACGGTATGGCCAAAATTCAGCAGCGCGCGGTCCCCCTTCTCGGTAGGATCTTTTTCAACCACGAGTTTCTTGACCGTGCAGCTCCGCATGACCATCTCTTCCAGCACTTCGCTGTCGCGATCGTGGATCTCATACATATGCTCCAGAAGCCACTCGTAGAACATGGCGTCCTTGATCAGCGCTGATTTCATCACTTCGGCAAAGCCGGAATAGAATTGCCGGTCATCGAGCTGTTTCAGCACAGAAATATTCATATAGACGAGCTTCGGCATATAGAAAGCGCCCACCATATTTTTGTAGCCGTTGAAGTCAACGCCGGTCTTGCCGCCGATGCTGCTGTCGGACTGTGCGAGCAGTGTCGTCGGGATCTGCACGAAATCAATCCCGCGCAGATAAGTTGCCGCCGCATACCCGGTGATGTCTCCTACCACGCCTCCGCCAAGAGCGATCAGAAGATCCTTCCGGTCAAATTTCTCTTCGATCAGGAAGGTATAAATGCTCTTTACGGTATCCAGCGTCTTGCTTTTCTCACCTGCCGGGAACTCGTAGAGCACCGCCTTTTTGCATGCGCCGGCAAGAAGCTCGAGGATCGACTTTCCAAAGAGTGCGGCGGTATTGGAATCTGCGATCACAGCGATCTTGCGCTCAGCTGCGTCCAGCGCTGCAAGCTCATCGGGAAGCAATGAAAAATCATTGGTAAAAACAATATCATAACAAGGTTTTTTATTGTAGTTGATCGTCATTCGACTGGCCATATTTTACGTCCTCTCTTGCGAAAATTTTTATCACACTAAAGTCCCTATCAGATAAAAAGCTCCGCCGCATGGCGAAGCCTTGCCTGAAAGCATGGGATGATAGCTGACTAGATACCGTTGTTGATCGGCACGTCAAACGATCCGGACAACAGATTCTGGAAGTCGCCGGAAATATCCACGCTTGCAGGTGTGATGATAAAAATATAATTGGAAATCTTCTGAAGATTGCCGCTGATGGCAAAGCAGGAACCGGAGGTAAAGTCGATGATACGCTGTGCGATGTCGACGTCCAGTCCTTCCAGATTGAGCACAACCGTGCGGTTTGCGAGCAGCGTCTCGGTGATCTCCCTGGCGTCCTCGACGGTCGTAGGCTTGATCACACACACTTCCATCCCGCTCCCGGACATCTTCTTGACCTGACGCATAGGAGTAACCTTGGGAATGGATTTGCGCGGGAACTTCTCCTCCTCAGCATCGGATTCCTCTTTTGCGGGCAGGCTCTTCTTGACGGGATCGGGTTCATCCACATAGTAATCGTCGTCTTCGTAAAAAGAGTCGTTCTCCTCATCGTTCAATTTCATGGCGTTTAAAAACTTGTCCATTACACTCACTGTCTATATCCTCCATTACCTGAAATCTTTTCCCTGTCTATTCTCATGCGTATCTTCTTATCGCTCATCGACAATCTATGTAATCTAATTTACGGTATATTGTCTCTCGCCGAAAATGCCTGTGCCGACACGGACGTAAGTAGCGCCCTCTTCGACCGCCACGGCGTAATCGCCGGTCATTCCCATGGAGAGTTCTTCCATACAGATATTATCAATGTTTTTCTGAATTATGTCAACATATATTTGCTTTAATTGTGCAAAGACAGCGCGATTTTCTTCGGCGTCTTCGACATTGGGCGCGATGGTCATCAGTCCCTTTATCCGGATGCCGGGGAGCTTTGCAACCTCCTGTACAAGAGAAAGTACCTCCTCTTTGTGCACGCCGAACTTTGACTCCTCTTCTGCCACATTTACCTCAAGAAGGATGGATACCGTGACATTTTTTTTGACCGCCTCCTTGCTGATTTCCTCTGCAAGGCGAAGGGAATCCACACTGTGGATCAGAAATACCTTTCCGACAATATATTTGACCTTGTTGCGCTGCAGATGACCGATCATATGCCAGCGGATGTCGGACGGAAGCTGGTCGTACTTGTCGACAAGCTCCTGCACCTTATTTTCGCCGAAATCGCGGCAGCCTGCATCGTAGGCTTCGCGCAGCATCTCAACGGGTTTGGTCTTGCTGACGGCGATCAGCCGGACCTCCTTATGGTTTCGTCCGCTCTTTTGACAAGCGGCGTCTATCTTTTCCTGTACATAGGCAATGTTTTCTTTGATCATGACAATCCTCGTTTCCTTCAAAGTGCTGAGTCTTTATTTTCGGACTATTCGTAGATAAATTCGTTGTCCTTGACCGTGGAAGCGTCCAGAACAATATAATCATACACGTTAAGTCCATAGGCGGTATTCGACTTTACGATGGAATACTCGTCATTCTGGTAAAGTATGATGATCTGCTTGAAATCGGCGTAGCCTTTGTTGATGTTGTAAACGCCGATCAGCGTGCCGGTTTTGCTGACGGCATATTTATCGGTGGAATCCGGTTTGATCAGATAGTTTCCGGCGCGGAGCACCGTATCGTCCAGATAATACTCGGTTTCTGTTTCCTCGTAGATGCTTGTCTCTACAAATTCGGTGGTCGCGTTTCCGTTTTCATCGTAGGTTTCCAGAAGAACCCCGCTGTTACCACTGTTGCCGCCGAGTGTGACATATTCCTTTGGCACGATGAAAAACTCTTTTTCCACGATCGCGGAATTGGGGATCTTCAGACCGCTCTCATCCTCCAGCAGAAGCTCAATATCCACAAACCGGTCGGTGCAGAAGGTGATCATGGAGTTGGTGAATGTGAGCGAAGCGAAGGTATCTCCGGCTTCGTTGGTGTTTGTTGTAACCTGTCCCCAGGCGGTATACTGGTTCTTGAGAAAACGGACCTTGATATATTCCGCCTCTTCAAGCTGTGCTGCCAGATCCGCCTCCACGGGAATCACGATGGACCAGTCCTCGCTGGTCGATAGTTTATATACGGGATCGCCCTTTGCGATCAGCTCGTTGTTCACCAGATGCGTCTTTTCGTAAGCGTCCTGGTCAAAATGTTCCTTTGTAATGTCCTGCAGCGTGAGATCTTCATAGCCGTCCGTGGAGTAGATCACAATTCCGCTGTCGGGCGCGTAACAGTAATTGATCAGAGCGGTTCCGGAGGCTCCGTTGAGTGCGTCCACGTTTTCCAGGATGTTGTAGTTGGCCAGTTTCATGACCGTGCCTTCCACGTTGTATTTGAAGTTATAGACACTGGAAAAGTCCCTGCAGTCGAAATTGCCCGCAAAGGATACGATCTCTGTTTTCAGCTCTGACAGATCCGAATCTGAGAGCGTGTTCTCTCCCGACTCGTTGGATTTGATGTAATCGGAGAGCTTTCCGGTCTCGTCGATCGTGTAGATCAGGTTCCCGTAAGCCGCTCTCTCGCCCTCACGCGCAAAATAATTTACGTAACCGGCGTCGGTGCTGGTGATGATCTCCTCCGAGCGCAGGGCGATCCCTTTATAGATCGTGTTGGAGGTAAGCGAACCCTCTTTGACACTGTAGCCTACAATGTGCTGTGCCTGAAAATACATGATGACGCAGATGACTACATAGATAAAGATCGTGGCAAAGATCAGCATACCGATGTTCAGATTCAGCGGACGTCTGTATTTAGTTATTTTGCGATTCTGGTCTGCCAAAAGGTTGCCTCCTACATGAAAAAACCTCGGAAATTCCGAGGCTTTTATGGAATTACAGCTTTGCGTTTTTTACAGGGAAACGATGATCTTGGATCTCACATCCTCGGGAAGTTCATTTTCGTCAGCGGATACGCTGAGTACGAAATCTACCAGGAATTTATCGCTGATCGTTTCCAGCTTCTGAATAACTGCTGTGATGTCTTTTCCTTCAAGACAGGAAATGTTCAAAAAGCTGTCGAAGAACATTTTCTGAAGGTCATGATCCTGTGAAACGATACCGCAGATGAAACCTAAGAACTCATCGCTGTTGGTGATCAGATAATCTGCAACGTTGATCAGACGGATCTTGTTGTTCAGCTCATACATATGCTTGGTGCTCTTGTCGAGATACACGACATTTCCCTGTGCATCTTTAATCTCCGTATTTACTTTATCCAGTAACTGCTTTGTCTTTCCTTTGCCCTTCTTACCTACAATCAGTTGAACCATCGCAGAACCCTCCTCAAGTAATTTTTATGATGTAGTGCCCGATTAAATTATGTCTCTATTATACGTTATTACATAGAAAAAAACAATATCTGGTTGTTTTATTGTGCAAGTTCCAATAAGCTGGTCATGTCCTGATACAGATTTTCCCGCGAGGTGTCCTTCAAAATGACGGATATGTACGGTGTCCCGTTGGAATTTCGGGAAAGCAGGATCAGACAGTGTCCGGCAGCGTTGGTCGTACCGGTCTTGCCTCCGATGACGGTGATGTTGGAGGGCGCTGTGTAATCGCCCCGCAAAAACAGGTTGGTCGCCTGGATGTCCAGCGTCTTTTCTGCGCCCAGAGAGTCCATATAGGTCGTGCTGTAGGAGGTCATCTGGATGATCTGGTTAAAAAGCTCGTATTTCATGGCTTCCTGAAAGATCAGATACAGATCATAGGTCGTCACATAGTGATCGTCCTGCGTCAGTCCGTTCGGATTCATGAAATGACAGTTGGTCGCGCCGATGGAGGCAGCCTCCTCGTTCATCATCTCGACGAAGGAATCCACCGAACCGCCGATGCCCTCTGCGATGAGAACGGCAACGTCGTTTGCGGAATAGATCAGCAGGATATGCAGCGCCTGGTCGAGCGTCATCTTGTCGCCCGGCTTTAACCCGCAGAGCTGCGCGCCGGATTCCGTGATGATCACATTGTCCGAGGCCGTCAGAAGCTGGTCGGGGGTGCCGTATTTGAGTGCAACAAGCGCCGTCATCACCTTGGTCAGGGACGCCGGATAAAGCTGCTGATTGACATTTTTGGCATAGACCGTCTTGAGGTTCTTGGTGTCGAACAGGGCTGCCGCTCCCACCTCGTCAAGAGAAAGCGAGGAAGTGCCGGTATCCCCGGAAGCGACACAGAGCGAGGACGCAAAAGGCGTCGCAGCCTCCGCTTCTGCCATGTTGAACAGCTGAAAACTGCTGACATCGTTGTTGATGTCATATGCCATCGTGTATTTGGTATTGCCGCACCCGGTCAGTCCGAGACAGGCGCTCAGAAGCAGTGCGGAGATCGTTCGAAATTTCTTATTTGTACATTTCACGCCACTCTAAGTCTCCTCTGTCGAGAGATTTGATCAGTAGTTCCGCCGTTGCAAGGTTGGTCGCAAGCGGTATGTTGTGTCTGTCACAGAGCATGACGACATTGTTGACATCCGGCTCATGGGATTTCGGATAGAGCGGATCGCGCAGAAAAATCACCAGGTCGATCTGGTTGTGCTCGATCTGTGCTCCGATCTGCTGTGCGCCTCCGAGATGTCCTGCCAGATACTTATGGATGGAGAGGTTGGTCACCTCTTCGATCAGCCGTCCGGTGGTTCCGGTGGCATATAATTCATTTTTGCTCAAAATTCCTCTGTATGCGATACAGAAGTTCTGCATTAGTTTTTTCTTTGCATCATGTGCGATCAATGCAATGTTCATAGTAAGTCACCCCTTCTTGTCTTCTCTTTATATTCTTTTGCTCTGCAATCGTACATTCAGTACGAACCCGATGCCGATGTACGAACTCACAAGGGATGTAAGTCCATAGCTGACAAACGGCAGCGGTATGCCGGTGTTGGGGATGACTCCGGTGGCAACCGAAATATTGATGATCCCCTGAAAGCCGATCAGTGTCGCAACCCCCGTAGCGATGATCGTACCGGCCAGATCTTTTGCCTTCCTAGCTACCATAATACATTCAAATGAGATGAAAATCAATAATACAATTACAGTACAGCCGCCTACAAAACCAAATTCTTCTCCGATGACCGCGAAAATAAAATCTGTCTGCGGTTCCGAGATGAAATTGCCGTTTTTGACCGAGCTGATCTCGTTGGTGTTGTAGCCTTTTCCGTATAGCTGTCCGGAGCCGATCGCTGTGATGGAATTGTTCTGCTGATAGGCTTCCGTGTTGGCGTATTCGTCCGGATAGATCCACGCCAGGATTCTTTTCTGCTGGTAATCTTCGATGATCTGCTGATCAGGCTGCAGGATCAGGGTCAGTGCGATCACAAACGCAGGGATCGCGATCGAGAGCACCAGAACAATGTACTTCCAGCTGATCCCCCCGACGAACAGGATCACACAGAAAAGCAGCGTGACCATGATGCTGGTGGACATATCCGGCTGCTTGTAGATCAGAAAGATCTGCGGCAGAAAAAGAAGGATGCACATCCCGATGACGCGCAGCGAATTCATCTCATCCTTATGCTTCATGATAAACTGGGCAAAAAACAGGATCAGCAGGATCTTGGCGGTCTCGGAGGGCTGGAATTGGATGCCGAAAAGCTCCAGCCAGCGCTGTGCGCCCCCTGCCTCCACGCCCATGAATTTGACTAATGCCAGCAAAGCCACGTTGAGCAGGTACAGGACCCAGTAGAACCTGAGGATCACCGTATAGTCAAACAGGGAAATGACAAGCATCAGAAAGGCACCGAAAACAGCACCGGCAATCTGTCTGGACTGCAGAGATTCCTTTGCGCTTCCGATCGCCAGGATACCGATCACGGTAAGGGCGGCGACCAGCACAATCAATTTAAAATCATAATCTCGTATCCGGTACTGTTTTAACATTGCCTTATCCTTTCTGTCCTACTGCTTTAAGTCCAGTATGGGAATGTTGGCGTACAGGGTCGGATTTTTCATGCCCCTGCCCTTCCCGGTCGTCTTGGTGATCTGTATTTCCATACTGTTTGTATCGATCTTCATGTACTTGGAAATGACCCGTGCGATATCGTTTTTGATCATGTCCATCATTTCCGGGGAGCAGTTCACACGATCCGAGATCAAGAGGATCTTCAGCCGGTCTTTTGCAATCTCCCGCGAACTTTTTCGCTTAAATATGTTTTTTAATAACATCCCATGCCCTCCTAAACTTTCCGGAATATACCGGATACTCTTGTCCAGAATGGAATTCCCTTCTCAAAATTCAAAAAGGGGATCTCCTTGCCCTGAACCCGGTGACAGATATTTTGGTAGGCACGTCCGGCAAGCGTATTGCTTCCTACGAGCGGTTCTCCCTGGTTTGTGGCGATCACCACATTTTCATCATCGGGGACAAGCCCGATCAGAGGGAGGGACAGGATGTCGACGACGTCCCCCGAGGACATCATATCTCCGCGCTTGATCATATCGTGGCGGATGCGGTTGATGATCAGATCAATGCGGCGGATCTCATTAGCTTCCAAAAGTCCGATGATCCGGTCGGCGTCCCTGATCGCAGAAACCTCCGGCGTAGTCACCACAAGCGCCCTGTCGGCCGCCGCGATGGCATTCTGGAATCCCTGCTCGATCCCGGCCGGGCAGTCCAGAATGATATAGTCAAACTGATCCCGCAGGTGATCGATCATGCGCACCATCTGTGAAGGACTGACGGCGCTTTTGTCACGCGTCTGCGCAGAGGGGAGCAAAAACAACGTGGGATATCTTTTGTCGCGGATGAGCGCCTGCTTGATGCGGCAGTTTCCCTCCACAACGTCAACCAGATTGTAAACGATCCGGTTTTCCAGCCCCATGACGACATCCAGATTCCGCAGACCGATATCGGTATCGATCAGCAGTACCTTTTTGCCCATGGCAGCAAGACCTGTACCAACATTTGCAGAAGTCGTGGTCTTACCGACTCCGCCTTTTCCTGACGTAACGACAATTACTTCACTCATACTAAACCTCCGTGATTTATGAATCGTTATCGTCCCCTGAAGGATCTGCCTAGATGGGCAGCCCGTTCAGTAATTCTTTGGTGATCGGTTCCATCATTACTCTTCCGTCGATCACATAAGCAATTTTCGGCTGGATCTTTGGTTTGATCGGCCATTTGCTCTGTTTTTCTGATGTTTTATATTTGAAATCACCGATTTTTAATTTTTCCGGTGACATTTCAAGCGCGATCACATAATGCCCGGGATCTCCGTTTCCGCCGGCAAAGGCCTGTCCGAACAGACCGCCGATGATGATGATGTCTTTGCTGGAATAGACCGTGGCGCCCGGGTAGACGTCTCCGAGGATGATAATGCTGTTCTCTGTCTCGATCGTCTGTCCGTCCTTCAGCGTTCCCTTGTAGAACTGTCCTGCGTTGTCCATGGCTTTCTGGTGCGTGGAGAGTTTTTGAAGCGCTTTGACATAGTTTTTATTTGTTTCATCATTTTTGCCGATGATACATACAATGTTAAGAGAGGAGTTGGCGTTGATGGTGCTGACAAGCTGTCGTTCCTCCTGCTCACTCAGGCTGCGTCCCTCAAAGGAGAGCGCCATGCTCGCGTCCTTAAAGAAGTGGGACGCCTCTTTGAATTTGACGGCGACTTCGCCGAGCAGCTCTGAAAAGGGCATTTCTTCATCCAGATAAAGGGAAATACCATTCGGAAAACTTTTGATAATGACAGGATTTTTCATAACTTACCTCTTTCTAGTCTGCATTGATCGCACCGGCCTGAACTTCGCTCGCAGTTCCGGTGATGATCTCATCGACAGCCTTTGTTCCGTAGTAATATGCGTAGACGTCCTTTGCTATCTGCGCGGCGTAATCGGAGGTGTAGCCGTTGGCCACACGGACGGTCACGCTGATCTCGGGATTTTCGTAGGGCGCATAGCTGATAAATAACGCATGGTTCGGTCTGTTTTTATTCTCCTGCGCAGTTCCCGTCTTGCCGGCTACGTTGACGTCCAGATCCGAGTAGTAGGATTTGGCTTCGACCACGCGACGCATGCCGAGATGGATAGCGTCCCAGTAGGCAGAATCCATATCAATCTCGTTCCGCACCTGCGCCTGCTGTGCCGTCACGTGCCCCTGTTCGGAGATCCGGTCTATCAATGTTAGATTATAACATGTTCCGCTATTGGCGATAGTAGTAACGTATCGCGCCAGACCGACAGTGGTATAGTTGTTGGTACCGTGACCGATCGCAGAACGGACAGCATCGGTATCGGATACCTCCGGTGTGTACTCTTCGATCTCGACGCCGGACACATCGCTAAGACCGTACAGATCGGCATACTTTGCCAGTTTGTTCAGACCGACATCACTGTTGTAGGAATCTCCTACCGTGCCGAGACGGTAACCCACCTCGTAGAAAAACCAGTTGCAGGAATGTTGGATACCACCGGATACATTTAAAGGTCCATGGGCGCCTCTGGGCGCGATCCAGCACCTTGCCGGCGGGGATATTTTGTCGAAAGTTCCCGTACAGGTGATCGTGTCGGTCGTTGTGATGACACCCTCCATAAGTCCTGTCGTGGCGGAAACGATCTTAAAGGTCGAACCGGGCGCCGTCTTTTGCTGCGTCGCATAGTTCAGCAGCGGATAGGACAGATCATCCCGCAGTTTGGCATAATATGCGGCGTCCACGCCGTTTGCCATCTTATTGTTGTCATAGCTCGGATAGGAAACCAGAGCCATGGTCTTGCCATCCTGAACGCTCGTCACAACGATGGAGCCGGAATAGGGATCCAGCGCGAGCTGGGACGGGGTGATATCCAGATTCTGGATCCGGTTTATCATAAAGTTGTAGGCTGTCTCCGATCCCGCCTGAAAAGCGCGGTACTCGCTCTCATCCAGTTCGACGACATTCTGTTCGAGCAGAAGGCTGCAGATCTGACGGCCGGTCACGGTATCGTTGTTGATCAGGTAGCGATAGATCTTTTTGTCGAATTTTTTGTCTTCTTTCAGACGCTCAAAAATATAGTCCAGAACCTTCTGATAGATCTCGACAGAATCGGAATACCGGGAGTCGATCGAGAGGTTCGACACATTGACCCAGTTCTGTGCAATCGCATAGTTCAGATATTCATTCAGACTGATGACCTCGTCCTTCGTCCATGCGATATAGGTCGCATCCTCCTTGTCCACCGCGTCTTCCATAAGGATGCCCTCATCGTACAGCATGGAGGCGATGTAGCTCTCATAGACCTGATACTCTTCGGTCAGCTTCTCATAAGGAGTACAGACCTCCTCCAGCTCGTTTCGCAGCGTTTCGAAGATCTTTGCCTGATTGTCCACAAAGGTCTGCTGTACGGCCTGCTCCGTCTCTCCGGCGTATGCGGAGGTAAAGCGAGATGTGTCTATGATATTGTTGTTGATACATGCGTAATAGACATCGTAGATCGGCGTCACGATGTCAGAGCTGCTGGAATTTTCATCGGGTGTATACTCCTTGATATTCCGTATCTTATCCAGAAGGATACCGGCGAGCTTGGATTCCAGAATATGATAACAGGCTTCCTGGAGATCGGCGTCGATCGTAAGGTAGACGTCCCCACCTGCCTGGGATTCCACCCGGTCGCTGGTCTCGATGACTTTTCCGAGATTGTCCACGTAAACGGTCTCCGAGCCCTTCGTTCCCTGCAGGACAGTCTCCATCGAGGCTTCGATCCCGGATTTGCCGACGGTGTCGTTCAGATCGTAGGTCGGATTCTCAGCCTGCAGATTCTCCAGTTCCTCCTGCGCGATCTTGCCGGTGTAACCGAGGATCTGCGCAAAATAGACGCTGTCGTTATACTTGCGGACCGTTCCCTCTGCGATCGATACACCGTCGAGCTGATCGGCGTTTTCCATCACGACAGCGACGGTTTCCTCGGAAACATTGTTGGCAACCGTCGTCGAGATATATTTCTGATAGCTGTTGGCGCTCATGGCGTAACGGATCGTGATGAGCTTGAGAATCTCCTGTCTGGTATAGCCAAGCCCGGGCACAAACGTCGAGGGGTCGTCCTCTTTATAGCCCCCGATCCCGTAATGGGAGGAAGGCGAAGTGCCGCAGAAGTAGGAAATGACCTCCTCCGGCGTCGCATTTTTTTCTTTGATCTTGAGATCGTCGATGGAAGAATAGCCGTACACATCGGCAAGAAAACGCAGAAGCTGCGTCCCTTCCACATCGTACTCATATCTTCCGCTCTCTCCGAGCACAATATGAAAATCGCTGATCACCTTGTCGCCGTTTTTTTCGATCAGACGGATCAACGTCAGGATCGTCTCGTTCAGATTCTTATTCTTCTCTCTTCCGGACTCGTACACATCCTCGATCGTCACTGAGTAGGCGAGTTCGTTGTAGGCGAGAAGTTTTCCGTTGCGGTCCAGGATATTGCCGCGTGTGGCGGGGATGCTGCGCTCCTTCGTGATCTTGAGCTGAAAGTTGTTGAAATACTCTTCCCCGTTGACGATCTGCAGCTGAAAGATGGTATAGATCAGATAGCCGCCCACGCCAAACAGTACAAAGACAAGAACGATCAGCCGGGAAGTAACCATATTAAAAAAGTTTTCTTTGATATGTTCTAGCAGTTGTTTAAACAAATTTCTTTGCACTCCTTTTTTCTGCCTTCTCCAGACGGGTGTTGATCCACAGGATCAGCGGATACAAAAACAAGGTGACAACGATCGTATAAACGATCTCCGGGAGAATGATATGTGCCAGGTAATAGCGAAATTCAAACCGTCCCCGCAAAAGAAAAAGGATAAGGTAGTTGATGATGCCATATACAAAATCGCTGCCAAGGATCAGCGCAATCGGCAGCTTGATGTCCTGCGGATAAAAGATGGCACTGAACTTGCCGTTCATATAGCCGATGTACATATAAAGCAGGGCGTAAAAGCCGATAACGCTCCCGAAAAAAATGTCTACCAGCAGTCCGCAGAAAAAGCCGATGAGCAGACCTGTCTTTTCTCCACGCATAAAGCCGAAGGAGGCTGTGAGGACGATCAGCAGATTGGGAACGATTCCGGCAAATGCAAAATGACGAAACACCGTGCACTGCAGCAAAAAACACAGAAATATCAAGATGGCGGTGATGATTCCTCTTTTCATATTTTCTCCATTTCTACTCTTCTATCGTCTGCTTCTGCTCCAGAATGATCAGAACCTCCTCGAGATGTTCGAAATCCACAGCTGGAGTGAGATATCCGGATTTTGTCAGGTTGTTGGAATCGCGATTGATGGTGCTGATATAGCCAATCAGGATACCCGGAAGGAACTTGTCGCTGATGTTGGAGGTGACTACCTTGTCGCCTTCCACGACGACGTCCTTGCTGTCGACGAGCTGTTCGAACTCGATGACGCCCGACGCGTAGAGCTTCAGATTACCGGAAACGATCAGGTTATCCGAGCTGGAAAGCACCATGGCGCTGACGTTGGAATCATCGGCAATGATCGATTTGACCTTCGCCCAGTTCGGCCCGACGTCGACGACTCTTCCGACCAGACCGCTCCCTGCCATAACGTTCATATCCACGGCGATCCCGTCGTTGGTGCCCTTGTTGACCACAAAAGAATAAAACCAGTTGCCGGAATCTCTTGCGATGATCCGTGCTCCGGTCTTGTTGTATTCGTCATACTGTGCGTCGAGATTGTACAGCTCGCGCAGATTGGCAAGCTCATAGCGGTCCTGCTGCAGACGGGTGTTCTCGATCGTCAGCTCATCCACCTGCCGCTTGAGCTCGTCGTTTTCGGAGATGAGGTCGCGGATCTGGGCAAGCTCCTCCGAGCGGTTGGAAAGCCAGTGACCGACGACGCTGATCCCCTCCTCGAAGGGAACTACCGTATAGCCTGCCACGGCGCTCAGCGGTCCGCTGAAGATCGTCGTATTTAAGGTTAGAAGTACCAGGCCGGTACAAAGGATTGTTAAAATAAAAAGGAGATATTTACCTGGTAATGTAAATTTCTCTCCTTTTCTTTTTACGATGGGACTCATTTACTCATTCCTTCTATTGCATAAGCTACGGATTTATAATTTTCTTCCTTGATGATCTTGGCAAGCCCAAGCGCTACGCTGGTGACCGGATTCTCGGAAACGTTTACCTTGAGTCCTGTTCCCTTGCTCATCAGGCTGGCAAGCCGGCTTACCTGGGAAGCACCGCCCGTCAGGTAAATTCCGTGACGGTAGATATCCGCCGCCAGTTCCGGCGGAGTCCTCTCCAGAATAACCTTAATATTGTCAATAATTGTGTTGAAGTGCTCAATCAGACTCGCGTCTACCAGCGAAGTGGGGATCTCGCGCTCCACCGGAAGTCCGGTCACGATATCACGGCCGTAGACAACTGCGCCGGTGCCGGCCTCCTCCAGCTCCAGAAGAGAGGTCTTTACAGTCTCTGCGGTCTTGCCACCGATGATCAGGCTGAACTCGCGTCTTACGGCAGCTTTGATCGCATCGTCAAATTTGCGCCCGCCGACCTTGATCAGCTTGCTCAGTACGATACCGCCCAGAGAGAGGATGGAGATCTCCGTCGTGTCGAAACCGACGTTGACGACCAGCACACCCTGCGCATTCTTGACATCGATGCCAAGACCAAGCCCGTCGGCAACTGCCTTGTCGACAACCATGACCTTGCGCGCTTTTACGTTGGATTCCTTGATCAGATCCTTGAAGGCTCTCTTCTCTACTTCGGTGACATCCCACGGTACGGCGATGTAGTAATCTGCCGGACGGACATTGTTCTTCATCAGGTCGCCCATAAAGTATTTTATGAGCGTCTCCATGTTCTGTATGTCTGCGATCACGCCGTTGCTGAGTGGATAGGAAATGCTGATATTGCTGGGTGCTTTTTCGTACATCTCAAAGGCGGAGTTGCCATAAGCGAAAAGTGTCTTTTTGTTTTCGATGGCGATCATATTCTTCTCGACAAATACGTCATCGTCACCCCGATTGTATATTTTGATGTTGCAGGTTCCTAAATCAATTCCAAATGCGTTGTTTGCCAAGGTATGATACCCCTTTCTTTTCGTTCTTTAAAAAATATATGGTAACTGTCCAGCCTCCCTGCGCAGAACGCCTGCATCCGTGCGACGATACGCTGCAAACCTGCCCGTCAGGTTATCAGGTGTCCTTCGCGGAAGCTGAAGTAACTGTTATCTCCGATGATAATGTGATCGAACAAAGGAAGATCTGCCATTTTCCCGACTTCGCAGATCCGTTTCGTGATCTTGATATCGTTGTTGCTCGGAGCGGGATTTCCGCCCGGATGGTTGTGCAGCAGGATGATGCTGGCTGCATTTCCGCGAAAAGCCTGTACATACACTTCCCTCGGAGAAAGGAGGGAGGCGTTGATCGTGCCCTTTGAAAGAAGTTTCTCCTCCGTGATATGAAGAGAGGAATCAAAGAGCAGCAGAAAAACATATTCCACCGTCTCGTGTCTCAGCTTTTCCATATAGTAGTCGGCGATGGAATAGGCGCTGTGAAAAGAAAGACTGTCCTTTGCCTTGAGCTGCGACATACGTGTGCAGAGCTCGCTCAGCGCTTTGAGCTGGATCGCCTTTACCTGCCCGATGCCATCAATTTCCACCAGCTTTTTCAATGGAATATGATACAATCCTAACAGACCGTTCCCGTAATGGGATGTCGCGCCAAGGACGGACTCCCCGAGGGTTCGGATATCTGTTTTGCTCGTACCGGTCCGAAGAATGATCGAAAGGAGCTCGGCATCGGTCAGCGCTCCCGCACCATAGGAAAGAAATTTTTCATATGGAAGATTCTTCATCCGGTAATACTCATTGTTCTCACACTTAGCTTTTTTCATTCAACCTCTTTTCCGACAGCACATCTCTCCCATGGCATGTGGAAAATAAGGGTTAGATAAAACGATAGATGATAATTCCTACGGCAATCCCGATAATGCTTGCGATCGTGATCTTGATCGACAGACCGAATGTAAGACTGAGGATTCCGAAATCAAACACGACCGGCGCGGATAATCCGAAGGACTGTCCGTAATTCAGCCATGTGCTGGGAAACAGACTTCCGATAAAGCCACCTATCACGATCCCTGCAAGGATCAGCAGAAAGCATGCCCAGTTATTCTTTTTCATAAGATGACTATTCTCCTTTCCCACCGCTCATTTTAACACAACCTATCTTTGGACACAATGCCTTTGTCTATAAGATTTTGAAGTGTCTTTAAGATGCCGAGCTTTGCATGAGGGAAGGTAAGCCCACCCTGAAAATAGACGGCATATGGCGGTTCAATGGGGCTGTCCGCACTCAGCTCGATGGAGGAACCGGAGACAAATGCGCCGGCTGCCATGATGACCTGTGCGTCGTATCCAGGCATATCCCATGGCTCCGGTGTGACAAAGCTGTCAACAGACGCAGCTGCCTGGATTCCCTGGCAGAATGCGATCACGCCCTCGGGAGTGCCGAAGGTCACTGCCTGAATGATGTCGTGGCGGCTCTCCGTCGCGTCTGGAACAACTGCAAAGCCAAGCCGTTCATAGATGTTTGCAGCGAAGATGGCTCCTTTCAGGGCTCCGGCGGTAACGGTAGGCGAAAGGAACAACCCCTGATAGAAGGAAGGCAGAACGCCAAGCGAAGCGCCGACCTCTTTGCCGAGTCCCGGGGATGTGAGCCGGTAGGCTGCGTTTTCGACACAGTCTCTGCGTCCGGCGATATAGCCGCCGATCGGCGCCAGTCCGCCGCCCGGATTCTTGATCAGAGAACCGACGACCATATCCGCCCCCACATCGGAAGGCTCGATCGTCTCCACGAATTCTCCATAGCAGTTGTCGACCATACAGATCACATCCGGCTTGCACTGCTTGACAAAGCGGATCAGCTCTCCGATGCGCGCAACGGAAAGGGTCGGTCTTGTCTGATACCCCTTAGAGCGCTGGATCGTCACAAGGCGCGTCCGTTCGTTGATCGCAAGACGGATCTTATCATAGTCAAAACTGCCGTCCGGAAGCAGATCCACCTGCCGGTAGCTGATCCCATATTCTTTCAGGGAACCCTTAGAGGGGCGGATCCCGATCACCTCTTCCAGTGTGTCATACGGTTTTCCGACCGGAGAAAGCAGCTCGTCTCCCGGGCGCAGATTGCTCATCAGCGCGAGTGCGAGCGCATGGGTTCCGCAGGTAATCTGCGGGCGCACCAACGCGTCCTCGGTATGAAAGATCGCCGCGTACACCTGCTCAAGCGTGTCTCTTCCGATATCGTTGTAGCCATAGCCGGTCGTGCCGAGCAGGCATGCCTCGCTGACGCGGCAGCTCTGCATCGCCTGGATCACCTTGAGCTGATTGTACTCGGCGATCTCATCGATGGCTGTAAAGCGTTCCTTCAGACTGTCCAGAATGGCGTCCCCGTAGGCGATGACCTCTCTGGATATGCCAAAGGCAGCATAAGACTCTGTCAAATCTATCATAAAATAAACCTCCATCCCGGTAAAATCAGGCTCGCGGCCAGATCCCCTTCGTATTTAGAACATCCAGCATATAAGCAAGGATGCGGTTGTCGTCGTGTTGGTACTGCTCTTTTTCCAGCCAGATCACATCCCGTTCCCGGCGGAACCATGTAAGCTGGCGCTTTGCAAAGTGACGGGTATCCCGCTTGATGATATAGACGGCTTCCTCAAGGGAGAGTTCTCCGTTCAGATAGGCAAGCATCTCCTTGTATCCAAGGCCCTGCATGGAAACCAGATCTTTTGTGCAGCCCTGCGCTGCAAGCCTGCGAACCTCTGCCTCCAGACCGTTTTCCAGCATCTGGTCCACCCGACGATCAATCCTGCTGTACAGCGCGGACCGCTCGTCGTTCAGCACAAAGTAGGCAAAACGGTACGGCGACTGGTTCTGCCGCTGCGACTCGTTGTGCTCAGAGATCCGTTGTCCCGTTTTTTCATAAAATTCCAGCGCGCGGATCACCCGTTTCACATTGTTCTTGTGAATGGTTTCACAGGCTTTCGGATCTACTGCGAGAAGTCTCTGATAGAGGACGTCTGCACCCTCTTTGGCTGCCAGATCCTCCAGTCCGGAGCGGAAGGAGGTATCCTCGTCGTTTTCCGTAAAATCAATGTCGTAGAGAAGCGCCTGGATATAGAAGCCGGTTCCGCCTGTCACGATCGGGATATGCCCTCTTTGACAGATATCGCGGACTGCCTGCGCTGCAAGGCGCTGGAAAAGCACCACGTTAAATTCTTCTTCCGGATCCAGGATATCCAGCAGATGATGTGGAACGCCCTGCTGTTCTGACGGCATGAGCTTGGCGGAGCCGACATCCATGCCCCGGTACACCTGCATGGAATCTGCCGAGATGATCTCCCCATCGATCGCTTTTGCAAGGGAGAGCGATAATTCACTTTTTCCGACGGCTGTCGGGCCGGTCAGGATGACCAGAGGCAATGCGGTATCTGTCATTATGTCACGATCCTTTTAAATTTTTTCTCAAGCTCATATTTGCTCATGGAAATGATCGTCGGCCTTCCGTGCGGACAGTTGTAAGGATTGTCCAGCGTCAGCAGCTCATCGATCAACTCTTTTGCCTCTGTCGTGGTAAGGCGCATATTTCCCTTGACAGCCGCCTTACATGCCATGGTCGCGATGCGGATGCGGATGCTCTCCGGCGTGCCGGTCACGTTCTCTGCGACCAGCTCATCCAAAACCTCCCGGAAGAAATCCTCCTCGCGGTAGCCGTACAGATCGAGCGGTACGCCGCGGATCGCAAAATCGCTCACGCCAAACTCTTCTATCTCGAAGCCGAGAGCCTCGAAATCCTCGCGGTGTGCGCGGTAGCAGGCCTCCTCGCGGCCGGTAAGTGTCACGATCATGGGCGGATTGATCGCCTGAGATATGATATTATGTGCATAAAATCGCTTCATAAAGCGTTCGTATTTCACTTTTTCATGGGCGGCATGCTGGTCGATGATCAGCAGCTTGTCCTGGTACTGGATCAGCCAGTACGTTTCAAAGAGCTGTCCCAGAATGTCATACTGTTCTTTCGCCTTTGCGGACAAAAGACGGTCGTCAAACAACTCCATCTGCTCTCCTTTTGGAATCACAGGAGGCTTCGGCTGGGGTTCCTCTGTACTTGTTTTCTGCGGCTCTGTAGAGGAGCGAGATACTTCCGGTTCGTTCACAGGAGAAAACGTTTCCGCGGCGCTATCCCTAACCACAGGAATATTTTCCGGCTCCTGTACATACAGAGGACGGCTCTTTTCATAGATTCTCGAAATTGCTTCCGACTGCACGGGAACCGAGGCGATCCTGCGGCTCTCAAAGGGCTCCGGCACGGATGATGGAACCGGTATGACCGGCGCAGTATCCGGCTCAAGAACCACCTTAGGGATCATCTCAAGCTGGTGGAGCGCATCGTGGACGGAACTCTTTACTTTTTCATAAAATACCGGCGCGTCCGAGATGCGGACATCCATCTTGGTCGGATGAACGTTGACGTCGATCTGCGAGGTGTCGATCTGAAAATGCAGGACACAGAACGGAAATTTGTGCTGCATCAGATACTCCCGATACCCTTCTTCCACCGCCTTACTGATCAGCGAGCTGCGGATGTACCGTCCATTGATATAAAAGATCTCATAATTCCGGTTGGACCGGTTGATCACCGGTTTCCCCAGAAAGCCAGTGATATGCAGTCCGTTTTCCTGATGCGTAAACGGCGTCAGCTCATCGGAAATATCCTTGCCATAGATCCGGTAAATGATCTCCAGAAGCTCCCCGTTTCCTGTGGTATAAAAACGATTCTGACCGTTCACAACGAACTTGAAGGAAACTTCCGGGTGGGACATGGCAAGATGTTCCATCAGGTCGGAAATGTACGAAGCCTCTGTCTGCGCCTGCTTGAGAAATTTCTTCCGGGCGGGCGTGTTGTAGAACAGATTCCGTATCATGATGGTGGTGCCGTCCGGGGCGCCGATCTCCTCCAGCTCTTTCTCAACGCCGCCGTCAATACAGTATCGTACTCCAAGCAGTTCATCCGGCGTTTTTGTGATCAGCTCGACCATGGAAACGGCCGCAATGCTGGCAAGTGCCTCCCCACGAAAGCCAAGACTGACCAAGTCAGTCAAATCATCTGCGGTGCGGATCTTGCTGGTGGCATGCCTGAGAAAGGCGTTCCGAACCTGTGATTTTTCGATGCCTTCGCCATTGTCTGTGACGCGCAGAAAGCTGATCCCGCCCTCCTTGATCTCGACGGTAATGGCGTCGGCTCCTGCGTCCATGGCGTTTTCGACCAGCTCTTTCACCGCGCTGGCCGGTTTTTCCACTACCTCTCCGGCAGCGATTTTGTCAATGGTCTGGTGATCCAGAACATTTATTTCTTTCATAGGTATCCTCGTTTCTGAAAAGTACTGCGTTCCGGCAGTTTAAGACTGCCAGCGGTTTTTCAGCTTGTTCTGAAGCCGGTACAGCGTGTTGAGCGCATCGACCGGGGTTAAGGTTGTGATATCAACCTCCTGAAGCTCTTTCAGAACATCTTCATCCTTCACGGTGTCAAAGATCGAGATCTGTTCTAGATCGACCTCGTCATATTTGACGGGCTTGCGCTTTTCGTTTCGCCCGTTCACTTCAATGTTTTGTATTTTTTCGGTGATGTCATTATCGCTGAGCTGTGCGACGATCTCCTTTGCACGGTCGATCACCATGTCGGGCACGCCCGCCAGCTTCGCCACCTGGATGCCGTAGCTCTTGTCTGCGCCGCCCTTTACGATCTTGCGCAGAAAGACGATGTCGTCTCCTTTTTCCTTGACGGCGATACAGTAATTGTTCACGTTGTCCATCTTTCCTTCCAGCTCGGTCAGCTCATGGTAATGCGTGGCAAAGAGCGTCTTGGCGCCCAGAAGTTTCCGGTTGCTGAGGTGTTCGATGACAGCCCATGCGATACTCAGACCGTCGAACGTCGAAGTGCCGCGACCGATCTCGTCCAGCACCAGAAGGCTGTCTGGCGTCGCGTTCCGCAGGATGTTGGCAACTTCGTTCATTTCTACCATGAAGGTTGACTGCCCGCTTGCCAGGTCATCCGATGCGCCTACTCTGGTAAAGATACGGTCGACTACGCCGATATTCGCCTTCTTCGCCGGCACGTAAGAGCCGATCTGCGCCATCAGGACGATCAGCGCCGTCTGTCTCATATAGGTGGATTTTCCTGCCATGTTTGGTCCGGTTATGACGGCGATACAGTGCTTGTGATTGTCCAGATAGGTATCGTTTGCGATAAACATATCGTTCTGGATCATTTTCTCGACAACCGGATGCCGGCCGCCCTTGATATCGATCACGCCCTTTTCATTCAGCACCGGACGTATATACTGGTTTCTCTCGGCGACATAGGAAAGCGAGGCGTAGACATCCAGGCGGGCGATGGCGTGGGCGGTCTGCTGGATCCGCTCGATCTCTCCGGCGATCGCATCCCGGATCTCACAGAAAAGATCGTATTCCATCGCATAGAGCTTGTCCTCCGCATTTAAAATAGTGTCCTCCAGCTCTTTGAGCCTTGGCGTTGTGTACCGCTCCGCATTTGCGAGCGTCTGCTTGCGGATATAGTCTTCCGGCACAAGGTCTTTATAGGAATTGGTCACTTCAAAATAATAACCGAAAACCTTGTTGTATTTGATCTTAAGATTCTTGATCCCGGTACGGTTCCGGTCCTCCTCCTCCAGTTCAGCAAGCCATTTCTTCCCGTCTGTCTTGGCATGGCGCAGGGAGTCGATATGCTCGTTGAAGCCGTCCTTTATGATGCCGCCCTCGCGGGTCTGGATCGGCGGCTCCTCATCGATGGAATCGTCGATCAGGTGATAGATGTCCTCCAGCGGATCAAGCTGCTCATAGAGCTGACGGATCAGCGAAGCATCCAGATCTTTGATAACCAGCTTGATGCCCGGAAGCATGGCAAGTGAATTGCGGAAGGCGATCAGGTCTCTTGGATTCGCCGTCTTGTAGCTTACCTTGCCAAGCAGACGCTCCAGATCGTAGATCGCATTCAGGTATTCGCGCAGTTCGTCTCTTTCCACGCAGTGGCAGCAAAGGCTCTCGACAGCATCCAGCCTTGCCTCGATCTTTTCTTTGTCAATCAGGGGCTGTTCGATGTATTTGCGCAGCAGTCTCCCGCCCATCGCCGTTTTGGTGCGGTCGAGAACGCCGAGGAGGGAACCTCTCTTCTGCTTTTCGCGCAGCGTCTCGGTAAGCTCCAGATTGCGCCGCGTTGCGGCGTCCAGAAGCATATATTTGCTGGTCAGGTAAGGATACAGATGCGTAAAATGAGACAGAGATGTCTTCTGCGTCTCATACAGATACTGAAGCAGAACGCCGGCGGCGATCAGACCGGACTGAAATTCCTCAACGCCAAGTCCGGCCAGCGTGTTGACCTGAAAGTGCTTCATCAGGCATCTCCGGCAGATATCATCGTCAAAATAATGCGCGCTCAGCGGATAGACCGCCACGTGCAGCCGTTCTTTCAGATCGGCGACCGGATAGCCGCTCACAAGGAACTGTTCGTTACAGATAATCTCCGACGGCGCGTATTTGTTGATCTCATCCTGCAGCTTCCGAAGATCCTCCACCTCCGTCAGATAATAGTCTCCCGTGGTCACATCCGCCACAGAGATTCCGATGCGTCCCTGAAAATAGGCAACGCAGAGAAGATAATTGTTCCGGGTATCATCCATCGCCTGCACATCAAGATTCGTCCCGGGAGAAACGATCCGGGTCACTTCCCGTTTGACAAGCCCTTTGGCAAGTTTAGGGTCCTCTACCTGTTCACAGATCGCCACCTTATACCCTTTGGATACCAGTCTGTTCAGATAGCCGTCCACCGCGTGATAGGGAACGCCGCACATGGGAGCGCGCTCCTCCAGACCGCAGCTTTTGCCGGTCAGGGTGAGTTCCAGCTCCTTAGACGCCGTCTTTGCATCCTCAAAAAACATTTCATAGAAATCGCCGAGGCGGTAAAACAGGATACAGTCCGGATATTCTGCCTTGGTTTCCATGTACTTCTGCATCATTGGTGTTAATTCTGCCATTTATCTTAACCGTCTTTCTTTACTGTGCTTGAAAAATTACTTCATATGTCCGGTGTAATAAAAACCGTGGCACTCGTCCAGAGATACCATGACCAGCTTGCCGATCAGCGACGGATCCGCCGGAAAATGCACCAGCATATTGTTGGAAAGGCGTCCCGTCATCAGCGACGGATCGTGCTCGTTCACCTCTTCCACAAGCGCTTCCAGCGTCTGCCCCTGCAAAAGTCTGGCACGCTCTTTGGCGGTGTCCTGCACTACCTTCAGCAGCTTGTCAAAGCCTTCCTTTACGGCCTCCTCCGGCACCTGGTTTTCCATGGCGGCGGCAGGCGTACCGGTTCTCTTGGAATAGATAAAGGTAAAGGCATTGTCGTACTGCACCTGCTTTACCACGTCGATCGTCTCTTCGACGTCGGCAAGCGTTTCTCCCGGAAAACCGACGATCAGATCGGTCGTGATCGAGATGTCCGGTATGGCGCGCCGGATCTTCGCAACCAGCTCCAGATACTGTTCTTTCGTGTAGTTGCGGTTCATCGCTTTCAGGATCCTATTGGAACCGGCCTGAACCGGCAGGTGCAGGTGACGGCAGATCTTCCTGGAATTTTTCATCACCTCGATCAGCTCATCCGACAGATCCTTGGGATGGGAGGTCATGAAGCGGATCCGCCGCAGTCCTTCGATCTTCTCAACCTCTGTCAGAAGCTGTGCGAAAGTAATCGGATCTTTTAAGTTCTTGCCGTAAGAGTTGACATTCTGCCCCAGCAGCATGATCTCCACAACGCCGTCGGAAACCAGGTGCTCGATCTCGCGGATGATCTCCTTCGGGTCACGGCTGCGCTCCCTGCCGCGCACATAGGGAACGATACAGTAGCTGCAAAAATTGTTACAGCCGAACATGATATTGATCCCGGATTTATAAAAGTATTTTCTGGTGACCGGCAGCTCCTCAACGATCTGGTCTGTCTCCTTCCAGATGTCGATGATCATGCGGTCGCTCTCGAACATAGTCGTCAGAAGCTGCGCAAACTTAAATAGATTGTGCGTTCCGAAGATCAGATCAACAAAGCGGTAGCTTTTCTGGATTTTTTCGATGACGGACGGCTCCTGCATCATACATCCGCAGAGTGCGATCTTCATATGCGGTTTCTTTTTCTTCAGGCTGTTTAAAAAGCCAAGTCTGCCATACACCCGCTGATTGGCATTGTCACGCACGGTACAGGTGTTGTAGATGACAAAATCCGCCTCTTCCTCGTTCTCGGTAAGCGCGTATCCTACCTGCTGCAGGATGCCGGAGAGTTTTTCGGAATCTCTTGCATTCATCTGACAGCCAAAGGTGGTAACGCAGCTGAGAGGTTTCCTCCCCAGCTTTTGCTCCAGCGCGGCGACATGGGCCGATGCCCTCTCAATATACTCGTTTTGCAGAGCAACTTCCTGCTCGTCGTTGACGGAATTGTATTTTATCATAGAAATCTCCATTTCTGTGGTACTTGTTGCATAGCACTTTGAAAAAGGTCCGCGCTCTGGCGAACCTTTCCGCTTTGTTCGACTGTTTTCCAAACAGCGCCGTTAGATTTTCTTGCAGCAGGCAACCGCAAGCGCGCCGGGTCCGATATGGCACGCAACGCTGAGAGACAGCGGATCCATGTGGATGTCGAATCCCGGAAACGCCTGCATGACTTCCTCTTTCAGTAAGGAAGCTGCAGCCAGATCGTAGGTATAGGCTACCTGCAGCCAGATGGCGTCCTTGTCCACTCCGCCAAAACGGTTCTCCATATCGTTTCGGATCGCATTTATCATCAGGGACTTACCCTGCGTAGATGTCCTTGCCTTGGCAAAGGCGTCCAGCTTTTCTCCCTGGATCTGAAGCACTGGCTTGAGCTTGAGGATCGTTCCGAGCGCGGCTGCCGCCGGTGTGATCCTGCCGCCCTTTTTCAGATAATAAAGGGTATCCAGCATAATATAGATACTGGAATTAAACTTGTCAGCTTCCAGAAATTCCCGGATCTCAGCCGCATTCATCCCGCGCGCAGCCAGCTGCAGCGCATCGAGAGCAGACTGTCTCTGCGTAACGGAAATACGCTGATTATTGACAACCTGGACACGGCCTTCATACTGCTGTGCAAGCATGGATGCACTCTGGCAGGAACCGCTCAGACCGCTGGACATCGGAATGTGCACGATCTCATCGTAATCTGTAAGCAGGCTGTCCCACATTTTCATAACCGAATCCGGCGTGGGCTGGCTGGTGATCACATTCGCGCCTTCCTTCAGCTTTTCGTAGAACTGCTCCTGTGTCAGTGTGATATCCTCATAAAATGTCTCTTCGCTGATCATAAATGGCATAGGAAGTACGTAAATACCGAGTTCCTTTGCCTGCGACTGCGTAATTCCGCTGTTACTGTCTGTTACAACTGCAATTTTCCCCATTTTTTCCTCATTTCTGCGTACGCTTTCTGCGCACATCGCGTTTGTGTCAGGTTCGCGCAGACACATGATTTCTCATTTCATAACCCGCCGCATACAGATGGCAGTTTATCAGTTAAAACGTTACTATACCATATTACTTTCAGATAATTCTAAAGTCAACCTCATTTGCGGCTGCCTGGTCCAGAAATTCCAAAAGCGCCCGGTTCTCCGGCTTCTGCAGGCCAGAATCCTCTGCAAGCAGGCGGTCGGCTTCTTCGCTTGCCTTCTGCAGCAACGCGGCGTCCTGATAGATGTCTCCGATCTGAAAATGCAGATCTCCGCTCTGACGGATACCGAACATATCTCCCGGTCCGCGCAGCTTCAGATCCTGTCCGGCAATATAAAAGCCGTCGTTCGACTCGTTGAGGATCTGCAACCGCTTCATGATCTCCGGACGGTCTGACTGGGAGATAAAGATACAGTAGGACTGCTCCTTGCCGCGCCCGACTCTTCCTCGAAGCTGATGGAGCTGCGCCAGTCCGAAGCGCTCTGCGTTCTCGACCATCATCACCGTGGCGTTCGGAACGTTTACGCCGACCTCGATCACCGTGGTGGAGACCAGGATATCGATCTGGTGTGAGGCAAATTCCTCCATGATGCGGTTTTTGTCCGCAGGTTTCATGCGCCCGTGCAGATAGGCGATCCGGATCTCCCTTGGCATGACTGCCTTGAGTTTCTCAGTGTAAGTCAGCACGTCCTCCAGGTCGAGCTCTTCGTTTTCTTCCACCATGGGACAGATGACATACACCTGCCGTCCTGCCAGGATCTCTTTTTCCATAAAGCGGTAGGCTTTTTCACGGTACGAGGTGTTTACCACACAGTTTTTGATCGGTAAACGGTCAGCCGGCAGTTCGTCGAGCACGGAGATGTGAAGGTCGCCGTACAGGATGATAGCCAATGTCCGCGGGATCGGCGTAGCGCTCATGACGAGCACGTGCACCTGGCTGCCTTTTTCAGCGAATGCAGCGCGCTGACGCACGCCAAAACGATGCTGTTCATCGGTTATGACCAGCGCCAGCCGGTGGTAGGATACCTTGTCCTGGATCAGCGCATGCGTACCGATGACAATGTCTGCCTCTCCGCTCTCGATCTTCCCATAGATATCACGTCTTGCGGCGGCTGTCACTGAACCGGTCAGCAGAACCGGATGGATCGGAAGATGGTATTGTTCCCTGAGCTGACAAAGGTTTTCGTAATGCTGGTGCGCCAGAACTTCTGTCGGCGCCATCAGTGCCCCCTGATAGCCGTTTGCCACACACATGAGCAGGGAAAGAAATGCCAGGATCGTCTTTCCGGATCCGACGTCTCCCTGGATCAGACGATTCATGGTATGATCGGAGGTCAGATCCGCCTTGATTTCCTGCCAGACTTTCTGCTGCGCCCCGGTGAGCCGGTACGGCAGCGCTTCGATCAGCCGTTCACTTTCGGCAACCTCCAGCATCGGAAAGCCATTTGCAATCTCCTGTCCTTTTTCCCGGAAACTCCGGATCAAAAGAATAAACAGGAAAAATTCATCAAATACGAGCCGTTCTCTCGCTTTGAGCAGCGTCTCCTTGTCCGACGGAAAATGCATCTGTTCCATGCAAAAGCGGTAAAGTGGAAAATGATACCGTTCCCGGATTTCTTCCGGAAGATATTCTGTCGAGGGATGATCCAGTGCAAGCGCCTGTTTAACCGCCTTGGAGATCGCATGGCTGCTCAGCCCCTTTGTGGTAGGATAGATCGGCTGCAAGGTGTTCAGCAGACTGGCATACTCCTCCGGGCGGTACATCTTTGGCTGGTCGATGGCGTAGCGGGATCCCTTCTGTCTGAGCGTCCCCACGAAGATGGCTCTCTGTCCTTTGCGCAGCGATTTGCTCAGATAGGGCATATTAAAATATGTCACAGAAACCGTACCGCCCTCACAGCCGATGGTAAATACGGTAACGCTTTTGAATCCGGCACGCCTGGTAGCAATGCTGCTCTCGATCGTTCCGGAGATCGTTGCAAGTTCTCCCGGCGCGTATTCTGTGAGTGCACGTGGCTCCTCGAAGGACTGATAATCGCGGGGATAAAAATGCAGCAGTTCTTCCACCGTGTGTATATTCAATTTATCAAACAAACGGGCGGTCTTGTCACCGATCCCTTTTAGCTGCGTTATTTCCATAGATGATCTGCTCTGTAAAGTGTAGCAATATGGTTTACAAAACCCCCGATCGGATCGGGGGTTTCCTGTGAACTGGTTTTCTGATACCGCCAAACAACCGGCGTAGTTTTCGCCTTATTCGGCAGAAACGATATAATAGTAGATCGGCTGACCGCCGTACTGCAATTCGATATCACAATCCGGATACTTTTCCTCTGTCAGCTTTTTCAGATTTTCGGCGTCCTCCTCCGTGATCTCGGATCCGTAATAGATGCTGATCAGCTCAAGCTCATCCTGCATCATTTCATCGATCATGCTGAGCGCAACATCGGTGATCGTTGTTCCAACGGAAAGAATACCGGAATCGCCAAGACCCATGAAATCGCCCTGCTTGATCTCTTTGCCATCGATGTTGGTATCTCTGACTGCGTAGGTAACCTGACCGGTCGCTACATTCTTGATCTCTTCCGTCATTGTCTGTTCATTTTCCTCGGCAGACAGATCCGGGATATAGTTGATAACCGCTGTGATCCCCTGCGGAACCGTCTTGGTCGGAATGACGATGATCTTTTTATCTTTGACAAGCATCTGTGCCTGGTTGGCAGCGAGAATGATATTCTTGTTGTTCGGAAGGATAAAGATATTCTTTGCATTGACACGCTCAATCGCATTTAACATATCCTCGGTACTCGGATTCATTGTCTGACCACCCTCGATAATGTAGTCTACACCAAGACCTTTAAAAATTTCATTGATTCCTTCTCCGATACTGACCGAAATAAAGCCCATTTCCTTCGGCGGTTCTGAAGGTTTTGATTCACTCTGTGCTGGTGTCTGCATAGATTCCTGCATCTCTTTCTCTTTCAAGGCAGAAACCTTCTCATCACGCTCTAACTTCATATTCTCGATGATAATCGTGGTCAGTCCGCCATACGTTAATCCGCGCTGCATTGCAAGTCCCGGATCATTGGTATGTACGTGTACCTTTACAATCTCATCATCTGCAACGACTACGATGGAATCACCAATCGTCTCAAGGTAGCTCTTGAATTCATTTTCTGCCTTGCTGCTCATCGGCTTCTCTAACATAATCAAAAACTGGGTACAGTACGCAAACTTGATTTCCTGCTCTGCCTGTGCCTCGATATTGTAAGAAGAACCACCTGCTGTC
>OIZL01000392.1_pt1 | contig 33687 bp, 29 predicted proteins | sample 1588541 | NCBI WGS metagenome assembly OIZL01 (sample SAMN03283285) | human gut metagenome | biome: human-associated habitat; material: feces | host: Homo sapiens | place: Peru | collected 2012 | reverse complement strand
TGCCCAGGACTACAAGGATCTGTCCGGCCTGAAAAAGCTTGCCGATGACCACGGCGTTTGCATCTTCGTTGTCCATCACACCCGAAAGGAGCGGGACAGCAGCAATATTTTCAATGACATGACCGGTTCGTCGGTTATCGCTTCCTCCTATCTCAGCGAGGATGACGCGATGCTCGGCGCGGAGGCGCAGTATTGCCGGATGGAGCAAGAGCTGCAAAGCTATCTGGATAACTATGAAAGCACCCATGACTATGACGAGTATCACTTTGATCTGGACGATATTGAGCATGACCCCTATGTGCTGATCTCCATCCTCTCGGCTCTCCATGAGGGCGAGTTCACGCTGGATGAGGTACAAGGTACGCTCCAAATGCTGTTTGAAAAGCAGTACATCCTCACCGAAGAGGTTATCGTCGAAACCAGATACCCCACGGAAACCGACACATGGACGGACGCAGACGGCAACACGCACACGGAAACCTATCGCGTCCCGTATGACTACTACATCTGCAACGTGAAGCTCGAAAACTTCAATCTCTCCCACGTCCCGGTCTACATCATGTCTCAGGAACAGCTTTCCATGTACGCAACGTATATGTCGGTGCTGGGCAACCGCGAGGATCTGTTCGGTGACTCTCCCTATGTAGACAAGTACATCACCAATCCTCCCGCCGACTACGATGTCAACCCGGAATACCTGAACGACGAGAAGTTTGCAACGCTGATTACCGAGGCGGAAAAGTATCTCGGCTATCCGTATGTGTGGGCGGCTCCAATCCCGACATATCCTTTGACTGCTCCGGCTTCGTCAGCTACGTTCTCACAAACAGTGGTCTTGTGATTACCGGGCGGCTGGGCGCACAGGGGCTTTACAACGTCTGTACGCCGGTTTCAAAGGCGAATGCACAGCCCGGTGATCTCATCTTTCTCGTTGGGACGTATGATACCCCCGGTGCGTCCCACGTCGGCATTTATGTCGGGGATGGCGTCATGATCCACTGCGGCGACCCCATTCAGTACATACCCCACGGCAATCACGCAGAATGTGGGGTATCTGCTGGATTCTGTTCAGGCCAGCACCATGCTTTCCAACTCGGAATTTGTGGTCATGCTGAATCAGGCTGCCTCCGACAGAGGGCAGCTTGCCAAGCTGCTGAACATCTCCAATGGGCAGATGAGCTATAGTATCCCTCCACGAAAGACGGCAGAACGTTCTCACGCAGGCGGCAGTCCGCAAGGACGAAATCGACAGGATCAAAGCCATGATCGCCTTCATGGATGAGCAGACGACGGCGGTCACGGAATATTCCGAAACGCTGGTCAGGCGGCTGATCGAGAAGATCACGGTCTACGATGACAGGATTACGGTCGAGTTCAACTCCGGGCTGGCGATAGATGTGGATACCTAACGCTACGGCAAGGCTGCAATAACGATGCATAAGGGCACTCGGAAATTTCCGGGTGTCTTTTTCTTTGCGTTGCCTTGAAAAAAACATAAACTTCTGGTATAATAAATTATCTTATGAGTGCAATTATATTTCACCGGAGACGAGGTGCGTTATGGTAAAGAATGATTTTAATATAGATGTAAAGGTCAAATGTCTGGAAGGGCGTGTAACCCAGGCGCAGCTTGCCGAGATGGTAGGGACTTCCGCTCCGTACATCAGCAGGCTGATAAACAAGAAGGACGGCATCGTCAACAAGGTATTCGTCGAGATGCTTGAGAAGCTGGGCTACGATATCCAGATCACCTATGTGAAGAAGGAACAGTAATGGAGGCTCGGAGTCCTATGAATAGCGAAATAAAACTCGATACAAAATTGGTTGGTGATATAACCGGAGCCTTCTTTGTTCCATCTTATCAGCGTGGGTATAGATGGGGAGAAACCGAAGTTGTTAGATTACTTGACGATATTTATGCTACAGAGGGCAAGAGAAACTATTGCCTTCAGCCTGTTGTGGTGAAAAAGAATGGCGATAGATATGAGCTGATTGATGGTCAGCAGCGTTTAACGACCATCTATCTTATTTACCGTTTTATGAATGAAGAGAGCTTTGGCTTTATTGATGAGCCGAGGTTTACCCTTTCGTATGAAACCAGAGATAAATCTGAGAATTTCTTAAAATCGATTGACGAATCACGCAAGAATGAGAATATCGATTTCTGGTTTCTTTGTTCTGCTTATGAAAGCATCAAGAAGTGGTTTGCCGCAAGAGACAGAAAATCAACGCTTACAAATGTAAACAAGTATTTTGATGAAATTGTAAAAATAATATGGTACGAAGTAGGCGAAACCGAGGACGCTATAGGTTTGTTTACCAGACTGAACATTGGAAAAATCCCATTGACAAATGCGGAACTGGTAAAGGCTATGTTCCTCAGTAAAGGCGCAGATAAAAACGTTGATAAAGAAAAGCAAGAGGAGATCTCCCTTCAATGGGACAACATAGAAAAGGAACTGCACAATAATTCTCTGTGGTATTTTTTGACAAACACAACGAATACCGCCTATCAAACACGAATCGACCTTGTGTTGGATCTGATTTCAGGTAAGCCCGCTGATAATAGGGAGAAGTACTACACATTCTTTAAATTTGATGAAATGCGACAGGCAAAAACGCTTGACAGCATCTGGCGCAGAATTCAACAGACATTCTTGATTCTGAAGGACTGGCACGGTAACCATGAACTTTATCATAAAATCGGATATCTTATTGCTTCTGGAACTCTAACATTGCAAAAAATATTCGATCTTTCAAAGAATAAAACAAAAGATGAGTTTAGGGAATCCCTTGACGGATATATTAGAGAAAGCATCAAAATAAAAGTAAACTATGCAGATTTAAGCTATGAGAAGCCCTTGGATCAAAAGAGAATTGCTACATTGCTTTTGTTATTTAATGTTGAGTCAGTTCGTAGAAATGGCGAGAATTCTCAGTGGTTTCCTTTTGACAAATACAAGTTTGGCAAGGGCGGTAAAGTTACCTGGAGTCTTGAACACATTCATGCCCAACAGTCAGAAGGGTTAAGAACCCAGGAAATATGGAAAGAATGGCTTTCTCTTCATATTCCTTCTGTAAAATCCGATGCAGATAGTGAATTAGAAGAGTCTGCAACTATCCGGAATTTCCGAATAGTTCAAACTGAAGGTTCCCGCCAGGTGACTCGTGATACAAAGCATGAGATTTGAATAGCTTTAAAGTGGGGCAACACAATCAGAAAATAAAAAGTGGGGGCAAAAACCGCTGTCCAAAGGACGGCGAAAATCGGGGAGGAAAGATGAAAAACAAAAAGGAAATCACGGTGCCGCTCCTTATGTGGGCGATTTTTGAAGCAGTGGCTGTGACATTATGGCGCACGAAGGACAATCTGTTTTACCTTATCAACTTCAGCTACATCGGCACGGTGCTGGCAGTGTCGCTGTTTCTGTTTGCAAAAAAGCACAGGAACGCGAGACGATTCGCGCAGCTTTTCATCGGTACATATATGCTGGTCTACCTTGGACTTATACGCGGGGAGAATATGCAGATCGAGGGCTTCTGGTACTATCTCTTTACCGGAGTGTTTGAAGCTGCTACGATCCATTACGCTGTTGCGAAAATATTCGGGCCGCTGGTGTTCGGAAGAGGCTGGTGCGGATATGCGTGCTGGACTGCGATGCTGCTTGACTTTCTGCCGTACAGACAGCCGAAGGAGCCGCGCAGGAAATTGGGCTTTATCCGTTATATCACCTTTGCCGCGTCCTTTATCCTTGTGGCGATGCTGTTCATCACCCACGTGGGGAATCTGGAGCGTATAATGTTCTGGCTGTTTCTTGGCGGCAACGTGCTTTACTATGCGCTCGGCACGGCGCTTGCATTCGCGTTTCATGATAACCGGGCTTTCTGCAAATACATATGCCCGATCACTGTTTTCCTGAAACCCATGAGCTATTTTGCACTGTTCAGGATCACTTGCGACAAGGAAAAATGCGTCTCCTGCGGGAGATGCAAAAAAATCTGTCCGATGAATGTGGATATAACGGACAATTCAAGAAAAAGGGAAAACGGCACGGAGTGTATACTGTGCATGGAATGCGTAAGGGAATGTCCTAAAAATGCTTTATAATTAAGGAGAAGAGAAATGACAAAGCTGTTCAGGAAAAAAGAGATACTGTTTGCAATCGTCTGGATCGTTGTCTATGTAGTCGGTTCAAGCGTGGCGGATTCACTGTCGGAGGCGGCGGGGCTTGAGAAAAGCATCACGCTGATATTTGACGCCGTTCTTTGCATAACCGCCGTACTGTGGATAAAAGAAAACAACCTTGCGGAATATTTCGGGCTGTGCAAAAGCGCGGCGGAGCCGAAGAAGTTCCTCTATTATATCCCGCTTGCCGTGCTTGCCTCGTGCAACCTGTGGTTTGGCGCGGCCATGAATTATTCCGCGTTGGAAACGCTGCTGTTTGCCGCAAGCATGCTCTGCGTCGGTTTTTTGGAGGAGCTTATATTCCGCGGCTTCCTTTTCAAGGCAATGGCGCGTGATAATGTCAGATCGGCGATCATTGTATCCAGCCTTACCTTTGGCATCGGGCATATCGTCAACCTTATAAACGGCAGCGGGGCAGGACTTCTTCCCAATCTGTGCCAGGTGTGCTACGCGGTTGCGATAGGCTTTTTGTTCGTCACGATTTTTTACAGGGGAAAAAGCCTTGTCCCATGCATCGTCACCCACGGCGTGCTGAACTCTCTCAGCGTGTTTTCAAGCGAGACGGCGCAGAAGCTTGATAACATTATCATCGTTTCGCTGATCCTGTGCGCGGTATCTGTTGCTTATGCGCTCTGGCTGATAAAAACCCTGCCGGAAAAAGAGTAAAAGATTTTGTTGAAAAAAGTCCCTGCTGCTGTTAATATAGGAAATACAAAATAATATATGTCTATTGTGCATGTAATCGCTTAAGCAAAGGGAAGTCGAACCCGCGCCGGTTCAACTCCCCCTTATGCTTAGCTGTAAAGACATTATTGTCAGGCGGCGACTGGAAATGAATGGGGTTAAAAGCCCCGCGCGAACGGCACTGTAAGCGTGAGAACGTACCGAAGCGGCTTCGGCTGTGGGGCTAAAGCCCTCCATTGCGGATACTTCCGTGAGAAGGTAGGATACGGGCGCAGGATGAACGATCCATAACGCGAGTCAGGAGACTTACACGGCATAGGACAAAGAAAGCAGCGGACGAGTTCTCCGTATATGTTTTGCAAGGGATAAGTCTGCCGTCTTCCGGATTTCCGGGGGACGGCTTGTTGTCGTGCGCATTTTTCCGCTGATTTCTGTATCATACCGAAATCGGCGGTTTTTTTCTGCCGGGAGGAAGAGATGAAGAAAAAACGGCAAAATCTTATACTGAACGTGCTGATGACGGCGGCAATAGCGCTTATTGTGTTCTCGGGGATAATGATAGCAGGGAACATTCGGCGCACCGAAACAAGCGCCCCGCCCGCGCCTACGCTCAATATCTCCGACATGAGCGGGACGGAAAATCAGACGCACGGGATACCGGAAGACGACGGAGTATCTATCGGCGATGCGATGACGGTAAAAATCGTCGGCGACGGCAGCGAAACGGCAGAGGTATCAACTTCGGACAGCGGCGCGGTAAGCGGCAGCAGCTGCACGATCTCGATAGTCTGCGATACGATACTAAATAACCTTGATAAGCTCAGGGACGGTAAGGAGGCTTTTGTTCCCGCAAACGGGGTCATTCTTGCCGCGTCTTCCATCAGCATCAGTGACGGGGATACGGTGTTTGACGTTCTCAAGAAAGCCTGTGAGCTTGCGGATATACAGCTTGAGTATTCGTATACGCCGCCTCGTGGAAGCTATTATATAGAAGGAATAAACAACCTCTATGAATTTGACTGCGGCGAGCAGTCCGGATGGATGTACAAGGTGAACGGGGTATTCCCGGGTGACGGGTGCTCCGCACACTATTTGTCAGCTGGGGATGAAATAGTTTTCTGCTATACCTGTGTTGGACTCGGCGCGGACGTCGGCGGAAGTATGGATTGATATTGGAGGTAAATGAAGATGAAAAAGCGCATATTATCACTTTTCCTTACGGTAATAATGCTTATCAGCATTGTTCCGGCAGGGGCGTTTGCACAGGAGACTGTGCAGCCTGACAGCGTGACAGCGGGAGATGTTCTGCCGGAAGAGCTTACAGAAGATATTATAGAGGAACCGGAAGAGGAGCCGGAAGGAGAGCCGGAAGAGGAACCGGAAGGCAGCACGACAGACGAGCCTGAACCGGCAGAAGAACCGGCAGCCGAACCCGCCGAAGAGCCGGAGCAGGAACCTGAGCCTGAGGAGACGGGCGAACCGTCGGAAGAACAGGACGGGGAAGCGCAGGAAGATGAAGAAATCGAGCTGCTGAGCGATGAAACCGCAGCCGTCATAGGCACGGTGCGGGTCGTGGTCGAAAACAATACGCTTCCGGTGAGCGCCGGTGCGGCTTGGGAAGGCGTATTGGTTGACGCACAGACGGAGCTCTATGCGGATTCAACGATGATGACCTGCGTTGTGGACGCGCTCGGAGAATATCCGCAGGAAGGTGCGGACTCCGGTTATATAGAGAGCATCAACGGACTTGGTGTATCCGAAATGTCCGGCTGGACGGGTACGTTGAATGACTGGTTTACAAGCGAGGGCTTTGCCGCCTTTAACGCGGCGGACGGCACGCTGCAAAGCGGCGACGAGATCCGGATAATGTACACCTGCAACGGCGGCGAAGACTGCGGCGGAAGCAGGGAAAATAACGACAAAACACTGGCCGCGCTCAGCTTCGACGTGGGAGAGCTGTCTCCGGCGTTCGATGCAGCTACTCATGAGTATACATTGACGGTACCCTATGGGACAACTGCGCTTTATGTCACGCCGACGGCGGCAAACAAAAATTTTCAGGTGCATACTTTTGTTGGCGATATTGCCTATAAACGCAGTCAGCCGGTTCCGGCTGCCGACGGAACGGTGATAAGTATTGTTGACGGCGACCCGTCATGGCCGAGCATGAACGGCGGAAGCGACTCTGTTCCGGCCGAGGTTTATTATGTTACGGTAGTCTGTAAAGTCCCTGTAACCACGGCAGACGTCACTGTCCGCTCACAGATGGCTGGCGGATATCTGCACGGCTTCGGCGAGACCTTAAGGGTAAGCTCAGACGAGGCGTAAAGCTTTGGCTATGCCGACGGCGTTGAGGGCGTGTCCGCGCTTGACGCGCTTGCAGCAGCGCATGAGCTGGTTTTCGGAGACGATTTCACTGCCGATACCGCCTCCGCCTTCCTCGCAGTGACGGATAAAGGATATGTAACGACGATTTTCGGCACGGAGACGCCGGCAAACGGCTTTTTTGTAAACGGCGGCTTTCCGAATGACGGAACGCCAAGCTCTTACGGCGGTTATAACGGCACGACAGTAACGACCCAGCAGATTTTCAGCGGCGACATTCTGGACTTCTTCATATACTCTGATACGGAATTTTACTCAGATTATTATACATACGCAGCCGTTCCGCAGAGGATCTATGCCGGCAGGGACTTCACGGTCACTGTCAGCGGCGGCATGGCGATGGGCGGCTATTTGTACGCGGACGCGGCCGCTTTTGCGGCAGCCGCGGAGCCTCTTGAAGGCGCTCAGCTTGCTTGGGTGGACGCGCTTGACGGTGCGGTCAACGTAATAAGCGGCGCATATACCGATGAAAGCGGCAAAGCCGTTGTGACGGCTCCGGCAGAGGGGACGTATCTTCTGACGGCACTCGGCAATGAAGACGAGGAAGTATACTGCTTCATGAACCCCACCGCCGTCACGGTAGGGAGCGGAGATCTGCTGCAAGGCCCTGTGGTCATACGCACAAGCAATTCCACGTCCGATCTTTCAAACGCGATTCTTGCAGGGGAAAACGAACAGGGCATAGCTGTTTTTGACGGCGCGGTTTACGAATACGCTCTCGGCGATATCCTCACCGATGCAAACTCACAGCTCAGGTTTTATTTTGACCTCGCCGGCGACGATCTGACGGCAAAGCTGTCATGGCTTGACGCATCCGGCGCCGAAAAAAGCAAGGACATAACAAAGGCGTCGGCGCGTTTTGCCAACTGCCTTCATCCGGGACAGAATACCCTGACGCTGACGATAGGCGCGGGCGGGAAGGATTACGATACTTATACCTTCCGTGTAGGCTGCAAGCCGACGCTGAACGCCCTGAGCGCGGCTGCGGACGGTACGCCGCTGTATACTGACGGCGCTTTCGCCCCGGACAGGTTTGACTATGTGCTGACCGTGCCGGAATCCGCGGAAAGACTGACTGTCGGCGCGGCGGCGAAAAGCGCGGACTATACCGTCCTCATAAACGGCGGGAGTGAGGCGGAGATATACCCCATAGGGGACAGCGTTGAAATAACGCTCCAATGTGCCGACGGCACACAAAGCCTATATACGTTTGCCGTAAACCGCGTAAGGCAGCTTGACCTGATCATCGTTCCCTCTCCGGCGGACGCTGTGGTGAGGGTGTACGACGCGGCGGGCGTTGAAATACCGCAGAACGCCGACGGCAGTTACAGCGGCATGTTCGGCGAATACGAATATATCTATACCGTCACAAAGTACGGGTATATCGCCGAAAAGGGTACGGTTCCCGCACAGGGCGGAAAGCTTGACGTCATACTTCAGACTGCGCCCGAAACGGATATCGGCGACGTCGGCGCGGATTGGGGCAATTTCCGCGGCAGCGACGACAACATGGGCATTACCGACACGGAGCTTCCTACGACCGGCGATGATACGGAGCTTATCTGGGCGAAGAAGCTTGGCAGCGGCTGGGAAGACGCTCCCTCCGTGCAGATAATAGCGGACAATTCCCTTGTCGTGATGAGCGGCAAAAAGCTGTATAAGCTTGACCTTGCCACCGGTGAAATAACCGCGGAGGGCGATATGGTTTCGGAGCCGAGCTACGGCTACACCCCGCCGACATATGCCGTGGGCATGATATTCTGCCCTCTTGGCGGGGGAACGGTGCAGGCGTTCAACGCCTCAACATTGGAGTCCCTCTGGGTATATACCGACGTTCTGGGCGGACAGGCGCTTTCGCCGATAACCTATTCCGACGGCTATATCTATACCGGCTTCTGGAAGAACTATACGGATGCGGCAAGCTATGTCTGCCTTTCCGTAACGGATGAAGATCCGGCGAATCCCCTTGAAGCCAAGCAGGCAAGCTGGCGCTTTGTAAATGCCGGCGGGTATTATTGGGCAGGCTCGCTTACGATAGGAAACGCCGTCATCTTCGGCTCCGAGGACGGGACAAAGAGCGTCGGCGGCAATGCGCATCTCTATTCGATAGACAAAATTTCCGGCGCTCTGATATCCGATATCGAGCTTGCGGGCGTAGGCGATATACGCTCGACCATCGCCTATGATCCCGACAGCGGGAGGATATTCTTTACTACCGCGGACGGGTATCTGTGCTCTGCCTTTGTTGACGCCGCAGCGGGCGTCATATCCGATGTGAAGATGGTCTATTATAACGCGAAAAGCACGTCCACTCCGGTCGTGTATAAGGGGCGCGTATACTTCGGCACGGGCAGCGGCATAACGACCAGCGACTCAAGCGGAAACTTTGTCGCTGCGGATGCAGTGACGCTGAAAATGATAAACTATATAGGTCTTCGCGGCTATCCGCAGTGTTCCGCGCTGCTGTCCACCGCATACGAGAGCGAGGGCTGCCTCTATTTCTACTGCACCTATAACTCAAAGCCCGGCGGAATATCCATGATCCGTGTGGATGCCCAGAGCGCAATGATGGAGCTTACGGAGCTTTATAATGCCGAGGGGTATGAACAGTACTGCATCACGAGCCTTATCTGCGATAAGGACGGCACGATATATTATAAGAACGATTCCGGCAATATTATGGCGGTCGGCTTTTCCGGCGCGGCGAGAGTGCGCAGACTCATAGACGCGATAGGCGAGGTTACTGCGGACAGCGCGGATAAAATAGCCGCTGCAAACGAGGCATACGGCAAACTGACCGAAGCCGAAAAAGAAAAGGTCACGAACTATCCCGTACTTGAGGCTGCGATAAAAGCATATGAGGAGCTTCTGGGCGATATCGCGGCTGCTGAGCTTGCAATAAACAGCATAGGCAAGGTAACGGCGGATAGCGAAGCGGCGATAAAGAACGCACGCAGCATGTATGACGCGCTTTCCGAAAATGGAAAATCAAAGGTCTCTAATTATTCCAAACTTACGGAAGCGGAGGCGGCTTACGCCGGTATCTCGGCAGCAATAGAAGACGTTGAGAAAAAGATATCCGCAATTGGCACGGTAGACAGGAACAGCGGGGAGAAGATAGCAGCCGCGAGGAAAGCCTACGATGCGCTTCCTGCAAGCTCCAAGGGAAATGTGAGCAATTATAACGTTCTTCAGGCCGCGGAGACGAAATATACCGCGCTCAAATCGACAACAAGCACAAGTACGGCGACAAAAACCGTGACCACCTCCGCGACGACGGCAAAATCAAGCGCCGGCAAGACGGTCACGGTGGAGATCGACGGAAAGAAATATACCGTGGACGAAAGAGCGGCGGAGCTTATGACAAAGATAAGCGAGCTTGCCAAAAGAGGAAACGCGCAGGAAAGCGAGATCGTTTCGCTTTACCGTGTATATAACGCGCTGCCCGAGACAGTCAAGCCGGATGTAAAAAACTATTCCGACCTTGAAAAGCTGATGATAAAGCTTGGCGAGAAAAACCACCGCGACAGCGCAAGCGGCGTCACGGCGGAGGGACTTGAGTGGAACATCAGGCTCAAGGCGGAAGAGGTGACGGGCGGCACGGAGTACGGCTACGTACTGGGCAGTATCGGCGTGAACACGCTCAGAAAGCTCATGCGCGTAAGCTTTGTCGACATACTCACCGGCAGAGCGTATGAACTCACAGAATCCGTAAAGCTCAGCATTCCGGCAGAGCTGAACGGCGGGGAGATCGCGCTTGCGCTTTACCGCGTTGATGATATGACGCTTGCGGAGACGCGCTTTTCCGAAAAGGACGGCGTGCTGGCCTTTGACGCGCAGAGCGGGCTGTATGCAATTGTCGGCGTCGTTCCGACCGAAAAAGATGCGGATACCGTGCGGGAAGAGAACGTAACGCTCCCGCTCACATGGGTCGCCGCAGGCGGCGCGGGTATTGCGGCGCTGCTGGCCGTGCTGATAATAGAGCTTCTTAAACGGAAAGAATGAATAAAGAAAGAGAATTTCCGTACATTCATCCGGCAGTGATACTCGGGTATTTTGTCTCTGTCACAGCCTTTACGATGTGCGTCTTCCACCCGGCTTTTATTGTGATCTCCTTTGCCGCCTCGCTTCTGTGCATGCTGCTTATCGGGAGAGAAAACGTACTGCGCACGCTCGGCACTGAAATCATACTGTTTGTGTTGATAAGCATTGTAAATCCGCTTTTCTCCGCAAACGGAAGCACCGTAATTTTCACATATTTCAGCCGTCCCTTTACCCTTGAGGCACTTGCTTACGGTATGTGCGCCGCCGCCGTTTTCTGCGGAGCGCTGCAATGGCTGTCGTGCTTCGGGGCGCTGTTCACGGAAGAAAAGTTCGTTTCGCTTTTCTCGGAGATATCCCCGTCGGTTACGCTGCTTTTTGCGATGGTTCTCAAGCTCATTCCGGAACTCAGGCAGAAGCTCATGCGCATAAAAGAGGACAGAAAGCGCATCTGCAAGGGTACGGCGGAGGGTGTGACCGGCAAAACCGGCGTCAGCGCGGAAAATCTCTCCGCGCTGACCGGCTGGGCCTTGGAAAGCGCCGCAGACACAGCCGCGTCCATGAACGCAAGAGGCTTCGGCAGCGGGAAAAGATCAAGCTATGCAAAATACCGCTTCCGTGCGAGGGATGCGATCCTTTTCGCAATTATCCTCCTTGACGGCGGGTTTATCGCCGCCGCGCTTTTGAACGGAGGCGCAAGCGCGGTGTTTTATCCGCGCATTGATATGGCGGACGCAGCCGGAACTGTGCTTGCCGCGTATGCGCTTCTTATGCTTCTGCCCGTAATTATCTGGATATCGGAGACGTTGAAATGGCATATATCGACATCAAAAATCTGAGCTTTTCCTATCCCGGAAGCGGCGGAAAAGCGCTTGACAATATAGACCTCTCAATCGAAAAGGGCGAGTTTATCTGCCTCTGCGGCGTTTCGGGCAGCGGAAAAACAACGCTTCTGCGCCAGCTCAAGCCCGCTCTTACCCCTCACGGCAGAAGAAGCGGCGAGGTGCTGCTTGACGGCAGAAGCGTGAATGAGCTTTCCCTGCGCGAGCAAAGCGCCCTTATCGGCTATGTCATGCAGGACATCGAGGCGCAGCTTGTCACGGATAAGGTCTGGCACGAGCTTGCCTTCGGCCTTGAAAGCCTCGGCTGCGAGCAGCAGGCGATGCGCCTGCGCGTGGCGGAGATGGCAAGCTATTTCGGCATACAGTCGTGGTTCCGCGAGAAGGTATGCAATTTATCCGGCGGACAGAAGCAGCTTCTGAATCTTGCCTCCGTTATGGCGATGCAGCCGGAGATACTTATCCTTGACGAGCCGACGGCGCAGCTTGACCCGATAGCGGCCTCGGATTTTATCGCCGCCGTTTCGCGCCTTAACCGCGATATGGGCGTGACCGTCATCCTCTCCGAGCATCGGCTTGAGGATGTCATTCCGGCTTCGGACAGGGTCGTCGTCCTTGAAAACGGCAGGTTGACCGCAGACGGCGCGCCGGATGAAATAGGCGCGGCGCTGGACGCGGCAGGCAGCGATATGATCTCGGCTCTGCCCGCGCCGATGAGGATATGGAGAGCGTGCGGAAGCGGCACAAGGTGTCCCGTCACGGTCAGGGATGCAAGACGCTGGCTCCATGCACAGTGTCCGGAAATTCATGCCGAGCCGGCTGAGACAAAAAACGGGTATCCTGAGCCGGAAAATGCCGCCGTTGAGCTTAAGGAGGTTTATTTCAGGTATGCCAAAGATCTGCCCGACGTACTGCGCGGGCTTGATCTGACTGTCGGCAAGGGTACGTTCCACGCGGTCGTGGGCGGCAACGGCAGCGGCAAAAGCACGCTGCTCAAGGCGATCTGCGCCGAGATAAGGCCGTATTCCGGAAAAATTCTCATCAACGGGAAACGCCTTGAAAAATACAGGGATTCCGAGCTTTTCCGCGGGCTTGTCTCCGCACTGCCGCAGAATCCCAAAAGTCTCTTTGTGAAAAAAAGCGTTCGTGAGGAGCTTGAGGAGATGGGCGGGGATATCGAAGCCGCCGCAAAATTCTGTGATCTTGAAAAGCTTCTTGATATGCACCCATACGACCTCTCCGGCGGTGAGCAGCAGCGCTGTGCGCTTGCAAAGGTGCTTATGACAAAGCCGGAGATACTCCTGCTGGACGAGCCGACAAAAGGCATGGACGCGCCGTTCAAGCGCGCCTTTGCCGCAAAGCTCAGGCAGCTTTGCAACGAGGGCATGACGGTGCTGCTTGTGTCGCATGATATAGAGTTCTGCGCCGCGTATGCGGACACGGTCTCCCTTATGTTTGACGGCGCTGTGGTCAGTACGGGTGATGCGAAGGGCTTTTTTGCCGGCAACAGCTTTTATACCACCGCCGTGAATAAAATGTGCCGCGGCATTTTTCCCGACGCTGTCACGGACGCGGACGTTATTGAAAAAATAGAACAGGCAAGGGAGAAAAGAGAATGAAAAACAAACCGCCGGCGCTGACCTCTCTTATCCGCCTGCTGCCGGTCGTTTTTGCCGTGCCGCTGACACTGTATATCGGATATAGGATCGGCGGGGGACATTATTATGTACTCAGCTTTATCGTGCTTATCTGGGCGATGCTGCCGTTTTTTCTCATGTTTGAAAAGCGCGGCCCCAGGGCGAACGAGCTTGTGACGCTTGCCGTCATGTGCGCCGTTGCCGTCGTGTCGCGGGCGGCGTTCATCTGGCTGCCGCATTTCAAGCCAATTACCGCCGTCATTATCATAACCGGCGCCGCTTTCGGCGCGGAGGCAGGGTTCATGACGGGCGCTGTTTCGATGCTTGTGTCGAATTTCCTTTTCGGGCAGGGAATGTGGACGCCGTGGCAGATGTTTGCCTTCGGCGTTGCGGGCTTTCTTGCGGGCGCGGTTTTCTGCGATGCGCACGTCAAAGCCGGAAAGTGGGGGCTTGCCCTGTTCGGCGGGTTCGCCGTTATGCTGATCGTGGGGCCGCTTCTTGATAGCTGCACGCTTTTTACCATGACGTCGGAGATATCGGCTCAGGCTGCCGCCGGCGTGTATCTGGCGGGGCTTCCCGTAAACGCGATCCACGCCTCGGCGACCGTTCTCACGCTGCTTTTTGTTTCCGAACCGCTGCTTGAAAAGCTGAACAGGGTAAAGACAAAATACGGAATGATGGAGCGCGGAGGATCAGATGATTTTTAAGGCCTGTCATCCTGCGGTGCATTTTGTCTATTTCACCGCCGCCATTGCCGCCTCAGCCGCATTTTCGCATCCGTGCTTCCTGCTGTGCGCTTATGTCTGCGCCTTTGCCTGCAATGTTTTTTTTGGCGGGAAAAGGGCGCTGATGCGTAATATGCTCCTTGCCGTGCTTTCGGGCGCGTTTGCGCTGTTTTATGCAGGGTATAATCACTTCGGCGTGACCGCTCTGGCGGTCAACTTCATCGGGAATAAGATCACTCTTGAGGCGCTTATCCGCGGCGCCGTCACAGGCATTAAGTCGGCGGCGGTGCTGATGTGGCTGGACGCCCTGTGCGCCGTAATGACGACCGATGAGATCGTGTATCTTTTCGGAAAAGCCGCGCCGAAGCTCTCTCTTTATATCGCCGCGTTTCTGCGTATGATCCCGTGCATCCGGGAGGAGAGAAGGCTTATAAAAAGCTCAAGACGCTCAGCCGGAGTACCGGAAAGAGCCGCTGCGGCATTTTTTACGCGCACAGGCATCCTTATTTCGCGGACGGCGGAGCGACTTTCGGAATCGGCCGGGTCCATGCGCTCAAGGGGCTTTACGCTGAAAGGGCGGACGGCTTATTCAATATACCGCTTTGATAACCGCGACAGAGCGCTTGTCATATTCATCTTCACCCTGATAACAATGCTTCTCATGGCGTATATCCTCGGCGAAACGGCGGCGGTCTATTCCTCAGTCGTGATCATCTCCGCCGTGACCGCACGCAAGACACTGTTCGCATTCGTCTGTGCGCTGCTGCTTCTGCTGCCGCTTGAAGCTGCACTCACCGCGAATATGTTGAAAAGAACGCGGAAAGTGCTATAATGGGGGCAGCAAACAGAGCGGAGGGATGATAATGGCGTCAGGCAAAGAGTATCTTGACTATGTTCTTGAACAGCTTTCCGATTTGGACGGTATAACGTACCGCGCCATGATGGGAGAGTATATCATTTATTACCGGGGAAAAATCCTCGGCGGGATTTATGACGACCGCTTCCTTATAAAGCCGGTGAAACCGGCGCTTGAGCTTCTGCCGGATGCACCTCTTGAGCGCCCGTATGAAGGGGCAAAGGAAATGCTTCTTGTCGAAAGCGTTGACGACAGGGAGCTTATGACGGCGCTTGTAAGCTCAATGTACGACGCCCTGCCCGAACCGAAGAAGAAAAAAACAAAGCGCTGACAGCGCCGTATGATTTGCCGTGCCGATGGGCACGGCAAAAAAAGTTGCACAAAAATCATAGTGCTGTTTTATGTGAAACGACGAATAGTTTCAAATGTAACGATTGTTATTGACATTATTGGGAGAACGCTGATAAAATACATAATGCATTAAGGGGGCAGGTATCGACACTTTTCGCACTTATCATACCGCCCGGATGCTTTATGCAGAATAATAACCGATTGAGGTTATTATAAAAATATTTTATTGGAGGAAAACCAATGAAAAAGTTCTTAGCAATACTTCTGGCTCTCTGCCTGGTATTGGCAGTTGTTCCCTGCGCATTTGCCGCAGACCAGACCATCTATGTTCTGGGCCCCACTCCCGACCATGGCTGGACCGCACAGGCCGGTGCCTACGCACAGGCAAAGTGTGAAGAGATCACCGCTGCCGGCGAGTATAAGGCAACCTACATTCCCGCCTCCTCCGGTGAGGAGCAGGTCGACCAGATCAACACCATCATTGCAAACGGCGATGCTGCTATCGTTGTTATGATGGCTCTGGACGATTCCGCACAGGCAGGTCAGGAAGCCCTCTATGCAGAAGGCATCCCCTTTATTTCCTTTGACCGTATAATCGAGGCCACCGAGAAGTACGCAGCACTCAACTACTCCGGCAACAACTGGCAGTGCGGCGCCGGTATCGCATACTGGCTCCAGCAGAACGGCATGGCTCCCGGCGACACCGTCGTTGTTCTCTACGGCGACAACGGTACCGTTTGCTCCCGCCGTCAGGAAGGCTTTGAGCAGTTCCTCCGCGGCGAGATCAAGTATGAAGATCTGAACAAGGGCGAGTTTGAGACCACCGAAAAGTGGGAGCAGGCTGACATCGACAATATCTTCAACGGCTACACCGTAGTTTGCGACTGGTCCGCAGACGGTGCATACGGCTACATGGAGCAGAAGCTCGAAGAGATCGTCGCAAAGGCAAAGGATAACGGCAACAAGCTGTACATCTACTCCATGGACGACGAGATGACCTTCGGCGTTCTCAACTACATCAACGCCGGCGCTTCCGATGCTCTCAAGGCTGACCTCGAGGCAATGGATGTTTACATCTCCGCTATCGGCGGTATGCAGGAACTTTACGACGTCATGAACGGCAAGGATGCTGAGAAGGCAGCCATCGCTGACAAGTACTTCGACAACATGATGAGCGTATACTTCTCCCCCAAGATGATGCAGACCGTTATCGACATGGGTGTCGACTACGTGAAGGGCAATTGGGACTACGAAGTAGGTTCCGGTTCTTACGAACCCGTCTTCATCGTTGACGCATCCAACGCAGGCGAAGTAGAAGGCTTCACCGGCCACTGATAATTCAAGCGTTTCCTATCGGGCGGAAGCAGTCTGTCTGCTTCCGCCCCATGTCTTAAAAAACCTATCTGTTTTGAGGAGGTGCAGTTCATGGCACTTCTTGAGATGAGCCATGTCTCAAAGGCGTTCGGAGGAACGCAGGCACTGAAAGATATAAATATCAGCGTTGAAGAAGGGGAAATACATGCCCTTCTCGGAGAAAACGGCGCAGGAAAGTCCACTCTTATGAATGTCCTCACCGGCGTTATTCCGACGGACAGCGGCACGATTTTTTTTGACGGCAGGATTTACCCCAACCCGACCATTCAGACTATGGAAGCGGCAGGCATTGCCTTTGTCCATCAGGAACTGAATGTTATCAATGACCTCTCTGTTTCGGATAATATTTTCCTTTGCAGAGAACTGAGAACGAAGCTGGGTCTTATAAAGAAAAAAGAGCAGCTTGAAAAGACAAAACAGCTCTTTAATGATCTTGGGGTCAATATTGACCCGCATGCCATGGTTTCGGAGCTTAAAACAAGCGAAAAGCAGCTTCTTGAAATATGCAGGGCGCTTTATGCCGATGCAAAGCTGCTTATCCTTGACGAGCCTACCACGGCGCTGTCGAATGATGAGATCAACCATCTTTTCGGCATACTCAGAAATTTGAAAGAAAAAGGAAAGTCGTTCATCTTCATTTCCCATAAAATGCCCGAAATCTTTGCCATAGCTGACAGATATACGGTAATGAGAAACGGTGAATACATTTCCTCGGGATATATAAAAGATACTACGCCCCACGCTGTCACATCCGACATGGTCGGCAGCGAGTATGTGGATTCTGAAGTATATGTTCCCAGAGAACTTGGCGATACATATCTTGAACTTAAAAAATTCAGCGGACACGGCTTTTCCGATGTTGATCTCAACGTCAGAAAGGGTGAGATCGTTGCGTTCACCGGACTTGCCGGCTGCGGCGCGAGTGAGCTTATGCAGACAATGTTCGGCGCGCTTCCGTGTGAGGGCGGCAAAATGCTCCTCGGCGGGAAGGAGCTTGATGGCAGGATTGCCGCGTTTATGAGAAACTCCGTCGGTATGCTTCCGGCAAACAGGAAAGAAAACTCCGTTGTGCCAGATATGTCCATTATGGAAAACTTCTATCTTGCCGAGCATGTTGTCAGCGCGAAGAAGCCTTTCATACATATGTCGGAGGAAAACAAGCGCTATCAGGAGCAGAAGGACGCACTGAATATAAAGGCGGGCGACAGCTCCGACGGCATATCCTCCCTCTCCGGCGGCAACCAGCAGAAGGTTTTCCTTGGCCGTTGGATGAATATGGGCGCGGATCTGCTCCTCTTTGATAACCCCACGCAGGGCGTTGACGTCGGCGCGAAGGAAGAGATATACAAGCTTATTCTCAGCTTTGCGCAGGCAGGCAAAACCATTATCATGAATACGCTCGAGATCCCCGAAATACAGAAGGTTGCGGACAGATGCATCGTCTTCTATGAGGGACATATAGTCAAGGAATTTGCGCACAGCGAAGTCAATGAGCATGATGTGATGCTCTATTCCACCAATGCGGTTTGATCTGGGAGGAAGAAGTCATGAATAAAGAAAACACTTTCGGCAAGAAAATAGGAAAGATATGGTCAACATACAGCTATATCTTTGTTCTGCTTATCATAATGATAGGCTATGCGTATACCGTAAGGGCGGGCGGCAACACCTTTAAGTGGAGCCATATCGTTGCCATTCTGGGCAGCCAGAATACCTGTATTGTAGGTACGATCGCCCTCGGCATGGCGTTTGTCATCATAACCGGACAGATCGACCTTTCCGTCGGTTCGTCTCTCGTCCTCTGCACCGGCGTTACCATTATTGTCTTTAACCTCACAAACTCCATCCTGCTGACAGTTCTTGCGGCTCTTGCATCCGGCGCGCTGTGCGGTCTTATCAACGGTATGCTTGTGGGCTTCGGGAAAATGCCTCCGTTTGTCGTTACCCTCGGCACCATGCTCATATACCGTTCTCTGACGCTTTCCTTTGTCAGAAAGATAGATAAGGCGATCTCCGGCTCCTCCTCCTCGCAGTTTGCAATGATCTCCGACAACAGCAATTACGAGCTTCTCAGAATGAAGTTCGGCGTCGGCAAGCTTACGATAGGTTCTTTCCAGATACCTTATATTACCTTTGTCTTTCTTGCAATGGCGATCCTCTTCATCGTTATTTCGCAGAATACCAAGTACGGCAAAAGCATTTACGCGGTCGGCTCCAATGAAAAGAGCGCCCGCCTTGCCGGTATCAACGTGACTTGGGTCAAGATCTCCGTGTTCGTTCTCACCGGTCTTGCGGTCGGCGTTGCAAGCATTCTTCAGGCGTGCAAGATAGGTAATGTAACTCCTGCTTCCTCCGGCGTCAGCTATGAGATGTATGCCATTGCGGCCGTTGTTCTGGCGGGCGTCAATATGGCAGGCGGCAAGGGCAATATGCTTGGCGTTATTTTCGGCGCGCTGTCCTATACCACTATCAACTTCATCATTGTCTCCATTCCGGGACTGAGCGTTGATATTCAGGATACCTTCCAGGGTCTTGTCCTTATAATCGTCATTCTTATCCAGACGGCAGGCCCCTCCATCAAGGAAAGTATTCAGGTTGCCAAAAAACGCAGAGCCGCCGCAAAAGCCGCATAATAAACAATAGTACAAAAGCTTCAAAAAATTCCCCTGACGCATAAGCGCCGAGGGGAATTTTTTGTGCAATTTATGATGTCCCAGATGCTTAAAGGCAATTTATTGTGTCATTCAAGACTCTCTGCATCTTCGAGGAACAGAGCGGCCTCCGCGTCGGACGGAATAAGAAAGCCGGTGCGCGGAGAGACGGTGAATGCTTCAACAGCCGGTCCGTCCATCAGACAGGAGCGCTTGAACTGCTGTGAGAAGTAGCGCCTGCAATAGCTCTTGAGCCAGCGGATAAGCTCTGCATCGGTGAATTCGTCTCCATACGCCGCCTTTGCAAGACGGAAGGTTTTTGAAGGCGTAAAGCCGCAGATCATGATCTTGTGCGTAAAGAAATCCTGCAATGAGTAAGAGCCTACGGAATCCTCACTCTTCTGCTCTATCTGATCGTCGTGTATCGGCAGAAGCTCAGGCGTTACGGGGCAGTCGAGCACATCCCATAAAGCCGCCGCAAGCACCTTGTCATCCGTGGTCTGGGCGATGTAGCGCACATTTGCACGAACCTGAGTCTTGGTAAGACCGAGGTTAACGTCATAGTTGCTTGTATGGTCGCCGTTGAAGGTACACCATCCGTCTACAAATTCGCTGAGATCCTCCGTGCCCACGTCAAGACCGTTGACCTTGTTCGCAATGTCGAGCAGGATCTGTGTGCGTTCGCGAGCCTGCGCGTTCTCAAAGGCGATAGAATAATCGTCATGCGCGTGGCCGATATCGTCAAAGTGCTGGTACACTGCTTTGCCTATGTCGATAACGCGAACCTCCGCGCCCATCTGTTCGGCGACTATAATGGCGTTGGACTTTGTACGGGAGGAGGTGCCGAAGCATGGCATCGTGCAGGCGATAACGTTCGCCGCAGGAAGCCCAAGCTTTTTGACGGCTCTTGCGGCGACCATGACCGCAAGTGTGGAGTCAACCCCGCCGGATATGCCGACGACGCAGTGGTCGAGATGTGCATACTCCATGCGCTTTACAAGACCGGATACCTGAATATCCAGCATTCTCTCACAGTAAGCGGGGACTTCCTCCGCCTTCTCGGGAAGGTGAGGGTGTTTTGAATATGTGCGCGTAAGCTCCGTCTTAACAGACTCACCGCCCCAGAGTACGACCCAGTGCTCGTCGTCGCAGCAGTCGAATTTTCCGGAAGCGCGGCGCAGGTTCATAAGGCAGTCAATGTCTATTTCACTGATCGCCATAGAGTTTTCACGCTCATCCTGCGCAAGGATCTTTCCGTTTTCTGCGGCGAGGCAAAGACCGGAGTAAACGTTGTCCGTGCTGCTCTCTCCTTTACCGGGAGCCGCCATGATCATGCCGCATTTGAGCCTCTTCGACTGCGCACGGATGTCCAGCAGCGCATCGTCTGTCGAAGTGACCGTTTCGGGGAAGGCTGCAAGCTGCGCTATGACGGTCGCGCCTGCCTCGGCATGACGCACGGAGGGAGGGACAACGGCGTCCATATCCTCGCCAAGCTCCGCGCCGACGATGAGACCGCGCAGAGCCGAACACTCAAAGAGCATGTCCGCGCACACCGATGTGAGCTGACCGGCGATCTCCACCTCTGCCTCGTCAATGGCGGGGGCGGCAAAAGCCGTCCCGTCCACGTTTTCTTTCGGAACAAGACCGAGAATTTCCCCGTCATACACCGCGGCGGCGCAGCTGTACAGCCTTGCGCCGACGGCGACGGGCAGACCGACGAAGATGAGCATATCAACGCCTGCGCTTGCCTCCGCGACTCTTGCAAGAGCCCTTGAGCAGCCGTCGAGCAGCACCCTGTGACCGATAAGGTCGTAACAGCGTCCGGAGAGGCTCAGCTCCGGAAAAACAAGAATTTTGACGCCCTTTTCATCGGCGGCTTTGATACATTCGATTATTTTGCCGGCATTGTAACCGGCGTCGGCAACCTTTATAACAGGAGAGGCGGCCGCTACCTTTATGAATCCATCTTTCATTTGTTTATCCTGCTTTTTTAGTTTTATCCGATCTGGCGGGAGAGCGCGGGTGAAGAGGGATCAGAATTTGATGCGCTCGCTTATATAGCTCTTGACCTCGGAGATGGGGATACGGATCTGCTCCATGCTGTCGCGCTCGCGTATCGTGACGCAGTGATCGGCGGCGTCGGTTTCGGTGCCGACTGTGTTGAAGTCGAAGGTGATGCAGAACGGAGTGCCGATCTCATCCTCGCGGCGGTAACGCTTGCCGATAGAGCCGGTTTCGTCGTAATCGCACATGAAATCCTTGCTCAGCTCCTGATAAAGCTCCATGGCGGGACCGGTGAGAATTTCCTTCTTGGAAAGGGGAAGTATAGCGCATTTATAAGGAGCAAGAGCCGGGTGGAGGTGCAGAACGGTGCGTACATCGTCGTTGCCCTTCTTGTCCTGACCGACGACCTGCTCGTCGTAGGCCTCGCACAGGAAAGCAAGCGCCACGCGGTCACAGCCGAGAGAAGGCTCAATAACATAGGGAACATAGTGTTCGTTGCTGTCCTGATCAAAGTAGGTCAGATCCTTGCCGGACTCCTGCATATGACGGCTGAGGTCAAAATCGGTACGGTCGGCAATGCCCCACAGCTCGCCCCAATCGGTGAACGGGAAAGCATATTCGATGTCGGTGGTCGCGCGGGAGTAGAAAGCAAGCTCTGCCGGCTCATGATCGCGCAGTCTCAGATGCTCACGCTTTATGCCGAGACTGAGAAGCCAGTTGAAGCAGTAATCTTTCCAGTAGGCGAACCACTCAAGATCGGTACCGGGCTTGCAGAAAAACTCACACTCCATCTGCTCAAACTCACGGGTACGGAAGGTGAAGTTGCCCGGCGTTATTTCGTTGCGGAAGGCTTTGCCGACCTGGCACACGCCAAACGGCAGCTTTTTGCGGGTGGTGCGCTGGATATTGGCGAAGTTCACGAAGATGCCCTGCGCCGTTTCCGGACGGAGGTAGCATACGGAAGAGGAATCCTCGGTGACGCCGATAGAGGTTTTGAACATAAGGTTGAACTTGCGGATGGGCGTAAAGTTGTGTTTGCCGCAGACGGGGCAGACTATATCTTCATGCTCTGAAATAAAAGCGTCCATTTCATCAAAGCTCATGGCGTCTACATTGACCTCGGGATGCTCGTCGCCGATAAGCTTGTCGGCGCGGTGGCGCGCTTTGCAGGAACGGCAGTCAAGCAGAGGGTCGGAGAAGCTTGAAACGTGACCGGTGGTGACCCAGGTCTGCGGGTTCATGATAATGGCGGCGTCAAGCCCCACATTGTATGGGGATTCCTGCACAAACTTCTTGAGCCACGCCTTTTTGACGTTGTTCTTGAACTCAACGCCGAGAGGACCATAGTCCCAGGAGTTTGCAAGACCGCCGTATATTTCGCTCCCCGCGTATACGAAGCCGCGGTTTTTGCACAGAGCAACTATTTTGTCCATTGTTTTTTCTGTATTTGCCATTTTACGTCCTTTCCCACGGCTGGCAGCCGCAGAGATAAATTGATTTGCCAATAAAACATATTGACAAATAATTAGTATATCAGATAAAAAACGATATATCAACCTTAATAAAAAGTTAAAAAATAGTCAATTGTGCGGCGTGAAGGAGTATATGTGCCGGATTTGCGGTCTTGACAAATTACGGCAAACATATTACCATGATGCTGCGCCGCATCCCGCAAAAAAATGGGAGCGACAGCAGGAGGAAAATTAAATATGAAGAGATCTGCATCTGATCTGAGACGCATGACCGTTTTATCCCTGTTATCGGCGATAGTGGCCGTTCTGGCGGCTCTGGGCAACTTCATCCGCATAGGACCGTTCCCGATAACGCTCGTCCTTGCACCGATCATTATCGGGGCTGCAATGTACGGCGCAGGGGCCGGCGCACTGCTCGGCGGTGTGTTCGGCGTCGTCACCGTTATCACCGGTGTTCTTGGCTGGGACGGCGGCGCGGTAATGCTGCTTATGAGTGCCAATGCCTTCTGGACGGTATTTTTCTGCATCCTGAAGGGTGTGCTTGCGGGAAGCGCTGCTGGACTTGTCTATAAGGCAGTCGAGGGAAAAAACCCTCTTGCGGCTGTCGTTCTGGCAGGCATTGTATGTCCGCTTGTGAATACGGGTACGTTTGTGTTCTGTATGCTTGTATGCTTCAGGGAGATCCTTGCATCGTGGGCAGGCGGCAAGGATGTCGTCACTTATATTATCGTCGGACTTACGGGGGTCAATTTCCTCGTTGAGCTGGCGGTAAATATGATACTTGCCTCCGGCATCACATCAATTATAAGATACGGAAAGGGACAGAAAAAATGATTCTTGCCGTTGACATCGGGAATACCAATATTGTTCTCGGCTGCATCGAAGACGGGGAGATACTCAATATCTTCCGTATCCGCAGCGATGCAAAGCAGACGGATATAGAGTACGCCATAAAGCTGCGTGCTATACTCGGCATTTCAGGGATCGATACAAAAGAAATAAACGGCGCCATTCTTTCGAGCGTTGTGCCGCAGCTTACACTTGCGCTTACCGGGGCTGTAAGGCTTGTGACAGGGTTAGAATGTATGGTGGTCGGCGCGGGGATGAAAACGGGACTTAACGTGTGCATTGACGACCCCGGCACCCTTGCGGGGGATATCGTTGTAGGCTCTGTGGCGGCAATGCACTGCTACGGTACGCCGTGTATAGTGATAGATATGGGCACCGCCACAACGATAGTTGCGATCGACGCAAAAAAGCGTTATCTCGGCGGGGCGATAATTCCGGGCGTGAACCTGTCGTATTCGGCGCTTGCCAGCGGGACAAGCCTTCTGCCGCATATTTCGATAACCCCGCCCGCTAAGGCGATCGCAACAAATACCGTGGACAGCATGAGAAGCGGGGCGGTATTCGGTACGGCCGCAATGCTCGACGGAATGATCGACAGGTTTGAAGCGGAGCTTGGCGAAAAGTGCGCCGTTGTCGCAACGGGCGGTCTTGCGTCGAGCGTTATAAGCTGCTGTCGGCATGAAATGGCCTGCGATAACGACCTTCTGCTAAAAGGCCTTTGGATTCTGTACCAGAAAAACAAATAAGAAAAAACAAAAATCGAGGGACGGCTGATTTATGCCATCCCTCAATTTCTCTTCTTATTCCTTGCCTGCAAGCATTTTTTTAACGCATTTTTTGCATTTGATTTTACCGCAGAGCTTGGATACGGCGCTGACTGCTATGCTTCCGGCAAGAATACCTGCGGCGAAGAAGCGCATATCACGGCAGTGACGCATTTTTTTGGCTTTTTTTGCAAAAGATTTTTTAAGTCCCAACATAATAATTTGCCTCCTGTGCTTTTTTCCTGCGGCAGAACCGTGCAATACGGTTCTGTACTGCATCTGCATTATATGGTAGAACGGATGTTTTTTCAAGGGAAAAATGTGAATTTTTTCTATATCAGGAATTGCATAGAAAAAAACGGGCATACTGATACTGCTCACTGATCAGGAAGCTTGCTTTGATCAGTGCTTTTGGAGCATTCAGGAGCCACGGAAAGCGCGGTCAGTGCCTCAAAAGACGTTTCATACGAAAAGCGTAGATCGTGCGCGGTAACGGAGGCAGATATGATCAATTCGCTTAAAATAAAAAAACTTGCTGCGGCGCTTGCCGTGTGCGTCGCCGCGGGTACGGCGGCAGGCGCGGTCATCCATGAAGACGCTGAAGCGCAGGCGCGTCTTGCGGCGATGGAAAGCGTCGCCGAAACGGCGTCCGTACAGGAAACGCCGGAAAAGCCCGTACCCACGGCAAAGAATGCTGACGATATAAAAGGCACGGTAAATATCCTGCTGATCGGCACGGATGAAAAACGCACAGACTATGACGATCAGGGAAGGGGCGATGTGACCTTACTGTGTTCGGTAAATGCGGAAAACAAAACCGTCAAGCTTATCAGCTTTGAACGCAGTACAGGCGTTCCGTGGGCGGGACATGGAGATATCATGCTCACCAGCACATATGCCTACGGCGGTGCTGAGCTTACAACGGAAAGCCTCAGCAAGTGCTTCGGCATAGACGTTGACGGGTATGTCCACGTGACGTTTGAGGGCTTCAGCGCCATTATAGACGCGATGGGCGGCATAGACATATATCTCACTGCCGAGGAAGCGCAGGCTGTGACGGAGGATCTGTGGTACGAACAGAGTTTCACCGAGGGCGACTGCCATCTTGACGGTGCGGCCGCGCTGAGATACTGCCGTTTAAGGCGCATAGACGATAATTGGCACCGGGTGCAGCGGCAGCGCAACGCGACGCAGGCCGTCATCAACAAGGGCAAGACTCTGCGCATAGCGGGCATAAAAAAGCTTGCGGAGGTGGCAATACCGCTTGTAGATACAAATCTCAGCAAGAAGCAGCTTGCCTCGCTCATATTCTCCGCCCCAAAATTTGCAGGAGTTCAGGCGGAGCAGATGACCGTTCCGGACAGGGACAGAGTGTGGGTGTATGAAGGCGCGGAAGGGAGCGTGACGGGCTGTGACCGTGCGTATGAGAGCGAACGCATAAGGCGGTTTCTGTACGGGTGATCCGGCTTGAAAAGCAATCCTGCACATGATATAATCGTCTTATCAACTGATGGTACAAAAAAAGAGGTAATGTGCATGAAGGTTCTTATGCTCAACGGCAGCAGCCATACCGCCGGAAATACTTTTGCCGCTCTTGAGGAAATCGGCAGACAGCTCAGCGAAGAGGGAATAGAATATGAGATTTTTCAGCTCGGTACTGCTCCGATAAGGGACTGTACCGGCTGTCACGGCTGTACGGAAAAGGGCTGTGTCTTCACCGATGACGGCGTTAATGAGTTTATAGCCAAGGCGAAGGAGGCGGACGGCTTTGTTTTCGGAACGCCGGTCTATTACGCACATCCGAGCGGAAGGATACTTTCTTTCCTTGACAGAGTGTTTTACAGCAGCGGGAGCGTTTTTGCGTTCAAGCCCGGCGCGGCGGTTTCTGTTGCGAGAAGGGCGGGCTGCACTGCGTCCGTTGATGTCCTGAACAAGTATTTTGGCATTTCAAATATGGTGAGTGTCGGCTCAAACTATTGGAATATAGTTTTCGGCAGAGTTCCGGGAGAGGCAAAGCAGGACGCGGAAGGACTCCAGACCATGCGCAGCCTTGCAAGAAATATGGTATGGTTGCTCAGATGCATCGAAAAAGGCAGGGAGAACGGGATAGAGCGGCCGAAGACGGAAAAGAAGGTCATGACGAACTTTATACGCTGATTCTTGTAACAGGAGACCGTGCGGAACGGTCTCCTGTTGTGTGTTGAAAACCGCTTTTTTCTTGACTAATTACCTGCCAGGTGGTAAAGTATTCAAAGCAATGCCACGTATGCGCAAAAGGGCGCGGCGCATCTCAGGCAAGTTGATTTGCCGGTGTGGTGGAATGGTAGACACCAGGGACTTAAAATCCCTTGCAGGTTTACTGCGTACCGGTTCGAGTCCGGTCACCGGCACTACGTCAGAAAGAGTAAGCACCGTTCCGTTTCCGTCTATTCGACGAAAACTGCACTGCGTCAGAAGGAGCAAACGCCGTTCCGTTTCCGTCTGTTCGACGAAAACTGCACTGCGTCAGAAGGAGCAAACGCCGTTCCGTTTCCGCCTGTTCGACGAAAACTGCACTGCGTTAGCTCTTTCTTCCTTTTCCGAATTGAACCCGCTGCGCTGGGCTTCAATTCGGTGGTCACGTAAGAGACGTACACTATAGGGTCATCAGCCGCCGCAGGCGGCGTCAGATCGACCGATGGTGTTGTTTTTCCTTTCCAAATCGAACCCGCTGCGTTGGGCTTTGATTTGGTTTTTTGCTGTAAGAGGCTTATGTCGTTCATGAATTGTGTTAGCTCTTTCTTCCTTTTCCGAATTGAACCCGCTGCGTTGGGCTTCAATTCGGCTTTTTTTAATGTAAGAGAGCCTTTTATCGTGTTTCTGACCGCTGGGGACTTGCGTTTTTCGACACACTATGATATAACTATAAAGAAAAGTCAGTTAGCTATATCTAACTGGTGAGATTTTTATAAAGGAGAATTTTGTGATGAAGAAATTTGGCGTATTTGCAGCAGGCGTATTATTCGGTACTGCCGGTATCAAGATCCTCGGCAGTAAAGATGCAAAAAAGGTCTATACACATACTACCGCCGCGGCGCTTCGTGCCAAGGATTGCGTTATGACCGCTGTCACGGCGGTTCGTGAGAGCGTGGGTGACATCTACGCCGACGCAAAGAACATAAACGATCAGCGGGCGGAAGCCGAAGCGGCGGCCGTGGTAGAGGATGCTTCTGCGGAGGAAAGCAAGGCGGAGTAAAGCATGAAATGCAGGATCCTACATGACATACCGGGGCGGATGCGTCTGCATCTGTATTGCGGGCGTATGACGCTCAGACAGGCCGATGTGCTGGAATACTATTTGCGCGGCGTGAACGGTGTGACGGATGTCAAAGTATACGACAGAACGCAGGACGCCGTGGTTTTGTACGGCACCGGACGTGAGGAAATAATCAATGCGCTTGCCGCATTCTCCTTCTCAAAAGCGGAGGGGATGGAGCTTGTGCCTGAGCATACGTCGCGTGCGCTGAACCGTGAGTATGAGGATAAGCTGGCTACGGTCGTAATGAGGCGCTGCATCTCAAGATTGATCGTGCCGCCCCCGATAAGCGCCGCTCTGGCTGTTCTGCGCTCAATAAAGTATATCAAAGAAGGCTTGTGCGCATTGTGGCACGGCAGACTTTCTGTGGCTGTGCTTGACGCAACCGCTGTTACAGTGTCAATAGTGCGGGGCGATTTTGCGACGGCGAAGTCGGTTATGTTTATGCTCCGTCTTGGCGAGATACTGGAAGAGTGGACGCATAAGAAGTCTGTGGCCGATCTTGCATCGGCGATGAGTCTGCGCGTGGACAAGGTGTGGCTCAGCGCTGACGGCACGGAGGTGCTGACGGATATCAACGATGTGCGCCCGGGAGACTGCGTTATAGTCCGTACCGGCGGCATGATCCCGCTGGACGGCAGGGTCGTCGAGGGTGAAGCCATGGTAAATCAGTCCTCCATGACGGGTGAATCCATGCCCGTGGTCAAAAAAGCGGGAAGCCCCGTATACGCCGGTACCGTGGTCGAGGAGGGCGAATGTATGCTCCGCGTGGAAAAGGCTGTCGGCGGCGGGCGCTATGACCGCATTGTCCGCATGATCGAGGAATCCGAAAAGCTTAAATCCACTGCCGAGGATAACGCGCTGCGTCTGGCGGACAGCCTTGTCCCATACACATTGGGCGGTACGGTGCTGACATACCTTCTGACGCGCAATATCACGAAAATGCTTGCTGTTCTGATGGTGGATTTTTCGTGCGCTCTGAAGCTGGCTATCCCGATCGCAGTGCTTTCCGCGATGCGCGAAAGCAGCGTTCACCACATTTCCGTCAAGGGCGGGCGTTTTCTTGAGGCGGTCGCCAAAGCTGACACGATCGTGTTTGACAAGACCGGCACACTGACCTATGCCGCTCCGACGGTGGCGAGGGTGGTGACTTTCGGCGGGCATAATGAGGCGGATATGCTTCGCCTTGCCGCCTGTCTGGAGGAGCATTACCCGCACTCCATGGCAAATGCCGTGGTGGAGGAGGCCGGAAGACGCGGCTTATCACATGAGGAATATCATTCTCAGGTGCAATATGTGGTAGCCCACGGTATCTCCAGCATGGTGAACGACAAAAAGGTTCTCATAGGCAGCGCACATTTTGTCTTTGAGGATGAAGGCTGCCGCATTCCGGAGGATGAACGCGAGAAATATGCCGCTCTGCCGGCGGAATATTCACATCTGTATCTGTGCATTGCGGGAGAACTTGCCGCGGTCATATGTATATTTGACCCGCTCAGAAAAGAGGCACGCGACGCCGTGGCTGCGCTTCATGCCAACGGCTTTTCCAACGTCGTGATGATGACCGGCGACAACCGGAACACTGCCGAATCAGTGGCTGCCGAGGTCGGCGTCGATGCGGTATATTCCGAGGTACTGCCGGAGGATAAGGCCGCTTTTGTCCGCGAGGAAAAGGCCATGGGACACACCGTCATAATGGTCGGCGACGGCGTTAACGATTCTCCGGCTCTGTCCGAGGCGGATGCTGGGATAGCCATTTCTACTGGTGCGGCCATTGCCCGTGAGATCGCGGATATCACCGTCGCATCGGAGGATTTGTTTGCGCTGGTGACATTGCGCCGACTCAGCGAGGGACTGATGCAGAGGCTCCATTGGAGCTACCGGTTCATCGTCAGCTTCAATTTTTCACTGATCGTGCTGGGCGTGGCGGGCGTACTGCCTCCTACTACGTCTGCACTGCTGCATAATGCCTCCACTCTGGGGATCGGCCTGAAAAATATGACGAATCTTCTGGACGAAGCGGATAATAAACATACTTATAATAAATAAAGCAAAATAAATGAGACTGTCAAAAAAGTCCTTACAGGACTTCTTTGACAAGCTGAAAATAAATACCGGGTGCGGCTCATTCTCAGAATGACCGTCCCGGTGTTTTTGTCGTATATTATAGTAATCTGACGCAGGCTTGTCAGGTCGGGAAAAAGACGCGCCGTTATTGCCCGAAGCCCGGGATAATGACGCGCCTTTTTCATGGAATAAATATAAATTTATACGCCTATCCGGTAAAGCAGAGAGAAGTGCGGAAATGTCACGCGCCGATTTCTTTCTTTATCTGGCTTATGGCGTTTTTTTCAAGCCGCGAAACCTGCGCCTGCGAGATACCTACCTCTTTTGCAACTTCCATCTGCGTGTGACCGTCGTAAAACCGCAGGGCGAGTATGCGCTTTTCGCGCTTTGAAAGGCGGTGAACGGCCTCCTCAAGTGCTATCTGCTCAAGCCAGTGCTCGTCCGTGTTTCGGTTGTCGCCGATCTGATCCATCACAGTCGCGCTTTCTCCTGCCTCAGAAAAGATTGGCTCGTAGAGCGATACCGGATCGCACATCGCTTCAAGCGCGAATACGACTTCCTGCCGCGGCATATCAAGCTCCTTTGCGATTTTCTCTATATTTGGCTCACGTCCTTCTTCGGATGTGAGCTTTTCCTTTATCTGCAAAACCTTATACGCCGTGTCGCGCATTGAGCGGGATACTCTGACAGCGCTGTGGTCGCGCAGAAATCTGCGCAGCTCCCCGGCGATCATCGGTACGCCATAGGTCGAGAACTGTACGTTCTGGTTCAGGTCAAAGCAGTCGATAGCCTTGATAAGTCCGATACATCCGACCTGAAAAAGATCGTCCATGCTTTCTCCGCGGTTTGAGAATTTTTGTACAACCGACAGAACGAGCCTGAGGTTGCCGGAAATAAGCCGTTCTCTTGCGTCTTCGCTTCCTTCACGTGCCTTCTCAAGCAGCTTTCGCGTTTCTTCGCCCTTGAGCACGGGGAGCTTAGCGGTGTTCACGCCGCATATCTCAACCTTGCCAAGCATCAAATCACTCCAATCTACCCTCCCAAAGCGGAGGAGTAGATTATTATTTCCCGTAAATGGCGATTTAATGCAGAGTTATGTTATGTAAACCCCGAACTGAATGAAACAGATGCTTTCCTCTTATATTTTCCCGTTTTTGAGATCGGCGAGCGTGATCTGAGAGAAAAAGTCGTGAACCACGCCGTCAAATTTTTTCCACATCGGCAGCGTTTTGCAGATGCTTTCCCGAGAACAGGCTTCCGCACCGTCACACAGACATGCAACAGACGCCAATGTGCCTTCGGCGGCGGCTAATATTTCCCACACGGTGTATTCCTCCGGCTTTCTGAGCAGGCGGTATCCGCCGCCTTTGCCGCTTGCGCCTTTCACAAGCTTTGCCGAAACCAGGAGCTTTACAACGATTTCCAGATATTTTTTTGAGATCTGCTGCCGTTGCGCCGCATCGTCCAGCGGCACCGGAATGCCCTCGGGCTGCTCTGCCAGATCAAGCATGAAGCGAACGGCATATCTCCCTTTTGTCGATATCACAGGATCACCTCCGACTTTTACCTATTTTACCGCAAGGTAATAGGTTTAATCAAGAAAATATTTTATTTACCTATTGACAAGATAGGTGAATGGATGTATATTGCAGACATCAAGTGAGCAGGCGCTCAGGAAAGGGGAAAAAGCGATGTCTGAAGCAAGCTTCTCTTATGATTTTGCTATGTGTTGTGCCCGTATGCTTTCTGCCCGGGCGTGTTTGTGTGGTAAGGTGCATTTGCCGCAATTGCGCTGTTGTAATGCGTGATTTGCCTGCCGACGAACGCTATAACTGCCATCTGCCCGGGTGCTTGTGATAAGCCCCGGTTTTTCTGCATATTTACATAAATTAAATTTATTTACTTTGAAAGGAAGTCGGAATTATGTCTAACATTTATACATCCGCCGATCAGCTTATAGGAAAAACTCCTCTGCTTGAGCTGACACATATTGAAAAAGAGAACGGTCTGAAGGCAAAGATACTTGCAAAGCTGGAATACTTTAATCCCGCCGGCAGCGTGAAGGACCGTATAGCGAAGGCTATAATAGACGACGCGGAACAGAGCGGCGCTCTGAAGCCGGGCGCAACAATAATAGAGCCTACCTCCGGCAATACCGGCATAGGTCTTGCCTCTGTGGCTGCGGCAAGGGGTTACCGCCTTATCCTCACAATGCCGGAAACCATGAGCGTTGAGCGCCGCCAGCTTATCAAGGCATACGGTGCGGAAATCGTCCTGACCGAGGGGGCGAAGGGAATGAAGGGCGCCATAGCAAAGGCGAACGAGCTGGCGGCCGGGATCGAAAACAGTTTTATTCCCGGACAGTTTGTAAACCCTGCAAATCCCAAAGCGCATTATGCCTCTACCGGTCCTGAAATCTGGCAGGATACCGACGGGAAGGTGGACATTTTTGTCGCCGGCGTCGGCACCGGCGGCACAATCACCGGTGTGGGCGAGTATCTCAAGGCTCAGAATCCGAATGTGAAGGTCGTAGCCGTGGAACCGGCAGGCTCTCCGGTCCTGTCCGCCGGTGTGAGCGGCGCGCATAAGATACAGGGCATCGGCGCGGGCTTTGTTCCGGAAGTTCTGAATACGAAGATTTATGATGAGGTCATCACCGTTTCAAACGAGGATGCTTTTTCGACCGGCAGACTTATCGGCCGCAGGGAAGGCGTTCTGGTCGGCATTTCTTCAGGCGCTGCCGCATGGGCGGCCATTCAGCTTGCAAAGCGCCCCGAAAACGAGGGCAAGACAATTGTGGCGCTTATGCCCGACACAGGCGGCAGGTATCTTTCCACGCCTCTTTTTGCGGACTGAAAGCACAGTATCGGGATATGGAACAGCCTGTGAGGGCGCTGATCGCAATGAGCGGGGGCGTGGATTCCTCCCTTGCGGCGAAGCTGATAAAGGACGCCGGTTATGACTGCGTCGGCTGCACAATGAAGCTTTACGGCAACGAAGATATCGGCGTAAGCCGCGGACATACCTGCTGCACTCTTGAAGACGCAGAAGACGCCAGAGCCGTTGCCTATAAGATCGGTATGCCGTATTATGTTTTCAATTTCACCGACGATTTCCGCGAGAAAGTGATTTCAAAATTTGTCAGCTCATATGAGTACGCCCTCACGCCGAATCCGTGCGTTGACTGCGGCAAAATTCAATTGGATAAGCGGACGTGCGCCGGAAGCGGGGATCAGGTGCAGGGAGAAGATACGGTATCGCCAGAAAGAAGAGCCTGCCGCCGCTTATCCGGAACCGGACGGCACTGTGAAGGTCAAATTTGACAGCCCCCAGCGGGCAATCACTCCGGGACAGGCAGTCGTACTGTACGACGGTGAGACCGTCCTCGGCGGCGGGCGGATCATACAGGCGCATTAAACATAAGGCACACGGCGAAAGCCGTGTGCCTTATAGAGACTGTCAAAAAAGCCTCGCAGAGTTTTTTGCCCGCAGGCAAAAAATAGTTTT
>OIZL01000391.1_pt1 | contig 33711 bp, 31 predicted proteins | sample 1588541 | NCBI WGS metagenome assembly OIZL01 (sample SAMN03283285) | human gut metagenome | biome: human-associated habitat; material: feces | host: Homo sapiens | place: Peru | collected 2012 | reverse complement strand
ATGGCCGTCTCCCGATTTTTCTCTCCTATCTTCCCGCATTTCTCTCCAAAATCGGAAAAAATGCCGATTTGAACCCACTTTCAAAAAGCCTGTCCCCGCAAGGCTTTCCGAGCGAAAAAGCCTGATTTCAAGCGGCTTTCGGCGGGTACGTGGCTTACAGAAACGACCCCAAAACGGACATCCCCGTCACAGTTGCATAAAAGACTCGAAATAATGGGGTCTATTCCACCTCGCGGGTGCGAATGGGCGCACTGCCCCCTTGTCACGAATCTACCTAAATCGTCCCTTTATGTCAAGTAGTTGCAAAAAAATTTTGCAAACTATCCGGAAAGCCTTTCATATCAATGGTTCTGGGCGATCCGGACGGTGCTACAATGCACCTACGAGGTTTCGATAGATTATGTTATTTTAGGAGCAAATTCGACAGTTTTGCCCTGAAATAAAACATCGGAGTCACTTTGCAACTCCGATGTTTTCATCGGTGTCGATTTTTGCTTCGTTGAACTTCCAGACAATTTCGATTGTTTCGGTGTCATAAACAAGTGCACGTTAGCTTATTGCAAAGCTCTTTCTGGTGAGCCTGAATAAAATTGTCCATTTGTCTCTCTCCTTATTGTTATTTCTCTGTGTGCTGCCGGATGAAATCAACGATCCGATTTACAAGGGAGCGTTTCTTCAAAAGCGGCAAGGGCTTCTCAATCCTATCCCGGATATTTCCTGCATCCATTGTACCAGAAAACTCATATTCCGAAATAATACATTGCCTGTTGCAGTGAAGAAACTATCCAAACAAGGAAACCATTGTAAGAGGAAAACAATGGAGTATAAAATTTGTAGCGGCCACCTTTGCCTGTTCACTGATAGGTAGTGCCGCAGCAATGCCGGGGATAAGCCTCTGCCGGATATAGGCAAGCAAAATGCGTGAGCCTGTCCAAGTTAACACTGCTTGCGGCTACTATTATAAAGAACAAAACAGCCATCTTCAGCACAAAAGCAACGAAGACAGCTGTTTTCGGAGTGTCATCAGTTCCCGTAGAACTCCAGGAATCTCTTCAATTCCACACGTGTGGGGGAATACAGCAGACTTTCTGCAGAACCATACTCCAGTACTTCCCCTTTTTGAAAAAACATCGCTTCATCAGCGATTCGCCTTGCCTGCTGCAGGGAGTGGGTGACCAAAATCAAAATACAATTGGTCTGGCGCACATAGGACTGAATCAAAGTTTCCGCGGCAGCGGTGGTTTCCATATCCATGGCAGCCGTTGGTTCATCGAGAATCACCACATCGTATGTTCCCATCATCAATCTTGCCATCGCCATGCGTGCCGTCTCACCGCCGGAGAGATGATCCGCCCGTTTATGTTCCAGCTCTGTCAGAGACAGTGCTTTCGCGAGGGACTCCGCTTTCTGGATATCCCTGCCGCCCAGCAGGATGTTTTTTCTGACAGACATACGAAACGCATAGGGCTTCTGGGGAAGATAGCCAATGCTTGGTTCCAAGCGGATTTTCCGGTCTGCCGGAAGGACATCTGCCAGAATCTTTGAAAATGTGGATTTTCCGCTTCCGTTTGCTCCGAGAATCGCATATATGTTTCCAGGCTGCAATTTCATTCCCGGAAAATCCAGCACTTTTTTCTGCCCATAGGTTTTGGAAAAGGCGGGAATTATCATTGGCTGAGCCTCCTTTGCAGCAGAGATATCACAACATTCACCAGCAGGGAAACCGCCAGCAGAATCATGCCCAGGGCAATGCCCAGAGAGAAATTTCCCTGATTGGTGTACTGCATAATGGCTGTGGTCATCACATTCGTTTTCCAGGCAATGGCCCCGCCCACCATGGACACTGCCCCGACCTCTGCAATAGATCTGGAAAACGCCAGCAGATAGGAAGAGATGATACAGTACTGGCACTCATTGCACAGCAGCAAAAACGTCCTTCCTCTTCCCAGCCCCAAACCCCTGGCTGTTTCCCGAATCGCCGGAGACACTCCCGCCACATAAGTCTCCATAGCCCCCACAACAATGGGGGTGATCAGCGCCACCTGGGCAAGAATCATGATTTTAACCGTGAACAGCAGCTTCATGTGTCGCAGAGGGCCGACCCCGGAGAAAAGGATGTAAAACAGTAGGCCGCATACCACAGGGGGCATCCCCATAAGCGTTCGGTTCAGGATAATCAGAAGCCCTCTCCCGGGGAATTTGCTATTGCCCAGACAGATTCCCAGCGGAACACCCAGCAGCAGTGCAAGCAAAGAGCTTTTGAGGCTCATTTGCGCTGTGACTTTCAAAATGTTCAGAAGTTCTGCATCGGAAGACAGGATAAGAGAAATCGCCTTTTGAAGGGCCGTTCCCACGGTGCAGCCTCCTTTCTTTTTGTAAAATCCCGTGGGGAAATTCCCCACGGGATACAGTTTACGCAGATTTTTTCAAAAAAGCAAGTTTTTGGAAACTGTACATATAGCGTCAGCCGCAGAAAATGAACCCAGAGTTTCCTCAGCTTATGATGCCATCGTTGGCAACGAAAGTCAGGAATGTTGCCTTATCGGTCAGGATGTAAGCATGCATCTGCTCTGCCATCACCAGACATGCGCCCATACCGGCGTTTGCAGAGATGTACCACTGCGTGTAGGGAGCGAAGGACTCTGCCTCCTTCGTGATACCCAGAGTCTCAGGCCACAGGGACAGCTCCTTGGTGTGGGTGCCGGAACCGTCGCCACGGGAGATGAAGGGATACTCGCCCTCCGCAATGGCTGCAAACGCATCCAGAACGGAAGCTGCCTCCTTAACACCGGCAGGGTCCGCAGAAGGTCCGCACAGGACGAAATAGTTATACAGGAAGGAAATGCGCTCTGTTTCGAAGCCATCTACAGTGCGGGCGAAGCCCTCTTCAACAAAGGCTTCTTCCTGGCTCTTGGCATGGACCAGAATCAGGTCGGCATTGCCGAACTTGGCGGCAGAGATTGCCTTGCCGGTACCGGCAGACTGGACTTCCACAGTGTAGCCATAGGTGCTCTCGAAGATGGGCAGCAGATAGCCCAGCAAACCAGAGTCTTTCACAGAAGTGGTGGTGGAAAGGCGGATGACCTTTGTCTCTTCGGTAGCGGGCGCAATCTCACCTGTATAAACAGGGGCACCGTCCTTGACGTAGAACAGATACTCACCGTACTCTTTAAAGCCATAGTTTGCGGCCAGATCCAACGTTTCCTGGGTCAGGAACCACTGGATGAGGGCATCCGCACCGGCGGTATTCACCGCAACGTCAGCGGCAGAGTTGCCGTCAGCATCCACAAAAGGCGCCTCGGGATTTACGGCGATAACGGTGTAGGTGTTGAGCATCTTGTCGTCGGCTTCCTTCAGAATGCAGGTATCCACCACAAGACCGGCCTGGGTGGGAACCTCAGTGGCGGCTTCCGTCGGGGCAGCCGTTGTGGCGGGAGCGGGAGCCTCAGTGGGAGCCTGCGTCTCAGCAGGCTTGCTTGCGCCGCAGGCAACAAGACCAAACATCATGGCAAAAACCAGAAGCATGGACAGAATCTTTTTCATTGTCTTACCTCCTAAATATAAAGAAGACCAGCCAGTTTCCGCAACACCAAAAGCACAGCCGAAAGCTGCGCCCGATCATGGCGTCTGGAAAGAGGCTCGTCCACCGCTTTGCAAACTTTGAAATCAGTCAATTTCACGAAAACCGACCAATCATTTTTTGATACTATATCATATTTGAACAAATAATACAAGCCGCCCTTTTCAGAGACTGTGCGAAATGATACGAAATTATATGAAATGATTCAAAACAGTTCTTTCACTATTCTCCATAGTATGATAAGATGAAACAGGGGGGATCGCATGTTCAAAGAAGAAGTGTGGGCTTTGGAACCAGAGCGTATAGAAACCTTTTTCCTTCATCATAGGGAGGTTCATGCCACTGCGGATGGTTACCGCTTCCGTGATTGCCGGATTACCGTGACCGTCCTCCCACCCCGCAGGATCGCCGGTTTGGCACTGCCTCAGACCAGAGTCATCTTTGAAGGTTCAGATGATTCCGCGCTTCTGATTTACAGGCAATTTCAATTACGATTTCTATCCGCAGGCGGATAAGAATTGGAGGTTTATAATATGAGCAAGAAAACAAGTCCTTCCATGGATTCCTGGCTGAAAGAGGCCAAGGCCCACGAAAGCGCCTCTAAGATTGGCATGTATCTGACCCATAACGGCATTGTCCGGGAAAGTGCCAAGGCAAAAGTACGCCATGGTGCCGCCGATACCAGGCCAGTTGTGGGGATGCAGTTTTCCTACAATCAGGAAGCTGTGGATGCCATCATCGCAGAAACCTATAAGTTGGACGGTATTTTCTACATCAAGGTCTGGCTGAACGAAGGGGAACTGAGCGTTGGTGACGACATCATGTATGTGCTCATCGGCGGCGATATCCGCCCCCATGTGGTGGATGCTCTGCAATATCTGGTGGGTCGCATCAAAAACGAGTGTGTCACGGAAATAGAGCTTTACTGATACGAGAAATCCGGAAAAATGTGTGGAATTTCATGTAACCGTTTCGATGTATAAAAAATCCCATTTCCTGCTCGGAAATGGGATTTCCTTTCATTTTGCACATTCCGCACTGCCCTCGCTGTAGAGCATATCCAGACCATGGGCCACCGGGTCGATGACCGCCAGAATATTCTCTGCCGATGCCTTTTGGCTGCCTGGCAGGGTAATGATCAGGGTGCGTGCCCGAATGCCCGCAACACTGCGGCTCAGGCAGCCTTTGGGTGTGATCTTCATGGATTCTGCCCGCATAGCCTCCGGGATACCGGGAGTCGGACGCTGGATTACCTCCATAGCGGCTTCCGGGGTAATATCCCGGGGTGAGAAGCCGGTGCCGCCGGTGGTGAGCACCAGGGCAATCTTCTTTTCATCTGCACACTTCAAAAGCTCCGATTGGATCATCTCCGCCTCATCGGGAACGATGGCGGTATAGGTCACGTCGAACCCCTTCTCCGTCAGAATCTTCACCAGGTTGGGGCCGCTGGTGTCCTCCCGCTCGCCCCGATATCCCTTATCGCTGATGGTAATCACTGCTGCTGTATACGCCATGATTCGTCCTCCCGTTTGTAATCGCCGTGGATTCCGCCGGTTTTGGAAAGCAGGCGGATGTCCGTGATCGTCATATCCTTTTGCACCGCTTTGCACATATCGTACACTGTCAGAGCGGCGGTGCTGACAGCGGTAAGTGCCTCCATTTCCACGCCGGTTCTTCCGTCACAGGAAACGGTGGCCTTGATTTCTACGCTGGATCTGTGCTCATCCAGAGAAAGCTCCAGGTTGATGCCATCCATCAAAATGGGGTGACACATGGGAATGATATCCGGTGTGCGCTTGGCACCCATGACCCCCGCAATCTGGGCAACGGTCAGCACATCTCCTTTTTTCATGCCGCCGCTTTGAATGAGCGCGAATGTGTGTTCATTCACCAACACCCGGCCTGCCGCAACGGCCACGCGCTGAGAAATGGGCTTTCCCCCCACATCTACCATTTTGGCCCGTCCCTGGTCATTAAAATGGGTAAAGTCTGCCATACTCAACCTCCGATTTGATTCATATTCCGACCGGCGCCCGATTTGTGCGCAGCATCCAGATCCCCATGCCATTGGGGTTTTCCCAAAATCGCTGCTTCCAGCTGTGCTTTCATGCCATCGAAATCCAGCCCCTTCAGGGGATACTCCGCATTGGAATGCAGACAGGGCTTCACTTTTCCGTCTGCAGTCAGTCGGATGCGGTTGCACTCCCCGCAAAAATGGGCGCTCACCGGGCTGATAAGGCCAATATTGCCCAGTGCGCCAGGCAGGTGGAAGAGTTTGGCAACACCGCCATCTTTGGCAGCCGGTACCGCTTCCGGCAGAGCCTCCAAAACCCTTGTAAATGGAATATACGCTTCCGGGCCAAAGCCGGAGCTGTCGCACATGGGCATCATTTCAATAAAACGCACATCCACAGGATACTTCCGGGTAAGCTCCGCCAGCGGAAGGATCTCATCATCGTTAAATCCGCCAATGAGCACGGCATTGAGTTTGATCTTCTGAAAGTCAGCATCCAAGGCCGCATGAAACCCCTTCCAGAAGTCATCCAGACTGCCGTTGCGGGTAATGTGGGCATACTTCTGAGGATCCAGGGTATCCAGGCTCAGGTTTAACCGGCTGACCCCCGCCTCCTTGAGGGGCCTTGCCAACTCCGGGAGCAGGATGCCATTTGTTGTCAGGCAGACCTCCCGAATTTCAGGAACTCTGGATGCTCTGCGGCAGATAGACACGATATTCTTTTTAACAAGTGGTTCTCCACCTGTAATACGCAACTTGGTAATGCCCAGAGCCGCGGCTGCTTCCACGGCCTGAATAAGCTCATCTTCCGTGAGCATGTCGGCATGCTCTTTCTTGCAGACACCATCCTCCGGCATACAGTACCGGCAGCGAAGATTGCACAATTCCGTCACAGAAACGCGCAAATAGGTGATGCTGCGTCCAAATGTATCAATCATAGTTTACCTCGTATCTTTTGAAATGCGGCAATGCCCGCTTTTCTTCCGTCGGCTGTCACGCCCTCTGCCATGGGGTACACCGTGTTGCAGTTGCCGCACATCTGAAGCCAGGACGGCATTCCCAATTCCGCCAGCAGCCCACGCTCCGGGACAAGTCCCGCGGCAATCAGAAGCGTTCTGCAGGCTATCTTCTCTCCGCCGGACAGGCAGCAGCCTGTGAGTGCGGGAGAGCCCTCAACGGCGTCAATGGTCTGGCTGCAAATAAGGCGGATGGAATTATCTTTCAGGCAGCGCCGGTTTCTCGCCAAGCCGCCGCAGTTTTCCTTCTGCTCCACCAGAGTAACAGAAATCCCCATTGCCGCAATCTGGGATGCCATGATAAGGCCAATGTCACCACTGCCCAAAATGACCACCGGACCTTGTGGAACAAAGCCATGGAGGTTCATCATCTCCTGCATCTGACCGGCTGTATAGACACCCTTTGGACGGGTTCCCGCAATCGGCAGCGCCCCCAGTGGAATCTCCCGGCTGCCCGTTGCCAGAATCAGCTGAGAAAACGAGATCTGCCGGTCACCGGACAGATGCGCCGTTTTATTGGCTTCTACCGAAATCACCGTTGTCCCAAAAAACAGAGTAACCGTTTCCGGGAAATCCTGCACAAGCGCAGCGGCGTATTCCCCTCCGGTAAGTCCGGTGCCAAAACCGGGATGGCTGCATTGCAGGAGAATGCCGCCCAGCTTTTGTTTTCTCTCCACCAGCGCAATGCTTTTGCATCCGGCATCCGCTGCGCCTCTGGCTGCAGCAATTCCCGCTGCACCACCGCCGATAATCAGGATATCAAAGTGCCCCATGCCTGACCTCCCGGAGTATCTGCTCGATGGCAAAGCTGCATCGGCTGCCCTGGCAGACACCCATACCGCTTCCCACTCTCCGCTTGACCCCATCCACCGTGGAAGCTCCCCTTCGGATTGCTTCCAGAATCTCTCCGCGGCTGATGCCTTCGCACAGGCAAATGATTTCGGGGTCATTTGTTTTGGCAATGGCCTGCCTGTGGGGCGTGAAGCGTGGATTCAGGTGTGCATCCAGAAACGCCGCCGTTTTCTCCGCAAGGTACCTGCCCAGTTCGTTGGCACAGGTCAGCCCCGGGGTTTTGATTCCGATCAGACTGAAAAATCCAGGAGCCGGGTACGCAATGGAGAAATCGTGAATGCTCTCGCCGTCATCCCGCTGAGGATTTGGCCGTGCGGCGGCGAATGAGCGGATTACCTGCTGCATATTCAGATTCGGAAACAGCGATACCGCACTTGTCTTCAACTCCGATATTCCCTCTTTTGTTGTGGCAAAGGGTTCTCCAACGGGCTTGCGTCCCCCGCCGAGCAGCAGATTCCCTTCCACACACGGGATAGCGGTGATGCCTTTTCCGCAGGACTGTGCCTGCTGAAAGATGACCCGCTTCGGCTTCCGCGCCTGTTTGTCCAGGACCAGGTATTCTGCTCCATCTATCAGAAGATGCGTGTCGGAGGGAAAGCACAGCTCCTGTATCCGATCCGCGGAAAGTCCTGCACAGTTGATGACAGCCCTGCAGCGCAGTTCGCTGCGATCTGTTTCCACCAGATAGCCAAACTTGGTTTTCCGGATTCCCACCACAGTGGTTCCCAGCATGGGTTCCATCCCATTGGCAGCAGCGTTTTCAAAGGCGGCAATGCCCAATTGCCAGGGGTTCACCGTTCCTGTGGTCGGGGCATAAAGCGCGCCTGCCACACCCGGTGCCAGCATAGGCTCCATCGCCTCTGCCTCTCCCCCGGTCAGAAGCTCCAGACCCGGCACGCCATTGCGGATACCCTGCTCCCATTTTCTCCGGAGCTGGGCCAGGCTCTCCTTGTCATAGGTCACCAGCAAGGAGCCGCAGCGGGAAAAGGGAACTTCCAGTTCACGGCACAAATCATCAAAAGAGGCATTTCCACGAACCGTCAATTCCGCCTTCAGGGAACCGGTTTTGTTGTCATATCCCGCATAGACGATGGCAGAGTTTGCCCGGGTAATGCCTGTACAGATATCCAATTCCTTTTCAATCAGCACGACAGACAAATTCCAGCGCATCAGATTCCGGGCCGCAAAGCAGCCCAGAATCCCTCCCCCAATAACCGCAACATCTACGCTTTTCATAGGGGGATAATCTGTCCGGGGTTATCCACGGTATAGCCGCCGAGGGACAGGATTTTTTCCCGGAACGCATCGCTCTTCAGGATGTGCAAAAGCGCCTGAACCATAGGGGTATCCCAAGCATGGTCAGGGACAATGAGGTCATACTCCTCAATACAGATGGGGATAAAGTCCAGATCATAGAGCTTTGCCGCGGAGTAGATGCCCATACCGACATCAGCACTGCCGCTGGCGATCTGGGCAGCAACAGAAGTGTGGGTCAGTTCTTCCCGATCGTAGCCGTAGACAGAAGCAGTATCCACATTCTCCCGCATACACAAATAGTCCGCAAGGATCCGGGTGCCGGATCCCTTCTGGCGATTTACATAACGCACGCCATCCTTTGCAATATCCGCGAATTTCCGGATCTGGAGGGGATTGCCCTTTGCCACCATCAATCCCTGCTGACGACCGACACAGGAAACCAGCTTCACACCGCCTTTGGGGAAATACTTGCGAATAAATGCCTTGTTATAGCTGCCGTCAGCCGTATCCAGCAGGTGGCAGCCAGCCATGTGCGCCTCACCACGGCGGATTGCCATTATACCGCCCATGGAACCCACATGGGAGGAGCTGATGTACAAGGCAGAGTCCTCCAAATGGAGCATATCTGCCAGCTCGTCCAGCAGCGGATCATGGCTGCCGATAACCACCAGCGTATTGTGCAGCTTTTCTAAGGGGCTCAGCAGGCGGACACTCACTTCCTCTCCCGCCTCGTAGCCCTCCAGTCCCTGGGGTACTTCCAGAATGCCATCCGCCTTCATAAAAGAAGAAACCACGCCGCTGCCCCGGCTCAGGGGGCTGGCCATCAGCCTGCCGCCTACGCAGCCCATGCGAACACGGACAAACTCCTGATATTTCAGACCGCTGACAACAGGCCGGGTAAGGGTTGCGTTCACATATGTGTCAGTGGCTGCCGGTGCTTTCAGCCAGTGGTCAATCAGGGGCTTCAGCAGCTGCTCAATGACGATGATGCCGGACACCGGATAACCGGGCACTCCAAGAATGACCTTCTCTCCCCGGCAGCCCAGAATGGCAGGCTTGCCGGGCTTGATGGCGATGCCATGGTACAGCACCTCACCCAGTTCCCGGATGACCCGAGTCGAGAAATCCTCCCGTCCGGCAGAAGAACCGGCATTGAGAATTACCATATCGCACTCGTCTGCCGCTTTGGCAACCATTTCTTTGATCTGGTCAAATTTATCCGGAACAATGGGATAGACCACCGCCTCTGCGCCCCAGTAACGCACCATTGCGGAAAAAATGGAGCCATTGAATTCCAGAATATCCCCGGGCTTCGGGTCTGTACAGGGCGGGATAATCTCGTCCCCTGTGGGGATGATGCCCACCACAGGTTTGCGAATCACTTCAATTTCCAGCACACCGCCGGCAATCATCGCACCAATGGCAGCCGGGGAAACGGTCATATGGCTGGGCAAAATCATTTCCCCGGCGCATACATCCTCGCCGATCTGGCGGATATGCTGCCACGGGGCTGCGGCTGCGTGAATGGTGATGGAACCATCTCCATTCTTCACAATGTCCTCCACCATGATGACTGCATCTTTGTCCTCCGGAATCGGGTCGCCGGTGTCCAGCACAAGAAACTGGTCCGGCTTTAGAGTAACAGGGGTCGTTTCCGTCGCGCCGAAGGTTTCTTTTGCGGAAACCGCCACACCATCCATGGCACTGGCGGCATAGTGCGGGGCGCAGATGTGGGCATAGACTGCCTTTGCCGTCACCCTACCGCAGCTTTCAAAGACAGGAATGGTTTCTGTCTTTGACCCAAAACCGCCGCTTACCATCCGCTCCAGATATTCCTTCCGTGCCTGCGCAAGCGGCACATTGGTCAAATATTCAAATCCCATAAAATTACACTCCTGAAGTAATCGTTACCTGAATTTCCGCTCCCTGGGGTAAGCCTTCACAATCCCGACTGATGCAGAAATAGCCGTCGGTCCCTGCCAGAGTGGTGATAAGGCCGGATTTTCCCCGAATGGGTTGGGCATAAAGCTCGCCGCCTGTTCCTGTCATCCGGCAGCAGTGATACTGGGCTCTGCCATGGTTGGCACTGATGCTCTCTGTAACCCTGGCAGTAACGGTATAGGCAGTCATGTCCCGATCCATCAGCCGTCCCAGCAGGGGCTGTACAAAAAGTTTTGTGATAAAGTAGGCAGCCACCGGATGCCCGGGCAGACCAACAATGGGCTTTTTCCCGGCTTTTCCCAGAATGGTTGGTTTTCCGGGCTTAATGGCAATGCCGTGAAGCAGAAGCTGGCCTGCGGATTCAATGATGCGGCAGGCGGCATCCTTCACTCCGACACTGCTGCCTCCGGACAGCAGCACGGCATCACATTCCGCAATGGCCTGATTGACCTTTTGAGAAAGCAGTGCCTCATCATCCACCACAATCCCATAGTTGACAACATGACACCCAAATGTGGAGAGCATTGCCTCCAGCATGGGACTGTTCACGTCCCGCACCTGTCCGGGGCCGGGCTGCGCCTCCGGAGGAACCAGCTCGTCACCGGTAGAAATGACGCCCACGGTCACTTTTTTCACCACCGGCACCTGCACCCGGCCAATGGCAGCCAGCGCACCAATGTCGGCAGAAGACAGGGAGCGGCCTTTGTACAGAATCACCTTTCCGGGATACACATCATCCCCCCGGAAAATCAGATTCATGCCCGGCGCCGCAGGTTTGGCAACACCGATGGTGCCGTCGCCGTAGTCCTCCGTGTATTCCACCATCACCACACCGTCAGTACCCCTGGGCACTGCGCCGCCGGTGGGAACGGCTACACATTCCCCCTCATTCAGCAGATAGTCGGCGCCTTCGCCCATCAGCACCGTGGCCTGCAGGGGCAGGATCGCCGGGATGGCATCGCTGCAGCCGAAGGTGTCACTGGCGCGAACCGCAAAGCCATCCACTGTGGAGCGGTCAAAATCCGGCACATATTCCCGCGCCGCAATATCCTCCGCCAGAACTCTGCCCACAGCCTCAGACAGAGCTACAAATTCTGCCTGTTCAAGCGGGGAAAACTCCGATTCTATCAGCGCAAGAACTTCTTCCGGCGTTTTTACATACAGCATACTAGACCTCCATAATGATCTTACCCAGGTCCCGGTAGTCATTGCCGGAGAAGTGGGTCACCTCTCTGCGGAACACAGGTGAGGAGAGGATTGCAAGCATTTTGACTACAGCCGGATTTTCCAGCGATTCCTTCTGCAAAACAAGATCGAACCGTTCCTCCAGCAGTGGGATGAAGTCAAGCCCCTCCAGCTGATGCGTTATCCGCTCCGTGCCAATGGCAAGGTCCGCATCCCCTGCGGCAATGGCAGATGCCATCGTAAGGTGAGAACTCATAATCTTGTCGTAGCCCTTTAGCTGTCCGGAGGGGATTTCCAGTTTTTTTAGCTGGGTATCCAGCAGGATCCTGGATGAGGAACCAACCCGGCGGTTGAGGATGGAGATGTCAGCCCGGCGCAGATCCTCCCACCCAGTTATGTGCTTGGGATTGCTTTTGCGAACATAAAAGCCCTGGGTGCGGTAGGACAGGTTCACCAGCACTGCGGACACCCCGGGCATCAGGCTTCGCACAAAGGAGGCATTGCACTCTTTTCCATCATACAGATGGCAGGCCGCAGCGTCCACCTTCCCCTGATACAGTGCCAGCAGACCTTCAAAGCTAGACAGATATGTACGACCGGCGTTGATATCCTCCTGATGAAGATAATTTGCCAAAATGTCCAGCACAACATCCTGCCCGGAGATGATCACCTCCGGCGCCTTTTTCTCAGCAGGTGTCAGCAACGTGGAGTGGGTATCGATGCGCTGCACCGGGGCAGTGGAATGCTCATGCCGGGAGCGGGCAATATAGGCATCCACATCCTCCTGCGTAAAACGAACCTTTCGCCCGATTTTATAGGAATAGATTTCTCCCTTGCGAATCAGGTCGTAAATGGTGGACTTGCTGACATGGAGAATGTCTGCAACCTCCTGGGTAGACAGAGACTGATTCTGCGCCATACTGCCGCCTCCTTGCAATCGTTTTCTATTGATTATACTTCATCTTTCCAAATTGCACAAGTGATTGGTGCAATATTTCAAGTATTTTGTGCGATTTCACGCCATTTTGTACGTCATCTCGTCGAAGTACTAAAATCTCTTCGCATAAAATGATACAGTTTCATGCGGTTTCACACAAAAATGCACATCCGCTCTTGATACCCCTGTTATTTCCACTATAATAAACATAACATATACAAATTGTAAGCTCAATTTCAAATTTTTATGGAGGTATTGCATATGGCTGGCGCATACTACGAAAAAATTGCCCGCATCAATCTGACCACCGGCAAGATCAAAGTGGAACCGCTGGATCTGGAACTTGCCCACAAGTTCATTGGCGGCCGTGGTCTTGGCACCAAGATGCTCTATGACGAGGGCATTGCCACCGTCGATCCCCTGTCCCCGGAAAACAAGCTGATCTACATCACCGGTCCTATGACCGGCGCTGCCGCCCCTTCCACAGGCCGCTACATGGTCTGCACAAAGTCCCCCCTTACCGGCATGATTGCCTGCTCCAACTCCGGCGGTATCTGGGGTGCCAAGCTGAAGTACGCCGGTTGGGATGCCATCATTGTGGAAGGTGAAGCTCCCGACTGGACCTACATCAACATTGACGACGATAAGATTGAGCTGCTGGATGCCCGGGAATATGTAGGTGTCATGAGCGAAGCCATTGACGAGCAGCTCAAGGCAAAGCACGGTGCTGACGTTTCCGTTCTGAACATCGGCCCCGCCGGTGAGAAGAAGGTGCTGCTTGCCGCCATTATGAACGATAAGGACCGTGCCGCCGGTCGTTCCGGTGTCGGTGCTGTCATGGGCAGCAAGAAGCTGAAAGCCATCGTGGTCAAGGCAACCCGCAAAAAACTGGACAACATTGCAGACCTGGATGCTCTGAGGGTGGCAGCCAAAAACGCTATGGATGTTCTGAAGGCCAACCCCGTTACCGGTTCCGGCCTGCGGCAACTGGGTACCGCTGTTCTCGTGAACATTGTCAACAACATCGGTGCTTTCCCCACCAAGAACTGGCAGGGAAGCTATTACGACAAGGCTGACGATATCTCCGGCGAAACTCTGGCTGAGAAATACCTGGTCAGGCCCGGTGCCTGCCATTGCTGCCCCATCGCCTGCGGCCGCGTGATCAATGTCAATGGCAAGGTCGTCGGCGGTCCTGAATACGAGCCCCTGTGGGCCTATGGCGGCAACTGCGGCAACAATGATCTGAACGTCATCGATGAGTGCAATATGCTCTGCAACGAGTATGGTCTGGATGCTATTTCCGTCCCCTGCACCATCGCCGCTGCCATGGAGCTGTACCAGAGAGGCTACATCAAGGAGGAAGAGTGCGCCGGTGTACCTCTGGAATGGGGTTCCACCAGGGCATTGGTGGAGTGGACCAAGCGTATGGGCAATCCTGAAACCGAGCTTGACTGGCTGATGAGCTCCGGCTCCGCCCGCCTGTGTGAGCACTATGGCCATCCCGAATACTCCATGAGCGTTAAGAAGCAGGAAATGCCCGCTTACGACGCCCGTGCCATTCAGGGCATCGGCATTACCTACGCCACCTCTAACCGTGGCGGCTGCCATGTCCGTGGCTACATGATCTCTCCCGAAGTTCTGGGTCTGCCCCAGCAGCTGGATCGTACCGTTACCAACGAAAAGGCAGCTTGGGCCAAGACCTTCCAGGATCTGACAGCTGTCATCGACTCCATGGGTCACTGTCTGTTTACCTCCTTCGCCATGGGTGCCAAGGAGTACACCGACCTGCTGAACGCCGCCACCGGCACCAACTGGACCGTCGAACAGGTTCTGGAGATTGGCGACCGTATCTACAACATCGAGAGAATGTTCAACAAGGCTGCCGGTATGAAGCCTGAGGACGATCGCCTGCCCAAGCGGCTGCTGGAAGAGCCCGTTGTAAACGGCCCCTCCACCGGTATGACCTCCAAGCTGCCTCTGACTCTGCCCGAATACTACGAAGCTCGTGGCTGGGTCAACGCATTCCCCACCGATGAAACCCTGAAGAAACTGGGTCTGGACGAGTGTGTTGGCAAGTGATACAATATAATTAATGGGGAGGGGGCAAGTCCCCTCCCCGATTTCTTTTGCAAAGGAGAATTTTCATGATTGAAGTTCGCGTTTTTGCAACCTTGCGCCAAGGCAGGGATAAAGTCACGCTGCTATCGCCGGAGGGTATCGCCTGTGCTGGGGATATCCTTGACCGGATGAACATTCCCCAAGAAGAAGTGTCTATTCTGCTCATCAACGGTTTTCATCACAAGCCGGAATCGGAAGTGAAGGACGGGGACATCGTGGCTCTGTTTCCCCCGGTGGGAGGCGGCTGAACGATGGATCCCAGATATGCGCGCAATGTCCCCGCCCTGAGCGAAGCGGAATGCGAGCTGCTTCGGCGCAAACGTGTTCTGGTGGTTGGCTGCGGCGGTCTGGGCGGGCATCTCATCGATATGCTTGCCCGCATTGGCATAGGCTCTCTGCGGGTGGTGGACGGTGATGCATTTGAGCCCTCCAATCTGAACCGTCAGCTGTTGTCCGAAGTTTCCTTGCTGGGCGTTGGGAAAGCACAGACCGCCGCGGAAAGAGTCCGGCGTGTGAATCCCAATGTTGCGGTTCATGCCGTGGGGGAATTTCTTACGGAAGAAAACGCAGCCGCCCTTCTTACAGACTGTGATGCGGTTCTGGACGGTCTGGACAATATCCAGTCACGGCAAATCCTCGCGAATGCCTGTGAACGTGCTGGAATTCCCCTGATCTACGGTGCAGTCAACGGCTGGGTCGCCCAGGCCGCAATCTCCTGCCCCGGCGATCATTTGATAGACTTACTGTACCCCGACGGGGCTGCACTCAAAAATAAGAGCGTTCTGAGCTTCACTCCCGCCCTGTGCGCCTCTATGCAGGTTTCCCTGTGCGTAAAGTTTCTCACCGACCGCCCCGTCAGAACCGGAACACTGTATTTTTTTGACTTGCTGAATCAGGAATTTGAGGTCATCCCCATGACATAAGCGCCAGACTGAACACTGCTTCCAGGATTCTATGGTTGGTTGCAGCGTTCATCTAACACTTCTGCATACGGATATCTCTGTAACGTACTGATTGGAAAATAGAACGACAGAGTGTTATGAAACCCACCTCTCCCTTTTCTCCTTCGCTGCGGCTATGGAAACCGTGGAAAACCGCAACCTGCGCTCACCCTTTTTTCCTCTCCGGCTTTCTCCCTATACAAAGAAAAGTGTCCATTTTCTATCCCGAAAACGTACAGTTGCCGTGATGAGCAGAGGGCAGCGTGTCATTATAGCAAAGAAAAGCAAACAGCACACAGGCGGTTTTATCCTCAAAAAAAGCACCGAAACATGACAATAAAGAAGCCCAGCACCACTTTAATGGCGTGGTGCTGGGCTTTTTCTGATTACAGCGATTTTCAGCGGGTGAAGCAATGTGCTTGCTGTTTGCAGATAACTCTTTCGCATTTTGCTGCTTAGCGCGGAAATGTACTGTTTTGCAAAACCTCACGCGCAGAAGCATACCGCGTACACTCCATCGTGCTTTACTTTCCGATGTGCTTTTTTCACGCAGGAAGAAAGAAATTTACTGTTTTCACTACGCTCGATTTTAACTTGGCGTTTTTACTGCCCTCAAATTCGATTTATTCTGAAATTAAGCCAAAATGCCGCAGCGCATCCTTGATTGCCTCGACCTTTTCAGGCGGGCAGGGATAATACTCATGTTTTCTCTGCTCCACTGCGTTCGGCGCTTTGTGCATATCCAGTCCAACCATGCGCTTGACCTCGGCAATATATGCCGTATGGACTTTGAAGCCGTACTTCTCCTGCACATACTCCTGAATACGCTTATAGGTCGGATGCTCCTTGACCTCGCCGGTTTCCATTTCCATTCTGACCTCAACAGTCAGTGGATTTGTTTCCCGTGACAAGAGGACCACCGTCTCCACGTGGCTTGTTTTGGGGAACATGTCAACGGCGGCGGCTTTTTCGGCTTTATAGCCGTTGGCGTTGAAGACGGCAATGTCCCTTGCAAGGGTCGCGGGGTTGCAGGAAACATATACCACCCGCTCCGGAGCCATGGAGCAAACAGCTTCAACAGCCTGCGCGTCCATACCCTTTCTCGGCGGGTCTACAACTATAATCTTCGGCTCGATGCCGCGCTTTTTTAGTTCACACGCCGCTTCCCCCGCGTCGGCGCAGATAAACTCCGCATTTTCAATGCCGTTGCTTTCCGCATTCCCCTTCGCGTTTTCAATAGCCTGCGGCACTATCTCCGCGCCGATGACCAGCCCCGCATTCTTCGCAAGGCACAGGCTTATCGTTCCTGCGCCGCAATAGAGGTCGAGAACGGTATCGTCCATACCCGCACCGGCATACTCCAACGCTTTTTCATAGAGCTTCTCCGCCTGAGGAGGGTTTACCTGGAAAAACGCACGAGGTGAAATATCAAAACGCACACCGCAGAGCGTATCTGTAATATTCTCCCTGCCCCAAAGGGTATAAAAATCCCCGTCAAGCACGGTATTCCCGCGGCTTTTGTTTATATTGAGAACTATCCCCGTAAGTTCCGGACAAGCAGTGCGCACGGTATCGACAAGCTTCGGCGTCAGTGCGCCGAAGCCGTGCGCGGAGACAATGCACAGCACCGCATCGGCCGTGTGGCAGGCACGGCGTGTATACACATGACGCACGCTTCCCTTTCCCGTCTGCTCGCTATATGCCGCGATGCCGTTACCGTCAAGAAATCCCGTCACGGCTTTTGCGGCGGCGGCACACAGCTTATCCTGAATAAGACAGTCGTCTATCCCGATAATATCATGACTGCGCTCACGGAAGAATCCGGCGCAGGCTCTGCCGTTTATATCGGCAACCGCCATGATGCCCTTGTTGCGGTAATGCGCCGTTTTGTCCGCGCCTATGATCTCCGCGGCTTTGAGCGTCTGCTTGCCTATACGCTCAAGCGCGTCGTTGACCTTGCCAAGTTTGAAATCAAGCTCTGCCTCATAGCTCATGTGCCGCGTATCACAGCCGCCGCAGGCACGGAAATACGGGCAGTCCGGCTCCCGCCGCTCGTCTGACGGCTCGATAAGCCGCTCTCCCCGACCGTAGATTGCGGAAGAACTGACCTTGACTATCCTGATCTCCCATGTTTCGCCCGCAAGCGCGCCCTTTACGAACACGGCGCGTCCTCCTATGCGGCAGACTCCCAAGGCTTCGGAGGTATAGCCTTCGATTCTGGCGGTATAAATATCGTTTTTCTTTAAAATCAAATCATTTTTCATATGACAAATATAACACACGGATTTGTTTTTATCAAATATTAAGTTAAATTCTGCGAATAATACAGGCTTTTGGGTAAATACTAATTCTGCTCATGTATTGATACTGCTCAAATACCGGGCTTCTGCACTTAATTTTTCAGTTATAACGGAGGATTAATATGAAAAGAACCGCAATTATTTTAGCCTTGCTGCTGTCGCTGATGCTTTGCGGCTGCGGTAATGTTGAGGACGCCAAACCCACGGCTTCTCCCGTGCCTACTATACAGGTACTGCCGGAGGCGACTGCGCAGGTTTCGCCTGCCGCATCCGCAAAGCCTGACGGCGTTAACGGTCCCATGACAGACGGCAGCATCGCTTCCCCGTCGCCCATGCCCAGCGCTTCCCCGTCGGCATCTCCCAGCGCTTCTGCCTCTCCGGCAAGCGCCGCGCCGACCGATAAAGCAGCCAAGTAAATTGATCAAAGAGCCGCCTATGTACAGCAAGCATACGGCGGCTCCGTAATTTTTAAAAATTTATTCTTGAAAAATGTCGATGACGGCAGTATCATATGAAAATCAAACGATCAAGGAGGTCATCTTTCATGAGCTATATACCAACCCCGGAACAGGCAGAGGAGCTTGTAAAGCGTTATAACAAAGAACCTTTCCACATTCAGCACGCGGAAACGGTGTCAAAGGTCATGGGAGAGTTTGCAAAGGAATACGACAGCGAAAACGTTGACTTCTGGCGCACCGTCGGAATGCTGCACGACATAGATTTTGAGCTGTACCCCGAGCAGCACTGCGTCAAGGCGCGTGAGCTTCTGCATGAGCTTGATATAGACGAGGACGTAATACACGCCGTAATTTCCCACGGCTACGGCATCTGCATCGATGTGGAGCCGGTAAAGTACATGGAAAAGATACTGTACGCAACGGACGAGCTTACCGGACTTATAGGCGCTGTCGCGCTCATGCGCCCGACCGGTCTTTCGGGCATGGAGGTCAAATCCGTCATGAAGAAGTTCAAAGACAAGAAATTTGCCGCAGGCTGCTCAAGAGATGTGATACGCCGCGGCGCGGAGATGGCAGGCATGGAGCTTAACGAGCTTATCGCAAAAACCATCGACGCGATGAAGGCATAATGCTTAAGGTCTACATTGCGGACACAGGCGGCATTGATACAAGCGCCGCTTATCCGCTTTCGGACTACCGCAGAGAGCGCGTCGGCTGCCTGCACGTACCCGAAAAGATACGCGAAAGCATCGGAGCGGAGCTTTTGCTCAATCACGCAGTAAAAGAGCTGTTTCCCGCCGCTGTCATACCGCTCGATATAACCTGCTCCGGGTACGGAAAGCCGGAAATTTCCGGCGGGGAATTCCATTTCAGCCTTTCCCACTCCAACGGGCGGGTACTCTGCGCGGTAAGCGACAGCGCCGTCGGCGCGGACATCCAGTACATTTCAGCCTTTCATGACAGCGTTGCGCGCCGGTTTTTCGCCGCAGACGAGCGGGAATACATACTCTCACGCCCCGACCGCGACGCCGCCTTTACCGGGATATGGTGCAGAAAGGAGAGCTATATAAAAGCTCTCGGCACAGGGCTGGCCACGCCGCTTGAATCATTTTCGGTGATCGGCAGGAGCGATATTTTTTACACCGTCACCGGAAAGCATCACATCGCTTTATGCGTCCCCGGCGGCATTGACGCAGCGCCGGAAATAACTGAAATTTTGCTTTAAAAGCGATTGGAGAAGCGGTAGCTTCTCCAATCATTTTTATATTATATTCCTTACACTTACTGAACGGCAGGTTCAAATACGTCTCTGCCGTGGTTGCACAGCGGGCAGGTATAATCCTCCGGCAGTTCGCCCTCGCAAGGCTCAAAATGGCCGCAGATCGTGCAGATATAGCCCTTTGTCTTTTTCTCCGGCGCAGCGGGGACATATTCAAACTCATCTCTTCCGTGATTGCACAGCGGGCAGACATAATCCTCCGGCAGCTCTTTACCCTCATAGAAATAGCCGCAAACCTTGCAGACCCAGCCCTCTTTCTGCGCAGGAGCAGGATTCTTCTTCGGCTTGATATGCTCCTGATAGTAAGCATAGGTACAGGAAGCAGCGTCAGAAAGCACTTTCGCCTCGACAACATTGGCGATATACATCAGCTGGGTGTCGGCATCAACCGTCTCGATTATCTCACAGGACAGAACGGCGTTTGTATATTCGGGAACATAACGGATGCCGTTTGCAGTGCGCACATCATAGCCGACGTCCGCAAACTTGTCCGTATCTCTGCCGCTCTGAAAGCCGAAGCGCTGGAAAAGCGCATACGGCGCGTCCTGAGTAACAATGGATATATTGAACTTTCCGGCTTTCTTCACCATATCGCAGGTGTTGTTTTTCTTTATGACCGATATGGATATTTTCTTCGGATCGCCGGAGGCGACCTGTCCGGCGGTATTTATAACACAGCCGTAGTCCTTCCCGTCGGCGCGGGTCGTAAGTATCTCAACACCGTAGGAGAATTTGCGGAACACCTTGTTATCGACCGCCTCAATGATGCTCTCTACCGACCTTTCGGGCTGCTCATCCTCTGCGGGCTTTGATCCGATCTCCGCCGCTATCGCATCGGCGATCCGGTCAAGCGCGTCAAGCTGCTCCTCTGCAAGGGAGGATCTGACCGTAATATTTTCGCCGATAAATTCGCAGTTTTTGAGTTTTTCAAGCAGCTCACGCATAAGCTTTCCGCTCGTCGGCGCCCAGCTTCCGTTTTCAATGAGCGCGATTTTCCTGTTCTGGAGATTGTGATTTACAATGTCATGCAGGAGATTTTCCATGTTGACAAAGATACCGGCGTTATACGTCGTCGCGGCAAAGACAAGGTGGCTGCATCTGAACGCATCGGAAACTATATAGCTTGCAGGTGTGACGGATGTGTCGTACATTCTTACCTTCACGCCGCGCTCAACAAGCTTGGCGGCAAGAATGTTGGCGGCGTTCTCGGTATGCCCGTAAACGGAGGCATATGCCAGCATCACACTGTTCTCCTCCGGGGTATAGCTGCTCCAGCGCAGATATTTATCAAGATAGTCGCCGAAATGGCTGCGCCATACAAAGCCGTGCAGCGGGCATACATAGTTTATCTCAAGCCCTGCGGCCTTTTTGAGAACCGCCTGCACCTGCGGACCGTATTTGCCGACGATATTGGTATAGTAACGGCGCGCCTCGTCGATATTCTCGGTGAAAAAGTCCGTCTCGTCGGCAAAAAGTCTGCCGTTGAGCGCACCGAAGGTGCCGAATGCATCGGCGGAGAAAAGTATCTTATCCGTGAGGTCATAGCTCATCATGACCTCCGGCCAGTGCACCATCGGCGCCATCACAAAGGTGAGGGTATGTCTGCCGAAGGAAAGCGTATCGCCCTCCTTGACGATAACGAGCCTGTCGGAAAAGTCCACGGCGCGGAAATAGTTCTTGAGCATGGTCTCCATCTTGGCATTGCAGACGACCTTTACATCGGGATAGCGGACAAGCAGTGCTTCAATGGTGTAGGCATGGTCAGGCTCAAGATGAGAGACGACGAGATAATCAAGCGGTCTGCCGTTGAGCGCATAAGCGATATTTTCAAAAAACGTCTGGAAAACCGCCTTATCTACCGTATCAAACAGAGCCGTTTTCTCATCCAGAAGCAGATAAGAGTTGTAGGAAACACCGTCCGGCACACCGTACACGCCTTCAAAGCATGCAAGGCGGCGGTCGTCAGCGCCTACCCATATAAGGTCTTCCTTAACTTTTCTTGTGCAGTGCATATCAAAACCTCCTTATTTTATAAACATAGTGCAACACAGCCGTTATGACAAGACGATATCAACCCGGCTGAGTTTTTCCGATGCGGAGTCGTATCAAATGATGAAATTATCAAGATAATGCTTGGAAAGCTTTATGGACTTGAGAATATCCTCGCGGGAGCCTTCAAAGGCCTTGTCCTCGACTTCGATCACCGCGTCGCCGTTATAGCGGATATCATTGAGTGCGGAGACGAACGCACTCCAATCAACATCGCCGAGTCCGGGGATCTTGGGCGACATATACTCAAGAGGATACGCCAGCACACCGACCTCGGCAAGCTTCTCCGGGTAGAGCTTGATATCCTTGAAATGCACATGGAATATACGATCCTTGAATTCGTATACGGTCTTTATATAATCAAGCTGCTGCCATACATAATGGCTTGGGTCAAAATTGATGCCGAAATTGGGAGAAGGAATTATCTCAAAGAGCTTTCTGAATATTGCGGGAGTGCACATGAGATTCTGCCCGCCCGGCCACTGATCCTTCCCGAAAAGCATGGGGCAGTTTTCTATTGCGACCTTGACGTTGTTATTCTCGGCAAGCTTTATAAGCTCCGGCCAGATATGCCTGAAAAGCTCAATATTCTCCTCGACAGTCTTGCGCTGATCGCGGCCGATAAAGGTTGTGACCATGCCTACGCCAAGCTTTGCCGAGGCGCGGATGACCGCCTTGAGGTGCTCTATCGCGGCGGTGCGCTTGATAAGATCAGGATCCATAGTGTTCGGATAGAAGGCAAGGGAAGAAATTTTTATTCCCTTGGAACGCACATAATCGTTCACATACTTTGCATAAGCGTCATCCTCGCAGACGCGCTCACAGTCGATATGGGAAACGCCGGCGTAGCGGCGCTCCGCCTTGCCTGCCGGCCAGCAGGCGACCTCAATGCAGTGAAAAGCCATTTCAGAAGCGATATCGACCGCTTCCTCAAAGCTCCATCCGTCAAGGATTGCCGTAAGTAAGCCAAAATTGATCATTTGAATACTCCTTTTCATTATTTTTTTCCATGCAGGGCAGAAAAAGCCATCTGCCCGGTATTTCCGTATTTTCCCTTATTGAATGATGATAACACAACGCGGTTAAGCTGTCAATCTCGGCAAACGGGGAAAAACCGCCGCGCATTTTTGTGTTATGTCAACTGAATTATGTTTATGACATTATGTATCATATATGCGGCTTTTCATCGGCGCTGCCAATTATTACTGCTTGATTTGTACGCATATAATGGCGTACAATGGCATCGGAGGTGGTTTTGTGCCGAAAAAAATCATTTCGCGCATGCTCCGTATGTGTCCGGCTGCATGGTACATATTCCGGCGCGGTATGCAGCTTTGCGTCATTCTGCTGTTCGGCTGCGTCGTGATCCTTGCAAACAAAGAGCTTTTTCCGGACTATCACAGCGCGTACAGGCTCTATTCCGCAATGAACGAAACGGCTCAGTCCGTGCTGCTTATTTCCGTGCTTTTCTCGGTGCTGATAGAGGACGTATCGACCTCGCGGTAGAACTCTTCCCTTGTCATAAGGGTGTTGAGAATATCCAGCAGCGCATCCGCCGAAAGCTTTTCCGGCAGTCCGAGCTTTTTTATAAGCTCAAGCCGCTTTTCCCTGCTGCCCTGTCCGCCGCTCAATCCGGTTTTGAACATATCGGTCTTTGTTATCCTGTCATCCCGCTCTGCGTATCCGGAAAAACCCGCCCCCGCACGGTGAAGCGCGGAGAGCAGTATCTCTGGGCGCATACCTTCAACACCGAGAGTACCCTCCTTTGAAGCGGTTTTTTTCCGCTTCTCCTTGCCGGCAACATCGGGTATATAGGCATGCTTTACATACTTCGGATTGACACAGCTCTTGATGAAATTCCTTATCACAAACCCTGCGCCGTCAGAGTCCGTAAGCACGATAAGCCCGCGTGTCTCCGCCATTTTTCGGAGCAGCTTCTGCTTTTGCTTGTCGTTGAATATTCCGAATCCGCCCGTTTCTATTATGACAGCGTCAACTATCTGGCTGAGGGTATTTTTATCATATCTGCCCTCTACCACTATGACCTCATTTATCCGCTCCATTGCTCTCCCCCGCGGCAATACGCATAAACGTCTCCTTCAGCAGCTCCACGGCGTCGTCGGAGCTGCTTTTCATTTTATAATCCGCCTCGGCGCACAGCTCCACCGCCCGCTTGAGCTGCGGAAATGAAAAGCCGCGCGCCTGCTCGACAAGCTGTCTTGCATATGACTCATATCTCATCCCGCAGGTTGACATAACATATTTTATATCCAAACCTTCCTCAAGCGCGAGCTTTGCCGCGTATAACTTGCGCATCTGTATGCCGATGAGCGCAAGCACCATAATAGGCTCGTTGTCCTCGCTGCCTGAAATAAGCTCGGCAAGGATACCGGCGGCGATATTGTACTCTCTTTTTGCGATATGTCCGGTCATTGCGAACACATCCGCTTCCGGTATATGATGCGCAACTGCGTCCACCTCGGCGCAGGTCACGCACTCCCCCTCGGTATAGGCGGCGACTTTCTCTATTTCCGGTATAAGCTGGTTCATCAGCGAACCGCTGACAAAAATAAGTCTCTGCACGGCTTCAAAGTCTATCCTTTTTCCTGCTGCGGCAAAGCGGCGGCTTATCCAATTGAAAAGCTGGCTCTGCGACTGCGTGGAAAAGCTCATATCATAGGCAAGGGCAAGAAAGCTCTTTGTGAACTTCAGTCTCTTATCCAGCTCATAAGCGGCGTCAAGGATAAAAGCAACGGTGCAGTAATCCGGTATATCCTCCAGAAGCTTCAGAAACCGTTCAGCGTCCTTCAGCTTGTTTATATCTGCGTCCCTGACCTCGACAAATGTCCTCTCCGTCATGAACGGAAGCGAATCAACGGCCTCGGCAAAGGCGGAATACTCTATCTCCGGTCCGTCAAGACGTTTATGGCTGAAATCATCCTCACCCTCGGGCAGGCACGCCGCCTTCAGCGTCACAAGAAACTGCTCGCGCAGATAGTCCTCCTCCCCGTGAAGAAGATACAGCCGCTTGGGTCCCTCGCTTTTGAGCTTTTTGACCTCCGCCATATAGTCAAGCCTGTTTTCATTGTTTTTCTTCTTTGCCATAGTCTTCTACCTTATGCGTATTTCGACCGTTCCGTTGAGATCGGTTCTGAAAATATTATACCCATACGCCGCCAAACGCGCAAGCGTTTCATTTGTGGGATGGCCGTAGGAGTTATAGCCCACGCTTATTATCGCCGTTTCTCCGCCTGCCGCCTCAAGAAGCCTGCCGCCGCTTGAGCGGCGCGAACCGTGATGACCGGCGATAATATATTCAATGCCGCCGAGATCGGCGGTGTCAACAAGAGCATTTTCGGCGGATATGGGCGCGTCCGCCGTGACGAGCATATCTTTGCCAAACGCCCCGACACGGCACATAAGGCAGCTTTCGTTTGCCCCGCCCTTGTCGCGCGGCGCGTACAGCGTAAGATCAATGCCGCCGAATTTCATTTCGGTATCCTCGTCGATAAACACCAGCTCCGTCCCGCCGCGCTGCGCTGCTTCCGTGATCTCCGAAAAAGCGTCGCCTTCGCAGGCGGTATCACGCGACAGGATAAGGCGCTTGACGTCCGTCTTCGCCATGAGAGTGACCGCGCCGTTTACATGGTCGCTGTGCAGATGCGTAAGCACAAGGGCGTCTATCCGCCGTCTGCCGCGGCTCAGAAGATGCGCGGCGGTTATCTGCCCTGCGCCGCTGCTCTTGCCGCCTCCGCCGCAGTCTATCACGACGCAGCTTTCGCCGGAGATCACCGCGATGCTCTGCCCCTGCCCGACGTCCACGGCGGCAAAGCTGCACTTATCCGCAGAATAGGAAAGCGCGGTAACGGCGTGAAGTGCAAACAGCAGCGCCGTCACCGATACGAGCGACGCCAGAAGCTTCATGCGCGGCGTAAGACGCGAAAGCAGATAAACGGTCAGGATTATAAACGAAGCTATCATCCATACGGTCATTACCTTATCCGTCAGGTATACGACCGCAAACGGAATATCCGAAACAAAGCCGACAACCGCAAAAATATACTTTTCCGCAAGGGAAACGACCAGCGCGGCAAGCCTTCCGAAAGGCGCAAATACGAACGAGAGCAAAACGCCCGTGAAACCGGTGCAGAAGCAGAATGACAGCGCCCACATTGTCAGCACATTTGTAAGCGGCGCAAGCAGCGGGACATAACCGAAGTATATCGCCGTCAGCGGCAAAGTGAGCACAGTGACCGCAAGCGACGCGGAAACTATTCCCGCGGGATATTTTAAAATTCTTCCGGCGAGCCCGTCCGTATTTCCGATCATTGCCGTATATATTTTCCCGCCGAAACAAAGTATTCCCGCCATTGCGCCGAACGAAAGCTGTAAGCTGAGGCTGCACGCGGCATACGGATTTTTGATAAGCACCATCGCAAGCACTGCCGACAGCGACGTCACAGGGTCGTTCTCGCGCCTGAAAACCGGAGCAAGCAGGAGCAGCGACTGCATAAAGCCCGCCCTCACCGCCGACGGCGACGCGCCCGTAATTAGCACAAACGCCCAGACAAGCGCGATAGAGGCTATCGCCGCGCATCTTCCCGCGCCGAAAAGCATCACAAGCAGTCCGGCAAGAAAGGCGACATGCATGCCGGAAACGGCAGCGGCGTGCATGATACCGGCGTCTGCAAGGGCATTATAAAGCTCCGTATCCTCATACAGGGCGCTCTTATCGCCCAAAAGCAGCGCCTTGAGAAAGGCGCCCTCACGGCCGCCGTAAAATCCGTCGATCTGCTTCAGGGCGGCGGCGCGTATTTTTGCCGCAGCTATCGTCACTCCCGATCTGCTCTCTCCGGTAAACGAGACTGTTCCGGCGCTCGCCGTGAGGAAAATATCCCTGGCATTATAGCGGTCATATTCCTTGCCGTAGCGTACATCTGCGCTGTGCAGCCTGACATCCGCCTCTATTATCTGCCCGGGACGGCCGCCGGGCAGTGATAAGTCATTCACATACAATATGGCATTCACGGAAGGAATATCTTTATCCGTCAGTCTGACTTCTGCGCGGTAATAGCTTCCGCAGTTGTCAGGGTAATCGCGCAGATACGCATGAACCGTCATTTCCTGTCCGTCAAGCGCACGGCACGGCAGCGTGACCGCATTATATTTCACGAGAAAAACGCCAAATCCCGCCGCAAGGCCGAACAGGGCAAGCTCAGCCCCTCTCAGCCATTTGCGCCTGAAAAGCAGCAGCGCCGCGCCCATGAGCGCGAATGTGAGCGCAAGCGGGAGAAGAGCCGCGGCGGGCAGCGCATAGTTTGCGGCAAACACGGCCGCCGACAGCGCAAGCGAAAACACCGCAAGATTCCCGCATCGTATCTCCCCTCCTTCACTTACTACCGCACAATGCCGCAGGGAAATACACCTGCGGCATTGTATTCAAATCATTATATCATCTTTTCGCCCATTTTCACACCGCCGAGGATGTGAAAATGCAGATGCTTGACGGTCTGCCCGGCATCGTCACCGCAGTTGCATATAACGCGGTACCCGTTGTCAAGCCCCTCCGCTTTCGCTATCTTCGCAATGGCCTCATATGCCTTTGCGGCATAAACGGAATTGCTCCCGTCAATATCGGCAGTACAGGCAATGTGCTGCTTCGGGACAACGAGCACATGAGCCGGCGTCTGGGGATTTATGTCGCGGAAAGCATAGACATACTCATCCTCATACACCTTTGTACTCGGGATCTCGCCGTCGATTATCTTGCAGAAAATACACTCAGCCATGATCTTCTCCTTTCATCCGATAAACAGTTCAGTCTTTTGCGTGCTCAAGGACATATTCGTCCACCGTGGCAAGAGCATTGTCCAGCTTCACAAGCTCCTTGCAGCCGCCCATTGCCGATTCCGGCTTGCCGCCGCCGCTTCCGCCGCACTGCGCGGAAACGTACTTGATAAGCTCGCCCGCTTTTATGCCGCGCGCAACGGCGTTCTTGCAGCATACGGCCAGCATGGACGCCTTTTCCCCGTCAACAAGGGAAAGCACGGCCACGACATTGTCGTACTTATCGCGTATTCTGTCGCCCATTCTGCGAAGTCCCGCGATGTCTGAGGCGCAGTTGGTCAGCGTAACGATCTTAAGCCCCTTGACGTCCTTTGCGCTGAGCATCAGGTTTTCCGCCTGTCCCGCCATAAGCTTGTCCTTTGCCTGAGTGAGCGCCTGTCTGAGAGTGTGCATCTCTTCGACAAAGCCGTCGATTTTGCCGATAAGCTCCTTTGGTCTTGTCTTGAGACGCTCTGCCGCGCCCTCGACCATTCTGCTGATATTCTCATAATATCTGATTGCTTCAAGGCCGGTATATGCCTCGATGCGGCGGACGCCGGAGGCGACAGAGCCCTCGGAAACAATGACGGCGGTGCCGATTTTGGCGGTATTGTCAAGATGCGTACCGCCGCAGAATTCAACGGACTTATCTCCCATCTTCACAACGCGTACAACATCGCCGTACTTTTCGCCGAACAGAGCCGTCGCGCCCATCTTCTTAGCTTCCTCGATCGGCAGCACCAGCGTTTCGATATCGTCCCCGTCAAGGATCATGTTGTCAAGCGCAGACTTGACCTTGGCGAGTTCTTCGCCGGTGAGTGCGGAGAAGTGCGTAAAGTCAAATCTCAGATGATCAGGCTCAACAAGGGAGCCCGCCTGATGCACATGATCGCCCAGCACCTTCACAAGAGCCGTCTGAAGAAGATGTGTCGCGCTGTGTGCGCGGCGGATGGCTTTGCGGCGCTCGGTATCAATGGATACGGTGACGGTATCTCCCAGCTTCAGTTCACCGGAGGTGAGCACACCGTAATGCATATACTTTCCGCCCTTGTTTTTCTGGACATTGTTTACCGTGAACACGGCGCTGCCGTTGGTGAGCGTACCGTGATCGGCGACCTGTCCGCCCATTTCGGCGTACATGGTGGTCTTATCAAGAACGATTATGGCTTCCTTGCCTTCGCCCAGAGTTCCGGCAAACTCGCCGTCCTCAACGATCGCAAGTATCTTGCCCTCGGTGACGTCCCTGTCATAGCCCTCGAACACGGTCTCAGGCATCTCTTTTCCGAAATCAATGCCTGCCCAGCCGAGATCGCCAAGCGCCTTTCTCGCTTCACGCGCACGGATGCGCTGCTCCTCCATAAGCGCTTTGAAAGCCGCTTCGTCAACGCCCATGCCCTCATCCTCGCACATCTCTATCGTGAGGTCAATGGGGAAGCCGTAGGTATCATAGAGCTTGAAAGCGTCCGCACCGGAGAAAACGGTTTCATTCTTTGCCTTGTGTTCGGCAAGCAGCTCTTTGAATATTTCCATACCGGAGTCTATCGTCTTGGCAAAGTTTTCCTCCTCGCTTCTGACGACGCGGGTGATATAGCTCTGCTTCTCACGAAGCTCCGGATACTGGCACTCGTTTTCATGGATAACGGTGTCGATCACATTGTAAAGGAAAGGCTCATTCACGCCCAGGAGCTTTCCGTGGCGTGCGGCGCGGCGGAGAAGGCGGCGCAGGACATAGCCGCGTCCCTCGTTGGAGGGGAGAACGCCGTCGCAGATCATAAATGTCGAAGCGCGGATATGGTCGGTGATAACGCGCAGCGACACGTCCATCTTATGGGACTTGCCGTAGTATGCGCCGGTAAGCTCACTGACCTTATTGGTGATATTCATAACGGTATCGACGTCAAAGAGAGAATCGACCCCCTGGCACACGACCGCCAGGCGCTCAAGTCCCATGCCGGTATCGATATTCTTCTGTGCAAGCTCGGTATAATTATTGTGGCCGTCATTATCAAACTGTGAAAAGACGTTGTTCCAGACCTCCATATAACGGTCGCAGTCACAGCCGACGGTGCAGTCCGGCTTGCCGCAGCCGTATTCCGCGCCGCGGTCATAGTATATCTCGGAACACGGGCCGCAGGGGCCTGCGCCGTGTTCCCAGAAGTTGTCCTCCTTGCCGAAGCGGAAAATGCGCTCAGCCGGAATGCCAATTTCTTCGTTCCATATCTTGAAAGCCTCGTCGTCGTCCACATAGATCGACGGATAGAGACGGTCTGGATCAATGCCGACCCACTTGGGAGAGGTGAGAAACTCCCAGCTCCACGCGATGGCCTCATGTTTAAAATAATCGCCGAAGGAGAAGTTGCCGAGCATTTCAAAATAAGTGCCGTGACGGGCGGTTTTGCCGATATTCTCGATATCGCCGGTGCGGATGCATTTCTGGCAGGTGCATACGCGGCGGCGCGGCGGCTCCTGTTCGCCCTTGAAATACGGCTTCATAGGCGCCATGCCGGAGTTTATGAGAAGCAGAGAGGCGTCATTCTGCGGTATCAGAGAAAAGCTGGGCAGGCGGAGATGACCTTTGCTTTCAAAAAAGCTCAGAAACATCTCACGAAGCTGATTAAGACCGAATTTTTCCATTTTATCCTCCAAAAAATTTATAAACATTTTCAATTTGTTGACTCCGCGGCGCGGAGCACAGCGCGGCCGCCTTTATAACGGAACAATGTTCTGTTATAAAAAAATCCGCCCCCGGATATACAGGGGCGAATGTCAATTCACGGTACCACCCTGATTTTCGCACGACGCGAAATCTCAAGCCGTCCTTAACGCGGACTGACGTATCGGTCATCCCGATCCGGCTCGGAAACGGCTGCCGGGACAAAGCGCAAAATCTCACACCGAACGATTTCTCTCTGAAGCGCCTGTTTTCCGGCTATTTTCGTCATAGCCATTTTGCTTAAACGATTTTACCACAAGAGGTGCAATTGTCAAGATATTTCTCAGGTATTTCTGTACTTTCTTATGACCGAATATTTCGGTGCGCACACGGGAAGCGAGGTATGTATCTCCATCATGGCGTGGCGCGTATCCTCAATCTCCTCGCCGTCGGCATTGAACATTTTATCAACGGTAAATTTCACGGGCTTTTTGCCGGGAATAAGCAGTTCAAGCTCATCCCCGCGATAGAATTTGTTGCGCTGCGAAAGCACCGCGCTGCCGTCGGCGCCGCATTCCTCCACCACTGCCGCAACGTCGGTCAGCGAATAGTAGCTCGTCGCCTCATAATGCTGTCCGGGATCGCCGTAATAAAAGCCGGTCGTATACGGGCGGTGGCTGAGCTTTTCCGTTTCCTCTACCCAGAGCCTGTCCAGCGGCTTTCCGGCAATTGCCGCGTCTATCGCATGGCGGTAGGCATTTGTGACGACCGCCGTATAATAAGCGGATTTCATGCGTCCCTCTATCTTGAAGCTTGCAACGCCCGCGTCAATAAGCTCGGGAATATGCTCGATCATGCACATGTCGCGGGAGTTCAGGATATACGTCCCGCCGTCTTCGGTTATCTCATAATACTCGCCCGGCCGCGTCTCCTCCACCAGATGATACTTCCAGCGGCAGGGCTGGGCGCATTGTCCGCGGTTGGCGTCTCTGCCGGTAAGGTAGTTTGACAGAAGGCAGCGTCCGGAAAAGGAAACGCACATTGCCCCGTGTACAAACGCCTCTATTCTAAGCTCCTTTGGCGTATTCGCACGGATCTTCCGTATATCCTCAAGCGGCGTTTCGCGTGCAAGCACAACGGTGTCCGCGCCGAGGTCATACAGGGCGTTGGCCGTGGCGCTGTTGATAACGCCAAGCTGTGTACTGACGTGCTTTTTTACATTTGGCGCATATTTCTTCGCCAGCTCCAGCACGCCGAGATCCGCTATTATAAGCGCGTCAGCTCCCGCCGCCCGCAAGGCTTCAAGATACCCCGGCAGTCCGGCAAGCTCGTCTTCCCGCGGGAGGGTGTTGCACGTGACATACACCCTCACGCCCTTTTCATGCGCCATTTCAACGGCTTTTACAAGCTGCTCGCCGGAGAAATTGCCGGCGGACGCTCTCATGCCGTAGCGCTGTCCGGCAAGATATACCGCATCTGCGCCGTAGTGCAGCGCCATTATAAGCCTTTCCATATCCCCCGCCGGGGAGAGAAGTTCAAGTTTACTGTCCATAGCTCTGTGTCGCAACAAAGGCGTTGAATTCGTTGGAATGGGTAAAGAATCTGTGTATACCCGACGCCTCGTCAAGCGCGTAATAGTAATAATTCGTCTGTTCGGGGTTGAGCACCGCGTAAATGGACGCAAGTCCGGGATTTGAAATTGGCGTAGGCGGAAGCCCCTGATAAAGCCTTGTATTATACGGGCTGTCCTCCTCAAGCATCGCGGCGGTCGGCGCGCCCTCATGATCGGGATGGATATAGAGAATGGACGCGTCTATACCGAGAGGCATATGGGCGGCAAGCCTGTTATAGATGACGGAGGCGATAGTCCTGCGCTCGTCGTCGTTCGCCGCTTCCTTTTCGATAAGAGAGGCCATATTGACAACGGTCCTGATATCAAGCCCCATATTTTTGAGCGCCTTCTGCAAGTCTGCGGTCTGTTTGTAATAGAAAGTCTCAAGAAACTTGTTTATGGCGCTCGACGCCTGCATGCCGACGTAAAATTCATAGGTGTCCGGGAAGAGGAAGCCTTCAAGTCTCGTCGGGTCGCCGAGAGGCAGGCCTTCAAGGAAATTATAGTTGTAATTACGATTCGCGGCGGCATCCATTAGCTCATCATAGCTGCACACGCCGTTTTCCTCAAGGCGGAGGAATATCTGGTGCATTGTGAAGCCCTCGGGGATAGTGACCTTTATGGTCTTTGTCGCGCCGGAGCCTGCCTGCATATTCTTGACAAGTGCGCGGTAGTCAAAGCTCGATTGCAGCTCATACTCGCCGGGATCTACTTTTCTGTCGGCGTTGGATATTTTACAGTAAAGCCTGAAAAGCCACTTATATTCGATAAGCCCCGCTTCCTTCAGCTCCTGCGCAACGTAGTCGATATCCGCATGAGTCACCCTGACCGTACCGACCTTTTTGCCGTTTTCATCGTATTTGTCAACCGTTTCCGAGTCGAAAATGCTCATAGGCAGTGAAACGGTCGCGGTAAAGCTGTCCTTATTAAGGGCAAGCATATCGCTTGCCGCCATCCACGCAAGGCAGGCAAGAATGATGCTCAGGCACATTATGAAGACAAAATACATAAGCCCGCCGAGACAGCCCGAACGGTATTCATGGCTCTGTCTGACGGGGCGGAAATCCCTTTCGGACGCCTCGTCGCCCGTATAATTGCGCACGGCGTTTCCCGTATCGTCGATAAACAGCCGTTTTCCGGTTTTGCTGCTGATCCTGCCGCTGTTTTCCGACATTTTTCTTGTTTCTCTGCTGTTTTCAAAATTTTCCTGCATCGGTTACCTCCGGTATATCAGGGGCGGAACTTTTTATCCCGCTGTGTCATGTGAGGAAAAAACGCATATTATGTCTTGAGCGTAGAGAGCATACGCTCGGCGGCACAGCGTTCCGCCGGTACACATAAGCTTATCCAAAATAAGCCTGTCCGCCTCCACGCGGGACGGACACAGCCAAATATTTGAAGCGTGGAGAAAGGATTCAAACCATGTTCTGCAACAACTGCAATAACAGCGCTCTCTGGATTATCATCCTCATTATTATTCTGTTCGGCTGCGGCGGATGCGGCAACGGCTGCGGCTGCGGCAGCAACAACGGCTGCGGCTGCAACAACGGCTGCGGCTGCTGATAACTCGCGCCCGGGCTTCTTCGGAAGCCCGTTCAGGTTGTCAAAGAACCTCATTGAGGTTCTTTGACAAAAAAAGGATGCACTGCGCTCTGTGCCTCGGTTGTTCGCCGCAGGCGAACAATTCGACACT
>OIZL01000390.1_pt1 | contig 33780 bp, 30 predicted proteins | sample 1588541 | NCBI WGS metagenome assembly OIZL01 (sample SAMN03283285) | human gut metagenome | biome: human-associated habitat; material: feces | host: Homo sapiens | place: Peru | collected 2012 | reverse complement strand
TTGATATCTCAAGGCTCTCGACGGCGGTTTATCCAATTTGAGGCGGGCCTTGTCCCCTCAAGCTCCCCCGCTGCTCTGTTATCTGACTTTATTACATAGTTTTTGGCAGTCTGAAGCGGCTTATTTGTCACACTTTTTTTGCGGCGGCGAGCTTGTTTTCGCGGCGGTGCAGAACTTCCTCGCTCTTGGGACCAATGTCGCCCGCCTTTGTAAGCGCCCACTTGGTCATGACAGGGCCTACAAGCTCATAGACAAGCACGGCAAAGAGAACTATGTTGCGGATAAGGTTTCCGTCTCCGGGAAGCTGTGAGGCGGTCACGCACATTCCGAGCGCCACGCCCGCCTGCGGAAGAAGCGTGATGCCCAGATAGTCAACGATCTTCTTATTGCATCCGACAAGCTTTGCCGACTCTCGTGCGCCGATATATTTTCCGAGTGAACGCGAGAGAATATAAACAACGCCGATGACAACGGATGAAAGCTGTGCGAAAACGCCAAGCTCCAGCTCCGCGCCGGATATCACGAAGAACAGCACTAAAAGCGGCGCCGTCCAGCGATCCGCCGAGGACATTATATCCGCCGACAGCGGGCAGAGATTGCAGAAAACACTGCCGAGCATCATGCACACAAGCAGGGTTGAAAAGCCGATCGTTACCGGTCCGGCAGTGATCTTCAGCATCGACAGCGCAACGGTGAGGAAGACAAAGCATATCGTCATTGCGGTGCGGTTCGTATTTGAATGGAACATAGGCTCAAAATGCGTGAGCAGCCAGCCCGCAGCCGCGCCCAGAAGCAGCGATGCGCTTATTTCGATGACGGGATTGACAACTATCGTAAACACGTCCACAACGCCGCTGCCGAGCGCCTTTGCAATACCGAAGGATACGGCGAAAAGCACAAGTCCGACGGCGTCGTCAAGCGCGACAATCGGGAGCAGAAGATCCGTAAGCGGTCCCTTCGCCTTGTACTGTCTGACGACCATAAGCGTCGCGGCAGGCGCGGTGGCGGCGCCGATCGCGCCGAGGGTTATCGCTGCGGGAACGGAAAGCGCGTCGGGCTTTATGAAATGGATAGCAAGCAGCGCAATATCCACAAGCACGGCTGCGGCAACAGCCTGCAAAATGCCTATTATAAGCGCCTGTTTTCCGGTTTCCTTGAGCTGAGAAAGGCGAAATTCGTTGCCTATGGAAAAGGCGATAAAGCCAAGGGCGACATCGGAAATGACGCCGATGCCCTCAAGCTGCTCATAGGTCTGGAAACCGACGCCGGGGATATTGAGAAGCCCCAGGCAGCACGGGCCGATAAGCACGCCGGATATAAGATACGCCGTAACGTCAGGGAGTCTGAAGCGGTTCATCGCACGCGTCATCATAAGCCCCGCGAACATTGCAACGGATATTGACAGAAGCTCAGTCATGTATATTACCTCTCTTTATAAAATCACAAGGAAGTAATATATGCCTGCACACACAAAAAATCAAGTGCAAATTTACACAAATCGGCGCATGGGACTGTCAAAAAAGCCATACGGCATTGAAAAATGCTCCGCTATACGTTAAAATAGAACACGGTGATCAATATGAACATTCTTTACAGCGACAAATATATGATCGTGTGCATAAAACCGGCAGGGGTGCTCTCGGAGGAGGGCGGGATGCCGGAAATGCTTGCAAAGGAATGCGGCGGCGAAATATTCTGCGTACACAGGCTCGACAGGGCGGCAGGCGGTCTCATGGTCTACGCCCGCTCCAAAAAGGCGGCGTCGGCGCTGTCCGCGCTCATTTCCGGCGGTGCGCTCGAAAAAGAGTACCTCGCCGTTGTGCCGGATAAGCTTCAAGAAGAGAGCGGACGGTTTGAGGATCTGCTTTTTCACGACAGGGGCAAAAACCGCTCGTACATAGTCAGGAGAGAGCGCGGCGGGGTGAAAAAAGCCGTTCTGGAATACAGAAGGCTTGAAAGCGCAAACTCGCTCGCCCTTGTAAGGATTCGCCTCATAACCGGCAGGACGCACCAGATACGCTGTCAGTTTGCAGGGCGCGGTATGCCGCTGGCAGGTGATGTGAAATACGGCAGTGCGGTAAGGGGCTGCTCCCTTGCGCTCTTCTCATGCCGTTTGGCCTTTACCCATCCTTTTACAGGGGAAAAGCTGGAGCTTACGGCGTTTCCCGAGGGGGAAATTTGGGAAAGCTTCGGAGCGGGGATTGAAAAAACGGACAAAAACGGTTAAAATATCCCCGCTATGAATTTTGCGATCAAAGGAGAGTTTATGAGCAACGCAGGACTTATTCACAAAAAGCTTGATATCAAGCTTCTGATACTCTATATTCTGCGCCGTCTGCCCGGATATGTTGACGCCCCCACCCTTGCGGAGCTGTGTCAGTGCGACAACGGCGTGGGTTATTTTGACTATTCCGACTGTCTCTATGAGCTTATAAATACCGGGCATGTAGAGGAGGTTCCGAGAAAGGGCTATAAAATAACAGAAAAGGGCATCCACGACGGCGATGAGGTCTGCCTCAGCCTGCCCAGCTGCGTCCGTCTCAAGGCGGACAAGGAGCTGGAGCCGGTCAGGCTTCGCCTTGAAAGGGCGGAAATGATAGAGGCCTTTCACTATCAGACAAGCAACGGTCTTGTTGTGGAGCTTGCAATGTCCGACAGCAAGGGAGAAATAATCCGTATGCGTCTCGCCGCCGGAAGCGAAAAGGCCGCGGAAAAGCTTGAGGAAAACTTCCGTGAGAACGCGGAAAGCTACTATAATAAAATAATTGATATCCTGACCAAGAAAGAAGACAAGAAAAAATGAAATCCTACATTCCCGAAAACTACAAAACCCTGTTGGGCATATACGATACACAAAAAGCAATCAGCCTGCTCAAGCGTCTTTTTGAGGACAAGCTGTGCGCGGTGCTCAGTCTCAACCGCGTGTCCGCGCCTATCTTTGTTGAGTCCGGAACGGGTCTTAACGACGATCTCAACGGCGTTGAACGCCCCGTTTCATTCGATATCCTGCGCTCCGACAAAACCGCGCAGGTCGTGCAGTCGCTCGCAAAATGGAAGCGCATGGCGCTCAAGCGCTACGGCTTCTACCCCGGAAAGGGACTGTGCACCGATATGGACGCCATCCGCCGCGATGAGGACGAGTTGGACAATCTCCACTCGGTCTATGTCGATCAATGGGACTGGGAAAAGGTGATCCTGCCGGAAAACCGCACGATAGACTATCTCAAGCTCACGGTAATGGACATCGTGTCCGCGATCTGCGACACGCAGGACACAATGCAGGCTATCTATCCGCAGCTTCAGTGTCTCGGCAAGCTTGAAAGGCGCGTTTCGTTCGTCACCTCACAGCAGCTCGAGGATATGTACCCCGGCATGACGCCCAAGGAGCGCGAAAACGCCTACACAAAGGAGCATAAGACCGTGTTCATCATCGGCATAGGCGGTGCACTCAGATCCGGCAAGCCGCACGACGGCAGAGCGCCGGACTATGACGACTGGACGCTCAACGGCGATATTCTTTTCTGGGACGATGTACTCGGCTGCGCAATGGAGGTTTCCTCAATGGGCATCCGCGTCGATCCGGAAGCGCTCGACAGGCAGCTTAAACTCTCCGGCAAGGACGACAGGCGCACGCTCCCTTATCACAAGGCGCTTCTCAACGGTGAGCTGCCGCTCACCATCGGCGGCGGCATCGGGCAGTCAAGGCTTTCCATGCTGCTGCTCGGCAAGGCGCATATCGGTGAGGTGCAGGCCTCGATCTGGAACGAGGACACCGTTAAGGTCTGCGAAGAGCACGGCGTGATGCTGCTGTAACATCAAATAAAGAAAACGGGAATTTATTCTATGTCATTTGTAAGCTTTCAGTTCTGGGCGGTGCTGCTGCCCATTGTATATCTGCTGTACCTGCTGCTCGGCAGGAGTGCGAAGATACAGAATTTTATTCTGCTTGCGGCAAGCATAATTTTCTACGGCTCTTACGATCTGAAATATCTTATCGTACTTGGGGCAAGTATCCTTGTGACCTATCTGGGCGGACTTATCGGCTCGAAGCAGGAGGACAAGACAAAGGGCGGCAGGATATACTCCGCCGCGCTTGTTCTGAACCTTCTGCTGCTTGTGGTATTCAAATACACGAACTTCATACTCGGCAACCTCAATTCGCTGCTGGGCGCTTTCGGACTTTCTATCGCCCTGCCGTCGCTCCTCCTGCCGGTCGGACTGAGCTTTTACGTGTTTCAAAGCTCTACATACCTTATGGATCTCAAAAGCGGCAGATGCGAATGTGAAAAGGACATAATAAGCTATGCGCTGTTCGTATCGTTCTTCCCTTCCGTTGTCTCAGGTCCGATCCTGCGCGCTTCAAATATGCTGCCGCAGATAAACAAAAGACGTGAAGCGACATTTGAGCGGTTCCAGATCTTTATTTTCTCCTTCCTGTGGGGAATGTTCCTCAAGCTCGTACTCAGCGACAGGCTTGTCGGCTTTGTGGGCTATGTCTATCAGCGCTATTACGATTACGGCGGCTTCACGCTCTTTGTACACACCTGCATTTCAATGCTCCAGCTGTACATCGACTTTGCCGGGTACAGCTTCATGGCAATTGCAGTTGCGGCGCTGTTCGGCTTCGACGTGCCGGACAACTTCCGCCAGCCGTGGCTGTCCACCACGGTCGCCGAGTTCTGGCGGCGCTGGCACATCTCCATGATGAGCTGGTTCACGGACTATCTTTATATCCCTCTCGGCGGCAGCCGCAAGGGAAAAGCGCGGCAGTATCTCAATACGCTCATTGTCTTCGCGGTCAGCGGTCTGTGGCACGGCGCGGCGTGGACATTCATGCTCTGGGGGCTTGCGGGCGCGGCTTACATGATAATCGGAAAGCTGCTCCTGCCGGCAAGAATAAAGGTCTGCGAAAAGCTCGGCGTCAGCCGCGAAACCTTCGGCTTCAAGACCTTGCAGAGATTTCTCACCTTCTTCCTCATTGCGCCGCTCGTGGACATTTTCAGCGTCGGTACGCTCAGGGAGTGCGCGGTGTATTTCAAGAGGATGCTGACGGTATGGAATCCGTGGGTGCTGTTTGACGGTTCGCTCTTCGATCTCGGCATGTCTGCGACGGATTGGCGCATTGCTGCCGCGGCGGGACTTGTGATGCTCACGGCATCGGTACTGCGCGAAAAGGGCTATGGGTGCAGGTTCATCATAAAGCAGAACCCCGCCTTCCGCGTCGCGCTGTTCCTTACGCTTGTGTTTGCGATAGTCATATTCGGCGTTTACGGCTCGGCATACTCCGCAAGCGCGTTTGTATATGCGGGATTCTGAGGAGGCGGCCATGAAAAATATCTATGTAAAAAGATCTGTTTGCCTTCTGCTCGCTTTCCTGCTGGCGCTGGGCGGCGTATGGTATATTGACAGAGTCCTGCGTCTCAAGCGCAACGACGGTATTCTGACCATGCAGAATTTTTACCGTCAGCCGGAGGGCAGTGTTGACGTGCTTCTGGTCGGCAACAGCCACAGCGGAATAAATATCGACACGGCATCGCTCTGGAACGAATACGGCATAGCCGCGTACAATCTCTGGGGCGGCGTGCAGCCGCTGTGGAACTCATACCATTTCCTTGTCGAGGCGCTCAAATATCAGCGTCCCAAGCTTGTAGTGCTGGAGATCACCGCCACGGTAAGCGATTACGAATACTCCGAGGAACAGAACAGGCTCAAGAATATCGCGGGCATGAAACTTTCCGGAAATAAGCTTGAAGCGGTCAAGGCAAGCGCACCGGAGGACAGCCGCCTGAACCTGCTGCTGGGTCTGCCGCTTTATCACGGTCGGTTTAACGAGGTCTGTGAGGAGGATTTTGAAAACTTCCCATGGTCAAAGGGTCTTGAAAACTACAAGGGCAGCTACCTGCTGTACGGTACCGGAAACTACCGCTTCGAAAGCGCCGAGGGCGTCGATACCTGCCGCGATATCATGGACAAGGAGCGGGAGTATCTTATAAAATGCATCGAGCTTTGCCGGGATGAAAACATTCCGCTGCTGCTGCTGAAAACACCTGCGCTTGAGCGCACATGGGAGCAGGAGATATACAACACCGTCTCAAAAATCGCCGATGAGTATTCGCTTGAGTTCATAAATATGAACCTCATGGACGACGAGGTCGGGATAACCGCCGGAGACTGGTCGCTTGACCGGCACATGAACGGCAGCGGTGCGAGAAAGGTCGCGGAATATCTCGGCGGATACATAGCCGAAAACTACAGCATCCCCGACAGGCGCGGAGATGATAAGTACTCAAGCTGGGAGATAAACGCCCACAACATAAATAACGATTATCTCGCCGAAATTGACGATGCCGACGACTATTTTGCAGAGCTTGCCGGGAGAAAGCTCTCCGCTGTGCTTGTCAAAAACTCCCCATGGGAGGACGACGCGGAGTATCTTGCCCTGCGGGCGCATCTTATCTCCCTCGGTATCGACGCCGCAAAGCTCGACGCGCAGGAGCGCGGAGTGTGGCTTATCGACGGCAATGCGGCGGAAGCGGCGCACGACGGGGACGTATATTCCCTTGAGCTTGACGGGAAGCCGCTCGAGGTCAACTTCGAATATCTGACCGCCGCCTACGGCGGGAAGGAGCTTACATGGTTCGGAACGGCGGATATACTCTGCATTGTATGCGACACCTACACGCATGAGATAGCTGACATCACCGCCTTTTCACACGGGCATCACTACAAGCTCGAAAGAGCCGAATAAAGTCCGCAGGCTATTTAAACACGATCGGGCTGTGTATGACTGAATTGCAGTCATACACAGCCCGATTTTTCGTCTTAAAGCCGATTTTCATCATTAAAGTAGTTTATGATTGCTTTAGAGAAAGCTGTTTTTACGGATTTATTGGCCACACTGTCAACATACATGGCCAAGGTAAGTCCAAAATTTTCTTTCAGATGAATGATTCTGAATTTTGGTGCGGCAAAGGTGCTGTTCGCCGTATTTTCCATCATCAGCGTCGTTCTCATGCCGGCAAGTATATACTGCTTTATCATCCCGAGTCTTACGTCGGACAAGGTCAATTGCGGTGTAAACGAGCAGCTTTTGCAGCACGTCAGATAGTAATTGAAAAGCTCCATATCCTCTCGCGGGAAGCAGAAGCGCGTTCCCTTCGCGTCTGAAAGACTTGCCAGAGACTCCCATTGGTGCTTTTGGGCGTTTTCACCGCTTGTGACGAGAACAAGCGTATCCCTGAGAATATCAACGCAGTCATATTCGGCATATTCGCCCAATAATTCCTTATATCCGAACACGATATCCACCTGATGTGAATTAAGCACCTGACGCAGCTGTGTGTGGTTGCGCTCCAGCGTTTCCAGATGAAAATTTTCCTCTTTAGCTTCAAACGTCGTTATGGGTCTGAGTATTTTTTCGGAGGCGACATTGTACGCCATGGCTATTGTAAGCTTTTTATGGCGGTTCAGTCTGAAATTATCTACCGACTGACACAGCGTGGAATAATCCTCAAGTATATTGTTTATATAGCTTTTGCAGTACTCCCCGAAAGGAGTAAGCGACACGGAGGAATTATTTTTTCTGATAAAAAGTGCGCCGCCCAGCTCATCCTCAAGACTTTTTATTCTCTTAGACAGCGACGACTGTGAAATATATAAGCTGTCCGCCGCCAGAGAAAAGCTTTTGTGTTCCGCAACCGCCTGAAAGCACTGCAAGTATTCGATCTGCATGGAAATCGCTCCCGGTAATATATAGATATATTGATATTATCTTAAATCCGGGCAAAATGCAATGCCGAAATTGCCGCGCCGGTCGATTTAACTTTTTGGAAATATCTGGAATTATTCAAAATCTTCTGGTTTTATTACACAAAAGCAGCAGTCAAGTCATGTGCAATATGGTCAAATTATTCAAAACCGGAATGAGCCTCATGTTAAATTTGAATTGCGTTCTCCATAAGCAGTTGATAAAATACTGACATAACATATATGCCGGCCGGCAAGTGGGATTTTTCCCTGAATGATGTTAGAAAAGTAGAAAAACCGTGAAAGGAAATTAATATGAGTAAAGATTTTAATGCCATCCTTGACCCGCGCGGTTATCAGGAAAGACCGGTGATAAAGCTCTCCGAAAGACCAAGCCTTGAAGAGCTGAAGCACGCAAGAATCCTTTTTTACAACAACACCAAGCTCGGCTTCTGCAATTACTACACCGTATTTACAAGGATAAAGGAGAGACTGCGCGAGATAGGCTGCGACGACAGCAATTGGTTCGAATATGTTGAAACCGTGCGCGGCAAGAACGCCGCAAAGCTCGGTGAGCTTGCACACAGGCTCGTTGAAAAATACAAGCCTGACGTCTGCATTGTCGCTTTCGGCGATATGGGAACCTCTTCCTCCACCACCGTGCTTTCTATCGCCTTTGAAAACGAGGGGATACCCACCCTTTATATGACGGCGCCTCCGGGAACCGCCATCACCGAGGGCGTCGGCGTCTACCGCGCCGGCAACCTGTGCATGTGTTCAGTGGATATCATGCAGTTCACCTCCGTTGAGGACGTCGCAAAGCAGGTAGACCTCAAGTGGGATTATATTCTTGCCTCTCTTACCGCAAACGGCGAAGAGCTCAAAAAACTTGCGCACATTGATTTCAAGATGGACAAGGTCGCACCTGCAAAAGACGGTATTCTCCCCTTCCTTCCCACCTACAATGCCGAGACTGACAATGAGCCGGGCGCATACATGGAAGAGATCATGGACTTCTTCAACAAGGAACACATATCCGACGGTCTGCCGTTTATTCCTCCCACAAGAAGAAGATACGAGGCAATGCTGGAGTATTGCCCGTGGGATCCGGACACAAAGCTTGTTGACCCCTCCGGCCCCTCCGGCAAGGAGATCACGGTCAAGGATGTTGCGATAGCCGCCGTCATGGCAGGCTGCAAGCCCAAAGCAATGCCCGTTCTTGTAGCAGCCTTCAAAGCGCTCAACAGCCCGCTGTACAACTTCAACCAGTCCGTCACTACCTCTCATCCCGGCGGAAACCTCTGCATCGTTTCCGGTCCTATCGCGCAGGAGATAGGGCTTTCCGGCAAGCAGGGCTGCATGGGTCCCGGCTGGCCCGAAAACGCTACGCTCGGACGTGCGATCAACCTTGTTATTATGAACGTTCTCCGTTCCGTTCCCGGCGTATGCGACCTTGACTGCATCGCATCTCAGGCGGAGTTCACCTACTGCTTTGCAGAAGAGCCTTCCCTCGCCCAGTGGAACATGATCAATGAGGATCACTACGATTCCGAAACCACCACCGTATATCTCATGAAAGCGGAGCCTCAGCATGACTGCATCGACTTCCTCAGTCTCAACGGTCATGACCTGCTCGATACGCTCACCGACTGCTGCTCCACTCTCGGCTCCAACAACGCCTATATGCCCGGTCCGCTGGTAATGTGCCTTGTCCCCGACCACGCAATGATGCTCAAAAACGACGGCTACACCAAGGAAATGATCCAGGAACATATCCACCAGTATGTCTACCATGACAACGCAATGGTAAACAACCGCGGTCTTAAGCCCGTCCGTCCCCCCGAGTGGGAAAACCGCCATCCTCTGCCCGTAACCCGTACTCCCAAGGACATTGAGGTCGTCACTATCGGCGGACGCGGCGGTCACGACGGGATCATTCTTCCGTGGGCGCTTCACAGCGAAGGCTGCGTAGAGGCTCTCCGTCTCCCCGACGGCACCATTGCCAAGAGTATAGAGGATTTCAAAAGAAAGTAAAAAAAATATATAAATAGAGTATCCGAATTGCTCTAAGAAAGGAAAATTATGAACGGTTACGATGTTCAGTACGATGTAATAGTCTGCGGCGGCGGTACCTCCGGCTTTGCGGCAGCTGTTTCCGCAGCACGAAACGGCGCAAAGACGCTGCTTATTGAAAAGAGCGGCGTTATCGGCGGTCAGCTCACCCTTTCCGGCCCTCCGGGATTCGCCTATGCACGTCTTTTCAACTGCTACGGTCAGCAGGATACCAAGGGTATCGTTGAGGAAACTCATCACCGCCTTTACATGGCGGGACATGCCCTGCCCCACCAGCGCCCCCGTCACCGTATCCCCGGCGCGTACACCTTCTCCTACTTTGATCCCGAATGGTGGGGTCTTATGGCATACGATATGCTCCAGGAAGCCGGCGTAATAATGCTTATGGATACGCTCGTCGTCGGCGCTCTCAAGGACGGCGACACCGTTACCGGCGTTACCGTTGAAAGCGTTGACGGGCGTCACGATATAAAGGGCAAGATCGTTATCGACTGCACCGGCGAAGGCTATTTCTCCGCGCAGGCCGGATGCGAGATGGTTTGCGTTGACCGCGACATTATGCAGCCGCATACCATATGCTTTACGGTTGACGGCGTTGATTGGAAAAAACTCATTGAGTACGTAAACCGTCATCCCGATCAGTTCACGTATAACCAGCTTCTGCACCGCACCTCCAAGATGACCAAGGAAGACGTCATGGAAGCGTATAAGAATGCAATGGATCCCTGCGAACTCGGCGAGATCATGGGCTTCTATCAGCTCAGAGACGTTGCCCTGCAGAACGGCGACTGGCACAATTGCAGCGGCATGGGCTTCTTCCTCCAGCCGAAAGAGGGCGGCCGCATCCTTGCTCACTTTCAGCACTCCACGCAGGTCGATCACTGCCTGCCCACCGACGCATGGGACGTCACCCGCTGCCATATAGAGTGCCGCAAGCAGCTTGAGATCGCATGGCGCGGCATCAAGAACTACCTCCCCGGCTTTGAAAACGCCTATATCATCAAAATCGGCAACGAGCTCCGCTTCCGCGAAGGTCCCCGTATCGTCGGCGATTACACGATAGTCAGGGATGATGTCCTCAACACCGCCCGTTTTGACGACGCCATAGGCAAATCCTCCTTCCCCGCCGGTGCATATCACACCACCAACATCAACTCTCTCTCCTCCATCGGCAACCAGAAAATCGGCAGTGAAAAAGCGCAGCCCGAAGGCTCCTATGATATTCCTTACCGCGTAATGGTTCCCAAGAAGATAGAGAACCTTCTCACGGCGGGCAAGGCCTGTTCCTCCGACCGTCCGGCATATCTGCGCTATGTGCAGCAGACCATGGTCACCGGTCAGGCGGCCGGTACCGCGGCAGCGCTGTGCATAAAGAAGGGTATTACTCCGCGTGAGATGGAAAACTGCGTTTCCGAGCTTCAGAAGACTCTGGTCGATCAGGGCGCCGTAATTTTTGATGAACAGCTGGGCGAAAAGCACATTATGTACTGATAAGTACAATAAATAGAAAAAGGAGAACCACAATGAAAAGAACATTGGCACTCATTTTTGCTCTCGTAATGCTCTTTACCCTCTCGGCGGAAAGCGCATTCGCGGCCAAAGACCCCAAAGTTACCCTTACGTTCGGCGGAACCTTTGCAGCAGACGATCTGGCAACACAGGCAATGGAGCGTATTGCGGAGAACGTCAAAGAACAGTCCAACGGTTCAATCATTATCAATGTGTTCCCTGCGTCACAGCTCGGCGACGCGGTCGCCCAGATCGAGTCCATGATCGCGGGCGCTGAGGACATGGTGATCGAAGCGCAGGGCAGCTACATGCAGCAATACGGCGTAAAGGGCGCGGCTGTCAACTCCTTCGGTCTTGTCTACTCCCAGGAAAAGCTTGCCAAAGAGCTTGAAAGCGATTTCTGGGCCGGCCTTGAAAAAGAGTTTCTTGACAGTACAGGCATATATACTCTCGCCAACAACTTTATCCGCCAGCCGACCGTTATCGCCTCCAAGACTCCTCTGAGAACGATAGACGATTTCAAGGGCGTAAAGCTCCGCACGGTTTCCTCTCAGGTCACTATGGATGTTTACAACGCACTTGGTTTCTCCACCACTCCAGTCTCTTTCAACGAAGTTTACCTTTCTCTCCAGCAGGGCGTTATCGACGCTACCATTGCAAGCCTTGACCAGCAGTACACCATGGGCTTCTATGACAACGCGCCTTACATAACGATGTGGGGCAACAGCTGCACCAATATCGCGGTATGGATAAACAACGCGAAGTTTGAGAGCATGACCCCTGAGCAGCAGGAGATACTCATAAGCTGCTGCAAGGAAGCCGGCGAATGGTACAACGAGCAGGGCAATGCGGTCGTCGGCGATTACATGAAGGATATGGAAGCCAAGGGCGTGGAGTTCATTTACCTTGATGATGAAACGACCGCCGAGATGAACGACCTGATCGCCGCTGTCGCGGAAAAATACGAAGCGGACGGCAAATGGCCCGCAGGCTCCTACACCGCGCTTGAGGAGATAGTTGCTTAATTCATACGCTTTTATGAATAAGCCCCGATAAATACGCGGTCATCCACAGGGATGTCTATGGGTGACCGTGTTATTTTTATAAGGAGTGTTTTATGAAAACATTGGTTAAGGTGCTGAACAAAGGCGTGTATTACAGCTACAAAGCCGTCAAATTTATCGGCACCGTTATTCTGATCGCTATTTTTCTTATTATAACGGCGGGTATCATCAGCCGCTACATATTCAACCACCCCTTCAGTTGGACGGAAGAGCTTGCAACGTTCCTCATGGTATGGCTGTGCTACCTGAGCGCTTTTCTCACCACAGTTCGCAAAAAACATATTGTCGCTGATTTCTTCGTATCAAAGGCGTCTCCCAGGTTTCAGAAGATCATCGGCATTTTCAGCAAGATCCTCATGATAATTTTCTTTGTCTTTCTCGCCGTCAGCGTCCTGAAGCTTCTGCCGTCGCTTGTATGGAGAAGCGGCGTTCTGGACATTCACAGGTCTTATTATTATCTGCCTGTCTGGACAATGTCCATCCTTATGGCCTATTCGGTCGTTGTTGATATCATCAACGATTTCCTCCCGGGATATGACTACATGAAGCTGGAAAGCGAAAAGCAGCAGCAGCTTGATCTTGAGCAGGAAAAAGCGGAAACGGCGGAGCTGCAAAAAAATATGGACGAATTTATGCACGAGTCCGGTCTCGACGATCAGATTTCTCATGACAATAAGGAAGGAGGCTGCTGAGCATGTCAGGTCTTACCGTAATAGTTATTATCGCCGTTATGTTCATAGTCCTTATGCTTATCGGCGTTCCCGTTGTGTTTGCGATAGGCGTTCCTTGTGTGTTCTGGCTGGGGCTTAAAGGCGGCGCTATGCCGATAACTGTTATCTCGCAGAACTGCATGAAATATATGCTGTCGTTCACTCTTATATCGCTGCCCGGCTTTTTGTTTGTCGGGCGCATCATGAACACGAGCGGCATCACCGACCGGCTTTTCAAGTTCGCCATTGCAATGGTCGGGCGCTTCCGCGGCGGCCTTGCACACGCAAACGCGCTGGCGTCTATGCTCTTTGCGTGTATGTCCGGAACCGCTATCGGCGACGCGGGCGGCCTTGGTCTTGTTGAGATGAAGATGATGAAAGACGCCGGGTATGACCCCGACGTTGCGGCGGGCATTACCGCGTCCTCCTCCATCCTGGGGCCTATTATTCCCCCAAGCTCCTGCATGGTGCTTCTCGGTTCGATCGCCGAAATATCCGTTGCCTCGCTCTTCTACGGCGGCGTTGTTCCCGGCGTTCTCATGGCAATCGCGCTTATGGCCAACATCGCCTTCCGTGCACACTTCACAAAGAGAGGCTGCGCATGGCCGAAAACAAAGGTTCCCTGGAAGGAAGCCGTCAAGACCATTCCTCAGGCCATCCCTGCGCTGCTGACGTTCGTCATCATCCTCGGGTCGATCATGGGCGGTATCTGCACCGCAACGGAGGCTGCCATACTTGCGGCATGGTACGCCGTGTTCCTCGGTGTATGCTACAAAAAGATCACATGGAAAAACCTCTGGAAAACGCTCAGCGATACCGTCGAAGCCTGCGGTATATTCATGCTTATCGTATCCATCGCCAGCTTCCTTGCATGGATATTCACCATTGAGGGCATTCCCACCGTTCTCAAGAGCTTCATGATGAGCTATGCGGACAAGCCAAGCTTACTGCTTCTCCTGTGCGGGCTGATATTCCTTATCATAGGCTGCTTCCTCGACACGAGCGCAGGTGTGCTTCTGCTTGCCCCCATCCTCTGCCCTATCGTTTCGTCTCTTGGAATAAACGAGATACAGTTCGGTCTTGTCATGACCATAGGCCTGATGATCGGTATAATCACGCCGCCCTTCGGCATCTGCCTTTTTGTCGTCTCCGAGGTGGGGCAGGTTCCCGTCAAAGACACAACAAGAGAAGCTCTCAAGTATCTGCCGGCTATGGTCGTTGTCCTGCTGCTTGTCATATTTATCCCGGAACTCGTCACATGGCTGCCGAATACGCTGCTGGGCTGATATCTGCAAATTAAGGAGTATTGTTTCGTGCCAATCGGTGTAATTGTCGATTGCGCCGCAACCGCCGTCGGCGGTCTGCTCGGCGCGATTTTAGGGAAATATATTCCCGAAAAAATCAAATCTTTTTTGCCCGTCGTTTTCTCGGTTTGCTGCCTCGGCATAGGCATTTCGCTTATCGTTCAGGCAAAATCGCTTTCGGCGGTCATGCTGTCCGTCATTCTCGGCGCGGTTGTCGGCGCTATAATTGATATCGACAACTTTTTCAAGGTATGTGTCGATAAAGCACAGGCGAAGCTGTCGGGCAGCGGCAAGGGCGGAGATATGGCAAACGCCATGTCCGGGATGCTTTCGCTTATCGTTCTTTTTTGCTTCGGTACTACCACGATTCTCGGCGCGCTTACCGAAGGGCTGTCCGGCGATTCAGGCATACTTATCATGAAGTCTATCCTCGACTTCTTTACGGCCATGATATTTGCCTGCACTCTGGGCTGTCTTGTCTCTTTTATTGCGCTGCCGCAGTTTGTTATCTGCATTGCGCTGTTTTTCCTTGCCTCGCTCATAATGCCTCTCGTAAGTCCCGATATGCTCTGCGATTTCAAGGCCTGCGGCGGTTTGATCACCTTTGCGACCGGCATCAGGATGAGCGGGATGAAGGACATCAAGTCCTCAAATATGCTCCCGGCTCTCATTTTCGCACTTCCCATATCATTTCTTTGGTCCCTGCTGTAAACACTTTCTCTCCTGAACATTGAAATGCGCCGCTGCAATCCCGTCAAATCACGGATATCCCATGCAGAGCCGCTCCGGCTCCGGCGCATTTTATACGGCACGGGATATCCGCGGACGCAAAAACCCCATCCAACCGGTTTCGAAACAGTTCCGGAAGGATGGGGTCTGTCTTTTTTTTGTATCCGGTGCAGTCATCCCTGCCGCCGTATGTGCGGAGCAATCTTTTCCGTCATTCCCTTTATGATACAAAAAACGTCATGATACCTGCCAGCACTGCCGCGATCACAGCCATGCCCACCGTGCCGAAAAGCCACTTCCTTCGCTTTGCCTCCGCAGAGATGTAGGGCTTGAGATCCTCCGTTCCGGGAATCGTCCACGCCTCGGTATGTCCCACCCAGTAGTCGTCTATCAGGAAGCGGTCGATAAGGTTCATCACCGACAGGATTACAAGCAGCTGCCAGAAGCCCGTGAGAAATCCGCGTGCGCCGTTGACGGCGTAGACGAAAACAAGCACATAGGCAATATAGCCGGGAACGCACAGCAGTTTGAAAAGCTTGCTGTTCCGCCTGATTTTTTCCTCGCTTGTAAGTCCCAGCGAGATGCAGCGCTGCTGCACCTGCACGTCGTAAAGATGCACCATGCCAACCGCGCCGCTGCGGATGCCGACGGCGCATACCGCAGCAAGCAGTGCGCCAAGTCCAAGTCCTTCCAGAATTGTCCGCAAGATCATCATTTATTCCTCCTGTGGCCTTTTTCGTCCCGATATTCGGGATGCTCCTTTAAATACGGATCCTTGTCGCCGCAGATAGTATAGTCGCACTTGCAGCCGTTTGCGCATGGTCGGTATCCTGATGAGTGATGAGAATGTGCCTGATAGATTTCGGGTCGATGCCGAGCCACTCCATTTTCTCCGCAAGGCGCTCATAATTGTACCCTGCGTCGATCATTATGACGGTATCGCCCTTTCGGTAGAAGAAGATGTTCGCCACCCACTCCCGGACGCAGGCGACATGTTCGTCTACCCAGCCGGTGTTCAGGGGCTTGAAAATTTCCTTGCCCCGGTACATTCTGCTCATTTCTTTTCTCTGAAACTCCGTCGCTTTTCTGGAGATAAATATATACCTCACTTCCGGGCCGTCATACAAAGCCAGCCCTTTTCATTCTTGTGTATCTGAACATCGCCGAATCCTGATTCTTCCAGCGCGGCTTTCAGTTGGACGTCCTTAAAAATCGTCATGCCGTCGATTTTTTCCGTCCATTTATTGTCCTTGTCGGTATCGCCGCTGCTTTCGTTGCATATCAGAAATGTGCCGCCGGGTCTCAGCACCCGGTACACCTCCCTAAAACAGTTCGTCAGATCCGGCCAGAAGTAGACCGTTTCAAAGGCCGTAGCCGCGTCGAACCAGTCTTTTGCGAAGATCATCCTTTCAACGCTTCCCTGCCACACCACGCACCGTCCTCTGTACAGCGCCTCTTCATTGAGCCTGCGCGCTTTTTCCACACTGACGGGAGAATAGTCGATGCCCTTGACGATGCCCTGCGGACACCTTCTCAGAAGCTTTTTAATATTCGCCCCGCCGCCGCAGCCGCAGTCAAGAACCTTTGCATCCGCCGCAAGCGGCAGGAAGTGCAGCCCCCAGGACGAAAGTGCGCTGTGACCTATATTCATCATGAAAACCATAAGCTTTCCGCCCAGCCCTGCCGGTTTACGTGTATTTTCAAAAAAAGACCTTGTGCCGTTTCCCCTGTTTTCTTTGGCGCGGGCATATACCGTTTGAAGCTTCGTTTCCGGTACACCGGGGAGTTTTATCTTTTCGTTCATATCACTTTACCTCCGTCCATTTTGTCATAAAAATTGCCGCTGTCTGTCATACGATATATATTGCGTATCTCATCTTTACGCTGCATATTGTTTACGCTCTCTAACTTAAATTCAATGCTCTTCCTATTCATTGAGTTAGACACAGCTAACTCACAATCCTTTTAAAAGCCGCGAATTGCGGCTTTTTATTGTATCTCAGTTATTAAAACAGTTCCCTGCACGCACCGCGCACCAGCGTTTCCAGAACCTGAGGGTACAGCGCGCCGATATGCTCCTGATGCGAGACGGTCAGAATAAGACCGCGTATCGCCGCAGCCGCAAGAGGTATCCCTCCTTTGGGACAAAGCCCGCTCTCCTCCAGCAAAGCCCGGATATGCACCTCATCGTCTTGCCTCACGGATAAGATCCGCCCGAATAGTTTCGTTTTGTTCTTCCGTAAATGCCACGGTACACGCTCTCTGAATTTTTGACCATTTTCATCTTTTTGGTCATATTATAAAATTATCTTCTCCGTATGTCAAGTGCGCACCGTAGTTTTCCGCCTGTTTTTTCATTTAATTCACAGTTTCCGCTCCGTTCTGCATATAGGCAATTATATTCCGGATTATCTCCGGCGTTTTGTAGCCCCGACCGTCGGGGCCGTTCATTCCGAACGTAACAGCATAGCTGAAATTAGTCGCCATACATTCCTCCGGGTCCTCACAGTAATCGGTGTTCTCACCCAACACGGTATAGAAATCTGACGCATCGGTATAGCTGTAAAGCGTTCCGTCCTCAATATCGACAAGTCCGGTATACATCCCCTCAAAGAAGCTGTCTCCCGGTTTTTCAAAATCGTTTTCCGACAGAAATACCAGATAGCAATCCTTCTTTTCCCCATTGACGGTAAAGGCTGCATAGCTGTCGTGATGACCCACGTCCGGGTTTGCGATCATCTGTTCACGCACGTACTCCGGAATGTCAAAGTCAGCATCCATCACGGTGAAGCCGATAAAGGAATACATCGCCCGTCGAAATTCCGGATTATTGCGCGTCAGGCAGTGAAACAGCTCATGCGCCACGACTGTCTCCGCCGTATACTTATAGCTTTCTTCATTCTCTGCCCACGCCGCCAGTCTGCTCTCGGAGAGGAAAACGGTCGTTCCGTGCGTATATCCGCCCGCTCCAGACGCTTCCCGCATCGTCGTTTTCGCAAAAGACAGGGTTTTGTTTTCGGGCAGATGCATCCCCGCCGCGTCAAGCTTATTTTCTATACTCTCAACGGTTCTGTCGAGCAGCTTCCTCTCCGCCTCGGTAAAATCACGCGCCTGCGCCGCCGAATATTCGATATACCGCCCGACATCCGCGTCCTTTTCCTGCATGAAAAACTGAAGGCATTTCATGCTGATATTATCATAGTATGTATCAAGCCCTCTCAGCGTATCCGCGCACTCCTGCGCCGAAAGGTAGTTATATTCAATATTGTTGTCCGCATTTTCCGCAAAAGCCGATGCAGCGCCTATCAATACTGCCGCGGTCAGAACAATGTACAACGCAGTAAAAAATCTTCTGTTTTTCATTCAAACTCCTTATCCATATACCGCAAAAGCAGAGCATATCCGTCTGCCGGGTATGCTCTGCCGCAAAAAATTATCTTATTGAGAAAAACGCGTCCGCGCCGGGATACTGCGCGGCGTCGAAAAGCTCATCCTCTATTCTGAGGAGCTGATTGTATTTTGCAACCCTGTCGGTACGTGACGGCGCGCCCGTTTTGATCTGACCGGCATTGACGGCGACGGAAATGTCGGCGATGGTGGTGTCCTCCGTCTCGCCTGAGCGATGCGAAACAACCGCCGTCCAGCCTGCACGGTGCGCCATTTCGATAGCGTCGAGCGTTTCGGTGAGCGTACCTATCTGGTTGAGCTTGATAAGCACCGCATTAGCGGCTTTCAGCTCTATCCCCTTTTTTATTCTCGCGGTATTGGTGACAAACAGGTCGTCGCCCACTATCTGAATGCGGCTGCCGAGGCGGCTCGTCATAAGCTGCCAGCCTGCCCAGTCGTTTTCGCCCATACCGTCCTCAATTGATATAATTGGATATTTGTCAACAAAGCTCTCCCACATATCGACCATCTGTTCGCTGGTCATGACCGTACCGCGCTTAGGAAGGTGATAGCACTTATCCTCGCTGCTGTACCAGTCGGAAACGGCGCCGTCAATGGCGATCATGAAGTCCTCGCCCGGCTCGTATCCGGCAAGCTCTATCGCCTTGACAAGAGCCTTGAGTGCGTCCTCGTCGCTGTCAAGATTCGGCGCATACCCGCCTTCATCGCCGACGCCGCTGGCGGGGACGACCTTCTTGAGCGCATGGAAAACCTCCGCGCACATGCGCAGCGCTTCCTTGAAGCTTTCAGCCCCGACGGGCATTATCATAAATTCCTGAATATCGACATTGGAGGACAGCGCATGCGCGCCGCCGTTAAGAACGTTCATCATCGGCACGGGCAGGGTTTTTGCATTCACTCCGCCGATATAATTATAAAGGCTCTGCCCCGTCGCTTCCGCCCCCGCTTTGGCGCAGGCAAGGGATGCTCCCAATATCGCGTTCGCGCCGAGACGCGTTTTATTCGGCGTACCGTCGATCTCAATAAGCATCCTGTCGATCGAGGTCTGATCGAGTACGTTAAGACCGACCATTGCCTCCGCGATCTCGCCGTTGACATTTTCAACTGCGGTCAGCACGCCTTTGCCGCCGTAGCGCTGCTTGTCGCCGTCGCGCAGCTCGCACGCCTCATACATTCCCGTGGATGCGCCCGATGGAACCGCGGCGCGCCCCACCGTGCCGTCGTCCAGAGTGACCTCCACCTCGACGGTGGGGTTTCCGCGGGAATCAAGTATCTCCCGCGCCATAACGTCAACTATCTCAAAATACTGTTTCATTTTGTACCGACCTCCGAAAAAAGTATGTTTATATTATGCCCGGACTGCACCGGAATACCGGCGCGGCAGGTGAAAAATCATTTGAGTCTCGGTCCCTGTTCACGCGAAGAGGGCGCTTTCGCGTCGGGAAAATACTTTTTGCCAAGAACAACGTTTACGGCAATGACCGCAAGCGCGATGCCTATCGCCGTATAGACCGCAAAGTCTTTTTCCATGAACGGGAAATACTGCGGCAGACCCATGAGCACCAGCAGAAGCCCCTCAACAACATAGGTCACGACCTCAATAGGGAGGAATTTCATAATGGTTTCCTTTTTTGCGCTGCCGGTATTGCGTCCGATCAGCTTCTTTGTTATGAGCATATAGATACCGGCGCAGACCGCGCCAGCCCCTATTATCACGCAGTATGAGTTGAAAATGTCCATATCAGTTCCCCCGTTTGTCCAGTTTATTTCATTGCCCGCTCAACTTCCTCAAGAGACGGAATACTCGGGATGCCCCCATGCTTTGTCGTTGACAGCCCCGCCGCCGTGCAGGCAAAGCGAACGATATCGTCAAGCTCATCCCCGTTCAGCGCCTCGATGCTCTTGCCGAGAGAAAGAAGCCTGAACATAGCGCTGCCCCCGAAAATGTCGCCCGCGCCCACCGTGTCGATGACCCTGATATCGCTCATCGCAGGGACAAAGCCCTTTGCGACGCGGTTATTGTAGAAGCAGCCCCTTGCGCCGCAGGTGGCGAACACAAGGCGGAGGTTGTCATTGAGCGCAAGTATTCTCTGCGCGCCGTCCTCCGGTGTGCAGCCGAAGCCGTAGATGAAGTCGATCTCCTCCTCGCCGATCTTTGCGACGTCTGCAATCGACAGCCCCCACAACATCTGCTCCCTCGCTTCCTCCTCGTTCTTCCATAGCGGCAGACGCAGGTTCGGGTCATAGCTTATCAGCACTCCCCTGCTCTTTGCATACTCCGCAAGCTTCCTGAGCGCCGTGCGCGAAGGCTCATCCGTCATGCCGACGGAGCTTATGTGCAGAACATCCGCGCCGTCAAGGATCGTCAGGTCTATCTCGTCAAAATCAAGCAGAATGTCCGCCCCCGGCTTTCTCGCAAACGAAAACTCACGATCGCCGGTTTCGTCAAGCGTGACAAAGGCAAGCGTTGTGAAGGCATCGTCCGTCACAACTATACCGGAGGTGTTGACGCCGATATCTTTCAGCGTTTTCATGATAAGGTGTCCGAAAGCGTCATTGCCGAGTTTGCCTATGAAATACGCGTCCGCCCCGAAGCGGCTCATCGCAGCGATATAGTTGCCGACATCCCCGCCGGGATTGGCCTGCAAAGCCGGATAGCCGAGTGAATCCGTGGATATGGTATTGAAGTCTATAAGCAGATCTCCTGCCGAAACGGCTTTTATCATAACGCTCCTCCGTAAAATGGCACTTTTGTTCCTTATTTATTATAAATATTTTACCATTTGTTCCCGCCGTTTGCAATAGCGAAAGGTCAAATGGTATTAACGCGGATCATGTTGTTGTGATAATGCACGTATTACTGCCCTAATGAACCGGTTCGTTTTTGTTGAAAATGTACTTGCCAATCTCAAAAACGGATGTTATAATGCTTCCAACATCAAAATGCAAATTAACGCTGAAAAGGAGACTGCAAACATGGCAAAAAATCGTTATATCGGAGATTATCCGGTCATCGGCATCCGCCCCATTATCGACGGACGCGAAGGTCCCGTACAGCTTCGGCAGAGCCTCGAGGGGCAGGTCATGGAAATGGCCGAGGCGGCAAAGAAGCTGTTTGAAGAAAACCTTTGCTATTCCAACGGTGAACCGGTCAGGGTCGTTATAGCGAACCACAGCATCGGCCGCGTACCGGAATCCGCCGCCTGCGCGGAACAATTCCGCAAGGAAGGCGTTGCGATAACCCTGTCCGTCACCCCCTGCTGGTGCTACGGCTCCGAGACAATGGACACCGACCCGATGACGATCAAGGGCGTATGGGGCTTCAACGGGACGGAGCGTCCAGGCGCCGTGTATCTCGCCTCCGTGCTTGCTACCCACGCGCAGAAAGGGCTTCCCGCCTTCGGCATCTACGGTCATGAGGTTCAGGATCGTGATCAGGTCACGGATATTCCCTGCGACGTAAAAGAAAAGCTTCTCCGCTTTGCGCGCGCCGCGATAGCCGCCGCTACAATGCGCGGAAAGAGCTATCTCCAGATCGGCTCCGTCTGCATGGGTATAGGCGGCTCGATCATGGATCAGGCATTTATTGAGGAATATCTCGGTATGCGCGTCGAATCCGTTGACGAGGTGGAAATCCTCCGCCGCATGGAAGAGGGCATTTATGTGTCCGAAGAGGTGGAAAAGGCGCTTGCATGGACGAAGGAGCACTGCAAGGAAGGGCGCGACGACAATCCCGCCGAGGTCGAGTTCCTCGGTGAAAAGAGAAGGATCAGATTCACCGATGAGGAAAAGGAAAAGCAGTGGGAGTTCACTATAAAGATGTACTGCATCATCAAAGACCTCATTCAGGGCAACCCCAATCTGCCCGACGCCTTCGGTGAAGAAAAGCTTGGTCACAATGCTATCTGCGCCGGCTTCCAGGGACAGCGCCAGTGGACGGATCATTGGCCCAACTGCGACTATCCGGAAGCGGTTCTCAACTCCTCTTTCGACTTTACCGGCAAAAAGGAGCCTATGGTCTTTGCCACCGAAAACGATATACTCAACGGTCTCGGTATGCTCTTTATGGAGCTGCTCACCAACCGTGCGCAGATTTTCGCGGATGTGCGTACATATTGGTCCTGCGAGGCGACAAAGCGCGTCACCGGGTATGAGCTTGAGGGCAAAGCAAAGGAAAACGGCGGTATTATCCATCTGCTCAATTCCGGCGCGGCCTGTCTTGACGCCTGCGGCGAGTGCGTTGACGAAAACGGCGAACACATTATGAAGCGCTGGTTCGACGTGACCGACGAAGATATCAGGAAGATGACGGACGCTACCGTATGGTGCGAGGCGGGATTTGACAACTTCCGCGGCGGCGGCTTCTCAAGCCATTTTGTCACCCGCGCTGAGATGCCCGTTACCATGATACGCCTCAACCTCGTCAAAGGACTCGGCCCCGTGCTGCAAATCGCCGAGGGATGGACGGTCAATCTCCCCGACGAAGTGACCGACACGCTCATGGAGCGTACTAATCCCACATGGCCATGCACATGGTTCACCCCGCGCTGCGACGGCAAGGAAGGCAGTCCCTTCAAATCCGCATACGAAGTCATGCAGAACTGGGGCGCAAACCACGGCGCGATATCCTACGGTCATATAGGCGCCGATCTTATCACGCTCTGCTCCATGCTCCGTATCCCCGTGTGCATGCACAACGTTCCGGAAGAGAAGATATTCCGCCCCGCCGCTTGGAATGCGTTCGGCATGGACAAGGAAGGTCAGGATTACCGCGCCTGCGCCGCATACGGCCCTCTTTACAAAAATATCCGCGGTTGATCATTAAAGCAAAGGGCGGGTCTTGCCCCGCCCTCCGCTTGTCAAGAAAGTCCTTACGGGACTTTTCTGACCGCGCTTTCCGCCAGGCATTTTGAAAGCGTTCAGAATGCTGTTGCCCAAAGCCTTGATATATCAAGGCTTCCGACGGCGGTTTATAAAAAATAATCAGGAGTAAATTATGCTTAAAAACATTCCCCCGATACTGTCGTCCGAGCTGCTGGCAGCGCTCAATTCAATGGGGCATGGCGACCGCATCTGCATCGGTGACGGCAATTTCCCCGGTGAGTCAATGGCGAAGCCCAACAGCTGCGTCTTCATCCGTGCCGACGGTCACGGGATAAACGAGCTTCTGGACGCGATCTTGCAGGTCATCCCGCTCGACACCTATGTTGAGCACCCTGTTATGCTCATGGAGAAAATGGACTGCGACAGGGATCTCGTCATACCCGTGTGGGCGGATTATGAGAAAACCGTTGCAAAGCATGACGATCGCGGCGCCGCCGTAATAGGCCGCTATGAACGTTTTGAGTTTTACGATCAGGCGCGTACCTGTTACTGCATCCTCCAATCCGGCGAGACGGCTGTCTATGCCAATATAATTCTCCAGAAGGGCGTCATCAAGCTCTGATAACCCTTTCCGATCAAAGCGGCATAACCTTCGTCACGGAATTATCGTCCGGGCATGAAGAGACTGCGCGTGAAATCCGTTTCCGCGCAGTCTCTTTTTTACGGAGACTCCGCCGGCATCACGGCGCAGGGTCGCGTCCGGCTTATGCGGCCGCGAACACCGGCGGAAGAAAAATAAACCTTGCAGTTTGCAGGGCAATGTTGTATAATGTGCGAACAGTATAGGATATCCGGGTGTAGCGCAGTTGGTAGCGCGCGTGGTTTGGGAGTGCCGTGGTTGTATCCGGGATAGGATGAGGCGAAACGCCGCAAAGCCTTGTGACACCTGCATTTACGGGATTTATCCCGATTGCCGAAAGCGGCACAAAAGTGGCTTTGACCACAGGAGTGACCACAGACAGAAAAATCTTTCTTTTTACCCCTCGCCGTGATATTATGGCAAAAAAGTGAATATCCGGGTATAGCGAAGTTGGTATCGCGCCTGGTTTGGGAGTGCCGTGCCTGTATCCGAGGCGGGGTAGGCCGAAGCACCGGAAAGCTTTGCAGCGCCTGCACTTGCGGGATTCGATCAGCCGGTCAAAACAGGCGGAAAATCAGCATTGACCACATGACTGACCACAGTCGCAGCAAAACTTCAATTTCATAGCCGGGTGTAGCGCAGTTGGTAGCGCGGGTGGTTTGGGACCATCAGGTCGGGGGTTCGAGCCCCTCCACTCGGACCAAAAGCTCTCTGAAATCGCTGATTTCAGAGAGCTTTTCTTATTCCTTGTCTATTGCGGCGCAAAGGGTGAGGGGATAGCTGGTCTACCTCTCTTTTTCAAAGGAGCACTTATTTTCCTCTACTTGATTACCCCGTGGATGTTCTCCACCGCCAAGCCATTCACCTGTTGTTAACCAGATTTCATAATAGAATAACCATTCAACGGTCCATGGAACAATAGTATTCGCCAGTAGCTTATAGTTAGAAAATTCATATGCATGTCGATATAAACAAATCTCGACATATTTATTATCCGTATCTATAGAATATATGTGTGGAAAATCCTTCGTATCTAGATTTTGCAGCTCATCTCCCAATACTAGCACCTTAGGCCGAGTTCTAGGCTTGTATGTCATAAGCACAAACAGATATCACGGTGACGCTTTAAAAGCTGAATCACTTTTTGAAGTGGAGTGCGCATTTTATAAGTTGGCACTTTATCGATTTCCATCTCATTTTTGATTGCAAATTCACGCTTTTGATCCATCAGAATATCCATCATTCGCGTTTCAAACCAAGTATGATACGCATACGGATTGCTAAATTTTTCCTCGTACCATCCATCAGCTATCTTGTGAGTTAGCTTTATATCGGTGTGATATGGTTCGACGAAATATGTTGTTCGAGGTACACACGGAAGAATGTCCATGTGAAATTCTTCATATTGCATAGTCCAGCAGCGTTTACCTTCTTCCTCCAAAATGCGAGCATAAACTTTATGTTCTTTTAAGCGATTACCTACAATTTCTTTGATTTCTTGAAGCGGCAAATTTTGGCCATTACGTATATATCATTCCGCATTGTTCTAAAATAGCTGCTTCATGTCGGCTTTTCATGTCTAGAAGTACATGTTCAGTATATTTATCAGGAAATGCGTCAATTTCTTTGTGATGTGCTGGACACATCAGCATCAGATTACTAAACTGATTCGATAGTAGATGCGAACGGTTCGAATCGCCTCTTGGACCGTTGGGACTTGATGCAACAATATGGACAACATTTGATTTGTTAAACTCAGCTAACGTTAGTTCATCCTTAAACAAGTATTGATTGCACCCATCAAATTGGCAACGTCCAGCGGCGGCTGCGCATAATTGAAATATTATAAATGACTTGGGATCCGGTCCTCGACCATTTCTCTTTTTATCCATACAATTTACCATTCTAAGTAGAGTGTATCATCAAGGCTGACTTTTTGGTGAGCGATATCACTCGCACACCAAAAAGTCTTGGAAATCACTTTTCTTTTCGGATGCCCTTAAATGGAGTCCCATCCTGCTTGACATCCATGAAACGGCCGGTTTGAGCATCACGCTTAACCCAGCAGTCAGTCTTAGGGTTAAATGTCTGCGAACGTTGCTTAACAGCACCATTTCTATGCCCGTCACCCTTAGGGGGATTAGTTGCCATTAGATCACCTCCTCTTTCGTCGTTGCCTTATTATACCATATGCGTGTCGAAAAATCAATAAATTGAGTAAAATATTTTACTCTTGCAAAATTGAGTAAAACTCTTGAAAAAGCAAGTCGCGATTGCTATAATACCAGAATACAAACAAAAAAGGAGACTTATATATGCCACGTGCGATTGTAACTCCAGAACTTGCCGAAACACTTCGGAGTATTCGTTTAAAGAACAAAATACAGGCGAAGAATCTTGCTGCACATATAAAAAAAAGTCCTGCATTTATTTCAAAGTTGGAAAATGGTAATATTCAGACCATTGATACAAAAGAATTATATGATGTTTTACAATTTATTTCTGGGGAGAATGACTCTGCTGAGCTAGCAGAGCAGATATATGCATCACTCAAATTTAAGTATTCATCGAAGGAAATTGAGGAACAATTATGGTTTACCAATTATGATACAGTAGAGTGTCTTCTGCCAATACCAGAAGCCTTAGTTGATGATATGGTGATTCGACTTGAAAGGCTTGGGGTATCACGTTCGTATTTGAACATGAGAATAAATGCAAATGAAGCTTTACCTCCAGAAGACAGAAACAATGACTCGATTGAAGTTAATCAATGGTATCACCAAAATCGCATAGGCGGCGATGCACAAAGCATAAAAATAAAACTGACAGAACGACAGATGAACGCGATTCTCAATAAAGAGGTAGATGTTGCTCCATATGTGTTCGTTTTTTGCGTTTTATTCTATATTTTGAAGATTGAGAAATACGGGTATACGATTGATTTGCCAGATGATAAGAATAGTGAGCTTATGAGAATGACAACGGATATTCTGAACTCTCACAAATTTCTCTCTATATCCGAAAAAAACAATCTGCTTGCCGAAAAGGAATCGCAAGAAGAAATCAGCGAAATGCTAAGCTCGTTTGACAATGCTAACATAGAAATACTTGGAGATATTATATCTGGATTTGGATTTGCTTCAAATCATAACATAAAAACGACAAATGAGCAGCTTCAAGCATTCCGTCAAAATATGCATTGGGATTTGGGGTTTATGTTGAGGGTTATAAGTTTGAATTTTAAATCTATGGAAAAGGCGAGCTTTAGCAACAAAAAGGCTTTGCTTTTAGAAATAGAGGACCTGATTTCTAAATATGCACAGGCGTCTGAAATGTACAATATAGAAGAATATTAATTTAACGAACAACAAAATCGCTTGCTTGAGCGCAGTTTTTCGGTGATCAGGCCGGTGATTCGATTATGAGCTCTCCGCAATCTTAGCTTTCTTCTCTGAGATTGGCACACTCAATATTTACCTACATTCTTCGGTAAATATTGCGGGAGCAATTTTCACGTTGGGCTTACGTATGAGCTCCCTATAGAGCATGAAATCGGTTGTCTTTGGCTTCTCGTTTGCGACTGGGGCAATCTCCTGGATAGACACAAAAGAGCCCTTAAACGGTGCTGCTTTGCCGATACCGCGCCTACCTGTTTGCCTAAGATTCTCACTACAAACCCCTTAATATGGGTATAATAGTAAGGGAATTATCGCACAGCTTGTTGACTATTCCCTTATTATACGCTACAATTTAAGGGAAACCAAGCGGAGGTGAGGGAATGAGACCATTTAATTATTCAGCAATTAAGGAGCAGAAGTGGGATTCGGACATTCTGGGATTGATTGCTGCCATATACAAGGAAGCGGGTAAGCAGGAACTGTATTTGAAACAGTGCCCAGAAGAGCTCGAAAAACTCGTTGAAATCGCCAAGATACAGAGCACAGAAGCATCGAATGCCATTGAGGGCATCGTTACCACGAACACAAGGATTCGGCAACTTGTTGAGGAGAAAACTGCGCCAAGGAACCGCGATGAACAGGAGATTGCGGGGTATCGCGATGTCTTGAGTATTATTCACGAAAACTTCGATGCGATTCCAATTACGCGTAACTACATCCTGCAGCTCCACAAAATACTGTACAGTCACATGAACAACCCGCTTGCTGGCAGTACCAAGAATGTACAGAACTATATTAGTGCCACCTATCCGGACGGCCATGTTGAGATTCTGTTTACACCGCTTGCTCCGTATGAAACCCCTGAAGCTCTGGACAGAATCTGCGAGGAATATAACCGTGTAATCGGAAATATGGAGATCGAACCGCTGATTGCTATCCCAGTTTTCATTCATGATTTCCTGTGTATCCATCCTTTCAATGACGGCAACGGAAGAATGAGTCGACTACTCACAACACTGCTTTTGTATCGGAGCGGATTTTTCGTAGGCAAGTATATTTCCCTTGAGTCTAAAATAGCAAAGAACAAAGATTTGTATTACGATGCACTTGCGCAGTCGCAGACTGGCTGGCATGAAGGCACGGAGGATATAGTTCCGTTCATCAAGTATTTGCTTGGGACAATTCTTGCCGCTTATAAAGACTTTGAGGATCGTGTGGCACTTGTGGAACCCAAACTGCCTGCACTTGAAATGGTACGCCGAGCAAGCAAAAATAAAATCGGCCGGTTCAACAAACAGACTATTCGTGAGCTTTGCCCGATGCTCAGCGACAGTTCTATCGAAGGGGCCTTGCGCAAGCTGGTCGCTGCCGGTGAGCTGAAAAAAGAAGGCAAAGGGAAAAACACCTGTTACTTCAGGTTGAATTAGTTTCCACCCCACAGAAATTGCTTCTCATTCATTGTCTATTGCGGCGTAGTAGGTGAGGTAGGTGTATCGGATTTTACTCAAAGAGATCGTAAAACCTCTCTTATTGCACCATAATGCTTACGAACAGAGAGTATCTATAGTTAAAAACAAGCCGGGGTGACACCTCGGCTTGCTTTTCTAAACCCGTTGTTTACTTTCTCGCTAATTTTAGATATATCATCTCCATCTGCACGGACGCCTCTACCGAAACTGAACTGGCACAGGCCATGATTGATGAAAACGGTGTTCAGTTTGAAACATTGGTAGGTAATGATGCTTTAGAAGAAGCATTCATTCAATATTGCGATGCGCTTCCCACTACCGTTTTTGTGGATTCTCAGGGTAATATCATTGGAACGCCTCAGACGGGTCTTCCCGGTGAAGATGTTGTTGCCGGATATTCGGCTCTGATCGATCAGGCACTGGAGATGATCGGAAAGGGCGCATAAGCAGATGAACGGGTTAGAAAAAAAGATTCGTCTCGTGAGGGCGGCGTTTTTTGCCGCCGCCCTTGCTTTCATTGCTTTAGGAATCCTGAGAGAGGAGCACTTGGTCGTGTTGAAGAAAGCCGTCAACATTTGTCTGGAGTGCATTGGTATTGGATGATGAAACGTAGAAATCAAAAACAGCAGTCCCGTTTCCGGCTTTTGATTCAGCTGATGGCAGCAGCACTATTCAATGGCTACTTCATGGGATTTGCGAAAGGAAAAATCTTTACCGGTGCAAGCAAGATGGCGTGTCTTCCGGTATTGAACTGCTACTCCTGTCCGGGTGCATTGGGTTCCTGCCCTATCGGGGCATTGCAAGCGGTTTTGGGCGGAAATAAACATAATTTTTCCTTTTATGTGCTCGGCACGATCATGCTGTTCGGCGTCGTACTGGGCAGATTGATTTGCGGTTTTCTCTGTCCATTCGGCTTGGTGCAGGATCTGCTTCACAGAATTCCTCTGCCAAAGCTGCGAGTACCCAGACGGATAGACAAGCCACTGCGGTATGTAAAATATTTGATGTTGCTCTTATTTGTCATCTTGATGCCTATTTTTCTTGTCAATCAGTTTGGCATTGCACCACCCTATTTCTGCAAATGGATTTGTCCGGCTGGCATTTTGGAGGGGGCCTTCCCTCTGGTTGCCAAAAACGAGAGTATCCGTGCTGGTCTTGGCTTTCTGTTTGACTGGAAACTGGCGGTTTTGATTCTTGTACTTCTTGCGTCAATCTTTATTTACAGGCCGTTCTGCAAATATCTATGCCCCCTGGGGGGATTTTATGGCTTATTCAACCGCTTCGCTTTTTATCGGTTATACGTTGACAAAAGTCTTTGTGTAAACTGCAAGCAATGTGAGCGCCACTGTCCCATGCAAGTTGAGGTGCTCAAGGATATCAACAGTGCAGAATGTATTCGCTGCGGGAAGTGCAAAAGTATCTGCCCTACACAGGCAATCCAGGGCGGATTTCTCAAAAAAACTCCTGTATCAGAAAAATCATCTAAATATGATGATTTTTCTAAGCCAAAAAACGATTTATAACAAATGAACGGAACCGGTTGATGAAAAAATATGATGCCTTTCAACTGAAACTATGGATGAAACTATGGAATCGATTTTGAACGTTAAAAATCTGGAAAAATACTATGGATCAAAGGGGAATATCACCCATGCCGTGGGTGGCATCAGCTTTTCCGTGGAGAAAGGCGAGTTTATGGGTGTTATGGGTGCTTCCGGCAGTGGAAAAACCACGCTGCTCAACTGCATTTCTACCATCGACCGTGCAACAGCCGGTCATATCCATATTGACGGCAGGGATGTGACCGCTATGCGGGAAAAAGAGATGTCCCGCTTTCGCAGAGAAAAGCTGGGATTTATCTTTCAGGACTTTAATCTGCTGGACACCATGACAGCTTATGAGAATATTGCTCTGGCGCTGACGATTCTGCACACCCCTGCGTCCAGTGTGAACAAAATGGTCTGCCATGCAGCAAAGATGCTGAACATCACGGATGTACTGCAAAAATATCCCTACCAAATGTCTGGCGGTCAGAAGCAGCGTGTGGCAGCAGCGAGAGCGATGGTGACCAAACCCACCCTGATTCTTGCGGACGAACCCACCGGCGCTTTGGATTCCAAATCGGCCAAAATGCTTCTGGAAAGCCTTGTGCTGCTGAACCGGGAAGCCGAGGCTACCATTCTGATGGTAACGCATGATGCATTTTCTGCCAGCTATTGCCGTCGCATCCTGTTCCTGCGGGACGGAAAGCTGTTTCATGAGCTGGTACGGGGAGAGGAAAGCCGCAAAGAGTTTTTCGACCGTATCGTAGAGGTGGTTGCCCTGTTGGGGGGTGAACTGAATGCTGAGTAAACTTGCTTTTCGCAATGTAAGGCAGAGTTTCCGAGACTATTCCGTGTATTTTTTTACGCTGGTTATGGGCGTCTGCGTATTTTACCTTTTTAATTCTATTTACGCTCAGCAGGAACTGATGGAAGTGACGCAGACATCCAATCAGTCCATGCAGCTGTTGCAGCGAGTGCTTTCTGGCATTTCTGTATTTGTTGCAATTGTGCTTGGTTTTCTGATTGTGTACGCCAACCGATTTTTTATCCGCCGCAGAAAAAAAGAGCTTGGCATCTATCTGACACTTGGGATGAACCGTGGCAGCATCTCTCTGATCCTGGTGCTGGAAACCTGTCTGCTGGCTCTGGCTGCACTGGTGGTGGGATTGGTTTTGGGCGTATTGGGGTCTCAGGTCATGTCTGTCTTTACCGCCAAAATATTTGAGGCAGATCTGACAGGGCACCGGTTCGTATTTTCCCTTGAGGCGACTGAAAAAAGCATACTGTATTTTGGAATCATTTTTCTCGTTGTGCTGTTATTTAATGTGTATACAGTTGGGAAATGCAAGTTGATCGATTTGCTGTATGGCGGACGGCGAAATGAACGTCAGGTATTTCCTTCCACGGTGCTGTCTGGCGTGTTGTTTGCCGTATCTGTTGTATTTCTTGTCACAGCCTATGTGATGATTCTTCACAATGGATTACTCAATTTTAACATCTGGTTTGTGCTTTCTTTGATTTTGGGTATTTTGGGCACCCTGCTGTTTTATTTCTCTCTGGCAGGTCTGCTGACGGCATTGCTACAGCGGTGGAAGAACTTCTATTTCCGGGGATTAAACCTGTTTGTCCTGCGTCAGTTAAGCAATAAGATCAACACCAATTTTATTTCCGTTTCCGTGGTCAGTCTGACTCTTTTGTTGGTCATAGGCATTTTCTCCAGTGGATACAGCCTGCAAAATGCACTTTCCAAAGACTTGCGAAAGGCTGTGCCCTATGATTTTTCTCTTTGTGCCTATACCGTTGACGAAACAGACGTACCATCCATAGCAGAGCATTTGCCCGCTGACCTGCTGTCAAACCAGGGCATTGATGACTACGAAGAATTTGCTGTATATCAGTCGAATGCAACTTACGGCCAATTCGGAGTGGAGTTTGACAGTGACTCTTATGGAATGAGAGACGATATGTTTGTGCGATTCGTTCCGCTGAGCAGCTATAATGCTGCCTTACGCCTTGCCGGAAAGGATATAGTTGACTTGCAGGAATCCGAGTACCTCATTTCGGTAGCGGAACCGGAATATCTCTTGCCTGCAGCAGCGCAGCTGCTGGAACAAAATATTACCATTTCTATCGATGAGGTTACGCTGTCTCCGGTCGGGATTGCAGACTACTCTATAGCGAATGGTTCCCTGGGACTGTTTCTGATCGTGGAAGATAATCTGTTAAAGGAATATCCTGTCATCCTACGGATATTGAACATCCAATGTAGGGGCGAGTCTGCTGAGGAAGCTATGGCGAGAGAATTGGATGAATACTTGCAGGAGGTATATGCTTCTGGAAGTGAAAGCTACCCCGCTTTCTCCTTTTACGCCAGCCGTCTGAAACTGTATACGCAGTCTGTGACCACCAAAGCTTTGTTTTCCTTCCTGGGAATTTATCTCGGCTTCGTATTCATGATCGTAAGTGCTGCAATTCTGTCCATCCAGCAGCTCAGCGAGGCTGCTGACAACCGGGAACGTTATTTGTTGCTCCAAAAATTGGGGGTGGAACGTCGGATGATTCATCGAGCACTGTTTACACAGATATTGTGTTACTTCTTGTTTCCGCTCCTATTGGCAATCATTCATTCGGCGGTGGGTCTGACTGCGGCTAATGAAGTGATTGCTCTGTTCGGTAAGGTTGATGTCCGGGCCAGTCTCGCTGCTACCAGTGCTTTTCTCGTAGTGATTTACGGCATATATTTTTATCTGACGTATACCGGCAGTAAAGCCATGCTTCGGAAAGACTGAGCCATAACGGTATTCCTTGATGAGAAACAATTCTAATTGCAGAATAAATGGTTTGAAAGTTGTTGGGAACCTTAAAAATGGAGGTTCTCAGCAACTTTTTCTTTTGACAGATAAGTTCTGTCAAGTGCTCTGAATTGTGAAAAGAATTTAGGATTTGTTGATTGACTGTTTCTTATGAATAAGTTTTCATACCCTTTGATTGTTGATATTGTTCAATGTGGGTGAAAATACCCTTGACAAATCTCTTTCCACTCAGAGTTACAATACGACCACTTGAAACGAGAAACGCTTCCTGCCCGACACCGGTGAGAGCTCACCGGGAACCGGACGGGAAGCGTTTTTGACCACATAGATTACCACAGACAACGTCGGAGCACACGGAAACAGCGGAATTAAGAGCACCAAAGAGTAACTTTAACGGAACAAAAGCGGCTAAAAATTGCTATAAATAAGCAGAAAAAGTATTATTGCACCTTTTGGGACCATGAGGCCGCAGGTTCGACCCCTGTCACTCGGACCATAAGTCCACCGTAATTTTGATAGAATTACGGTGGACTTTTTCTATGCCCGAAA